>OLRE01000718.1_pt1 | contig 37073 bp, 35 predicted proteins | sample 1672461 | NCBI WGS metagenome assembly OLRE01 (sample SAMEA3136688, study PRJEB25190) | human gut metagenome | biome: human gut; feature: human-associated habitat; material: faeces | place: Austria | collected 2013
CTGACGATACAAAAATTTATTATTTTTTATTGTCCTCTTGACGGGGAGCATACCACGGATGCTCTTGGTGGTGATTAAAGTTTGTATGAAGTCACGGTAAATGCGACAACGTGGAAATTCCACGATTTGTTTGAGTTCTAATTGGTAATTCATAGTGATCTTCCTTTCAGAGTGTATTTAGTTATAATCGGATTTTTCAAAGTATTGGTATCAAGAAGAAGCCGATGGGAATATAGCAATTAGTTGTGCCGTTCATTGCATTTTTATTGCATTTTTAAAATTTAGATTATGTGGCTATTTTGTTTCATACTGTCTAAAAAGCCTTGAAAATCGTCTATATTCGTTAATACTCCGTACTGTCAATCTGGAGTTTGAATAATGTAAATGTTTGTCCACAAACCTTATTATTCAGTTTTTGTAAAAATGAATAGCCAGAATATGACTAAGGTTCAGAATCTACATAATAGTAGGTTCTGAGCCTTATAATTATATTTTGGAGAATTACGGGTAACATGTAAAAGATATAATATAACTAATATTAGAATATCAAAAAACATATAGCAGGTAGTCTATGAGATTACCTGCTGTTTTTTGTATATGTAATAATATTGATTGTAAAAAAATAAAAGTAAAACATTAAAAAAAATATTTACACACAAACAAAGCAGTGATATCATATAGACATATAAGGGAGGGAAAGCTGTATGTATACATTGGAGGATTTGTTTGATAGACGAAGTCCGGTAGGAACACGTCTGGAACAGATTTTAATGGAAAAGAAATGTACTAAAGCAGAGTTGTCAAAGAAGACAGGGGTTTCCAGACCGACAATAGATAAGGTTTTAAGTGGAACTATTACCAGCAAAAAAAATTATGAAACACATATGTCAAAAATAATGAATTATCTCCAAATAACACCAGATATTTTATTGGGAAATAATGCATGCAGTTCAAATAGAGTGCGTGAAATTCGAAGTATAATAAGAATATCTACAGAAAAAATGGCGAGTGCGACGGGAATTTCTCAGGAAAGATTACAACAGATAGAGGCCGGGGAGAAGGCAACAATCACAGAACTTAGGGAGATTGCGATGCAGCTTCGTACGAGCACTCATGTTATAACAAATCAATACTTTTTTGAACCACAATTTAGTGAAATGGAATATTATATGGATATGAAGGATGCACTTGATGAAATTAGTGGATTTTGGGGACATGTAGGAATCAAGTTATGTGGAATTGACAAATATATGTGGTATCCAATTAACAGTAATACACGAAAGATGATATATAAGGGCATTGATGAAGAGTTAATGGTGATTCCATGTATGAATAATAAGGTATTATTTTTGAACATGTCAAATATAGAAGATATCACCTTAAGTGACTTTGACGCGGATACACCTAGTGGGAAAAATTGGGATGAGCATGTAAGTTGCGGAGAAATTCCATTGGTAGTATATGAGGCACTTGAAGATTATGAAGAAAATAGTCAGGTGACTTTATATAATGATACTGAAAATTCCACCGAACTGTATAAATATCTTATGGAATATGTTCGGAAAAATGGATGGACAGAAGAAGATATTTTTCAGTTGTTAAATACGTCTGTATTTTATTACCTTGATGGAAGAAAGAAAAGTACAATTATTGATTTTTATCAAGACTCAGATGATATTATCGAAACGATAGAGATGGTTTATGGATATGATTTTACTGATATAGAACAAAATTTTATGTTTTATATTGATGCGCACGACGAAACAGAAAACTTTGTAAATTTAAAGGGCATTTCGATGATGGAATTGCCACTGTTGAAGGTGGAAGAAGAAATTTTCAGGAGGAATGATCAATGAATCCAAAAGATGAAGTAAAATTTGAAGATATAAAAAAGTTAGTAAATGCGTCATTGGAAAAATTCTACAAAAATGACAGGGATTTAATTGAAATGTCCAATGAAGAGGACATGATTTCTGAACAATGTATGGTTTTTCATATAGGAAGTTACATGAAAAATAAAATGAATACACTTACTAAGTTTCAATGGGCTGATTTAGATTGTGAATACAATCGGAATATGAATGATCCTAAAATGATGCGTAGTGACAGAAAGATTATTCCTGATCTGGTAATTCACAGAAGACGAAGCAATAGAAATAATCTCCTTGTGATTGAATTTAAAAAGAAAAATGCTGAAACTTATGATAAAGAGAATGACAGAAATAAATTGATGTATTTAACTGATCAAAAGGAAGATTTTAAATATAATTTTGGACTGTTTGTTGAATTGGGCAGTCATGAAGTGTATATGGAAGTTTATCAGGAAGGAAACCTGCAGACAAAGTTGAACTATAGTATCACATATTAGTACTGTACATGGGCAGATGGTTGAATGGAGACAATGGAGCAGAAATCAGAGACGGATGAGTTACTGAAATGTAAGTAAAGTAATCTGGCATAGATAAGGTGTTTCGAGCGGATAAAATAAGCTTCAAAAAAGAAATGAGAAAAAAGAAAAGAGGTCATACCGATGTCACAGAAAAACCATAAGATGACAGATGGTAAATTACTGCAGACGGATAAGAAATACGCTCAGTTAAAATTAAAACAAAAAGAAAAGATTGCAGAATGGATGTTTCAGGTAACCAGAGACTATTATACAAAAAATTACACATTTCCAAATGACAGACAGATAGAAAAAGTGGTGAATATAGTTTATGAAAAAATCGAAGAAGCAGAGATCTGGGTTCCTTATGGAGAAGTGCTCAGGCATTATAAATCTAAAAGGTCAGCTATTAACAGGCGTGTAAGAAAAGAACTGAATGAAAAGGAAGAGAACAGAAACGAGAAAGTCTGTTTTATGAATATGTGTATGGTACAGGATGATAAAGGAAATGTATTGGCGTTGGATAAGGTGAATGACAGTTATACCGGTACAACTTTTCCGGGCGGACATGTAGAACAGAATGAAATATTTCAGAAATCCATAATCCGGGAAGTGTGGGAAGAGACGGGACTTACGATTGAGTCGCCGAAGCTTTGTGGTTTGTATCACTGGCATGAGGACGGTGTACATAGCGTGATTATGTTATATAAAGCAGAAAAATTCATCGGAGAACTGAAAAGTTCTGAGGAAGGACAAGTATATTGGATCCCGTTAGAAGAACTGAAAACCAGAGAACTGGCTACAGGGATGAAATATGTGTTACAGATTTTAGGAGCGGATCAGGTGAATGAGTGTTATATGCATTTGGAATCGGAAGGGTATGTAGGAGATCTGTATTAAAAATAAAAATATAATTTTTCATGGGAAAATCAGACCTTGAAATATGAGCAAAACAACTTGTAGATCAAGGCCTTTCGTTGCCATGGCAAAAGTTTCGACTGTTATATATTGTAGAAGGATTTCCAATAGTATCTCTGGAAATTATTTTTCACTATCAGAAGTAACATTTGATAATGCCTTTGCATAAGCCGTGAGCCGCATTAGTTGAGCCGCGTTTAGAGTTTTGCATGTTTCAACGAGAGAAAATAGCGCTGGAGTGTCACTTTGTTCAACGACTAGTCTATTCGGACTTGAATCTGCAGATTTTCCAATAAGATAATCTGTAGATGTTGAAAAAACTTCAGCCATTTTAGAAATAATCTGTATAGAAGGGTTACGTGAACCGGCCTCGTATCGCAGATACGCAGGTTGAGAAATCTGAATTCTTTTGGCAGCCTCTTGTTTGGTTATCCCTAGTTTCAGTCGACATTCTTTTAATCGTTCTTTATCTAAAATATCCATTGCTTTTACTGATACTCCTACTATGATTGAAATTTTGATATTTATATTTTAGCATAATCAGCTTGACAATACCATTGGTATATGAAAAAAATAATATACCAATGGTATATATGCGGATTCATGAGCAAGATAGTCTGGAAGGTATATACGTAACTGATTGGCAAGGGGTGATAATCATGCCAACAATATTAGTTGATTATGAGAATGTAAAAGGTTCTAATGGATTAAAGGGAACGGATGTGTTATGTAGAGATGACACTTTAATAATCTTCTATAGCAAAAACTGCGGAAAAATACGATATGATTATACAGGAGATTAAAGAGAGTGGCTGTGAATTCCGGGTTATAAAATTAAAAGGTACAGGAAAGAATGCACTTGATTTTTATATTGCGGCAGAATGTGGAATCATTAGTGAAAGAGGAGAAAATGAGATTGCAATCATAAGCAATGATAAAGGATTTCAGGCCGTTATTGATTTCTTTGGAGCGGATCAGAATGCGAATCGGATTCAAATTGTCAAAGCAGGAAATATAGAAAATGCACTTACATTATTTCATGCACCGGAGGATGCAGAGAGAAGAAAGAAAATACAGAATCGAAAATTATTATTAGATTTGTCTGCAGAGAGTGCCCGGATTGAAGAAGGTAACAGAATAAAAAAAGAATTGAAAAATATTCTGACTGGAACAGAATATGAATGCAAATCAGCGGAAATTATTGATTTTGTGAGTGCAAAGAGACATCAGGGGAAGAAAGACTTGTATATGGGAGCACTTCATCAATTTGGCAGAAAAGATGGCAGGAAAATATATCAATTATTAAAGCGTAAAATGAGTGAATGACAGGAATCATAAAGTCATGATTTTTGGCTGTTCTCTATAAGGTCAAGAATAGAATTATCCGATAAATTATGATAGGATGAAGTAAAGACAGATTAGAATTCTGAAAGAGGAGAAATATATGACTAAGGAACAAATTATTGGTGCACTGAAAGCGGCGGCAAAACCATATGAAGAGTATTATATTGATGACGAAGTAGTGGATGCTATAAATACATATTCTAATCCTTACGAATTGGTGGCACCGATTTTAGAAATTATTGCGGACAATCCCTCGGTAGATTTTGGAATGCCGGGAGAACTGGTACATTTTGTTGAGCAGTTCTATAAAAATGGGTATGAAGAACTGTTAATTGCTTCAGTAAGTGAAAAACCAACCCCGCACAATATCTGGATGCTTCATCGGTGTTACAATGATATTAATAATCCACAGCGTGATAAGTTTGCAGAAGTTATTAGAGAATTAAAAAATGAGGAATCGATTTCTGTAGAAATCAAAGATGCTATTGATGAATTTGACTGGGAATAAAATCAATGTGATTGTCTGGCATATGGAGATGAACGGCAATGTAGAGAACTATATGAAAGAGCTTTGGGGTATTATGAAAAGATGTAAAATCCTGAGAGTAGTGGGGACGGATGGTGAAAAAAAGAATAACATTTATGCTGGTTGTAACATTGATATCTGGATGCGGGAAAACATTTCTGAGTAGATTATTCAGATCAGATCACGGAGAGTTTACAGAAATCCTTACAGATTTTCTGGATGCGGCAATCAGAATGATAAGAAGAAAATAGAAAAATTATTTGCAAAAAATGTATCAGGAGAAAAATTTGAAAAGCAACCGGACAAATTTCTTGAATTTTACAGCGAGACAATAAAAGACGGAACTCTTGATAAGGATAGTATTTTAATGAGAGTAACAGGAAGTCAGGACAGAAATTTTTATCGTATAATGGATTCAGGTGCAAAAATAACAAAAGGAAATCAGACTTATTATATTTATATGGAGGTTGTCACGGCGGATAAGGAACATCCGGAAAATAAAGGAATTCAGATTATTGATTTGGCCACAAAGAAGGCGTATAATGACAGATATTTTCTCTGGCATTCGAAAAAAGGAATCTTTACACAGGAGAAAGTCTGTGAAGATTATCGGACGATGCTTATATTCGGAAAATGATTAAAACGATAAGGAGGGATTCTCATGAAAGCAACAGGATGCAAAAAAATCTACAATGCAGAAAATATCATTGAGGCAGAGATGCTGGTAGAAATGCTAAAAGAAAATGGAATTGCTGCATTCACACAGGAACCAAGCTCAAGTGTAGCAGCATATGGAGTTGCCGGATTCGGAGTATACGGCGTTGATATCTGGGCAGAGGCGGATGAAGCAGAAAAAGCAGTGCAGATTATAGAGGAGATTGAAAAATCTCTGGATACAGAGAATGCGGAATAAAAGAATAGAGAGAAATACAGAGAGCCTGCCACTGGCAGCTTCTCCCGAAAACATGACGATGAAAATAAGGGCAGTGTTGATTACAATGATAATCAGCACTGCCCTTGGTAGTATCAGTTCACTTAAATTTCCATACGATAGATATGCAATAACTATACAATAATTATACATTATACCGAATCCAGATCGCATCACTGTCAAATCTCTGCACATTTGTAAGCTTCAGATGTACCAGCGGATGATCCATGGCGAAGCCGTCGAAGACAGAAGGCATTTCCCGTCTGGCATCGATTCCAGCACCCATCAGGATGCTGATCTCGTCCAGAAGTCCGGCATCCAGGAAACCGGTATTGATTGCAGGACCGCCGACGATACCCATGCGTTCTACGCCGAATTCAGAAGCGAGGATCTCGCAGGCACGTACGAGATCGATCCGTTCTTTTCCGCAGGCAATCCATGAGATATGCTGTCCGTCCAGATATGCCAGATATTCTTTCGTTACCTGTTCACTTGTGATGATCAGGTAAGGCTTGTCCATATCAGAGGCATCCGGCCAGAGAAGCTTTCCCTTGGTATCAACGATAATTTCATAGCCTTTGGCATCAGCTTTTTTAGAAAATCCTTCCTGGGTATATGTTTCAGAATTTTTTGCTTCGAAGAATCCAGGTTCAGCCATCTCAAGTTCCGCAGTGACACGGCCGCTCACGGTAGTCGGAACATTCAGTTCGTCCAGTGTCTTATAATAGTCCTCGACACCCGGAAGCTGGGATGTCATGGCACAGTCGATTCTGCCATCAACAGAAGTCATCATGTGGCAGATAATATATGGTTTGTTCATCTTAGTAACCTCTCTATGATCAGAAAATATTTTGATTAAATATTTGATTTATAATATGTTTATCTCTTTTTTGAATAATTTACAGTTTTCCGCCGTATACCGGGAATCCGCTGCTTTCTCCATAGCTTTCGATATGTTTGAAATTCTTCAGAACTTCCATATCTTCGGCACTAATCTCAAAGTCTACATCGGCATTTGTCTTCATATGTTCCGGATTACCGGTTTTAGAAAGTGAAATCGCACCGAGTTGCAGTGTATAACGGATGCAAAGCTGTGGAACAGATACTCCGTATTTTTCAGCCATAGAGGCAATCTCCGGCTGGTGTAAAATCTCGCCATGAGCGATTGGGGAGTAAGCTTCTACAGCGATACCCTTCTTCTGGCAGTACTCAATAAGTTCCAGAGGAGTGTTGCTGATGTGAAGAAGAATCTGATTTACCATAGGCTTGCTTTGGCATCTTCATAAGTTTTATGCTCTGCAGCAACTTTGGATACAACGAATAATTCTTCTCTCGGAATACCACATGTACGGATTCCTTCGCCGACACCACGCTCATTTCCGTAAGCCTGTGCAGTGTCAAAATGTCTGTAGCCGAGATCGGCAGCAGCTTTGACTGCATCAGCGACTTTATCATCATCGATGAACTATGTTCCAAGTCCTAATTGAGGAATTTCCACACCGTTACTTAATGTTAATTTTTTATTGTACATTTCTAAGATCTCCTTTCAGTTTCTGAGTTCATACTAGCACTTGAAGCGGACTCCAAGTCAATAGATTTTCAGAAAAAGCTTTCAAAAAAAGCTTGTAAAAAATTTTTTGAAAAATGCTCCGAAAAATCCTGGTAAATTTACAGGAAGCTGCGGCTATGCCTTTTCCTTAAAAAGTATAAAATTTTAAGAAAGTATAAAGCATAGTTATATACACTTGAGATACCCTGTGTTATACTGTTCTACGTTTCCAAGAATGTAGTATTGAAAACTACATGTAAAATGTATGAGAAATTTATTTTTACAGAACATATAAGTAGAGAGGTAATGGATATGCAGAAGAAAGTGCAGATTGTCAGTGACGGATCGTTGGATCTTTCGCAGGAGATTACAAAAGAGCATGATATAGAGGTTGTGCCATTCTATGTGTCTTTTGACAGTGAGACATATCAGAAGGAAATGGTGGAATTAGGAGTCAGAGATTTTTATAACGAAATGGTGGAACACCCGGATGTATTTCCGAAGTCTTCCATGCCATCGGTGGATGACTTCTATCAGGTGTTCGAAAAAAGTGTGAAAGAGCAGATCCCGGTTATCTGCATCTGTATTACCCGCAAATTCAGCGGTTCACTGCAGTCGGCAACTGTCGCAAAGGAAATGATCGAAGAAGAGTACCCGGATGCAAAGATTACGCTGATCGACTCAACGGTGAATACAGTACTGCAAGGGCTTTTCGTGTTAGAAGCATGCAGACTGCGTGATATGGGATTGGGATATGAAGAAATTGTGGAGAAAATTCTTCCGATACGAGAGACGGGACGGATCTTCTTTACAATCGGAAGTATTGATTATCTGAGACATGGTGGACGAATCGGTAAACTTGCCGGGATAGCTGCCGGAGCACTGGGGATAAAACCGATGATTACATTAAAAGAAGGGGAAATCTTCAGTTCCGGACTGGCAAGAAACCGTATCAAGTCTATGAAAAAGGTTGTAGATATGACGAAAAATTATCTGGACGAGATCGATGCAAAACCTGGTGAATATAATTTTTGCATCGGATATGGTTATGACTATGACGAGGCAGTCAGATTCCGTGAGATGATAAAGGATCTGATAAAAGAACGGCTTGGAATCGATGAGATCGGAATCTACCAGATTGGAGCAACGATTGGTGTGCATACAGGACCGTATCCGCTTGGTGTCGGAATTATTAAGAAGGCAGAAGTTTAAGCAGCTGAAAAGGTTGAATGGGTAGATGGTGGAGAGAAACCGATGTCCATAATCAGCGAAAATAGAATAGGGATAGATAAAGATACCTGAGAAGAGAAATCTTTTCGGGTATTTTTTGTTACTGATGGTAATTTTATACCCCATCTGATGTTATAAACTATAGACATAAAAGGGAAAACAAATCAAAATCATTATTTTTCAAAGAAATGGAGGAACTGGCAATGAAAGGTTTTAACACAGGTGACGGTTATATGGGAATGGTAGATGGTGAATATATCTTATTTGCCAGCGAAGCGGATTATTATGATTATGTGAATGATTAAAAAACAGGAAATATGTGGAATATATTTCCCACGCATGTGCTATACTGAACTTAATTAACCAGAAGGAGAAGTTCTATGCAGGTATCAGACAAATTAATCAAGCCGCTGACAGAAGCAAAATATTTAAATGCCGATAACGTAAGCAGATACCGCTGTATCATGCGTATCTTTTTCGAGCATTATGAGAAATTAAAATACTGGCTGTATCAGGAAGAGGTCTATGAAGAAATGATACAGGACCCGCTTTTTGCGGATTACAGACCGGAACAGTGCCAGCAGGATCTCACCATGCTGACAGAGTGGAAGAACCTGAATACAATCCAGGATACAAAAAAGGTCGCATCCATCGAAGAATTCAAGAACAAAAAGTACCGGTATCAGATGACAGAGTACAGTGTGGAGATAGAGCGTCTGGTGATCCGGTTAGAGAATCTGTTCATCGAGGGAGCATCATTAGAACCAACACTTCTGGAGCGCATAAGGAGAAGTGTAGAGCATTTTCCAGACATGGCAGGAAAAGATAAGAATGAAGTATACACATGGTGGACAGATCTGAATAATGATTTTGTCCGGTTGAATCAGAATTATCAGGATTATATCAGGGATCTGAACAGCGTCCGGGCAGAAGAGATGATGCATACGAAAGAATTCCTGGTGTTCAAGGACCGGCTGATTGAATATCTGCGAAGCTTCATTAAAGGACTGCAGAGAAATGTCGGAGTGATCGAAGAAAATCTGCGTTTACAGAACGAAGAACTGAAAAAGCAGGTATTTGAAAAAGTTATAGATTATGAATTGTCAATTCCGCGTATGGAGATAGAAGTCTCGAAAGAAATGATAGAGCAGAAAGTCCAGGGACGATATCAGAGCATCTATGACTGGTTCGTGGGAAATGAAGGACAGGAGAATGAAGCGGGAAAACTTTTTGATGCCACCAATGATATCATCCGAAGGATTACAAGATACGCTGCACAGTTGAGCGAAAAGAATGCACTGGGTGCGAATAGAAAAGAGGAATACCGGAAAGTAGCAGAATTGTTCCTGCGGTGTCAGGATGTGGAAGAGGCGCATAAGATGTCGGCGATGGTATTCGGCATGGAATGTCCGCAGCATCTTGCAGGAGATCTGATCCGTGAGACAGACAGCATGAACATCGGAGTCTACGAAGAGCAGCCAATGGAAATTACTCTGAAACCGAGAGTGCGTACATACCGAGAAAAATCCAGGAGAAGTGCCATCCGTGAATCAGCAGAGCAAAAGCAGGAAACAAGACGTAAGTTGCTTGAGAAGCAGAAAAAAGAGACGGAAAAACTACAGGCGTTGGAAGTAGATGGAAAGATATGTTTTGATAAACTGCCTGTATTGGAACCTAGGATTCGCGAGATTCTTTTGAAATGGTTGTCAGATGCCATGGAATCCGCAGATTTTTCGGCAAGGACAGACGATGGAAGAAGATATATATTGGACAGAAGTCAGGCAGGAGAAAACTGTGTAGTACATTGTGAGGATGGAAACTTTACAATGCCGAAGCTGTCCATTGTATTTCAGGAGGAAGAATGATGAAGGAGCTGGAGGTTCTTTTAAATAAAAGATGGGTATTAAAATCCAGAGACAAAGAAATGTATTATAAAATAAGGGATGCACTCGGAGAACTTCGGAAATTTACTACAGAGAAGATGGGATGTCAGATTATTGATAATTCTCTCCTGATCAAGATGGAGAAGATTCCGGTAATTCCGGAAAGCTTCATGGGCATTCAGAAATTTTCGTCAAAAGAAGAGTATGCTTATCTATGTATCCTGTTGATGTTTCTGGAAGACAGGGATGCGCAGGAGCAGTTTATTCTGTCACAGCTGACGGAATATATCACGGCAAATCTGCCGGGAGATATCTCGGACTGGACTTTGTATACGAACCGAAGAAAACTGATCCGTGTGCTGCGATTTGCGGTAGATCAGGGAATGGTTGATGTCACAGACGGAAAAGACGAAGCATTCATGGATGATGAGGCCGGAGAAGTACTCTATGAAAATACAGGTGCGTCCAGATACTTTATGAAGAATTTTTCGAAGGATATTATGGAGTATACGAAACCGGAAGATTTTCAGGAAAGTGACTGGTTCGAAGTGGACGAAGACCGTGGATTTGCAAGAAGACACAGAGTCTACAAAAGACTGATCTTTGCGCCGGGCATGTATAAAGAAGATGGATCACCGGAAGATTTTGAATATTTGAAATATTATGGACGGAGATTGAGCGAAGAACTGGAACAGATCTTCGACTGTCAGGTGCATATTCACAGAGGAAGTGCGTATCTGTTATCCGGGGATGAGTGTAGAATGGGAACGGTATTTCCGGGTAATAATTCGATATCCGATATTTTACTTCTGTGTTTTGGCGAAATACGAAAGAAGATTGAGAATGGCGAATGGAAGACGGCAGCGGATGAAAGTTGTCTTACAGATCGGATCGAGTTTGAAAATCTGATAAAAGAAGTGAAACAGAAATATGGAAGTGGATTTTCAAAAAATTATCGTGAGATGCCGGAAGGTGAATTTGTAAAAAATGTGATCGATGCAATGGAATTGTGGATGTTTATAAGGAAGGAGAAGGCAGCTCATCAGATTAAGATCTGCCCGCTCACAGGGAAGATACAGGGAAGCTATCCGGAAGATTATACGGGGGGAAGAAATGATGAATAGTAGATGGCAGGCAAATAAGATCGGACTGATTAATTTCTGGTATTATGATGAACAGGAATTCCCGTTTGTAAAAGGAAGGATGCTTCTTCGTGGATCGAATGGATCGGGAAAATCCGTAACCATGCAGAGTGTGGTACCGCTTCTTCTGGATGGCAATATGAGCCCGGAACGATTGGATCCATTTGGTTCCAGAGACCGTAAGATGAGCAGTTATCTTCTGGAGGAAGATGATGGACGCGAGGAGCGGACCGGTTATCTGTATCTGGAATTCAAAAGGCAGGACAGTGACACATATCTGACGATCGGTATGGGAATCCGGGCGAGAAAAGGGAAAAATCTGGACAAGTGGTATTTTAGTCTGACGGATGGAAGACGGGTAGGAAAAGATTTCTTCTTATATAAAGACACAGGAGAAAAAGTCACACTTTCCAAAAAAGAACTGGAGAACAGGATCGGGACAGGCGGCCGTGTTATTGACAGACAGGCCGATTACATGGAGTATGTCAACCGCCAGATCTTCGGATTCGAGACGGCAGAAGAATATAAGGAAATGATAGACCTTTTAATCCAGCTCAGGACACCGAAGCTTTCCAAGGATTTTAAACCATCTGTGATCAACGATATCCTAAGCGATTCACTTCAACCATTATCGGATGATGATCTGCGTCCGATGTCTGAAGCAATTGAAAATATGGATACCATGAACATGAATCTGAAGAATAGAAAAGAAGCAAAACAGGCAGCAGAGAAGATTCAGGGAGTATTTTCAAAATATAATCAGAAATTATTATATGAAAAAGCAGACCGGTATGAACAGGCCGAAATCAAATTAGAAAATGCCAGGACACAGCAGAAAGAGCAGGAGAAGAAATTATCCGAGTGCAGACAGAATATTGAGAAGCTGCAGGCAGAACATCAGGAACTGGATGCAAAACATGAGTCCATGGAAAAAGAACGGGAATCTCTGAATAAAAGTGATGCTGTAGCATTAAAACGAAGAGAAGCAGAACTGACCACAGAATTAGAGGGGCAGCAGAAAAATCTAAGAGAAAAGCAGCATTTTCTTGAACTGAAACAAGAGCAATATCAGGATGCACAGAATCAGATCAAAGCAGAAGAAGACCGGAAGTATGAGAAAGAAAAAGAACTGGAAGAACTCATAGAAGAGATGCAGGACGAGGCAGATATCATGGCTTTCGAAGAACATGCATTTATGAAAGAAGAACTGGAAAAGCATCCGGAAGAACCATATAAGTTCGAATTACATCAGCAGCAATATGAGCATACGAAAGAAAAAATCAATGAAGGAACAGAAATCCTTGCAGAGACAGATCATCTGGAAAGGCAGAAAGACGATCTGATCAAAGAAAGAGAAAAACGGATCCGTGAATTGGATACACTGCAGAGAAAAGTATCGGAACTGGAATCTGTATTCGTGCAGACACAGAATGAATGGAAAGAAGCCCTGTATCAGTGGAATGGTGCGAATCGGGAACTGGTACTGGAAAAAGAATTACTAAGAGAATTAAGCACATTTGCAGAGTCTTATGAGGAGACATCTGATTTTGCAGAGGTTCGTCAGAAGATTGCAGATGTGTGGATTGGGAAAAATGCGGATGTTGAATCTGGGATTTCTGCGAACAGGGCAGAGAAAGAAGCAGCAGAAAAAGAACTAGAAGAAGTGAAAGCAGAACTGACGGAATGGGAGAATCAGAAAGAACCACAGCCGGAGCGCTCGGAAGCGGTCATCCGTAACCGTCAGAGATTGGATGCACTTGGAATTCCGTACCAGGAGTTTTATAAAGTTATAGAGTTCGGAGACAATCTGGATGAAGAAGATTGCAACCATCTGGAAGAAGCATTATTGAAAATGGGAATTTTAGATGCGCTGGTGATTGATGAACAATACAAAGAGCAGGTTCTGCATTTGGAACAGGGATGTGAAGACCGTTACCTGTTTAGCTGTAAAAATGATCAGAAAGATATCCAGTCGGAGAGCAGTCTGTTAGATGTACTGGAACTGAATGAAGAAGTCAATGACATTTTCTCCAATCAGCGACTGACGGGAATTCTTGGAAGTATTGCATATGATAACGAAAGTATAATTACGATTGCAGAAGACGGTACCTACCGGATGGGAGTACTTGCAGGAACGGTAACTGGAGAATATGAGGCCGGATTCCTTGGAACAAAGGCTCGTGAAAGACACAGACAGGCAAAGATGGAAGCCTGCAGACAGAGAATCGCAGGGCTGGAAGAAGTATTACAGCAACTGGAAGAAATGTATCGGAAGTTATCCGAAAGAAAAGTCATTCTCAGACAGGAATATGAGAATCTTCCAAAAGATACAGATATGCGGGAAGCCCTTCAGATGATGCGTGCGGAGGAACGGGCATGTGAACAGATCAGACGGGAAAGTGATAAATTAGAAGAGAGGGTCCGTGAACTGATCGAAATATTAAAAGAGAAGAAAAAGAAAGCACTGGAAATTGCGGATTCTCTGTATCTGACCTGTTCTTATGAAGTATTCAAAGAAGCAAAAAGTGCAGCGGAAGAATATGGAAAGCATCTGATCAGTCTGATTGCAGCACATGAAATGTTCCTCAGAAGCCTGGAATATCTGAAAGAGAGGAAAGAACATCTGGAAGATCTGGATGCAGATATGGAACAGATCCGGTATGATCTGTTCGAGATTCAGAAAGAACTCCGGAGAAAGACGGAAGAACAGACCTCTATTCAGGAACAATTACGTCTGACCGATTATGAAGAAATCAAAGATCGTCTGGATGCATGTATCAAGTGGCTTCAGGAATATCCGGAAAGACTGCGCATATGTGTAAGCAGACAGACGCATGAAGAAGACGAAGTCGGACAGCTGACCCTGCGTCTGGAAGAGGGGCGGAAGAGAATCGAAGAATATGAAAAGAAGACGGCATATTTTTCAGAATGTTATGAACAGGAGAAGCGTCTGCACTATGTGGAGATACCGGAAGAGATACCGGATGATGCCGGACATGTACGGAGCTATCTGGAGTCTGACGTGAAAACACTGGATAAAGACAGTGTGATCCGTGATCTGAATAAAGTATATTTTGAAAACAGAGGATTTCTGACCGATTATCATCTGATGCAGAATGAATTATTTGCAGAAGTAGAGCAGACAGAATTCCCGGCAAAACGACTGGATATTTCGGCCAGATACCAAGGGGTAAAGATATCATTTTCAAATCTCCTTGCACATCTGGAAGAAGACATTGAAGAACTGGAGAATCTGATCAAAGACGGTGACAGGGAACTGTTCGAAGACATTCTTGCCAATACGGTAAGCCGGAAGATCCGTGGAAAGATCAATGCATCCAACACATGGGTACAGAAGATGAATTCCCTGATGAATGGGATGAATACATCCAGCGGTCTGAAACTCAGCCTCAGATGGAGAAGTAAGACGGCAGAACAGGAAGACCAGCTGGATACAAAAGAACTGGTGGATCTGTTAAAGAAAGATTACCGTCTGATGAGCGAAGAAGAAGCATCCCGGCTGTCGGCACATTTCCGTTCAAAAGTAGCAGAAGCGAGAAGGAATGCAAGAGACAGTGCCGGAATGATATCCTTCTATCAGATTATGAAAGATACACTGGATTACCGTAAATGGTTTGAATTCCAGCTGTTCTCACAGAAGAACGGAGAACGCCAGAAAGAACTGACGAACAGTGTATTCGGAACCTTCAGTGGCGGAGAAAAAGCGATGTCCATGTATGTACCGTTATTCTCTGCGGTTGTAGCGAAGTATCAGGGAGGCAGAGAAGATGCACCAAGACTGATCTCGCTGGATGAAGCATTTGCCGGAGTGGACAATAAGAATATCCGCGATATGTTCCGTCTGATGACAGAGTTCGGGTTTGACTTTATTATTAACTCGCAGGTTCTGTGGGGCGACTGTGATACGCTGGATGCATTGGCGATCTATCAGCTGATCCGCCCGGGCAATGCAAAATTCGTGACGGTTATGCCGTATCTGTGGAATGGAAAGAAGAAAGAATTGTTGGAACGTGAAGAGGAAGTAGAGCAGAGAGGGGCCGAGATTGGACAGCAATGAATGAGAGTGAGCAACAAGAACTTGAGAAGATAAAAAAAGAATGCCTGACATATTTCCATCAAAGTCCAGTTTGGAAAAAAGTTCTGAAAGGGTTTCGTGATAAATACAGTTCTTATGGAAGATTTGGTGGTAAAGTAGTTCTGAAGAATTTGAAATCACAGGATATCGAAGAACTGGAGGGATTCTTCGGCAAGTCTTTTCACGGACAGAAAAGTGTAACAGTGTCTGCAGAAAAATTCCGGCAGGCATTGAGAGCAAGCCGCTATAAAGATATCCCACCGGAATGTCTGTTGGAGAATTTTTTCGGAGAACCCTTGCTTGGAAAACAAGAACAGAAACTATTAAGAATACGGGAAAAAGAAAAAATCTGGCAGAAATTTTTAGAAGATTATGAAGGCACTGTGATAAAGTCGGCGGCGGAATTACTGAGGAATATTGTCAAAGACAGTGACAGTCAGGAACTTGCAGAATGGGATCGTACGATGCGGCTTGGATCAGAGATGTATAATCATTTGCCATATCGTCAGGATAATAAGCTGTATCTGGCTGTATTTGCAGCTATGCTGACGGGAAATCCACATGCATTTGACAATGGAACTGCAACGGGAAATTTCCTGTATCAGATCATCCAGATGGATCTGGAAATCAGAGAAATTAAGATAGAGTCATCGGAGATATTTCCGGCGTATAAGCGTCAGAAAAGTTACCTGATGGCAGGAATTGTGCTGGATGATATATCAAATTACGCGATGTTGTATCAGGTAGAGGCGGTTAAAAAAGACGGAAATCTTCATAAAGGCATGGAGGGATTTGTGAGTGAGCAGCATATCGTACAGGTCCCGCTTGCGGTGATTACAGAGTGGGAGTCACTTTATTGTCCGCAAGATGAGATCTACATTGTGGAAAATCCGTCTGTTTTCGCGGTATTGTGTGGAAAAGAGAAAGCAGGGAACGTAAGAAGAGCATATATGTGCATGAATGGACAGCCAAGACTGGCAGGGCTGATGGTGTTGGATCTATTTGCAAAGTCGGGAATCCGGGTATATTATGCGGGCGACCTTGACCCGGAAGGAATACTGATCGCACAGAAATTATCACAGTATTATAAGGGAGAATTTCACTACTGGCATATGGAGACGGCGGATTATGAGAAGTGCAGGTCCGAGGAAATGATATCGTCGAAGAGGATGAAGATACTGGAGCGGATTACGGATGAGAGATTGAAACCGGTGGTGGATAGGATCGAAGAGTATGGGACTGCCGGGTATCAGGAGATGTTGGTGGAGGAGATGTGATTAATGGTGATTATTCTGAACAAAAAGTAGACTAGGATAGAAACTAAATTGACTATATGGCATATATGCCATATAATATTACAAAGGAGAATAGATGACAAAATTTGAAGTTGTATTATATGAAAAGGAAAATGGAGAATGTCCAGTAGAAGAGTTCATTACATCTCTTGACATGAAAATGCAGGCTAAAATGATTGGTTTGTTGGAATTATTAGAAGAAAAAGGAAATCAACTTAGGGAACCTTACAGCAAATCGATAGATGATGGAATATTTGAACTGCGATGTAAAGTGGGAAATAATATAACCAGAATATTATACTTCTTTTATTATGAGGGAAAGATAATACTTACAAATGGTTTCCTAAAAAAGACACAAAAAACGCCAACGGAAGAAATAAAACTCGCAAAAGAACGGAGATCAGACTTTAAGGAAAGGATGGGAAAAGTATGAAAACATTACAAGAATTAAAAAAAGAACAAATGAAGAATCCGGAATTTGTAAAGGAATATGATGCAATTCAACCAGAGATGGATGTTATCAGAGCTATTGTAGATGCGAGAACATCGCAGAATATTACACAAAAGGAACTTGCAGAAAGAACAGGTATTAATCAGGCGGATATCAGTAAACTCGAAAATGGTACCAGGAATCCTTCAATCAATTTACTTAAAAGACTGGCTGAGGGAATGGGAATGGTGCTTAAAATAGAATTTGTGCCAAAGAAAAATGTGTGAGGAAAATTAAATATATAGCAGTTAATAAGGCAGAATTAAAAGTAACTTAGATGATGGATGAAAAGAAGCGTGTACAATAAAATTCCCATGTGTTCTATACTTTACTCATATCACGAAAAGAGGAATACTTATATGCCAAAAGGAACAAATCAAAAGCTAAAATTATACCGTCTCGCACAGATCATGCTGGAAAATACAGATGACGAACACTATATTACCATGCCGGAAATCATGGAAGAACTGGGAAAATACGAAGTGACCGCAGATCGCAAAACAATCTATGCAGATCTGCGTGATCTGTCTGTACTTGGGATCGAGGTAGAGGGCGAACCCATCGGCAACCGCTATCATTATCGCGTAGTCAACCGCCCATTCGAACTGCCGGAATTAAAGCTTCTGGTAGATTCCATCCAGTCTTCCAAATTCATTACAGAGAAGAAGACCAACACACTGATAAAAAAGCTGGAAAAGCTGGTCAGCAAATACGATGCACAGAGGCTGCAGCGACAGGTGTATGTATCAGGAAGAATTAAGACGATGAATGAAAGCATCTATTATACTGTCGATGCAATCCACAATGCGATTTCTGAAAATAAGAAGATCAAGTTCCAGTATTTCCAGTGGAATGTGAAGAAAGAGATGGAACTGCGTCACGGAGGAGCGTGGTATCATATCAGCCCGTGGGGATTGTCCTGGGATGATGAGAATTATTATATGATCGGATATGATGCAGAGGCGCAGCTGATCAAGCATTACCGGGTGGACAAGATGCTGCATATCCGGATGTCGGATGAATCCCGTGAGGGAAAAGAACACTTCAAGAAGCTGGATATGGCGGATTATGCTAAGAAGAGTTTCGGAATGTTCAGGGGAAAGGAAACGTCTGTAAAGATGCTGGTAAATAACAGCCTTGCGGGCGTGATCATTGACCGGTTTGGGAAAGATGTGATGATGATTCCGGAAGATGAGGATCATTTCCGGGTGAATGTGGACGTGCATGTGAGCAAACAGTTCCTGGGATGGGTATTCTCGCTGGGGGAAGCAGTTAAGATCATTGGACCGGATGAAGTTGTGGAGCAGATGCGGGGAGAGGCCCGGAGGCTTATGGAGCAGTATGTGGAGTAGGAAATGGATTCTGAAGTAGCAAAACGAGAACATGATTGTAAACTATCGCGAAAAATAAGTTGACAATAAAAGCGAAATACGATAAATTGTTAACCATAAACTGAAAGGAAGGTTAACAATTTAATGAACACAAAAACAAAAAAATTATCCACCGTAAGTATGGTATTATGCGGAATGTTCGCAGCGCTGGTTGCCATAGGAACATTTATCCAGATCCCGGTTCCATATATGGATTATTTCACACTTCAGTTCTTTTTCGTATTGCTTGCAGGATTGATTCTGGGGGCTGATAAGGGAGCAATATCTGTAGGATGTTATGTATTACTGGGACTTGTCGGAGTACCAATCTTTGCAGCAGGCGGAGGAATCGGATACATATTCCGGCCAAGCTTTGGTTATCTGGTCGGATTCATTGTAAGCGCATATGTAACCGGAAAAGTATGCGAAAAGCTGAAAGCAAGTTACAAGAACTATCTGCTTGCCTGTCTTGCAGGATTTGTTGTGACATATGCAATCGGAATCGTGTATAAATTCATAATCTTGAACTTTTATGCACATACACCGGCAACGCTGGGCGTGATCTTTTTGTCCTGCTTCCCATTAGATATGCCTGGAGATTTTGTATTATGTCTGCTGGCAGCCGGTGTGGGGCTTAGAATGCGGAAAAGCGGGTTTTATCTAAGTTAAAAAAGGAGCATGAGATTATGGCAAAAGGAATATTTGTGACGGGCACCGGCACAGATGTAGGAAAGACGTATGTCACAGCATTAATCGTGAAAAAGCTGGCGGATGCAGGAATCCATGCAGGCTATTATAAGGCCGCCTTATCAGGTGCAGATTCCATAGAAGAAAGTGACGCATGCTATGTAAAGAAGATTGCCGGTATCACACAGGAAGACAGCAGCTTACTATCATATCTGTATCAAAATGCGGTGTCTCCGCATCTGGCTGCCAGAATAGAAGGAAATCCGGTTGATCCGGAAACGGTAAAAGCAGATTTTGACAGGGTAAAGAAAGAGTACGATTATGTCACGGTAGAAGGAAGCGGCGGCATTGTATGTCCGATCCGATGGGATGAAGAGCATGAGATCCTGCTGGAAGACATTGTGAAAATGCTGCATCTGAATACTCTGGTGATCGCAGATGCTGGACTTGGAACGATCAATGCAGTTGTCCTGACGGTAGAATATGTCCGGAATCACGGAATGGATGTAAAAGGAATCATTCTGAATCATTACTCGGGTGGAGCGATGCAGGAAGATAATGAGAAAATGATCGAGAGATTAACGGGGGTACCGGTGATTGCCAGGGTAAGAGATGGTGACAGGGAGCTTGAGGTTGATCTGGAAGTGTTGAAAAGGGTGTATGATTGATGATGAGAAGAGGAAATTGACTGCGGTTGATTTCCTTTTTTGATGTATGGAAATAAAAAAGGTGAGAATATTATACCCCACCATCTGAATTATACTATACACATCAAAGGGAATAAAACAGAATTCCGGGAGATAAAAGTAATTATAAGACAACAAATCAAATTCAGATGAACACGTTTTCAAAGCGAAAGGAGCACACACAATGGCAAAAATATTTATCACCCTGACAGGAACAAAACACTACTTCGGAAATGATTTTCTGGAAAAAGGTATGAAGATCAGATTAGAAAAAGAACCGGATAATGAATATGACAAGGAAGCAATCAAAGTAACGTATGAAGGACTTGGGAAGATCGGTTATGTGGCAAATAGTTCGTATACAGTCATCGGTGAATCTATGAGTGCAGGCCGCCTGTATGACAAGATTGGTGACACGGCATATGCGAAGGTGGTATTGGTTACACCGGTCGGAACAATCTGCAAGATCTGTAAAAAGAGTCTGAAAAGTGAACAGGAGGAAACAGCATGAATTACCTTGTGATAGATTTAGAAATGTGTAACGTACCGAGAGATTATCGGAGCCGATCTTATAAATATGCAAATGAGACGATACAGATCGGAGCTGTTCTTCTGGATGAGGAATTCAAAAGAATCGGAACGCTTAGCCAATATGTACATCCGGAACACGGAGTGATCGATCCGTTTATTCAGAATCTGACAGGGATACGAAATAGTCAGGTGAAGAAAGCACCACGTATTGAGGAGGCTCTGCTACATATGATCGACTGGATCGGCGATCGTGAGTATAAAGTCTATGCCTGGAGCGGTTCCGACAGAGCTCAGCTGCTTCATGAAATCAAAGCAAAGAAGATCTGTGATGAGCGGATTCTGGATTTTGTCTGTGAAGCAAGATGGATCGATTATCAGGATGTATTTGTAAAACGATTCGGAATAGAACGAAAGATTGGTCTGGAAGAAGCACTGGGCAGTGTGGAGATTGAACCGGAGGGACGACTTCATGATGGTCTGGATGATGCGGTGAATACAGGATATCTAATTGAAAAGTTGAGAATGAATCCGGAGTATAAGTTAGTCAGCTATGAAATGCCAGAGCAAGAGCAGGGACATCTGTCGTGTACGCTTGGAGAATTATTTACGGGATTGGAGTTGAAATTGGCGTGAGGGATGTTTTGATATTCGATGAATATAAAAAAAGAAACGAGCACCCCACTTAGGCAATAGCCGTACGGTAACAAACCCATTTCTTGTATATAATATTAATCTGTTTGTTAACAAAAGTCAACTATAAAAATCAAAAAGATGAAAGTTGTGAAGCTTAACTCAGTACAGTATAATTAATATATCATTTCAATTCAAAACATAATGTAAGGAGCACCCCTATGTCCACATCCCATAAAGAAAAAATAATCCGCGTCCTTCAACTTTTCCAGACCACCGATGAGAAGACGCCGATGAATGCAGTGCAGATAAGCCAGAAACTGGAAGAAGAATACGGAATGGAAAATGTACACCGTACATCCATTTATGACGATGTGCGTTTGTTACAAAGCTGCGGTTATCCGATTAAGCAGGCAGAAAATTCACATAAAAGATGGTATATGGAGAAACATTTGCTGGAAGACTGGGAAATTAAGCTGATGTTAGATTCGGTGCAACAGGCAAGGTGTGTGTCCGTTCATGAAGCAAATGAGATTCGAAATAAGCTGTTAAATCTGACGAGTCAGAGAGGACGAAGCAGATTTTCGCATATGATTATGCCGCTGCCCGGAAATGTCAGGGGTGTCGGTCAGATCGGTGAATATATAGAGATTATGCTGGAAGCAATGTATTTGCATAAGAAGATTCGGTTTCAGTATACAGAGATCAATAATGCAATGGAGAAAGTTTTGCGAAAAGAAGGCAAGATGTATCAGTTGAATCTGTATATGATATATTGGTCGGATAATAATTATTATCTGATAGGCTCTCATGATAATCATGATGGGTTGACGAATTACCGGTTGGACCGGATTGAAAATATGAGTATGTCCAGTGAAGAAACCATTCCGGCAGAAGAAAAGATTGGTGTGAATCCGGAACTTGTGATTCAGGACTATATTAAGAAGAGTGTGAATCATTTTAGCGGAGATACGATCAGAATCGAAGTGGAATATAAGCCGGCGCCGATTACCAATGCTATATTATATGATTTTGCAGGAGAGGGAATAAGGGTCAGACCGTTAGATAATGGAAAGTATAAAGCGGTATTTAAAAAGATGGACAGCGTGACATTGGTTGGCTGGTTTGTACAATATGCGAATCGATTTAAAGTCATATCACCGGAGAGTCTGAAAGGTAAAATTATAGAAAGTTTAGAACAGGCACAAAGCATATATAGTGAGTAAGAAAAGTCCTACATATAATATGTGGGATTTTTTTGAAGTAAGATACATAAGTGTTGCGATATCACGACAGTAGATTTGTTAAAATGATAATAACTATGAATGATACGACGAGAAATAGATTTTACAAATGTAAATGCATGTGGAGTTTTTGAAGATGGGAGTAGATGAATGGAAGAAATAGTGACAATTTTATCAACAAGAGAATGGGCAATAGTCATATGGGGTACAGGATTCTTTGTATGGATGTTGACTCAAAGTGAAATTCGTAAAAGTTTATGGAACGTTATTAAAATCCTCTTATGGAAAAATTTAAGACGCTTTTTTCTGATAATTGCTTTATATGTGGCGGGAATAACCACGATATTTTATCAGTTACCATTCTGGAATAATATATATTTAAAAGATATTATATTATGGTTGATCTTTTCTGGAATATCATATTGTGTGAATTCTATTATAAAGGGTGATGCAGAGCATTTGAAAAGCACAGTGAAAGATAACTTTAGAGTAATAGTTATTTTCGAATATTTTATTGGAACATTTACATTTAAATTTTGGATTGAAATGTTGATTATTCCGGTAATAACAATATTAATACTTATGAATGTGGTAGCAGAATCTGAAGAAAAATACAGGAGAGTTCATAAGCTAATAGATATTGTGCTGGCATGTATTGGTTGGTATATGCTTTGGGGTGTCGCGAATGTTGGATTAAAAGAGTATAAAGAATTAAATGCAATCAATACACTGGTTAGTTTTATGATTCCAATAGTATATACAATTTTAATCTTGCCGTTGGAATTTGGACTGGAGATATATTCTGATTATGAACAAGTATTTGTCAGGATGAAATTTCGTGATAACCAAGATAAGAAGATTCAAAGGAAACATCGATGGAGAGTGATTCGAACTTGTAAATTATCACTTCGGAAAATATTGTTGTTCAGAAAAGAATATGTGAATAAAATGTATGGTTTAATGTCAGAAGAAACATTTGATAATATAATGAGAGAATTCAAAGAAGAGAGTGATAAGTAATAAAAGGTGAAAAAAGATAATGGTTATTAAGTTGCTGAATGCTTTGTGAAGGAGAGTATACTCTTTCTTGTATCCATCCACTCCCATGCAGTATAATAAATACAAGACAATATTGGAACAAGTATCACACCCTCAGGAGGCAACCGTGAACACAATAAACGAACCCACAAAATCAACCACAACACTAGACTACTACAACAAAAACGCAAAAAAATTCATCACCGGCACCATATCCGTAGACTTCGGAATCGTGCAGAATCGCTTCCTGGACAAACTGCATCCGGGAGCGGAAATCTTGGACTACGGCTGCGGTTCCGGCCGCGATACAAAATATTTCCTGGAGCAAGGCTGCAAAGTCACTGCCATAGACGGTTCACAGGAACTATGCAAACTCGCAAGCGAATATACAGGCATTCCGGTAAAACACATGCTGTTCCAGGACCTGGATGAAAAAGAAGCCTACGACGGAATCTGGGCATGCTCGTCAATCCTTCATGTTCCGGCAAATGAACTGCGAGACATTATAAAGAAGATGGCAAACGCTCTTCGAGCCCACGGAATCATTTACACATCCTTCAAGTACGGGACATTCGAAGGGGAACGAAACGGTAGATATTTTACGGATATGACAGAAGAGACATTTGCAAAATTGATTCAGGATATGGATGAATTAGAGATAGAAGAACAATGGATTACATCAGATGTACGTCCGGGGCGGGGAGAAGAGAAATGGCTCAATCTAATTTTGAGGAAAGAATAGATACATATGAGATCGAATCTACGAATGTAATGACCGGGGATAGAGACCGGAGCCGGTATCTATATTATCAACTGAAAATGAGTATGGCAAAGGCGAAGCGGATTGATATCATCGTCTCATTTCTGATGGAATCGGGTGTGCGGATGCTCTTAAATGATATGAAGCGGGCGCTGGAGCGGGGCGTGAAGATCCGTATCCTGACGGGAAATTATCTGGGAATCACACAGCCGTCGGCTTTATATCTGATCAAGAGCGAGCTCGGTGACCGTGTGGATCTGCGCCTGTATAATGAAACATCACGCTCATTTCATCCAAAATCTTATATCTTTCATTATGAATCTTCGAATGAAATATACATCGGATCATCGAACATTTCCAAAAGTGCGTTAACTTCAGGAATCGAATGGAATTACAGATTCAGTGATACGCTGGACAAAAAGAATTATGAATTGTTCTATGCTACATTTGAAGATCTGTTTCTGAACCATTCGATCATTATAGATGATGAAGAATTAAAACGATATTCCAAGGCATGGAAGAAGCCGGCGGTGTCCAGGGATCTGGCGAAATATGACACAGCAGAAGATAATGAGGACAGGAATACTGAAAATGTCCGAATGTTGTACCGACCACGGGGAGCGCAGATAGAGGCGCTGTATGCGTTACAGGAAAGCCGCATGGAAGGGGCGGCGAAAGGACTTGTATATGCGGCCACGGGAATCGGAAAGACATACCTTGCTGCATTTGATTCGGCAAAATATGAACGGGTGTTGTTCGTTGCACACAGGGAAGAAATCCTGAAGCAGGCGGCGGTTTCTTTCAAAAATGTGCGGAACTCGGAGGATTATGGATTCTTTGACGGAAAAGAAAAGGATAGGGATAAATCCGTTATCTTCGCATCGGTAGCGACACTCGGAAGAACGGAATATTTGAATGAGACATATTTTCCGGCAGATTATTTTGACTATGTGATCATTGATGAATTCCATCATGCGGTTACAGATCAATACCGGAGAATCGTAGATTATTTTCAGCCGCAATTCTTACTGGGATTAACAGCAACACCGGAAAGAATGGACGGAAAAAATATCTACGAAATCTGTGATTATAACGTGCCATATCAGATTTCATTAAAAGAAGCGATCAACAAAGGAATGCTTGTACCATTTCACTATTACGGCGTGTATGATGAGACGGATTATTCCGGACTGCGGATCGTGAAAGGGCGCTATGATGAGCGGGAGCTGAATCAGGTTTATATCGGAAATGAAAGAAGATATGATCTGATTTACAAATATTATCGAAAATATCGTTCTTCGCGTGCAATCGGATTCTGCTGTTCCAGACGGCATGCAGAAGACATGGCAAAAGAATTCTGTCAGAGAGGAGTCGCATCCGCAGCCGTATACAGTGGTGAAAATGGAGCATATGCCGAGGAGCGTAACGAAGCTATCCGCAAATTGAAGAATGGAGAGATACGGGTGATCTTCTCTGTGGATATGTTCAATGAAGGCGTGGATATCGCTTCCCTGGATATGGTAATGTTCCTGCGCCCGACGGAATCTCCGGTCGTATTCTTGCAGCAGTTGGGACGAGGACTTCGTCTATATAAAGGAAAAGAATATCTGAACGTATTGGATTTCATCGGGAATTATGAGAAGGCGGGAAAAGTACCGCTGTTGTTAAGCGGAGAGCAATCATTTAGCAAGAAAGGATCCTGCGAGTATCAGGATCTGGAATATCCGGATGACTGCATCGTTGATTTTGACATGCATCTGATCGATCTGTTCAAGGAAATGGATAAGAAGAAATTAACGCTGAAAATGCAGATCCGGCAGGAGTATTATCGTGTAAAAGAATTACTGGACGGAAAGCGGCCAAGCAGAATGGACTTATTCACTTATATGGATGATGATATTTACCGGATTTGTGTCAGCGGCAGTCATGCGAAAGAAAATCCATTCCAGCATTATCTTGATTTCCTGTATGAACTTGGTGAATTGTCAGAGGATGAGCAGGAGTTATATGCGGGAATCGGTCGAGAATTCATTCAGACGATCGAAACTACGGAGATGCAGAAAGTGTATAAGATGCCGATCCTTTACAGCTTTTATAATCGCGGAAATATCCGGCTTGCGGTTACGGATGAAGAGGTATTGGAGAGTTGGAAGGAATTCTTTGATACCGGGACGAACTGGAAGGATTTCCCGAATGTGAATACTTATGAGGATTATAAGAAAGTGACGAATAAGCAGCATCTAAGTAAGGCGAAGCGGATGCCGATTCGGTTCTTGAAGGCGTCAGGGAAGGGATTCTTTGTGGAGAAGGATGGATATGCGTTGGCGCTGAGGGATGAGATTGGAGACGTTGTTGGGAATATGGCGTTTGGCGAGCAGATGGGGGATGTGCTGGGGTATCGGAGTTTGGAGTATTATCAGCGGAGGTATGAGAAGAGTAGAACAACGAATGTTAAAATTATTTGTTAAAAAATGATAAAAAGACAAAATGTGACAGTTTTTTAATAGTTATGTGTATCTATATATAGAGGCATTTGATAATATAAGCGTAACTTTTATATAATAAAATCTACATAAATAAGAATGAAAATGGAGGATGTTAATAATGGAGGATGATAAAACACCAAAAGTATTTATATCGTATTCTTGGAGCAGTGATGAACTTGTATTGGATTTAGCCAAAAGATTGGTTGCCCATGGTGTAGATGTAGTTCTTGACAAATGGGATTTAAAAGAAGGCAATGATAAATATGAATTTATGGAGAGATGTGTTAATGATTCAGAAATCACAAAAGTACTTATAATATGTGACAAGATATATGCACAAAAGGCAAATGACCGAACAGGAGGAGTAGGGGATGAAACAGTAATTATTTCTAGTGAAATATATGGGAATGCAAGACAGGAAAAGTTTATTCCTATTATTGCGGAACGAGATGAAGAAGGAAAAGAATATGTGCCGACTTATATAAAAACAAGAATATATATTGATCTTTCAGATCCAGCCAAATATGAGGAAGAATATGAAAAACTTCTTCGTAACATATATGAAAAGCCACAGTTTGTAAAGCCTAAATTGGGGAAAAGGCCAGAATGGTTAGATGAAGAAAAAAGTGATTTTTTTCCCATAAAGGATTTGATTCGTCAAATTCGGGGGAGTAATACAGTTAATAAAAGAAAAAATTGTATATCAAGATTTCGGGAAGATTATGTTGAGGTTTTAAAACCATATTATGTATATAATGTGAATCCGGAAGAAGCATATAATAATTTCTTAAATACAAAACCAATACGAGATATATATTTGGATTTTATGGAATCAATTGTGGAAGTTGAAGATAATTATGCAGAGGTATTAGCAGAAACATTTGAATATTTATATAATAAACTGTCATGTGTAAGAACATTTAATTTGCAAGCAAGTTCAGCATATGAGACAGATTTTGATGTTTATAAGACCCTTTTGTGGGAAGTGTTTATATGTACCATTGCATATTTTCGTCATACAAAAGATTATATGGCAATAAACACATTGTTAACATATACGTATTTTTTAGAAACAAGTTCTTTTGGTGGAGCTATTAAACCAAATAATTATACAGCATTCAGACATTTTAATAAGATTATTGAAAATCAGTATAAGCCAACGTCTGAAATGAAAAACAAATATACATTGATAGGAGATGTAATTTGTAATCAGAGAGAAAAATTTCCAATATATACTTCAGAAGCAATTGCAGAGGCGGACTTATTTTTATATCAGGTTTGTAATGCGTATGACTTAGTTGAAGATAATCAAAATTGGATGGGTATATATTGGTTCCCTGGATGTTACGTTTATGTTAAAAATAAGGGGTTGGAATGGGAAAAAATGAAGTCTCGCAGATATTGTAAGAAAATGCAAATATTATTTGGGGTAGATAATATTGAGCAGTTGAAAGAAAAAATTGCAAAATGTGAATATGATTCAAATATGAAATATTCAGGAAGTTGGGAAGCAGCACCAGCTATTTTAAGTGTGATTAAGCTTGAGGATATTGGAAGTTTAAATTGATCTATAATGAAAATAACGGACATAACATGAAGGACATAAATTTTGTGGAATAACGAGACAAGATTTGTTTAATTCATTAGATGAGTTTTATGAATTTACGGAATTATTGAAAAAATGAAAGAGATTATTTTATTATATATACCATTAATAACATGTGTGATCAATAATTGCTATGATTAAAGAAAAGAGGAGAGCGTAAGGGTGAGTATTACATTTGAAAGAAGTGAAGATGAATTATTACTGATATTAACTCCGGAACGTATCGATATTCAAGATATTCTTGAAATTTTGAGAAAAGACGAAGAATGGCATATTTCAAGGACATTTACAGTTAATATAACGCATTTACGTTTTGAGGATGATATGCTTAATGAACTCCATTTTTGTGTTGGTAAGGTTTTAGACGAATACACAGTTATTGATCGTGATGTGATTGGTGTTGATCATGATTTTTATTTTGCTAATAGCGTTAAGTTAAATAAACGTCATTTTGTTGCTTATCGTAATATTTCTGTCCTTGCGAAAATAGATCATATTGTAGAAAAAGATGTTTATATAGGTGGAAGTGATATTAAAGACCATATACCTATAGAGACTTTTGAATTATTAATAAAAAAATTTCCTAAAACAGCCGAATTAAATTATTATGCAAATGCTCGGATTGCAACAATTGTTAAAGAGTTTTTCCCGCATACAGAGTCGTGTGAAGAGAAATTTAATAAGTTTATAGAGAGACAAGAAAAAAGTCTTTCATCCGCTCTTCAAGATGATATACAGAACGCATTTAAGGAAAATGCAAAAATAGAGCTTTGTCAATTTCGAGAGGTCAGAGCAAATCTGTTAGAACTTTTAAACAGATCAGATAGTGTAAGAGAGGAAGTATGGCAAAAGCAAATACATGGGTTGTTGAGACTATTATATCCGAAGTACATAGCTGGAGTACGAGAAGTTGTAATCAAAGGAGTTGATCGACATGAGAAAAGACCAGATTTTCTCTTGGTAGATGCAAATGGATATATTGATATTCTTGAAATAAAAAAGCCGAATGTTCAAATTTTAACCAAGCAATCTTCATATCGTAATAATTATGTACCTGTGCGAGAACTGGCTGGAGCTATTCAACAGATTGAAAAATATATTTATTGTCTTAATGTTTGGGGAACGGAAGGAGAGAAAGTACTTCAAAAACAACTTTCAGAAAAATTACCCAATAATGTGATGCCAAAGGTTATTAATCCTCAAGGTATTTTACTTCTGGGACGAAGTGAGCAATTTAATCAACAACAAAAGAACGATTTTGAATTAATCAAACGACAATATAAACATATTGCAGATATTATGACGTACGATGATTTAATACAGCGTATTGATAATATTTTGGCAGCACTTAATATGGAAATCAGAGTAGAGTAAAGTAGGTATTGGAAATAAAAGAGAGTTATGTATTGATGATGAAGAGGCTAATGATAGGAATAAATTTTAGAAGGTGAGAAGATGGAAATTGTAAAGATTAGAGTTAAAAATTACAGAGCATTAAAGGACTTTTCAATGGACTGGCAGAAGACCCTTTCTCTGATTATCGGGAAAAATAATTGCGGAAAAACATCATTAATATCTATAATGCAAACGTTTTTTTCAGAGGGTAAAGGTCCGGGGATTCGATATGATGATTTTAATTTAGAGTTTAAATTAAGATTAACTGATTGTATAGCATGTAAGAAAAGTGAGTGGGATAATACAGATATACAGGGAATAGAATTATTTTTGTATATCGAATATAACGAGAGTGATAATATAGCAAATATTTCTCCATTGCTTATGGATTTAGATCCAGATAATCATATGGTCGTATTGAAGATAGAATATGTTTTGAATGATATTAATCAACTAAAAATGGACTATGATAAATATTTTGAAAAATTATCTTCTGGTAAGAAAAATGCTAGAAATAAACAACAATTATTTGAACGTTTTATGCGTGACAAATCGAAAAATTATTTTAAAACTGTTTATAAGGCCATTAAGTATGATTATACAATACACGAATGCAATCCGGACATATTTACGATACTTGATAAAAATATCCTTCATTTGTCTCGTATAGTTTCTATTAAATCCATTGGGGCAAAGAGAGAAACAGATAATAAAGAAAATGATACATCACTTTCATCATTATCAAACCAATATTACGAGCGTGTAAAAGGTGAAGCTGGTGATCCGGTACTTGAAGAATTTGAAGCACAATTATTGAAAACAGATCATGAATTGACTGGATTATATTCAAAAGTGTTTGAAGAAATTGTTGGAAAAGTAAAAAGATTTGGTGGAACAAAAGAAAATGAAACCATTATTCAAATTAATTCCACTTTAGGACGACAAGAATTAATTAAAGATAATACGGTTATGACTTACAAAAGTGGTGATCAAGAACTCCCTGAAAGTTATAATGGATTAGGATACTTGAATCTTATTAGCATCATTATTCAAATTGAAACCATCATGGCAGAATTTAGATGTGATAGTGATAAGGAAAAGATGCCTGCTGATATAAATATTCTGTTTATTGAAGAACCAGAAGCGCATACACATCCACAATTACAATATATTTTTTAAAAAAATATAAAAGAATTACTGAGAGAAGGAAAAAAATGTAAGGATGGATCAGATATTGTTGTTCAGACATTGATTACTACCCATTCTTCTCATATTGTCGCGGAATGTGATTTTGATGATATAAAATATTTTTGCAGAGTATCTCCATATGCAGTTATTTCAAAAAATTTATGTTCTTTGGAAGCAGAATACAAAGATGAAATTGATCCAAATAATAAACGTTATAAGTTCCTTAAACAGTATCTTACTCTTAATTACGCAGAAGTATTTTTTGCAGATAAAGTGATTCTCTATGAAGGAGATACGGAGCGCATTTTATTACCGGCAATGATGCGTAAAATTGATCAGGAAGAGGAAGCATCAGGAATGCCGCTGTTGTCTCAAAATATATCTATTATTGCGGCGGGTGCTAACTCACAACTATTTAGTCCTTTATTAGCATTTTTAGATATTAAGACATTGATTATAACAGATATTGATGCAGTTAAAAAGAAAGAAATAAAAGGGAAAGGGACTTATTATGTTGCCTGTGAGGTTGAAAAAGGCGAAAAGACTAGTAATCATGCATTGAATTATTATTTTAAAGAAGCATTAGAGAATTGGGGAAGAAATGATTTAACAAATGATTTAACCTTTTTTAAAAAACAAAATGCAAGACAAAAGGTATTAAGCTATATACAAAAAAACTGGCAACAAAATGAAGATGGCAAGCTCATGATTGCATATCAAACTAAAGAAGAAAACGGAAAAGAATATTATCCACGAAGTTTTGAGGATGCGTTTTTCTGTTGTAATAGACAGTTTATTATTGATAATATATCAAATTTCCATTGCTTAAAAAATAAAAAGTATTTTGATGAAAAAGATGAAAGTGGTATTTATCAATATTCCCCATATGAACTGGCTGAAAAGTGTGTGAAAAGTAAACCGGCATTTCCAATGGAAGTGCTTTTAAACAGTGAATCAGATGGAAAATGTGATTATTCGAATTGGAAAATACCATCGTATATTAAGGAAGGATTATTGTGGCTGAAGCAGGATTAGAAAGAGAAGTAATTGATATTTTATCGCTTATAGAGAAAAAACAAAATTTTTTACTGAGTGGAGGAGCTGGTAGCGGAAAAACTTATTCTTTGGTCGGTTTATTGAAGAAAGTATCTGAAAAGTATCCGAAAGTGAGAATTGCCTGCATAACATATACAAATGCTGCAGCATTGGAAATACGTGATAGATGTCATATTGGTAATTTATATGTGTCAACAATTCATGATTTTTTGTGGGATAATATTCGACAATTTCAAGTAGAATTGAGAAAAATTTTATGTGAAATAGTGAATGATCCAAATGGGAAAATTCAAAATCCATTATCGGATGATGAGGAGGAATTTCAATTACTTGATGATATTCAGATTACATATAAAGAATATACAAGGATCTTAAAAGGAGAAATTTCGCATGATGAGGTTTTGATTATTGCAAAGAAAATGTTTGAAACATATCCTAAATTGTGCAAAATTGTATGTAGCAAATATCCGTTTATTTTTGTTGACGAATATCAGGATACGTCTCCGTTAGTAATAGAAATATTGCTTGAATCATTACAAAAAGTTGTTGAACCTAGTATTGTTGGCTTTTTTGGAGACTCGATGCAGTCGATATATGATGAAGGCATTGGAGATATTGAAAATTATATAAAAACTGGAAGAGTGACAAAAATAGAAAAGAAACAAAATCGTCGTAATCCTCAAAAAGTTATTGAATTGGCTAATAAATTACGCACAGATGGGTTGATGCAACAGGCTTCAGATGATGCGAATGCACCAAATATGGAAAATGGTGTGATAAAAAAAGGAAGCGTAAAGTTTCTGTATGGAAATGATCTTAAAATGGCATATTCATCTGAATTTATGAAAGATTGGAATTTTGAAAATTCAAAACAAACGAAAGAATTACGTTTGACACATACCCTTATAGCGGGAGAGGCTCATTTTGAAGAACTTTATAATATTTACGATTTTGATCCAGTATTGAAATAAAAAAAAGATTTAAAAGCTTATGTTAAAAAGAAGCAAATAGAAATTGAGGAGGATAAAACTTTTGATGAAGTATTAAATGAGATAGAGTGGTTTTATCAAAAAGGTAAAAATACAGGGAAGAGTCATTTAGAGGTTTTTCTTGATGATCCAAGTAATGAAAAGTTATATTCTCATGTAAAAGATTTACCATATTCAGTGGTGAGTAAATTTTATTGGGAAAAAGATCAATTAATAGACGATAAGATTGAAAAAGACGGAAAAATAATCAGAGACGCTAAAAGGGATGCATTGATTGCACACTTGTTTAGAATTCAAGATATTATTGCATTATATATTTCTTCAAATTATAGAGATTTATTGAGAAAAATCGGAAGAAAAATTCAGAGGAATAGTGATAAGAGAGAACTTCATGATGAACTTGAAAGTTTGCGGCTAATAAGCCAAAAATCAATTGGAGAAGTAATTGATTTTGCAAATGAAAAAAGTCTTTGTGTTAAAAGTGATGCGTTTAATTCCTTTATTGAAAAAAATGAGTATTTATATTGGCGTGTTTCAGCGGTACCATATTCTGTATTTCAAAATTTATATTCATATATAGAAGGAAGACGTCCATTTTCAACACAGCATAAGGTGAAGGGATTAGAATATGAAAATGTTTTGGTGATTCTTGATTCATCGGGTTGGAATAAGTATAATTTTGATTATGTTTTAGATGATTCTATTTATGATAGTTTGCCGAAAGGGAAAAAAGAATCATATAAAAGAATAAAAAGAAGGACAGAAAAACTTTTATATGTTTGTTGTACAAGAGCGAAGGAAAATCTCGTTTTGTATTATCCAGAGCCTTCAAGCGGAGTTATTCAAGGAATGGAGCGTTTGATTGGAAAAGACAATTGTGTAAATCTTGATTTAGATTAAACGTGTTAGAATGTTAAATCCATAGATGCTAATTATTTGATTGGCACTTATGGGGTGCGTTGAAAAATAATGGGAAAATAAGATTGATAGATAATGTTAATTATAATATATTTTCAAGTATAGATACGCTAGCACTTTAAATTTGTTGTTAGAATATTTAATATATAATGGAAAATAAAGTGTTAGGTTAGTAATATTAAATTTTGATGAAAGAAAAGGATCAAGGGCTACGATTGAAATAAAGATATGATAATACTGTAGTAAAATATAAGTTTTGCTAGGATAATGTGAAAAGATTATGATAGATAAAATTATAACTATAAAAAAATATAATAAATTTGATGATTTAAAGAAGTCAGATTCTGATTGGGATTTTTGCTTTAGCAAAGTGAATGTAGTATATGCCCCTAATGGAAGTGGAAAAACGAGTATATCTTTAATGCTGAAATCATTATGTGACAATACTTCTATTAGTGCAAAAAAAACTTTTGACAGCGAAGAACCGACGATTATAAAATTGATGGGAAGCGATAAAAAAGAGTTTTCATATAATGGGAACAGATGGAACAGAAATTATAAATATATGGAAATTTTTAATAGCTTTTATTTGGAAGATAATGTTTATACAATTTCAATTGAAGATAAAGAGAATGAATTGAATATCTTGGAAATGAGTGCACAAGAGGAAGCAAGAAAATTACGTAATAAGCTTAATGGTAAAAATAAATCTCTTAGTATAGTAAGAAAAAGAATAAAAAATCGTAAGACAAGGCTCCGTAAAGAAAATAAAGACTTTAATAAAGATGGGATGTGTATTCAACTAGAAGAAAAGCGAAAAAAATTAATGAAAGAACAAAAGAAATTATTTGAAGAAAGAAATGCTTTCCTAGAACCATTAGTAAATAATTATATAGCAAATATAAATCGCTATTTATCTTCTTTCAGTAATGATTTAAAAATTATTGATCAAAAAATTGTTCGTCCTAAAAATTCAAATGAAATTAAATTAATATATGGAATTAAAATAAATAACCATAAAATTCATTTTAACGAAAGAGAGACGGCAGAAGGACATTCGCTAAAATATTATTTAAGCGAGGGAGACAAAAATGCATTGGCTTTGTCTTTCTTTTTGGCTAAGATGGATATGGTACCTAATCCAGAAAAATATGTGATAGTTATTGATGATCCATTTACAAGTTTTGATACACACAGAAAGCAAACCACGATTACACAATTAGTGAGAATGGCACATAAAGTAGGGCAGATGTTTATTTTAACGCATGATTTACATTTTGCAAACGATTTTTGTAATGCTTTATACGATGAACATCCATTGACATTACAAATTAAAAGAAAAGGGGATTCATATGTTATCCTTCGTGAGGATTTTAAGCAAGCTCTATTAACAGGGGTGGCAAAAGATATAAAGACGCTTAACGACTACTTAAAAGATGGAGATAACATGTCTTTGAGAGATGTGGTAAGATGTATAAGGCCAAGTATTGAAGGAATATTTAGATTAAAATATTTTGGGCTAGTAGATGAAAAACAATGGCTGGGGGATTTTATAGGTATGATTAGGAATTCAGATGATAATTCTCCTCTAAAGCGATTAGAAGCGTATTTACCTCAAATAGAAGAATTAAATGATTATTCGAAAATATACCATCATAATAATCCAAATTATCTAGATGTAAATATTGATCCGATGGAGCTTGCTATCCATGTGAAAAATACTATAGATTTATTATACGTTATATAAAATTAGAGCTTTGGATTATCAAAAATAAGAAATGATTGAAATAATTGTTATATTATTGGAAATAGTTGAGAAGATGTGTTTTATGAAGTTTAATTCAAAGATGAAGGGGGAAAAGAAATGGGATTTCCGGGAGAAGAAATTGTAAGTACAGCTGTAGAAAAGTTGAGTGATTCATTAATACAAAAAATGGATCATGCAGAAGAAAAGAGAAATAGAGAATTTAATTATCAGTTAAGAGAATTAGAATTTTATAAAGGTAATTACGATAAGGAAATAAAAAAGATTTTTGATGGATGGTTTGATTTTTTACAAAATTCATTGATTGTTACGAATAAGAATGTGGAGGAGTCTGTTAAGCGACATTATCAACGAGAAATAGATAAGTTTACAAAACCAGAAAATGCGATTTCATTAAAGATACAGACAATGAAATATTGTGGTACGGAAACTGGCAAGATATTAGCTTTATTTAGTCAGATTTCTTATGATCAAATCAGAAATGAGGATGTACCTAAATTTGCAATGGTATATGTTACATGTCTTCTATTATCAGTTATGAAAAAAGAAGTTTTAGGACAGTTGATAGATCCTTTGACAATACTAAAAGTATTGCTCAATGATTATGAAGAAAATGCAGGTATTGTTAATGAAGCAGTTGTATATGTTGAGGAGCGAAGACAGAGATTGAGATTGGATGATTAAAAGTAGCTGTTTTGTAGCCATGTTAGTTAGAATAAAATAATCAAAAAGAGAGAGTTGAAATTTATTATATTGCAATGAGTGTAGTGAGAGTAAACTAAATTTAGATATAAAAGGGGTTACAGATAAAAATAAAAAGTGGCATTTACTGCGAGTTATTACATATGTTTGTAATTGCTTGTTCAATTATTTTAAGATTAGGTAATTGCGAAACACATTCCTAAAACTTGCGTAAAAGAGATAAACGTTCTAT
>OLRE01000723.1_pt1 | contig 37044 bp, 32 predicted proteins | sample 1672461 | NCBI WGS metagenome assembly OLRE01 (sample SAMEA3136688, study PRJEB25190) | human gut metagenome | biome: human gut; feature: human-associated habitat; material: faeces | place: Austria | collected 2013
GACCCATTTTAGCTAACTGTTTGATTCCACCACCAAAACGAGAACCAATTCCAGCTGCCATAATAATTAATGTTGTTTTCATAACTAAGTACCTCCTTTTCAATACAATATCCCCTTCAGATACCTTTATATTCTAACTACAAAGCTAACCATTTACAACACTATTATTTAACCATCTCTCTCATCATATTAATAAAAATTTAATTAACCGTTCAACGATAATAAAGCCTCCACTCATATGATAGGCGAAGGCTCTGTTTATTCTTATTTAACTTTTAACATTTCTTTTCTTTATCAATATGTACATAACTACAGCTAAACTTATAGTCATTAAAGTCAAATACATGGTTGTAAGATTCGATACACCTGTTACAACTTTTGTTTCTGTTTTCTGAGATTCTTTATCTACTTTGGTTTCTATATCTTTATTTGATTCCATGTCTGTAGCACTTGCATATTTGTTCTTATCTTTATTCGAAGCATTTACAGATAATAATGAATCTTCCTTTTCTTCTGGTCTTATGCTTTGTTGCTTTGAATCTAAGACAGCGAATGTATCATTTGCAACAATTTCATATATATAATTCTTTGACTTACTCTGTGCAGTAAGCTTATAATTTCCAATTTCTTCACCAGGTTCTCTAATTAATATGTAGCCATCTGTTTCTAATATTGGATCTTTTTCTCCAACATGTTTTTGATAGTTTGGTAGTTGCAATTCAATAGTTTTAGGAAGAATGGTTACTTTAAATGGAATGGATTCATAATATCGAGAATCCGCATCAAAACTGACAATATATTCTCCTGCATCTTTTAACAAGATTGGTTCAATATCACTTATACCACTATCAATCTTATATCCATCTTCGTAGTAAACAACTTCTACATCCGAATGTGTAATCTTTGTCTTTCCAACTGGAACATCTTTTTCATTCTTTGGCTCAAATTGAAAATCAATGTTACCATCATAACGATCAAATGATACAAAGTCTCCGTTTGGTAAAATTCTTAATTTCAACTCATAATCACCATCGAATTTACACAAATATTTCTATTCTTCAGAATCTCCTTCTCTCCAATCTTTGTTGTAATTCACGCTAACAAGCACTTTTTTAGGATTGATCTCAAAAGTAACATATCCACCACCAGTGACCGCAAAATACTTTCCACAATCAATTGGAGCATCTTCTAATGATCCCGTAGTAGAAAAATAACCTTTCGCACCCTCAATTTCTATCTTTTGACCTGTATATTCAAAAGATAACACCTCCTCTTCTGCTTGTATACCAATTGGTACACAAAACATAAACAACGCCATAAATACACCTAAAATTCTCCTCATATTATATATTCCTTTCTATAGGTGAAACTCTACTTCCACTATATCAAAGAACAGTATTAATTGCTACTACATAATATGATATTTCTTAAATTAAAGTATTTATTTATAACTTTTTATATTTTGTTAACATGTCTAACCAAATAATGAGATCCAATTGAAACGATCCGTATATCTTTCAGCATGTTCCCATACTACAATATCTGGTTTATATTCATCTAATAAGCTCGGCTCAAAAGACCAAACGTTTACAGTTTGTGCTTCTGCAAAATATTGACTTAAAATACTCAACATTTCATCTGAATACGAATCTCCTATTACCAATATTTTTTTGTCTGATTTTATTTTTGTGTTTACTGTGGCTGGATCCAATTGATATTGAGTATCATTATTGAATGTATCTTGCATATCACATAAACGTGCTAAATCTCCAGAATAATGATTTGTGATTTTGCCAAACTTAACATCCTTTAATTTATCTGTTTTCCCATCAATCTTATCCTTTAGTGCCTGTACCGTCAAAAAAGCACCAATCTGATTAAAGTGGGTATCACTCTTATAATAAACTAGCTTTTTCTTTTTCGCTTTTACAAGTGATGGTTTTGCATCCACGACATTTAAATCCGTATTCTCTTCTAAATACTTCATCAATAAATCTGTCTTTGATGTTGTATCTTTTCTTTCTATTGTATCTGGCATATATTCCGGATACACACTCGATTTATTTGGAATCGAAAATATATAGAAATCTATTCCATAATTTGAGAATTGATTTCTCTCATTTGTTAGTTTATCTGCAATTGTCTGCATAGTAGTCTCATCATAATGATTTGTACCCTGATAATCTGAAATAGGATCTCCATCCTCTGTAGATTTGTAGAATAACCAATCTTCTTTTCCAAGTAATACCTGAGTCGATTCAATATATGTATTTCCAGAAGTTTTCTTTGTTACTTCACTAGCTGCTTTTGCACCTTCTTTTTTACCCGTTAAATTTGAAGTAAAAGAATCCACTGCACCCTTTACTCCAGATTTATCTTTCTTTGTTTCTAGTTCATGCCCCTTAACAACATCACTCACCTTTTCATCTTTTTTAAATAAAGAAACAGTTTGATTAAATAATGTTGAAATGGATATTCCAAAAATCACGAAACAAAATACGATCATTATTATTTTTTCTTTCATGGTGCCCTCCTAGAAATTAAAATAAATAAATGGATTATATGCATTCGAGAAAATAAAGATAATACTCAAATACAAGATTCCACACATACACACGACATACAATAAGTTATAAACCATATTCTTTTTAAATATACGATTGACATTTTTAAAAATAGGAAAACAACAAAGAATACCCATTATAAAATATAGAATGTATTGTTTAAAATATTGAATCACATAGGCATCCATAAATCCTTTACAACCAAATCCAAACATAGAACGAATATATACGAGTGCTGCACTTAAACTATCACTTCTAAATAATACCCATCCCATCATGACAAAGAACATTGTGTATAGGTTTTTAAATTTTCCCATTTTCTCATCCATATGAAAAAACTTTTCGAGAATCAATAACACAAAATACATGAGTCCCCATACAATAAATGTCCAGTTTGCACCATGCCAAACACCCGTTAAAAACCATACGACAAAAATGTTGAATACTAAACGAGTCTTACTATTTACTCTAGAACCACCTAGTGGAATATAAATATAATCTTTAAACCATGTTTGTAAAGAAATATGCCACCTTCTCCAAAATTCTGAAATGCTCTTAGAAATGTACGGATATTTAAAGTTTTCTAAGAAATGAAAACCAAACATACGACCCAAACCAATTGCCATATCCGAATAGCCTGCAAAATCAAAGAAGATTTGAAGTGTATACGCAATCGCACCCATCCATAATAATAAGAATGAATTTGTTGTTCCTGTGCTTGTTACATTTCCAAATACAGTATCCGAAACAACCGCAAATTGATTCGCTAATAATACTTTTTTCCCTAAACCAATAATAAAACGATTTACACCCACCGCAAAATCATTCAAATTCTCTTTTCGATGCTCAATCTCATTTGCGACAGTTTCATAACGCACAATAGGACCTGCAATCAATTGAGGAAATAAAGAAATATACAGACCAACATTTAAAAATTGAGTTTGAACCTTTCCCTTACCACGATATACATCCACTACATAAGAAATAGCTTGGAATGTAAAGAAAGAAATTCCAATTGGAAGAGCTATCTTAAACGTATCTGCTTTACCCGTGAAAATTGAAACAATAAAATTCAAATACTTAAAATATCCCAGTATACATACATCAATTACTACCATTAAGAACAGAATCAACTTCTGCATTCTCTTATCGTCTGAATATTTATTGATTAATAAACCTAGTCCATAATGTAATAGAATCATAAACAGCATCAAAAACACATATTTTGGTTCTCCATATGCATAGAATAATAAACTCATAATAAATAAAAATATATTTTTACCCACCGTATGTTTTCTTAGCACAAGATAATATACAGCTAATACGAAAGGTAAAAATAGAAACAAAAATACTTCACTTGGAAATAACATACCCTTTAACCCTCACAATAAAAGGCTTTTCCAAAACGGAAAAGTCTTACGCCTTAATGACGAACTAAAACTATTAGCTTAACACATTTTATCACTGATAATTATTTATTCAATGCATACCAAGCTTTCCCTTCATCTTTCCATCCAAGGGAAACTAACCACTCATGTTCTGCCTTATTTACAGTATAGTTATGATTATTCGCAAAGGCATTTGGATTATATTCTCTTAATAACGGAACACTTGATCTATCATCAGGATTTGCTGAATACCAGCCTATACCTTCGTACTTCCATCCAGCTTTTACCAGCATATCTTTTTCTGCTTTGTTCATTGTGTAATGGTGTTCTCCACCATTCGCATTATACAATCTATATACAGGATAATCTGAACTGTTCGGAGCAATCCAACCAATACCTTCTGAAATCCATCCTAAACTAACTAACCAATTTTTTTCGTTTGTATCTTTTGTATAGAAATGCTCACCACTATTTGGATTATACAATCTATGCATACCACCAGGAATGGAATCTACAAAGAAAGTGGTTCCAGTAATAGAATTTGCACCACTATATACATGCATTATGAAAGTTCCTGCCTTTTTAAAAGAATCTAAATTCACTTCTGTATAGAAAGATCCATTTGATTCTTTTTTCGTATCGAACCATTTTAAATCTGTTTGATTACTATCTGCTGACCATATCGCAAAGCGAATACTTGAATACGATTTTGTTGGATAATAACGAATCGTCATTTTATCTTTCTTCTTATTCAATACAAAATCAAAACCATCTAGTTTAGGAATATAGAAACTCTTTGATCTTTGTTGAAGCCACGTAACCGTAGTATTTACAGCATCCTGCCAGGTTGAATGATTCACATAACCACCCTTACCATTTGGTTTGCCTAAAGTATCCCAACGAATATAATTCATATCTACAGATGATTGTATTTCATTTGCCTTATTACTAGCTAGAGTACTCGCGTTATCAAAAAAAGATTTATTTGAATTGTAGTAATTACTTATATATTCAGAAAATGCAGGAATTGATAATAATGTACTAAATAAATTTCTTTGATAAATATACAACTCATTACTAGAACCATAATAGTTCATACAACTATCAAAATCCCAAACTGGACCTAAATGGATGACATCATTAGCTCCATCTTTATACCAGAAAAAGCTTGTAGTGACAGACTCCTCGTTCAGCATATATTCATTGATTAAATAATATTGTACAAAAGAATCCACATCTATATATTGCTTCAACAAATCGATCGTAATATCCTTCTTTTTTGTATTTAATAGAGTACTATAGAAATCTGTTAAAGAATCATTAAAAATTGATATTGCCTTTTGAACATGTTCCTCATCCTCATTTACCGTTTCTTTAACCGCAAATTTAGCTCCTAATATAGAATTCTCAAACCAATGATCCTCTTGTTGATAGAAAGCATCATCCCATTCAGCCAATATTCCATACTCATCTTGTAAATTCACTCGGCTCGAATTGATTTCCGCTTTTTCTGTAACTAAATAATCTCCCTGGTATTCTCCACCAATCCATAAATCTACATATTGACAATGAATTGGATATTGTGAGTTAAGATTTTGAGCTAAACTAAACGCAATATAATTTTTTAGTAAAGAATCATCACTACTATTCGCTAATAAAACCCATTTCTTTGCTTTTCCCATTCCAAACAAAGACGTTTTCTTGTCAAACTTAATCTGATATCCCTTTTTATCATAACTCGTCCAAGAAGTATTACCGCGCCCCTTGATTTCTACATTTGTAAAGGAACTTGTACCACTTGAATCACCTAGTATCACAGTATTGCCAGGATACTTAATATTCTTATCCGCTTTAATTGTATCTAAAGTCGTATCCTTTAAATCAATATATAAACTTGGTAAACTCGATTTTTTATACACCACTGTAATAGGTCCATTTAAAGCATCCTCTAACACACAAGTATCATTCGAATCAAAAGATACATCTTTTTTCACCTGATGTTTATTATTATCTACATATGTTAGAGTTACATTTTTTGAATCCGAAGCCATCATAAACAAATAATATTGATTTGTCTTTGCATCATAATAAGCTTGAATCGTTTGTCCACCCGCATTTTTCGCATATAAGAAGAAATTTTCTTCGATAGTCTGTTCTTCCGTTTCTGATTCACCAACATCTGAATTTGCCACTTCACTACTTTCTACTGTGTCATTTTCTTCTCCACCTGAAACTGTTTCTCCAGTAGTTTCATTTACACCTACACCTGAATTTGCTGTCCCATTAGTTTCTGTGGCTTCATTTGTCTCTGTTGTTTCTTCTGCACTCACGTATGTGACATTACATACACATGTTAAAGCACATAACGTTAAAGCTATTATTCTTTTGTACGTTTTCATAAATACGCTCCTCTTCTTGGTTCATTATAACAAAAAAAGCCATATGGAATAAACCATACGGCAATTAATTTACTTAGTAGCGTACCAAGCTTTTCCTTCGTCTTTCCAACCAAGAGAAACTAACCAACTGTGTTCTTTTGAATTCGTTATATAGTTATGATTGTTTGAGAAAGCATTTGGATTGTATTCTCTTAATAATGGAACACTGTTACTGTCATTAGGATCAGCTGAGAACCAACCAATTCCTTCATACTTCCAGCCTAGTTTAACTAGATTATTCTTTTCAGCTACATTCATTGTATAATGATGCTCACCACCATTTGCGTTATACAAACGATATACTGGATAGTTTGAGATAGTTGGTGCCTTCCAACCAATTCCTTCATACTTCCATCCAAGACTCACTAAATGATCTTTTTCCACCTTATCTGAAGTATAGAAGTGCTCTCCACTATTTGGATTGTATATACGATACATATCACCAGAGCCTAATAAAACATATTGTGTATTTAATAACACTTTCATTCTAGATACAATATCAGTTCCATAGTTTGCACCAGTTGCCCAACCATCTCCAGTTGGATTTTCTTTTTTACCCAACCATTCAACATATGGAGCACTACCACGTTTTACATAATTAAAGCGACTATCTACACAAGCGTTAATTAAATTATCCGTTGTTGCATAAGCTTTTAAATGTTGAATTTGAGCTCGAATTCCTTCACGAACACTCGCAAAAGTATTTCCTGCAACACCATTACCCGTTGCACCAAGACCTGCAAAATTACATTGATCTGGTTTTACATCATGACCAAACTGTAAGAAACCCGTTTCCTTCATAGCCTGACAGAATGCAACTTCAGGACGAATATTTTCAGCAATTGCTTCTTCATAGAAGATTTGACAGAACTCTTCAATATTTGCAGCACCCTTTTTAGCTAAGATACCATCATATTGAGTACCATATTTAGAGAACTTGTCATATGTACCACCATTATTAATAAAATAATTTACCATCTGCGATACATTCGTTTTTGTTGCACCTGTAATCAATGTCTTCGCATCTTTTTTAGATAAACCTAGCGCTGAAACAATACCATTCGCATCCGCTACACCTAATTTTTGTAACTTAGCATCAGAATTTAAATAGTTATTGTAGTCAGATACACTATTAATGAAACAATGCTCAATAATCAATCCTGTTAATCCATTGTATTTTGCATTACGGATAATTCCATAATAATCTGCAACAGAACCATCATCATATCTAAATGGATCAGGGTACTCATTCGTATCAATTGTTCTAAATTTAATACCACGATCACGAATACCTAAAGACACCAATTGATTTTGAATCGCTTGTGCTACATTTCTTCCATTTTGAGAAATATCAGGACGCCAGTTCGTATTTGGATAATATACTTCCGCTCCTACAGCGTATCCACTACCTGAATTCAAATGAATACTAATCAAATATTGTGCGCCTTGCGATTTCGCATAATTAGCACGATCTTCAAGACTCGGATTTGTATCTCCTGTACGAGTCATCACAACATTACAATCATATTTTTCCAACTCTTGTTTACAATATTGAGCAATTTTCAATGTCAAATTTTTTTCATAAACATTGTTTACACCAACGGCTCCACTATCATTTCCTCCATGACCTGGATCCAAACAAATAGTAACACCCTCATTAGATTGTGTCGCAATATCTGAATTTTCATCAATCAAAGCCATAGCCGCCTCAGGATCTGAAGCCATAATACCATCCGCTACTTCTTCAGAAGCATCATTCAAATTTGTTACTTGGATAACGGCATTACCAAGTTCATCATCTTCAGTAACATCTTGTGTCATATCCGGTAATGTCTCATCATATTCAGAATATTCTTGATCCACACCAAACTTAACATCCATACCTAAATCACTAAAGTTCAAATAATATTTTTCACCATTATAAGTATAATGAAGCGTTGTAACAGTATATTCACCTTTGTCCGCCAAGCTAAAATCTTTTGTGAATTTAACCAATTTATCAACTTGTTCACTAGCTTCTAAATCAAAAGTAGTTCCATCCATCTTTTGAACAGTAATACTGAAATCTGAATATCCATTCGCATCATTCATTGATAAAACAAAATTTTCAGTTGCAGGTGAATTCAACACAGGATTTTCTACTAAGAAATATTCCATCATACTTGAATCACCTAGTTTTTCATCCTCAGTCGGAGCTGCAGTTACCTCACTTTGTGTTTCCTCTTCACTCTCTTCTGTAGTTTCAGTTGAATTTTCTTCATTTGTTTGTTCATCTGTTTGTACACTTGTCTCATCTTCTGCAAAAACAGTATATGTATTTGATAATGTAGAAACAGACATAAACAAACTTAAAACTAATGCCAATACCGGTTTAAATCTTTTACTCATTATCTATCCCCCTTTCATAAAATACATTTTAATAAAATACGCTTTCAATTTCAATAAAAGATATATAAAATAACCAAAAAAAGAAAGAGAAACTAATCTCTTTCGTTGGCATATATTTGTAAAGCTCTTGGATAATTGTCTATATGAGCAACTAATGTTGACTCTCCTTCTTCACCATCTAATGTCCAAGCTAATCTTTCAGTGGATTCAATCATAATGGATTTAGCTCTATATCTTTCAACATACTTCATATTTAATTCAGGATGCAATACTCCTAAAGGATAATTATAAAGTTCTAGTAAGTTAGGTGTATGTTCCACTAAGATAATATCAAATACACCATCCTTAAATGTATTATCATCTTGCTCAACCATTTCAAATCCAGCAACGCGATTCCCATTAATAATCAATCCAAACATCAAGTCTTTTTCAAACACCTTGCCATCCACATTCATCTTTACATGGTAGGGATGTAAGTTAGGTATTTCATGCAAAGCCTTAATTATATAAGCCATATTCCCTAATTGTTTTTTTAATTCCTGCTTTGTTTCATAACTCACATTACAAAACGCACCAAAACCAGCCACATAATTAAAGTAACGAGAATTCATCTTCCCCACATCAAAAGACTCTACATTCTCTTTACAAGCAATCTTTGCACATTGCAACATATCATTAGTAAGACCAAAGTTAGTTCCAAAATCATTCATTGTACCCGTAGGAAAATAAGATATGATAGGTTTCTTCTGTAATTTCATCAATCCATTTGTAGCCTCATTTAATGTACCATCCCCACCAAATACAGCTACAACGTCATGCTTTTCACCATACTCTTCAATATAATGACAAATATCCATCTGTTTTTGAGATACATATACTTCCATTTGATAATTATGAGATGCGAATTCATTTAACACATCTAACAATTGACCCTTTGAGTTTTTCTTACCAGAATTCGGATTAATTAACAGTAATACTTTCTTTCTATCCATTATTCTTTCTTCTTTCCATATAAAATATATTTATCATAATAATTCGAATGACGAGTCAATTCCTTATCAAACTTTTTGAAGCCAAGCTTTTCAACTAAGGTTTCTTCATCCGTATATAAATTTGTACCTAATCCAAGTCTATCCGAATTAAATGTAACACCAAGGCTTGCTAATGTAGTTGGGAATAAATCATATGTCGTAATCTTACGTGAATTTTGTGTTGCAAGTGATGCAACCGAATTAATAATTGTATAAAAACATTTACGAGTATATCCAGATTCTTCGATATCCTTAAACCAATCTGGATCCATACTCTTATGATCTCCAGCCAATACGATTGTCGTATTCTCATACCAAGGTTGTTCCTGAATCCATTGAACTAATGCCGCTACATGTCTACTTGAGCAACGAATAACGTTCGAATATTGATCTCCATTATAGAAATCTTCACACCCTGGGCATAATAACCCACCTACAAAATGTGTATCTGCTGTCAACATATTGAAATTAAATGGTTGACCAGCCGAAGCCAATTTTGTCAGCTCAATTTTTGCATAATCAAAAAGTCTTAAATCTTCATAACCCCACCAAATATGATAATCCTTGTCAATCCATCCATTATTAATTGCTGCATAGTAGTCTACAATATTAAAATTTCCATGTTGTTCAAAATAATATTTTCTTCCACCAAAAGCAGCATCTGAACCAATCAGCAATTCATTTTGATATCCATTTTGTTCAAGAATTTGACCTATTGAATAAGTTCCAGGTAAAAAACTTTTATCACTAATATATTCATTTCCATCAATAGGAATATTCAATGGAACACCACTCGTTTGGCCAATCATAGCTGCCACTGTCCAACCTGACATTGACGGAGCTAAGAAGCCATTATTATCATTGTTTCCAAAAGAGAAAGTTAAGTTATTATCAGCAAGTGCTGTGAGCTCAGGAATTCTTGATTCTTCAAAAGCACCGCCATGTTCTAAATCTTCATATGTTGTTTCCATAGACTCCATAAAAATATAAACTAAGTTTCTTTTCTGTTCAGGAAATGAATATTTCACGTCTGATGGATTCACATAATATTCCTCATATAACTTAGAAGGGTGAGATACATTATACCAGTATTGATCAATCCCAATCGCATGAACACAATCAGCAATTCCAAAAACATAAACCACTAAACATGATAAAGATGTAATAATTATTAAAACATTATTACGAACATGTTTAAATTCACCTTCTTTTATATCCCTACTCACTTTCCAGTCTTTTAATATAAAACATAACAAAAGTAGCCCAGACACAATAGCCGGCATAGGTAAACATTCTTGAATAAAACTGTCTACAAACGATGTATCTGTACCTTCCATTGGTACTAATAAGTGAAATAAAACCTGTTCAAACGGAATATCTCCAAAAGTATTTGGTACCCATTTAGCAACTTGTACCAATAATAAACCTATAAGAACTAAAACTACTGTTAATAACGAAATCAGTCTTCTTCTTTTCATAACATTCATCCTTTTTTAATCAAAACGCAAAAAAAAGAGTTTTTTTGTAAAACTCTTTTAATATTTTAACATAAAAATTTAAACTTTGTTACTTTTTTCTGAATTCGAATACAATTTTGTCAATAATTTTGCGACTGGAGTAATCCAAAATCTTCTAAAGATTTCATAATCTTCCTTTGAACGATTATTATCTTCGATAATTTCCGTTGTCGTTGATTCTTCATGAATACGATGACCCATTAATGGTTTATTCACAAACACAAATCTTCCATCCATTTTTGAAGCAATTTCCCAAGCACTCCAATCGATATTACATTTCATGTCATTTGCAAATAATGTTTGCACATTTAAATTGTTCTGACAAAAAGTAACTGCAGGACAGCAAATTGGGTTTCCAAACATTAAAGGTAATCTTTTGATAAACTTTCTATTCGATTTTTCTTTATTATGCAATGGCTTTAACATAATCTTCTTTATTTTTAAATTTGTATTCTCATACACTCTTTTACCATTGCGTACTTCAAAATAATCAGTAAACAATAATGTTGCATCTTTATACTTCCAATAATAATTAACAACCTCTTTGGAATATGTAGGATCATATACATCATCCTGATGCGCAATTGTTACCAAATCCGTATCCACACAAGTTCTCGCAAAATCAAAATCATATCCAATTCCCTTTCCAGGATTAGGATTATCAATAATTTTCAAACTATATTTATTTGCCAATTGCTCAATAAATGCATTTCTTGTGGAAGTTGCAATCACAACATTACTTTTAAATTCCTGATTCAATACAGATTGAATACAAGTCTCTAAATATCTCGATTTCTTATAAGCTAATACTACAAAAGTATGAGTTATCATAATCTACTCACCTGTTCTTTCTTTTTTTAATTCTTGTATAAACAAAGCCATTTCATTATTTGATATATAATAAGTAAAATAACTAAGGTATATAATCTTATATCAAAACATACTAAACTTTTACACCTTAACATAAGTCATTACATAAAGCTATCATCCAATTTGAAGATGTAATGGACGAAGTAAACTATACAATAAACCATTAAGATGTAGTTTATTAGCTAGCCAATATATAGTAGTACATAATTTAACTTTAAGCTCATCCTCTTCAACAAGAGAAAAACTATCATATCCCATAGATTTTAGAAATTCAAAACCTTCTTCGCAAAACTTTAAATATGCCTTTTTATCGCATACATTCACTTGCATCAACAGGAAAAGAACAACCGTTTTCAAATAAAAATATTGTATCATTTTATTTGAATATTTTTCATTTAAAGCCAAATCGTTATAGATTCGATTCAATAAATCCAAAATCTTATTGTCCTTATTTAAAGTATTATGATTTTGAGTTACTGAATTTTGATTTAAGCAATAATTATAGCCCGCATATGGAATGATTTTAATTTTATTTGTTATTGAATTCATAGACAGGTTGAAGTACACATCTTCTCCAATTTTTAATGGCGCATACTTAATATTATTAGCCTTTAAAAAATCTAAAGAATACATCTTTGCACAAGTCGATACATATTTAAACTCTGTCCATATACAATCCTTAGGAATGGAAGTAAACAAAAGCTTATGTTCATCCATACTCACTTTATTATATCCAGAAATCAAAACATCATTATCTTCAATCGATTTTATAAAAGTATCCAAGTAGTCTTCATTCACATAATCATCAGAATCAATAAACGTTATGTATTTTCCACTGGCTAATTGAATCCCTCTATTACGAGTGTAGCCGGCACCATGATTTTCATGATGATATACTTGAATTCTATAATCTATTTCACTTAGATTTTGCATTACTTGAAAGGACTTATCTTTCGATCCATCATCTATCAATATTAGTTCAAAATCATGAAAAGTCTGTTTTAAAACACTATCAACACATATATGCAAGAAAGATTCTGCATTATAAACAGGCACTATTACGCTAATCAAAGGCATTAAGCAACCTCCTTAAAATCTATTTTTTTCATAATCACAAAATATATTATAACATATAGTCCAAATTGGCATGTCATAGTAATTAAATAAGAAAGTGCAGCACCATAAATAGAGTATTGTACAATTAAAAAGCGTGATAAGAAAAACGCAATAATAGATGAAATTCCAAATACAATGAATTGAACAAAAGTATATCGAACCGTTGTTAATGCTGCAGACAATAATGTACTCATTGAATATGATATAGCCCCAAAAATAATTATCAGTAAATGTGTTTTATAATTCGAAATATCAATGCTATATAAAATATTTAAAACAGGAATACCTAAAATATATGCTCCCAATAAGCATAGTACACCAAAGGCTGCAATCAACAACAATGCTTTAAATACAATTTTATTAAATTCTTTCTTTTCACCAATTGAATAAAAGTTAGCCATTGTATTTAAAATAGGCTGCAATAAATATTGCCCTGCCATACTAATGATTGTAGCAGGCATCAAAATAATACCGAAAATAGCCTGCAAACTTTCTTGAACGGTTCCATCTAAAGCATATTTTTGTGCATTTACCAAATACACAGATAAAAATAATATCGCGAAAGAGAAAAAACCATATTTAAACAACTTTAAAATATTTTTAAAACTAAATTTATCTTTTTGAATAATTTGTTTACTCTTTGGATAGTCATACACAAAAAATAAAATGAACCAAACGAAATCTAAAGACAAACAAGAGATCAATAAGTTTTTGGTGATTAAGTCAATAAGTATAAATAGGACTACAGAAAAAATTGATTTTAAGAATAATGATATACCCACAACATATAATTGGTCATTCTTTTGTAGCACACCATAAAATACATCTGAAAAAACTTCAAAACATTTCATTAAACATAAAGCGACTGTAATCGTAAATTTATATGCATCATATTTCATGATGACGCAATATGCAACAACGACTATCATCATAATAAAACATGTAATAATTCGATGAACTATATATTCAATATCCGAGTATTCATTCTTTACATCTGTTACCTGATAAACACGCCCCTCATAACCACCAATTAAACATAATAAACATGCTAATGAAAAAGCTAATGTAAATACACCTGAATTAGCTAAACCATTTATTCTTGTGACAACCATCATAAAAAATAATGAATTAAACGCATTAAAAGTTGTCCCTATCATATTCCATATTACATTCTTTTTTGAAATAGAAGTATCCACAACATATCCTCAAACTTTCTAAATAAAAACGAAGAGTAAAAACCCTTCGTTAATTATAAGATAATTTATAGATTTTAGCACCATCTTCATCATAAATTTTATCAAATGAAACATATCCATTATCAAAATTAATATCACAATCTCCATTAGTGAATATATACTTCACTTTTGCCTTGTTTATATCCTTATAAGACAACTTAAGTGTTATATAATCGCTTTGGATCAATTCAAAGCTAGTTTTTTCTTGTGTCAACAATACTTTAACATGCTCATAGCGATTATAGATTTTTTCATACTTCTTATCTGGATCCAATGTATGCCATAATTTTAAATTAGGGTACGTATTCACAAAATTGATTGTAGGCGCACCACACATCACTGTAAAGCTTGGCGTTTCAATACCACCAATCGTTACCCACTTTGATTTTCGATCTACTGAAACTATTTTTTGGATTTCTTGAGCAGCCGGCTTTGCGTATACACTAGATAATCCTATAGATATTGGTCTAACACACATTCCAGAACAGATAGATACAACACTGATTAAAATTTCAAATTTTTTAAAACCTTTTCCTTTATAATTCGTCATTAAATAGAATGACAAAAAGAAAATCAAAATAAAAAGTAAGATCATCCAATATTTATTCAAATAATCTGGAAAAGAATATTTACATATTAAAACAGATTCGCAGGCAAATACAACAGCTATAATACTTCCAAATATTGGCTTAATATGTTTTTCATCTTTATAAAAAGACAATAATCGAATAATTAAAATAACTTGTACAAATCCAAGGATATCAATCATTCTCATACTTGTAGAATGTGTGAATAGTAATAATTTTGCGACAATTGGCGGTAAACCAATTGTTGTATAGATAATCATTGAAATTTCAACAATTAATAAAAATATAGATAATAAATCTTTCTTTTTAGCTACTATTAAATAATAAACACTTAGTAAAGTAGATAATGGAAATAAACAAAAGAAAACACTTGACTCACTATTATTACTCATCCCTTTAAACGGAAAAAATAATGATTGCGCATAACATAATAGTTTACTAATTTCATTCGATCCAAAGTCTACCCTTTTACCAGGATATAACGTTTGATTAATGATTTGAATATATTCTTTTGTGCTTATAAAATAACTCAATACAAGTAAAATACAAATTCCTATGGCTCCAAAAAATATAGACCATTGTACTTTGGATAGACTCTTAATTTGCACAAAATTTTCTTTAATCATCCATATTCCAATTACTAGAAATACATATCCGACTGGTACTTGCCAAGCCGGGTATAAATTACAAATAAATACACTGAAACTTAAAGCTATTAATAATCCAAATATGATTTGTTTTTTTAAGTTATCTTCATTGATAAATTTGTAAAAGAATACTAATGTGGCTGTTCCGCTTAATAGATAGTTTGGAAAACCCCACCATAAAAAATAAGATGAAAAAATAGTCAATGTTGCACCAGTAAATGCTACTAATTTATTTTTGGAAAGAATATAAAATAATTCCATGCAGAATAAAAAGGCAAATATAGGTACAAAATAGAAGTAAAAGCTAAAGGCATTTTCTAGAGGTAATATCGTAAATATTAGTTTCCATGGTTGATAAGCGAGCATAGCTAATCCAGCATATACACCACTAATGATATTTAATGTATCTGTTCCTCTTAAGACTGAATTATATTTTGCAAAAGGGTGAACATCCATTGCAGAGGCAAAAACAGCTGGATTTCCAACCAAAAACTCATCTGAACGTATAGTTCTAATTTGTCCAAAAATCGGATAAGACAGAGCATCTACCTTATCACCTTGTATGGTCATAGTATAATAAGCCATTGAATCTCCATTAATTTTAAATAATGTGACAAACAACAACAAGCCTATACCTATATACCAACGATATTTAAACATAAAATCATATATTTTCTTTAAAGGGTACACAAAATGCAAACTTAAAAAGAAAACAACAAAAAACAATATGAATGCACGATAAAGTAGAATTCTTAATCCTCCAATTTGTATTCCACTGTTCAAAGTCCAAAAATTAGTTGGTACATAAAAAGCTAATAATAAAGAAATACAGATTGAAAATAGAATAGCACACAATACTTTTTTGGAATGATGTCCTCTAATATTAAAAAGTAATCTATTTATCATAGATTACTCATTTCTTTCAAATATCTAGCTATTGCATCCTGCCAAGTAGGTAATGGTTTAAAACCATTTTCTACAAGTTTAGATTTATCTAAACGAGAATTAAATGGACGAGCCGCCTTTGATAAACCATACTCCTCTGTTGTTACAGGATTTACTTTAGTAGTATATCCAGATTGTTTAAAGATTTCGCACGCAAAATCATACCAGCTGATATATCCACCTTCATTTGTTGCATGGTAATAACCATATTTATCCGTTTCAATCATGTCTACTAATAATCTAGCTAAATCAAATGTATAGGTTGGCGTACCAATTTGATCATTGACGACTCGTAATGTATCAAATTTCTTTCCTACATTTAACATGGTTTTAATGAAGTTATTTCCATTCTTTCCAAATACCCACGCAATACGAACAATGAAATATTTAGATAACGTATTTGAAACAGCTAGTTCACCACCAAGCTTAGTCTGACCATATACATTTAATGGTTTATAATCCTTACAATCCGGTTGCCAAGGCTCTATTCCTTGTCCATCAAACACATAGTCTGTAGAAATATAGACCATCTTCGCATCTACTTCTTTACAAGCATCCGCAATATTTTGTGTTCCATCCACATTAATAGCTTTAACCTTAGCCTGTTTGTCTTCATCTTCTGCTAAGTCTACAGCCGTCCATGCTGCACAGTGTACAACTACATCTGGATTAACACATTTAATTGTATTCATTACAGCTTCCTTGTTTGTGATATCCAAAGAAACATATTCAGCATTAGTCACATAAGAACCATCTTGAATACCACTATAACTTTCAGCTAAGTCTGTACCTACTCCTACATATCCTCTAGAACCCAATTCATTCATTACGTCATGACCTAATTGTCCAGCCACACCTGTCACAAAAATTTTCATAAGAAAACCTTCCTTTCGTTTAAGAAGAAAAGCTAAAGATTATTCCTTAGCTCTTCCTTTTTCTACATACATCTTTTCAAAATAGTTTTGGTATTCACCACTAATGATGTTTTCCCACCATTCTTTATTGTCTAAATACCATTGGATTGTCATTGGAATACCTGTATCAAATGTATATTTTGGTTTCCATCCAAGTTCTGTTTCCAACTTCGTAGGATCAATCGCATAACGCATATCATGACCTTTTCTATCTGTTACATACGTAATTAAGCTTTCAGGTTTGTTTAACGCATGTAATACAGTCTTCACAACTTCTAAGTTTGTTCTTTCGTTGTGACCACCAACATTATAAACTTCACCAACACGTCCCTTACGAACAATTAAATCGATTGCTACACAGTGATCATATACATGTAACCAGTCACGTACGTTTTCACCAGTTCCATATACTGGAATCGTTTCATCATTTAATGCACGAGAAATAATTAATGGAATTAATTTTTCTGGGAAATGATAAGGACCATAGTTATTTGAACAACGACTAATTGTTACTGGCAAACCATACGTTCTGTGGTATGCCAAAACAAACAAGTCAGCACTTGCCTTCGCACTTGAATAAGGACTTGAAGTGTGAAGTGGAGTGTTTTCAGTAAAGAACAAGTCAGGACGGTCTAATGGTAAATCACCATATACTTCGTCTGTAGACACTTGGTGATATCTTTGAATACCATACTTAACACAAGCATCTAATAATGTAGTAGTACCCATAACATTCGTCTTTACAAAGATTTCCGGATCTTCAATACTACGGTCAACATGACTTTCAGCCGCAAAGTTTACCACAACATCAAATTTTTCTTTTTCAAACAAATCCATGATAAATTCACGATCCGCAATATCACCCTTGATAAACTTATAGTTAGGCTTATCTTCTACAGGCTTACAAGTCTCTAAGTTACCTGCATACGTCAATTTATCCAAGTTTACAATCATATCCTCAGGATATTTATTTACCATATAATGTACAAAGTTTCCACCAATGAAACCAGCACCACCCGTTACTAAAATTTTCATTCTTTTATTCTCCTTCATATACAAATTGATTATTCGATTCCTCTAAAGTAGGACCAATCTGATCTTTTTCACTCAATACAGGCTCAATACCATTTAGTAATGAACCCCAATCCACATTACAAGTCGGATCATCATAACGCATACCACCCTCAGATTCCTTGTTGTATACATTATCTACTTTATATCTAAACTCAACATTATCTGTTAAAGTTAAGAATCCATGTGCAAATCCCTGAGGAATAAAGAACTGTCTATGATTCTCTTCACTCAATTCAACACTTACCCATTGACCAAATGTAGGACTACCCTTACGAATATCCACAGCCACATCAATCACTGTACCCTTCGTACAAGAAACCAATTTACTCTGTGCATAAGGCGGATTTTGCCAGTGCAAACCACGAAGCGTACCCTTCTGTGCACTAAAAGACATATTGTCCTGTACAAAATCTACTGTAATACCCATCTTCTCATATTTAGGCTTCGAATATGTCTCCGTAAAATACCCTCTATGATCACCAAATACATCCGTATCAATAATCAATACTCCAGGAATCTTTGTTTCAGTTACCTTCATCACTATACCTCCAATTACTTAATATACTTACGATCCATGATCTTCTTCAAATAAGCACCATACTGATTCTTCTTATAAATTTCATACGTGGATGCCAATTCCTCATCACCAATCCAACCATTGTCATACGCAATCTCTTCAAGACACGCAATCTTACGATGCTGGTGCTCCTCAATTGTCTTCACAAAATTTGTCGCATCCACTAAAGACTCATGCGTACCCGTATCTAACCAAGTAAATCCATCACCAAGTAAAGTAACATTCAATTCACCATTCTCTAAATAAATACGGTTCAAATCAGTGATTTCCAATTCACCACGAGGACTTGGTTTTAAATTCTTCGCATATTCAACCACTTTATTATCATAGAAATACAATCCAGTTACCGCATAATTTGACTTAGGACAAGCAGGTTTTTCCTCAAGACTAATCGCCTTACCCTCAGAATCAAATTCTACAACACCAAAACGTTCAGGATCCTCTACATAATAACCAAATACGGTAGCCCCAACTTCATTTTCAGCAGCCGCACGAAGACGCTTTGTCAAACCATGACCATGGAAAATATTATCACCCAAAATCATCGCACAACTATCATTACCAATAAACTCCTCACCCAAGATAAACGCTTGAGCAAGCCCATCTGGACTTGGCTGAACCTTATAAGAAAGCTCGATACCAAACTGATGACCATCCCCTAATAACTCTTTAAAACGAGGTGTATCATCCGGAGTTGAAATAATTAAAATATCACGAATCCCAGCCTGCATTAAAATAGACATAGGATAATAAATCATTGGCTTGTCATAAATAGGAAGTAATTGTTTACTAGTCACCTTAGTCAAAGGATACAAACGAGTACCACTACCACCAGCTAAAATAATACCTTTCATAATGTGTACCTCCATAATTGATTACATTATATCACATATAAACAATAAACCCTAACGTAACGTTAGGGTCAAGTGCTATTTATAACATTTTAATAATCCAGCTTGTTTTGTTACAACTATTTTACCATTATTTTGTAACAATTCTTCAATATATTCCTTGAACTCATTTAATCTAGGACCCAATATTTCATTTTGATTACCATGACAAGACATAATATAATCTATCAAAGGTTTTGATTCTGTTATTTCTAATGAATCTTCATAATCTATTCTTTGAACATTACAGAAGTATTCTTTTAAAATACTTTCACCATTCTCTAATCCAAAAATATCATACAAACTATGATTCGATAGATTAATTTTAGAATCAAAGTTCTGTACGATTTCCGTAATTTCTTTCATATGATTCTTACCATATGTACTACAGTATAGAATTCCGTTTGGTTTTAACACTCTACTTATTTCTTTTAAGCCAAGATTTAAATCATTCAAATAAAATAAAACATGATTGGCAATGATAGAGTCAAAGTAAGAATCTTTAAAAGGAATCTTTTCAGCATCTGCCACAATACAGTTAAAATCAGAACCTAATTTATTTCTTACTTCTTCAACCATACCTTCACTAATATCCGATAAGAAGATTTCTCTATTCCTTAATTCAATTCGATTTTCTTGCCACAATTTACCATTCCCACAACCAAGTTCTAATAATCGATTGACTCTACTAAAATCGATTTGATAGAATAACCAATTAAACCAACCCTGCTTATTTGTAGAATACTTTTCATGTAGTGATATACGATCATTTAAGTTTTTCGCATTCTTATATTGTTCAATAATATTCGTTTCCTCATTTGATAATTGAACTAAAGATAGTATCATATTCCAACTTAAATCTGGTGTTTGACTCGCTCTTTTTAAAGCATCCTTTAAAGACTGTAAATGACTTATTTTATCTTCAATCAAATCAATCTGTAAATCAAAACTCTCCTTTAGATTCGTATTATCCATAACCATAGGAAAGATTTCTTCAATACTAAACCCCAAATGTTTTAAAGATAAAATCTTCTGTAACTTTAATAAATCCAAATCACTATATTGACGATACCCATTTTCCATAACAAAAGAGGGTTTTAATAACCCTATTTTGTCATAATATCGAATTGTTCTTTCACTCACATTCGCCAGTTTTGCGAATTGCCCTGTCTTGTAGTAGTTCAGATGTCTTACTCCTTGTTGTTTTCATATTCTTTAATACTTAATTTTTGAATCAAATCTTTTTGTTTTTCTTTTAATTTAGAAATTTGTGCAGTTTGTGTAAACAACATGATATATAAAAAGAAAATAAATACACAGAAAATAAAGTTACTCGTTGACATAAATCCCAATTGTTTTGAAATCCATGTTGGGATTTGAGGAAATACACTAATAATTAGAAGAAGAATAGACCATAAGATCCACATAATCGCATCATCAATATTTAATCCATGTTTTTGAATCTTTTTAATGACAAAAACAAATGTAATTAAACTGGCAAAGATAAAAACTAATTGTAATTTTAATCCCATAATCTACACCTTTCTAAATGGTTGAATCAAAAAGATTGAAACCATCATTCGACTCATATATTTTATCGTATTTACCAAATTTAAATACGATTCTCCAAATTCACGTTCTGACATTTGAACTTGAATCTCTTTAATTTTTCTATTCTTACGATACATATAAACCAATGTATCTGGTTCAGGTGGATTATTCATATCCAACGCATAATCTTTAATACAAGCTTTACCATACGCTCTAAAACCACTTGTTGGATCCTTTACCTTTTTACCAGTTACAAGTTTAATGGCCCATGCGATTAAACGACTACCAATCATACGTGCAGTAAAAGGTTTCTTTTCGCTCACAAAACGAGAACCAATCACAATATCATTTCCATTTTCAACCTCTTTAACCATCGCATCAATATATTTAGCTGAGTGCTGTCCATCTCCGTCAAATTGAATAACAACATCATAATCTTCTTTCATAGCCAATTTAAAGCCTGTTTGAACAGCTCCAAACAATCCTAAGTTACAAAAGCCATCAATATGATTAAAATTGTTTTTCTGAATAACTTCTAAAGTATTATCTTTAGAACCATCATTCACAACAACATAATCAACATCCGGTGCATTTTGTTGTATATCCTTTACTGTTTTTTCAATATTTAAAGCCTCATTATAGGCTGGTATTACCACCAAAGTCTTCATATCTCTTCTCCTTTTTATTGTTAAGCTTATCTCTTAACATATATAGAATAATATGTACCTGCTCTATCATCATTTACTGTATCCACTTTATAGTATTCATTATACGAATCTTGTGTGTTATCTTTACCCTCTAACACAAAACACTGTATTGAAAATTCGTCTAATATTGGTACTAATTCATCAAAAGATTCCTGATTTTTATTTACATTAAAGTTTTCAAATACATTTTGATCATCAAGAGTAAATTTTGAATACACCTTATTCACAGAACTCACTGCATATCTTGGTATAGCCGAAACAGATATTACATCATCACTTACACTTGTTGCTATAGTTGCAAGTGAAGTTAAATATGTATCAGTGGTTACAAACTGAGGCATCAATGTATACAATTTTTCACCATCCGCAGCTTTATCAATTTTTTGACCTAATTCATAAATTGAATTAGGAACTAGTCTTGGATTTTGCATAACGACTTTCATAGAATGAATCATCGATTTATGAGTTCCGTAATATGATAAACATGACATAGACAAGAAAAGAACACTCATCAATAATATGAAAGCTTTTGTCAATGTCTTACTTGTTAGTGTGAATACTCCATACAACAAGAACACAAAACCAGCAATGTAAAGAGTATAGAATAAACATGTCAGAACACGTAAACATACAAAGAAGTACACAGATAATGTCTGATATACATTGCATAGTCCAGGAATCAACATAAATCCAATAATTAAGACTAAGACTTCGGTAATCTTGAAAACAATTCGTTTTCGGATTACTACAAACGCAAAGATATATACTAAAACAAATGATAAAAATACTATGGATTTAAAGTTTGATTTATACATATCCCATACAAACGCAAAAGTTTGATCATTATTTGGTAAAATCAAACCTAATAGCACTAATAATACTAGAGTTCCGATAGCGATTAATCCTTTTTTATTAAATTGTGTATATACACTAATTAATGTTGCGATAGCTGCTACAAACACAATAGGAATTGCAATGGAAGACTTAGATACTAAAGCAACAGACATTATAATTAATTGCAGAATGTGTTTAATGGTAATTTTGTCATTATCAATAAAGAACAATAAAACCCATAAAATTCCCATTGTACGTGGAATCGATGAACCCAAATACATAGCTGAACTAAATTGCCAATAGTCTTGTAAAGCCATCAAATTAAAGCTTGTTGCAACAACCATGATAATAGTAAATATAAATAAAATGATTGGAGTCCATTGCGCATATTTTCTAAATTCGTCATTTAATTTACATACTGTTTGCTTAGTAAATTCACAAACCGTTACAACTAGCAAAAAATAATTTTGTAGATTCAAGAAAACACGACAGAACACAAAAACATTCATTCGCAATATATTTATATAAACAGATGCCTCTAATTCCCATACATCGAATAAATAAGAATTAAAAACATGTTGATCATCTAAACCCACTGGAAAATTATAGTAGTACGGATTCTTGTAAGATGCCAAATGAGATATTCTTCCAATGTAGTAACCATCATCTAAATGATTGTTCAACCACATGATATGTACATTTGCAAATGATAAAATCAATAATATAAAAGCAATAATAAATAGTGCATAATTATTTTTAAATCCATTTACAATCTCACCTTTAGTAATTTTAAGCTCATTCTTTTTAGTTCTATATCTATAAACGATAAAGATAATCATTATTAGAATGGATAATATAAAATATATTAAAGCTACCATCCAAGGTAGTCCTAGGAATTGAATAATTATAAAACCTATTGCTAAAACAAAGCTATATCCAATATACCCTACAAGAAAACTTGTCGTAAAACTTTTCTTATTTGTTATGGCTGTGCCTAAGAAATAACAAAGGCATAGTATCCAAAATAAATATAAAAACCCGCATATATAATCTAACATTTCACTTACCTCATTCCAAGAAAAAGAACTAGTTACATAACTAGCTCTTATATTTATATCATATTTTTGTGATTTTTTTAAGCCTTAGGATATGTAAACGGACCTTTATCCAAATCAAAGTTAGGATTATGGAAAGGATCTCCATTCTTTAAAATCTCTGGCCATTTCTTTTGGAAACGAGCAATTTCACTTTGGAAACGAGCTTGTTTTTCTGGTGTATCCTCTAAACCTCTAGATTTAGATTCATAGTGATACCAAACAGAGAATACATCTTCAACAATCCATTTATTTAAGCTTCTAATTTTTAAACATAAATCAACATCGTTACATGCAACTTTAAAGTCTTCATCAAAGCCACCAACTTCGTCAAAGATTTCTCGTTTTGTCATTAAACAAGCGGCTGTTACTGCAGATACATCCCACGAAACACGAGGTCTACCCATATAACCAAAATCATTTCTGTCAATCAATGAGAATGCAGCTGTCGCATAACCATGATATCCAACTACTACACCACAATGTTGTACTGTATCATCTTCATACAATAATTTAGCTCCCACAGCACCTACATCTTCTCTTTGACATACTCCAAGCATATCTTCAATGGAATCTGGCTCAATAACTTTCGTATCATTGTTTAAGAACAAGATATATTCACCATGCGTGTATTTCACACCATAGTTATTGATCTTTGAATAGTTAAAATCACCCTCATAATAAATAACTTTTACATTTGAATATGTTTCTTCCAATTCTTTATAGTAATCAAATATTTCTTGTTCAGTCGAGTTGTTTTCAACAATCACAATCTCTATATTTGAATATGTATTTACATTCATTAAAGATTCAATACAACCCTTCAATAAATCTTTATGATTGTAGTTTGGAATCAAAATAGATACCAACGGATGAGCTTTCACTGTATATTTACAATGATACATTCCATATAAAGGACGAGGCAACATTTCAACAGTCGCATCAATACCAACACGTTTAAAATGGGATTCAATGGCCTTTTTACCAGATGTGTAACAATACATCTTACTTTCTGGATCCATAGCCGTTGATAATGGGTGCATTCTCCAGTGATACAAAATCTTCGGAACGTGATGCACACTATTTGCCTGCTCTACACATCTAAAGATAAAATCATGATCTTGTGATCCATCATACTCACTGCGCATTCCACCCACTTTACGAACAATATCCATATTCACAACAAAGAAGTGTGTAATGTAGTTATGAGAACACAATAAGTCAATACTGAAATCAGGTTTAAAATGCGGATCTTCAAATTTCTTTGTCTTATCATTCAACTTATCTTCGTCCGAATATACACAATCATGATGAACTTCCTGCATGGAAGCTACAAATTCATATAAACAATCCGGTGTCAATAAATCATCATGATCAAATAATCCCACATAATCACCTGTAACTAATTCTAAGGCACCATTCATATTTCCAGAAATACCATAGTTTTTTTCTAATTTCTTAAATACGATTCTTGAATCATCCCCATAATGTTCTTTCACGTATTTTTCTACCGAATCATTTGTACTTCCATCACCAATACACAATTGCCAATTTGAATACGACTGATTACGTACAGAATCAATCATTTCCTTTAAGTACTCTTCTTTCGTATTAAATGTCGCAACAATAATACTAATCATTGGAGCAAATTCAAATTTAGTATTTCTTTGTCTTTCTAATTCTTCTTCCGTTACTTTAGTGGCATTAAACCATTCATCGTATTCTGCCCAATTACTTGAACCATGAACAATACGATCGATAACACCGGAAAAACCTTTTTTCTTTAAAATTCTAAAACCATTCTTAAAATGTTGATAACTCAACATTTTAAATAGTTTAGGAACTTTTGAAAGCACATTTTGACTTGGCGTTTTTTCTTGAAGAATCTCTTTACTTTGATAATTCTTAGTCTTCAACACAAAACTATACTTTTCTTTCGCATTACCTTTCCATTTAATCGTATATCCACAATCAATTTGGTCTTCACCCACAAAGAATAAGGAATATAAATCCACTCTACCTTTTGAATGAAATTCAATATCCACCTTTTTTCCATTTGAATCAAAGACAGAATATTCAATTGGATCTTTCGCATACGAATAAGCCCAACCTTTTAGTTGATAAGTCTTTGTTTCTTCATTGAAAGTAAATTCATCAATATATGTGTTGATTTCTCTTTTGTCTCTGTATTTATTAATTTTTCTTTGATCATAATTCAAAATACTTTCACTACATGTATCTGTATATGCAATGATTTCAATCGATTTAGGTTCTTCATTACAATCAATAATCAAACGAAATCCAATATGCGTATTCTTAAAACCTAAATCATAGCCATTTATAATGTCTTCACGACCTGGTCGAAATAACTCGAAATCAACTTCTTTTCCATCCAGTTTAATGCGATAATTGACACTTTCATTATCTTCCTGGTAGCACCAGCCGACAATGGTAATGAATTGTTTTGTTTTTAAATCATGAAACTCAAATCTTTCAATACTATATTTTAAAGCCATACTACTAACACCTACAATTCTTCCGCAAAGCCTTTTTCTAATTTCTTGAAAATAATGTATCCAACAATAACAACAACTAGTGAGAACACAAACACTAATCCTAATGCTGCAAAATCAGGCCATTGATGATACATAAACGCATTACGATAAGAACCAATAATGGTTGTCAACGGATTGATTGTTATTAGTGTATATAGAATACCTGCGCTTGATGCAGAGAATTGGCTTAGGTGATAAATAATTGGAGTACCATACATCAACATATTTAAAATGAAGGCTACAATGTTCTCAATATCTTGTACATATACATCGACTGCACTTAAAATCAATACAATACCTAATGTTAGTAAAGATTGAACGATAAGAATTGGGAATACCGCAATAACATGATAACTAAGTCCTGTACCTGTTCCAATACAGAAAATAATGATAATTAAGCATGAAATCAAAAAGTTTACAATTCCACTAAGAACTTGTGATAACGGAATGATTTCTCTTGGGAAATATACTTTTTTAATAATCCCCCCATTTGCCTTAATCGAACTAGTTCCCATATTTACGGATGTCATAAAGAATGTCCATGGAATAATACCTGTAATCAAATAAATTAAGTAATTTTCACCAGTTACTCCACGACCAAACAAGTATGGAAATACAATCCAATATACTACAACTTGTAACAATGGATTTAAAAATGACCACAAGATTCCCAAAAAAGATCCTTTGTATCTACCACGAATATCCTTTTTAACATTCGTTTTTAATAACTCTCGATAATTATAAAGATTTTTAAATATACTCATACGCCATCACCTTCTATACATTTTCAAACTCAATTTCTTTTGAGGCCAAAATACATTCTTTCTCTTTACACTCAACTTTAAATTTATGTTTACCTTTTTCTAAGGTTGTTAAATCATACTGGAATTGCCATCCAATATGATTTACATCCATAAATCCAACATAATGATCAAAGTATGCATCATATACATCTTTTCTATATGTACGATCCACTTTAATATCCATAGGATTTCCATCTAAATAGAAATGAATTGTGGCATCATCTGAATCTGAGATTTGCCATCCCTTAAACAAGTGTTGTTTATCTGTTGCATCCACTTTTGAAATATCTCTAGGACTATCAATATAAACAACAGCCTTACTTTTTTGTTTACCGCTCTCAATATTCTTTTGTCTTTCCTGCTTATGGTCTTGTGCCACTTGTTCTAGATATTCATCCACTACATAAGTAGGATCCCCATCTAAACGTAACTCACCCTTATAAATCCAGATGACACGAGTACACAAGTCTTTTACAATTTCCAAACTGTGTGTAACAATCACAATTGTTTTATTTGAATCACGCAATTCTCTTAATTTGTTATAGCACTTTTCTTGGAAGTGTTGATCCCCTACAGCTAAAATTTCATCAATCAATAAGATTTCAGCATCCACATTAATAGCTACAGAGAAAGCTAAACGCATATACATACCCGAAGAATATGTACGAATTGGATTATCAATAAATTCACCTAATTCACTAAATTCAATAATGTCATCAATACGAGCATCGATTTCTTTTCTAGTTAAACCAAAAATAGATGCATTGAAATAAATATTTTCACGTCCCGTAAAATCTGGGTGGAATCCTGCACCTAGTTCTAGCAATGAAGTTAACTTTCCATCCGTTTCAATTGTTCCTTTTGTTGGATAAATAATTTTAGTCATCAACTTTAATAAAGTTGATTTACCAGAACCATTCACACCGATTAAGGCTACAGTTTCCCCTTTTTTGATATTTAAATTTATATTGTTTAGTACCTGATGAAACTCAGGCTTTTTTCGATTCCAAAATATTAATTTTGTCTTTAACGTATTTGCCTTATCATATTCAACCTTGAACTGTTTCGACATATTACGTACTTCTATCGCATTTGTCTTATCCATTGGATTACCTCTCAAACATTCCTATTTTAGCATATTCACATCAAAAAAAGAACAAAAGTCCTTTTTATAGCTTTGTAATTACTTCATTCCATGATTTACAAACATTCGGGCTTGTGTTCTTATACGTTGCTAAACTGAAAACATCTTCTTTCAATATAGCCTTTTTCATCTTTACTTTTAAATCGTCTGCATCATTCACATCAAAGAAACAAACACCATCATATGTTCCTACAGTTTCATGAGCATATGGTAAATCAGCCACAATCATGGGTAAATCAAATTCCTTCGCTTCACTTATTGGTAACCCCCAAGTTTCAAGCTTTGAAGGAAAAATTAAACAACTGGATTTCTTATAATACGCAAATACATCATCTAATGATAATAATCCAGTAAAATGAATGTTCGAAACAGAATTGTACTGATTCACAACATCTTTTGCGTATGTATCTTCAGATCCATCGATTGTAAGCACAACTTGATATAAGTCTTGATTGATTTCACGATTTAATCTTTTTGTAGCTTCACAAATAATTTCAAAATTCTTGAAATGACGACTCACACTTGGAAAAAAGAAAGTATATGGTTGAATCTTTTCAATATTTTGATATTTACTTATATCAATCCCATGTTCAGCACGCATTACACAAATATGATTCAAATCCATATTCAATAGCTTCTGCATAGAACTGGCAATCCAGTCTTGTTGAACAATGACATAATCATTGGCATGTACATTGATTTTATACAAATATTTATAGAATAGAGAAAACAAGAATACTTTCTTATTATATTTAAAATCTTTCCATCCCGCTTTATACGCAAATGTTGGATTATGGAAATATGTAACTTGATGTTTCGCATGTACTTTTGGAGTCATGTCATGAATTGAAATCCATAAATAGATATCTTTGTCTTTCGAATATTTTTTAAAGTACAAATACTCATAATACATTCTTTTAAACCAGCTTTTACGTGATTCAGGAAGTTCAATAATTTCAAAATAAGATTGGTATTTTTCAAACAACGATACCTTATGTACAAATAGTATGAAATGATATTTTTCATATAACTTGGACTGAATGATTTCATCGCAAAAATTGTAATAAACCGTTAACGTACCACCTTGAAATAAGTTAATACCAGATACAACAATAGTCGGTTTCATGACTATTCCCCATCTTCAGGTAATGGTTCTTCATTTATAGAAGGTTCTTCATACTGTTCTTGATCTGTATATCCATAATCATAGTTTTGTGAATAATCATAATATACACTTCCTTGAGCCTGAGCATTTTCCTGTTCAATATATCCTTCAGCCACACCAGCTGCTCCTGTATCATATTCATCTTTGATCTTATTCGCTGATTTTCCATCAAGTACAGCTTCAATCTTTTGACGAGCAATACTAACACAATAATCTTCTGGCATGACAACCGAAAGCTCTTGAGCCATAGAAGCACAAACCGCTGAACTATTTGTACCTCTTAATACATAGTTTTGGAACTTCCAATTTGGCATAGCCTGCAATTCATATTGAAGTAATGCTGTGATTTCATTGGTTGACATATTTGTATCAAACGCATTTTTGAATGATTTTAATAACTTTGTGTAGTTTGTCAAAATCTTTGAAGAAGCTGCCTTTTTAATAATAGCTTCCAATACTTGCTGCTGATTCTTTGCACGCTGAATATCACCATCTACATAGGCATGTCTTTCACGCGCATAAGCTAGAGCTCTAGCACCATTTAAGTGATTCCATCCTTCATGAACACCTTCCAATGCCCAATCCGCATTTAATCTCTCTACAGCCATTCCTTCAGGCACTTCAATATCAACACCATCCAATGCATCTACTATATCTTCTGCACTTGAGAAGTTCACTCTAAATGTATAGTTGATATCAATACCTAATAAGTTTTCTACCGTTTGTTTCGTTTCTTCAATACCATACATACCCGTATGTGTTAATTTATCATGCCCATATGAAGTTTGAACATAATAATCTCTAGGAATATTTACCATCAATACAGTTGACGTAGTTGGATTTACCGTAACAATCATATCCACATCACTTCTTGATAATTCATCAATATCTCCATATGTATCATTACCACTGACAAAGATCGTAAATGGGTTCTTTGTGATATCATCAACCACTAAAGCATCATTTTTGTTATTTGTATAATACACAGCTTGATAAATCACTTTTGTTTCATTTGAAAAACCACTATACTCTTCCATTTCCTCTACGTTTGCGCGATAAATTTCATTCATCACAATAGCCTGCACTTCATCTTCATATAGTGCTTTTACTAATGCTTGCAAGTTATCATATTTTTTGTATGAAAAAGAATATTTTTTTAATTTTTTCTGGCACTTCTTTGTTCCCACAGAATCAATGTTTCTTAATACACCAATCTTTTCATTCTTTAAACTCTGAATATCTTCATCATGATTCGTTTTGGTAATAACTGAAATTGTATTTTTAATAGATCCCTTTTCAGCACCTGTAACAGAAGTTAGTGTACTGTATGTCTCATATAAATATACATTTCCAAATCCCATAGTACATCCTACTAGAATCACTAAAATTACACTAATCACTTTTGTCCAAATCGCATGTGTCACAAAATTAATTAATAAAATTAAAATCGCATTTAAAATCACAATCATTAAAATGACTGGTAATAATAATTTACTAGGCAATACATTTAATGTCACAATTTGATATGCCGCAAAGCCAGACAAAACCAAAAGTACAATTGATAAAAGTGCTGCAAAAATTCTATATATTAAGCTCGTTGTATTCTTTTCCATGCAAGATCTCCTTTATAAACATATCGTATTCTACCACAATCCATAAATTCTATAAATATTCCGGATAATTTTGTTTTAAAAATTCAAGCAATTCTGTATATTCCTTTTTCTTTGATTGACTGATCAAACTAAAAATACATTTCTTAAATTTATAATAACCATATTCAAAACGTACCTTTTTCTTATAATTCAAATGATTCTTTTTCCCATAATAAATCATTGAATCCCAACTCATTTTAATACGCTCTTTCGATGCGTCTGTACATCCGCCCTCTAAATGAATCATTTTTAACCCTTTATTGAATTTCACTTCTGCATGAGGATATATACTTTTAATACGACTTGTTAAATCAGACTCTTCAAAATACATAAATATATTCTCATCAAACATGCCCACATTCATAAACATATCTTTTCTTACAAATAAGTTTGCACCTGTTATAAACATGTTCTTTTCATTAAAACGCCCCAATTTATTCCATAATTTAATTGTCCAATTTCGCCACAATTTTGTATTGTACTCAAAATAAAAGGAGTACCCTGGACTCAAGTCCTTCTTCAACAATCGAATGCCTTCAATCGCTAAATTTGAATTCTTTTTAAAATCTGAATAGATTTGTTTGAAAATCGGTTCAACCAACACTATATCTGGATTTACAAAACCTATTACCTCTCCCTGACTAACCTTGGCACCCACATTATTACCAGCACCAAAACCTTTATTGTCGGAAGGTATATATTGAATATTTTGTATACTCGATTGTTTCACAAAAGACTCTACTCTTTCATTGACAGGACTATTATCCACTACAATGACTTCTAATTCATCCTTTAAATCATTGTACTTTTCAATTGAATTTAAACAATCCAACAAAATATTTCCATTTTTATATGCCACTATAACTAATGAAATTTTCATATCTACCTTCTTATTCCTTGTTTTAAACAAAATACCAAATCCATTATACGTGCTCTTGGTGTTTTAATCACTTTATAATACGAACTGAAATTTTGAAATAACACTCTGAAAAAACTACCTTTTTTTAAGTATTGAATATGTTTCTCACAAAAATCAGAATAATGATCAAAATCCGTAACATTCTTCTCAAAATCACAATCTACTTTTCTTAATACATGCATCACATGTAAAGCAGATTCACAAAATGCTATACGTGCATATAAAGCATCCGTAACTGTGCTTGATGCCGTAACATCTTTTAATCCAATCGCATTTTTATCATGTATCCTATATTGAAATAAGGATGCATTATAAAAATACATGGAATTTGTTTCGCTTGCCAATAATACAATCAACCAATCATGTACAAACTCTTCTGTAAAACATTCTAGAAAACGAGCACATAATTTCTTAGTTAAACACAAGGCACAACCTTGAAAACTATTACGAATTGATAGTTCATAAAAACTGATTGGTACTACATCATTGTTTTTAACCTTCTTCATGAGAAGATTATTATTGGACATTCTAGAATCTAAAGGAACCGTAAAAACATCTCCCTTTTGATCTATAAATTCAAAAGAAGAAGCTAAGACTGAAATATTTGGATTCTTTTCCATAATAGAAATCATATCTTCTACTTTATTTGATTTCCAAATATCATCCTGATCACTCAAGAAAACATAATCTCCATGACATAACGAAATTGCTTTTTTGAAATTCTTTTTATACCCAAGATTTTCTTCATTCTTGTATAACTTAATATTTATATCTTTATGAGATAAAATATATTGCTCAATAACACGAACTGTTGAATCAGTAGAACAATCATCCACAATAATGATTTCATCCACTTTACGTGTTTGATTATAAATAGAATCCAACTGTTCTTGAATATATGTTTCGCCATTAAATGTAGCCATCGCAACTGAAATCATCGAATCACCTTTTCTTTCAGCACATACAATAAGTCCATAACTCTCGCTTTCTTTGTTTTAATAAGTGAATAATAAGGACTTGTATTTTGGCACAACAACTCAAAAAACTTCTTATTTTCCAATGCTTGAATATGTTGATTAAAAAAAGCACTCATATGTTTAAACTCTTCTTGATTCTCTTGATAATAGTCCGAATTTGCCAATCGAATTATATTTAAAACATTTAATGCATTATGAGCATTCTGTGTACGAATCTTTAATGTATTTGCTCTTTGTAAGTGCTCCTCTTTTGTTTGTGTATCATATTGTGCACCAATAGAATTCTTTTCGTGCAGACGATACTGAAACAATGGCTTATTATAAAAGTACATACTATCAAAACTCGCCGCAATACTATTAATTAAATAGTCATGTTCAATATCTGTAGAGTAATATTCTAAAACTAAATCCTTGATCCATTTATCCAATAGAAGAGAACAACCTTGAAAATAGTTCATGGCAAGATAATCCAAGAAATTCACTTGATATAAACTATCTTTTTCAACAGGACGACAATATAAATTATTATTGGACCGACTCTTGTCCAATTTCATTTGAATTTTCTGATTTTTATCATCAATATAAATAAAAGAAGAAGACAATACATGCATATTCGAATGAGTCTTCATAATATGCACCATTTCTTCTACTTTATTAGGCAACCAAATATCGTCTTGGTCACACAAAAAAATATAATCCCCACTACATAATTCCATAGCTTTTTTAAAGTTAAGACGATACCCTAGATTCACATCATTATGTACTACCTTAACTGGATATTTTTTTAATAATTCTATAGTTGAATCACTCGATCCATCATCACAAACAATGATTTCATCTACTTTCATAGATTGATTAAGAATGGATTCGATTTGTTCGCAAACAAATTTTTCACCATTATACGTAGTCATTGCGACTGAAATCATTCTTAATCACCTAGCTTTCTAAAAAATTCGATTTAAAGCCTCATCTAATGTGGCATTAAATTTCTTTGTCGTAAAGTATGTGTTATACAAATTCTGAATATTCTTTCTTCTTTGAAGCTGCACATCCATACTTTCTGAGCAAACCCTTTCTGCCACTTCTTTTATATTCGACTTTTTCAAATTGAAACCAATATCCCATTCTTCACAAAAATCTTTTGTGTCCCCCTTAATTGTATTTATGATAGGAAGTCCCGCACACATATAGTCTAGTGACTTCATAGTCAACCCAACTACTACACTCGACTTCATGACATTAAAGCCATAATTACACTGATCAAACACTTCTTGTTTGCGTTGAAAATCGTATACTTCCTTATGGTCAACTACATTGACTCCTACACATAATACTTCTTGAATGAAATATTCTTTATTTTCACCATCACCAATAATATGTAACGTACACTTTTTATGAGTACTGCACTCCCTTAAAAAAGCAGTGATTCTAGGAATGTCTATAATATTATTAATCGAACCCAAATAACAGAACTGCAACTCATTCTCACTTAAATACGGATTCATTGGCAAACACTCTCTATCAATTGCCCAATATAGAACATTTCCACAATGTACATATTTCTTAAACAATTCACATTCACAGAAAACAACATCCCCACTTGATAAATACTTATCACGATTATTCTTCCATATTTTAAAAGGCAATAATCCCTTATATCGATCAATCGGCATGGATTCTGGCCATAAATCAATAATGTCATACATCACTTTAACATTATGATGTTTCTTTTTATATTTCGCCATTTCTTTTACAAGCGTATTACACGGTATAATACAATGAATTAAATCTGGTTGAATGTCTTCCATGGCCTTTCTTGCCTTTTTAGAAAACTCAATATGAGACAAGATTCTGTCCGCAGAAAGATTCTTATGATACTCACGAACAGAAATCACAACATCAGCTTCAGCTTGATAAACCGTTTTTTTTCTATGCGAAAAATTTGAAGTTACACTCACAACATCAAACCCCTTAGAAGTGTAGTATTTCTTCAATAAATGAATACGATCCAAACATGTATCAAACGCATATACTAATGCTACGACCATACAAAACCCCTCAACCTAAATATGATATAAACGAAGACCTTATAACTATCCCCTAGTTATTATTATCTTTATTATGGATACTTCCCGTACCACCTTCGACAACCCCATCATGTTTTAACACTGAAAAGATTGTCATAAAAAAACATTTCACATCAAAAGAAAAACTTAAATTCTTACAATACTCTCCATCAAGCTTAGCCTTCACATCTATTTCCAACTCATCACGACCATTTACCTGAGCCCAACCAGTAAGACCAGGAAGTACATCATTAGCGCCATAATGATCTCTCAATTCAATTAAATCATATTGATTCCATAGAGCAGGTCTTGGACCCACAATTGCCATTTCCCCTTTAAATATATTAAACAACTGTGGAAGCTCATCCAAAGACGTCTTTCTCAAAAATTTTCCAATACTCGTAATATATTGATCTGGATTTTCCAATAAATGCGTAGGCATGTCTTTCGGTGTATCAATACGCATTGTTCTAAACTTTAAAATATTAAAATAAGACTTATGAATTCCCACACGCTTCTGCTTAAAAAACACAGGCCCCGGAGAAGTCACCTTAATTAAAACCATTAATACAATCAATAGTGGAGATAAGATTATGATTCCAGCCAAACTCAAAAGAAAATCTATCGTTCGCTTCCCATATTTCGAATACATAAAAACACTCTCCTATTTTGTAGAGAATTTCTCTACGTAGAAAAGTATACCATAATAAAAAGCCTGAAACAAAAAAAGTTAAGAAAGTTAAATTAAACTCTTTTAATATCATCTTTATATAAGGGATATATTAAAATTATGTGATAATGTCAAAAAAAAAGATGGATTGATAATCCACCTAAACACTTATTTAATACAAGCCTTTTTGGTATCCAATAATATCAAAATCAATGAAACACCCAGAATGATATGACCAATACCCGCAATACCTGAAATAGCAGCCGATACAACATTCAAACCTAAAACTTGAACAATCCCACGTACAACTAACATAATAGCCGTTAAATTAAGACCAACATTATAAAACAACACTGCTCGATTTATTTTTAAATTAATATTCATTGAAACCAAGCCAAGAATCAAAAAGAACATCATACCCAAGATAAAATAATGTGTATGAACAACCGATAAAGTCGTCTAAGCAGTATAATCATTCATCCTCGTAAATTCACGATAGAACACTCCACCAATCATAGCCAATACGGCATATACAATAAAATAGTTTATATATCGTTTCATCACTAATACTTTCAAATCAAACAAATTACGAACCTGCCTCAATAAAACATCAATAGATTTGCCTATATAAAAAGAGGGCAGAAAATCAATTCTACCTTCAATTCAAAATACTAAAAATTATTTTCTTCTAAGAAATCTGTAACACGCTTAACATATTGAGCACAT
>OLRE01000730.1_pt1 | contig 36787 bp, 26 predicted proteins | sample 1672461 | NCBI WGS metagenome assembly OLRE01 (sample SAMEA3136688, study PRJEB25190) | human gut metagenome | biome: human gut; feature: human-associated habitat; material: faeces | place: Austria | collected 2013
AGAAGGTTTGCAGCTTCTGTGTCGATCGCATCGACACCATCGATTACAAGGACGTTCCCCGTCTGCGTAAGTACGTCTCTGAGCGTGCAAAGATCATTCCCCGCCGTGTTACCGGCACCTGCGCTTTCCATCAGCGCGCACTGACCGTGGCTATCAAGCGTGCTCGTCACGTTGCTCTGATGCCCTACGTCAGCGACTAATCTGAGATAATCAACCCAATCAAAATAATCAGCAATCAGCAAAGCGCCCTCACCGATGACAAGGTGAGGGCGCTTTTTGGTTGTCATTCAGAGGCATAGAAAAGAGCTTCGGGATATCCCGAAGCTCTTTTCGCTTGATAAGTCACAGCGTCTTGCAGAACTCTTTCAGGTAGGCGCGGAATGCCTCGCCGATCTCGGGGTGCTGCAAGGCCAGCTCCACCTGTGCCTCAGCGACCTTGAGCTTGTTGCCCATGTCGTAGTGCTTGCCGGTGAACTCCACAGCCGTCATGCCGCCGTAGCTGCGGGCATACTCGGCCATGGCGTCGGTCAGCTGGATCTCGCCGCCGGCACCGGGCTTGGTCTTGGCGAGGATGTCGTAGATCTCCGGGGTCAGCAGCACACGGCCCAGAATGGAGTAGTTGCTGAACTCCTGACCCTTCTTGGGCTTCTCGATCATATCGTCCACAAAGAAGTAGTTGTCGTGGATGGGGGTGGTCTTGAGGCTGCAATAACGGCTCACGTCGGCCCAAGGCACGGCGGATACGCCGGCAACCGGACGGCCGAACTCCTCGTAGGCACGGATGAGCTGGGCGCAGACCGGGTCCTCGCCCCAGATGACGTCGTCACCGTAGATGACCACGAAGGGGTCGTCACCGGTGAAGGGCTTGGCCATGCTGACAGCGTGGCCGAGGCCGAGGGTCTGCTGCTGGCGGACGAAGAAGATGTTGGCCAGATCAGAGATGCCGAGGCACTCTTCCAGCATCTTCTCCTTGCCGGGAGCAGCAAGTTTTGCTTCCAGCTCAGGGCTGCGGTCAAAGTGGTCCTGGATGATGTCCTGATTGCGGCTCACGATGATAAGGATGTCGGTGATGCCGGAGCGGACAGCCTCCTCCACCAGATACTGGATGGCGGGTTTGTCCACGAGGGGGAGCATTCCTTTGGGCATCGCCTTGGTGGCGGGCAGCACCCGGGTGCCAAGACCTGCTGCCGGAATGACCGCCTTGGTGATCTTTTTCATGATTCAGACTCCTTTGGTTTATAGTCTCGGCTGAGGGTGCCTCAGCCGGCAAGAGCAGTAAGCAGAGCCTGCAGATCGGGGCCCAGCAGCAGGGTAAAGGCGCTGCCCCCCACCATCAGCAGCAGCATACACAGCAGCACGGCCCCAAGGCTGACGCCTCCCTGGGCGCGGAGCACGGCCTGACGCTGCTGGGCGTCGGGGAACTCGGACTGGATGCGGCGGATGTGGTCGGCGGCGCTTTTGCGGTAGAGCCACTTGCCGTACATACCGCGCACCAGCATCAGCACGAAGCTGAGGACAGAGCAGACCCGGGCAAATACCGTCAGAGCGGAAGCGCTCATGGCGGGGGCGAGGGCGCTGCCGGAGAGCTGCAGCATCTCGATAAAGGTGGGCGCTGCCAGCAGAAGTTCAGCGGCCAGAAAGCCGAAGGCCGGCTTCCACGCCTTGCGGTAGAAGAAGTAGAAGGGGCCGAACAGCAGAGCCGAAAAGCTCATGGATACCTTGCTCTTCTGGAGCTGCATCCGGCTGTAAGCGGCGAGGTAAGCGGGGGCGGCGGGGCCGATATAGTCCAGCCAGTCCTGACGGGCGATGCCGTCCATCTTGGCCTCTTTGCCGAAAGCGTCCTCAAAAAACTCCTTCTCCGGGTCAGCGGAAGTGCCGAACTGACGGTACATCTGGGAGTAGTCGAAAGTCTCTTCATCGCTGTCGCGGGAAGAAGGAGGCTCCTGCCCCTCGGGGGGCAGCACAGCACCGCAGCAGCGGCATGTTTCCTCATCCCGCAGGGTGCGCTCGCCGCAGGACGGACAGGTGCGGAGCTGGCTCTCCTCGTAGGGGAACTTCCACTCGTAGCCGGCGGCGTGGGCGGGGCGGTGGATGCACTGGCCCAGCTTCTCGTAGCAGACACGGTGATAAGGCGCGCCGCAGTCGGGGCAGACCACGATGTCATCCTGAAGTGTGAGGGGCTTACCGCAGCCTTCACACGGACAGCCATAGTATTTTGGCATAACATCCTCCAATGAATAGGGTAGTTTATCAGTATTATACACTTAAAATGCGGAAAAGAAAAGGCGGAAATCTTCAAATTTCCAGCACAATGGTATTTTTTCCTCTTTACTTTATCATGGATTCTGGGTATACTAATGAAGTATCTGTGTATAAACTGTATCTTTTAGGAGTAAATCTCTCCGTCATTGGCCGAGTCCTCGGGCAGGCTTTCCTTCGTACAACCTCTCCGTCACGCCTACGGCGTGCCACCTCCCCTGGTAGGGGAGGCTTTGGCAGTCCCCGCAAAGTGAACGGTTTCGCCAGAGGCTCCCCTACTAGGGGAGCTGTCGAGCGTCAGCGAGACTGAGAGGTTGTACTAAGACGGGCCTGCCCATGTGCGTGGCTGATGATGAAGAGGCTGCTCCTGTTTTTTGAGACGAGAGGAATAAAACGATGATCACCACTGATGAACTGAAAGTACAGCTGGCTGAATACCACACCGCTGTAAAGGACTTGGAGGAGGCGCTGGCCATCGACGCTTCCCGCAAGCGCGTGCAGGAGCTGGAGCACACCATGTCCCGCCCCGGCTTCTACGACGACGCTGAGCTGAGCAAAAAGGTCTTCGACGAGGTGGGCGACCTGAAGGGCAAGCTGACCCGCTTCGAGAAGCTGCAGGGCCTGTACGATGACGCCGAGACCATGCTGGTCATGCTGGACGAGGAGTACGACCCCGAGATGGTGCCGGAGGCCGAAGAGGCCGTCAACGCCGTGGGCAAGGCTGTGGACGAGCTGCAGCTGATGACCATGCTGAACGGTGAGTACGACCACAGCAACGCCATCCTGACCTTCCACGCAGGCACCGGCGGCACCGAGGCACAGGACTGGGCCGAGATGCTCTACCGTATGTACAACAAGTGGGCGCAGGCTCACGGCATGACCGTCGAGGTCCTGGACTATCAGGACGGCGACGAGGCCGGCATGAAGAGCGCTTCCATGATGGTCAAGGGTGCCAACGCCTACGGCCTGCTCAAGAGCGAGAACGGCGTCCACCGTCTGGTGCGCGTCTCTCCCTTTGACGCCAACGCCCGCCGTCAGACCAGCTTTGCTTCGCTGGAAGTCATGCCCGAGCTGGACAACACCATCCAGGTGGACATCCGCCCCGAGGACATCGAGATGCAGGTCTACCGCTCCTCCGGTGCCGGCGGCCAGCACATCAACAAGACTTCTTCCGCTGTCCGACTCATCCATAAGCCCACCGGCATCGTGGTCAGCTGCCAGACCCAGCGCAGCCAGTTCCAGAACCGCGACTACGCCATGGAAATGCTGAAGGCAAAGCTCTACCAGATCGCCAAGCAGCAGCACATGGATAAGATCGACGACATCAAGGGCGTCCAGAACGAGATCGCCTGGGGCCACCAGATCCGCTCCTACGTCTTTATGCCCTACACCATGGTCAAGGACCACCGCACCAACTACGAGACCGGCAACGTGGACGCTGTCATGGACGGCGACCTCGACGGCTTCATCTTCGCTTACCTCAAGGCCGCAAGCCGTGGTGAGCTGCAGGATACCTGAGCCGGAGCACGACCCTGAAAAAATCAGCACCCGCTTTTCTGCCCGATGGGGGAGAGAGGCGGGTGTTTTTTTGCCCGGGAAAAAACGGCCCATGGACAAATCGCTCATGCCGCTGCACGGAAGATGTGGTCCAGCGGCCTTTTTGTGAGAAATGACAAATATTTGCCCAAAAGATTGTTGACAAAATCTATTGAAAAACCTATAGGGGGGGGGGGGAGAATAAAAAAAGGGAAAAACCACGAAACAGGAGGTAAAAATTATGCGGTTACGGAAAAACATGAAGCGGACGGCAGCGGCCGTCCTGGCCCTGAGCATGGCAGTGTCGGCAGTTGCTGCCCCGGCCTCGGCTGCTTACATCTGTGATGTGAGTCAGGGCAATGTGGTAGTCTCGGTGGACAAAAGTGGCAATAAGACCATCAAGGTCGGCGACGACAGTGTCACCATCAAGACGGACGGCACCAAGGTAACGACCGGAAACGGCATCAAGGAGGATGGCGGCGGCACAGACGACATCATCATCACCGGCGACAACACCGGCGACAATACCAAGCCCACCGAAAGCCTGAACGCAGAGGAAGAGAACACTTCCGAGGCCGAAAAGTCCGGCGAAAACACCTCTGAGGTTGAAAAGTCCGGCGAAAACACCTCCGAGGTTGAAAAGTCCGGCGAGACCGAGGAGCAGGCCCAGGAGCCCGGCTCTCTGGAGCTGCTGGCCCCGGAGGACGAGGAGAAGCAGGCCCAGCAGAAGGAGACTGAGGAGAAGCCCGCCGACTCTCAGGAGCCGGAGCAGGACGAAAAGAGCGAAAAGACCTCCGATCAGGTGATCGAGTACGACCAGTATGACCCCGAAGCCCAGCAGGAGGCCGCAAAGCCAGCCGCCAAGCCTGCTGCGGAGCAGGAGACCGGGGATAAAAGGCCCGCTGAGGAGAAGACCTACGAGGCTACCAACGCCCCCACCACCCTTACCGAAAAGGTTCAGGAAGCCGCCCGCAATGTGGTGAAGATCATCAATGATTATGCCAGCCCCCTGAAGGTCATCCTCCGTAACCTGAAGGTGGATGCAGGGGATACGGGCAAAGATGCTGTGAAGATCGAGGGCACCGGCGATGTGACGCTGGAGCTGGAGGGCAAGAATGAGCTGACCGGCGGCAACAGCGGCGATTTTGGGACGAGAGGAATAACATCTGGTAAAGGCAAGCTGACGATCCAGGGCAAGGAGGGCTCCTCTCTGTCTACCACCGGCGGCTCGGGCACTAAGGGCGGATCCTTTGGCATATGTGCTACTAGTGGAAAGCTGGATCTGGTGAATGCAACGGTTACGGCCACCGGCGGTTTCGGCGGCGGCGATGGCATATCTGCCAACGATGAAGTTAACATCAAAAATTCGAAGCTCACTGCAAAGGGCGGCGGCCAGCTGCACCCTGGAGAGGATACAAGTACAGGTGGCGGCACAGGCATTAGCCTCTTCGTGAAGGGAAAGGTCGTTGTTGGAGAGGGCAGCGAGGTCATTGCCATTGGCGGCGATCATAAGACTGTGAAGAGAAGTGCCTGGGGTGGTGCTGCTCTCCGCTTCTTGGGGACAGGCGTTGGCTGCGGCTATGAGGTCCAGAAGGGCGGTAAGCTGACGGCGATCGGCGGCAATGCAGAGTCGAAAAGCGGCGTTGTTACCGGAGGCGATGCTCTCAATGGAACGTGTGGAATAAGTGGAATAAGTGGCGGTATCGTGTCCGCCGGCGAGACGACGCTCATCGGCGGCAATGCCAAGTCGGGCTCGGGCAAGGCCACCGGCGGCAATGCGAGTTTCTATGATGGTAATAGTAACCAAGTTACTGTGAAGGGAGGCACGACAACTGCGCTGGGCGGCAAGGCAGAGGGCGCCGACGGCAAAGCCACCAATGGCAGCAGCATCAAGACTAGCAGGAATGGCAAGATTGGCCTGAGTGTTGAAACGGGCGGTACCCTTGTCACCGCCATGCCGGGCGAGCGGGATGGAAAGGGAAACGGTATCATCGGAAATGTCGAGATCAAGACCAATGGCGGCAAGATCGAAGAGGTGGAGAACGCCAAGGTAGTCAAGAAGGAGGACGGCAGCATTACCGTCACAGGTGACCTAGTCGGCATCAAGCAGGACGGCCACAGCTACGAGCTGACGGCTACGGTGGAGCCCACCTGCACCACCCCGGGCAAGCGGGTCTACACCTGCACCACCCATGTGGGCGAGACCTACGAGGAGACCATCGACGCACTGGGCCACCACTTCACGGAGCGTATGGAAGTGGTCGCACCTACCTACACCTCCGAGGGCTACACCATCTACAAGTGCGCAAACTGCGGTGAGACCGAGAAGCGGGAATTTGTGCCGATGCTGGTGCCCGAGAGCAACGGCGGCTCCTCCGCTGTCACCCTCACCGTTACCGGCGCAGGGGCCTACGAGACCTCCATTGCCGATGGCCGGTACATCATTGCAGTACCTGCTGAGACTGCCGTCCTTTCCGGCTGTCTGGGCAACCTGAGGGAGCTGAAAGCTCGGGATGTGACCACCATCGTGTTCCGCACCCAGCTCCGTGAGACCGCCCTGAACATCGACAGTATGCTGTCTCTGGGCGTGGACGACACCCTCTTTACCCTCACCCACTCCGGTGAGAGCGCAGAGCTGACGGTGGGCGGCGTTGCACACAACGAGCTGCTCCACTAAATAACCACCTCCCCAGGGCGGAGAGTTTCCGCATCTCCCCGCTTTGTACGAAAAGCCCCCCGGCACTTCCGCATGGTGCCGGGGGGCTTTTTTGTACCTATCTTATTGTAAGTCGCCGAGTATCCCCGGCCAGAGGGCTTCCTCCTGCCGCATGGCGACGAAGCAGCAGTCGAGGTACATCTTGTTCACGGCGGCGACGATGGTGCCGCGCAGCAGACGCTTTTCGTCGTCGGCATCCGGGTCGAGGCCGCAGATGGTGCTGCTGGCACCGAAGATGTAGGGCAGGCAGTTCTCCACCTCGTCGCAGAAGTAGTCGTAGGCTTCGGCGGCGGTGCAGTGAGCCCGCTGCATCTGAAAAAGGGTGTCGATGTTTTCCAGCGAGAGGACATTTTTAGACAATACGATATAGATGAGAGAAGCCAGCTGTTCGCGGGAATACTTCTTTTTGACGGGGTGGGAGATGACTCCTTTCTTGACGTAGTTGCTCACCATGGAGGGGGTGAGCTCCACCCCGGGGAAGCCCCGGAAGCAGCTGTTGACGAGCTGCACGGTCTGGTCGAGATACAGCCCCACGGAGGGTAGCTCCCGGTAGCGCGGCAGGGAAAACCCGGCGGCGCAGGCCGTGACACGGCGTTTCATTTCCTGATTCATGGTGGTAGTATAGCGCATTTTTAAGTCTGGGTCAACCGTTTATGAAAACAATATTAAGAATTTTGCAAATCGCTTGACAGGTTTTTGAAAAACTGATATAGTGGACTCATCGAACGTAAAAAATGCGGCGGACACCCGCCGGAATGGAGATAGATGAGATGAAACGAATCGTTGTGGACTCTTCCGCCAGCCTGTATCAGCTGGACGGCATTGATTTTGCTTCTGTGCCTCTGAAGATCGTGACCGACGAGAGGGAATACCTCGACGACGGCACGCTGGATGCCGTGGAGATGGCGACTGCCCTGCGCACCTATAAGGGCAAGACCAGCACCTCCTGCCCCAACATCGGCGACTGGCTGGAAGCTTATGAGGGCGCAGATGAAATTTATGCCATCACCATTACCGGCACCCTGTCGGGCAGCTGCAACGCCGCCCAGCTGGCCGCAGAAGAGTATCAGGCAGAGCACCCGGGTGCTCAGGTCTTTGTGCTGGACAGCCTGTCTGCCGGCCCGGAACTGGTGCTGCTGGCAGAGCATATCCGTGCGCTCATCGAAGAGGGCAGGGATTTTGACGAGGTGTGCGAAGAGATGCTGCGCTACCGTCACCACACCCATCTGCTGTTCTCGCTGGAATCGCTGGCGAATCTGGCCCGGAATGGCCGGGTGAAGCCCGCTGTGGCCGCTGTGGCGCGGATGCTCAACATCCGGGTCATCGGCAAGGCCAGCGATGTGGGCGAACTGGACATCCTCTGCAAGACCCGCGGCGAGCACGGCGCACTCGAGCGTCTCGTGCTGGAACTCAAGGGTCACGGCTACACCAACGGCAAGGTCATCATTGCCCACTGCGGCAACCCCGCCGCCGCCGAGCGCCTGATGCACATGGTGAAAGCTGTTTTCGAGGGCGCACAGGTGCGGGTGACCGAGTGCGGCGGCCTGTGCAGCTACTACGCCGAGCTGGGCGGCCTCATGGTGGGCTTCGAGGACGCGGACGCCTGAGCTTGAAATCTCCGCATCTCTGCGCTATACTATTCCCATAAAATTGCTGCCGAAAGGCAGCGGGGGAGGCGCAGATGTTCTTTCGGCTGCCGGTCGTCCGGTTCTTCAATCATGTCATCAACAGGGCCACGGTCACAGTGGCCCTTGTTTTGCTACAGATCGGCTGGCTGCTCTGGGCCTTCTTCTCTCTCACCGCCGGAAAGGTGTGGGTGAATGCGGGGCTGAGCGTCCTCAGCCTCTTCATCACCCTCTACCTCGTGCGGAAGGACGAGAACAGCGACTATAAGATCATCTGGCTCGTCCTCATCGGCATGATGCCGCTGCTGGGCGGTGCGCTCTATCTGGCCTTCGGCAACAAGGCCCCAGCCAAGCGGATGCGCCAGCGGATGCAGGCGGTGGAGCGCCAGCACACCGCCGACCTCGCCCAGCAGCCGGGCCAGACCGACGCCCTCGACCCCGCCAGCAGGGGGCTGAGCCGGTATGTTTCGGAGTACGGGCCGTACCCCGCATGGAAAAACTCCACGGCAAAATATTACCCCTGCGGTGAGGCCATGTACCCTGACCTGCTGGCCGACCTCGAAAAGGCAGAGCGGTTCATCTTCCTCGAGTTCTTCATCGTCCGCACCGGCAAGATGTGGAAGGGGGTAGAGGACATCCTCGTCCGCAAGGCGGCGCAGGGGGTGGACGTCCGGCTCATCTACGACGATTTCGGCAGTCTGCTGGGTCTGCCGTCCGATTTCGTGGTGAAGATGGAGCGGGCGCATATCCGCTGCATCCCGTTCAACCCGGTGGTGCCGCTGGTGTCGCTGGTCATGAATCACCGCGACCACCGGAAGATCGTGGTCGTGGACGGAAATACAGCCTATACGGGCGGCATCAATCTGGCCGACGAGTATATCAATGAAGAAGAGCGGTTCGGCTACTGGAAGGACGCAGCCCTCCGCACCGAGGGCGCGGCGGTCTGGAACTTCACGGTGATGTTCCTCGACCACTGGAACGCCTTCCGCCCCAGCGAGGAGGATTATGCGCCCTTTATGCCTCAGGCTGAGGCCCTGTCTGCCCAGTCGGACGGAGTGATCCAGCCTTACGGGGACAGCCCGCTGGACGAAGAGGCTCTGGCCGAGACGGTCTACCTGAATATCATCAATCAGGCCCAGCGGTACGTCTATATCTATACGCCCTACTTCGCGGTGGGCGAGACCATGCTGGAAGCGCTGAAAGCGGCGGCAAAGCGGGGCGTGGACGTCCGGCTGGTGCTGCCGGGCATCCCGGATAAGAAGCTGGTCTTCCGGCTGACCCGCTCCTATTATGTGCCGCTGCTCCGGGCGGGGGTGCGCATCTACGAGTTCACGCCCGGCTTCCTCCACGCCAAGTGCTACGTCAGCGATGACCGCGCCGCCGTGGTGGGCAGCATCAACATGGATTACCGCAGCCTCTTCCTCCACTTTGAGTGCGGGGCGCTGCTGCTCTATAACAGTCAGGTCATTGCTCTGCGGGACGATGTGCTCCGCACCCTGCCGGAGTGCCGGGAAGTGCAGCTGGCCGACTGCCGCACCTCGCTGGCCGGGACGCTGCTGGACAGTGTGCTCCGCCTGCTGAGCCCGCTGATGTGAGGGATACTGCGGTAGAATAAGTGTCGAAGTTCTATAAAATAAACGATATATAGTTTAATATTGGATGTTCGCCAACTTGGCGAAGTTCCCCTGATTGGCGAAGTTCGAACTTCGCCAGCTGACCCGAAGTTCGCCACTCTGGCGAAGTTTGTTTTACAGCGTTGCTGTGTCATTATTTTGGAACTTTGCCAGATAACACGTCGGTCTCAGAGCACAGTTGTAAATTTTCTGCGTGGTGCTTGACTTTTGCAGGGAATCGCATATACTAGAAATGGAATCGTGAGAAGTTCCATTGGCTTCACCAAAAGAAAAGCCCCCAAGGAGTTGCAGCTCCCCGGGGGCTTTCCGTTTAGTCGGGCTTGCGGTCCTTGTCGAATCTGTTAAGCCACTTGCAGATATAATGTGCAACGGCGACGACCGCCGCCAGTGGCGGAAACAGGGAGGAGCTGTTGGGGCCGCGGCCAGCAGGATGCGAGCGGCAGCGAAGCAGACGCTGGGAGCCGCAACCCGGGCTCCTTTAATAAAACTGGGCGGGGTAGGCCGCAGGACAAGTATAACACAGTTTCCAACAAAAAGATACATAAATAAATAGACTCCTGCCGGGCTATACTACTCCCAAAGAGATGAAAGGGAGCGTAACGCTTATGACACAGAGACAAAAAGCTCTTCTGAGCTGTGCCGTGGCGGCAGCACTGCTGCTGTCCGGCTGCCGCAAAGGCAGCAGCAATTCCGGCAGCATGAGCAGTTCGAATGCCATGTCCGGCTCGTCCGGCAGCGCCAGCACCACCCAGACCGGCGGCTGGAAGACCGGCCTCGGCATCCTGACCGAGGCCTCCGACGAGGCCCGCACCGGCACCATCCATACCATCGCTGCCGCCGTCCTGCTGGACGGAGACGGCAAGCTGGCCGACGTGATGCTGGATGAGCTGGAAGTGGAAGTTACCGCCGACGGCAAAGGCGTCGTCACCATGCCCACCGACTACCGCACCAAGCGCCAGAAAGGGGACGACTACCCGCTGGCAGCCGCATCTTCGCTGAAAAAGGGCTGGGCCGAGCAGGCCGATGACTTCGCCGACTACCTCACCGGCATGACGCCCGAGCAGGCATCCATGCTGGAAACGGATAAGGACGGCAAGGCTGTGGACGCTGATCTGCTGTCCGGCTGCACCATCCGGGTGGATCAGTACCGCGACGCTGTGGCGAAAGCCTGCACGAATGCGGCCGCCCTCGGCGCGGCGAAGGGCGACCGGGTGAGCCTCGGCGTGGAGGCGGAGAATGCCTCTTCGGACATCACCGCCACCGACGACAAGGATGTGAACGCAGAAGTTGACCTTACCGTCGTGGCCCTGACGCTGGATGCCGATGGCCGTGTGACCAGCGCCATCGGCGACATGGCAGAGCCTGCGCTGACCATCGCGGCAGACGGCGGCGTCACCGCCCCGGACACCGTCCGCTCCAAGCTTGAGCTGGGCGACAGCTACGGGATGCGGAACGCATCCAGCCTCGGCAAGGAGTGGTACGAGCACAGCGAGGGCTATTGCAGCTACCTCAAGGGCAAGACGGAGAAAGAGGTGGCGGACATCCCTGCCGACGGCTCGGACGCCGACCTCGCGGCCCTCTGCACCATCTCCATCGACGCTTTGCAAAAGGCCGCAGGGGATGCGTTTGAGAATGCGTCGCTGTGACAGAAAAAAATCCCTCCTGACTTGACATCGGGAGGGAGAGTTGTTATTCTAATAATAGAAAGGGCGCTGCGACAAGCGGTCAGCCCGGTTCAAGAGATTAGATTTTCAATGTGAAAACCGTCACCCTGCCCGGTGGCGGTTTTTTTGCGTCTTTCGCTCATGGGTAGACTCACCTTTGTCCAACCTCTCCGTCATTGCTGCGCAATGCCACCTCTCCTTGTAGGAGAGGCCTTGGCATACCGTAAAGCTTCACCTCTTCGCCAGAGGCTCCCCTACAAGGGGCAACGGCGACGACCGCCGCCAGCGGCGGAAGCAGGGAGGAGCTGTTGGGGCAGCGGCCAGCGGGATGCGAGCGGCAGCGAAGCAGACGCTGGGAGCCGCAACCTGGCCTTGTCGAACGAAGTGAGCCTGAGAGGTTGTACGAAGGAGAGCCTGACCGTGAGCTGCAGCGATGACGGAGAGGTTTAGCAAAGACGGGCCTGCCCGTGAGCCTCTGGGAGCCTTTTCACCCCCAAAATCTGCGCGAAAGGGCCTGAAACCTGCGTGAATCGCACTTGCGGGGGGGGGGGGGGGGGGGTATGGTATAATAAAATCACCGAGACACACCCCACGATTGGAGGTAGCGACGATGAAAACTGCAAAACGACTCCTTGCCCTTGCCCTCGCGGGCGTGATGGTGCTGGCCCTGCTCACCGGCTGCTCGGACAGCAGCTCCAAAACCAAGCAGGTGGAAGAGTGCTTCCGCTCTCTAATGAAAACGAGACAAAATAAGGACTATCAGAAGGACGAGACGCTGGACAAAAAGCTCGAGGCCATCGCACAGCAGTTCCAGCCGGACTGGCTGGATGATATAAATGGTGGACTGACCGGGGAGGCACGGAACATCATTAGAAATGAATTGAGAGACTATCTGACAGGCGGCGTTTGGCTTTGGTATGGAGAAGTGAAGCCGGGCCAGAGTGCGCTGACGCAGGCGGAGAGCATGAAGCAATGCGATATGGTAGAGATTGATATTCTGAGGCCCGGAACATTACTGCGCGCCATAGCCTTTACAAGGACGGACAAGAAGAGCGACGGCCACCGCTATTACCTTGCACTGGAAACAAAGGCCACCATCAAGACCCCGCAGAACTGACCAGGAGGAAACGATGATGAAATTGAAAAAGCTGTTTGCCCTTGCCCTTGCCCTTGCTGGCGTGATGGCGCTGGCCCTGCTGACGGGGTGCTCCGGCGGAAAGTCGGACGACACCCTCCGGGTCGAGGCTCTGGCAGACATCATAAATGTGCGGTATGGCGTGAACATCACCTGCAAGGCCGACCCGCAGCTGAATGAGGCGGCGGAGAGGTACACACATGTGAGCCTTAGGGAGGGAAGCACTCCTTACATTAACAGCTTGATGATGTCCAATTACTTCTCTTGCGGTCCTCAGCCTTGCACAGCTCTCTTGGATACCATCGGCATCGACCCCGACACCACCAACAAACAGGTCATCTTCTACTTTGGAGCGGACAGAGACTCGGACGACCCCGTCAAGCAGGCCATCGACCTCTGTGACCAGTACAGACAGGTACTGCCGAAATCGACTGGGGATGATTGGTGGACTCCCAGCTTTCCTGCATCCAGCTACCGGGTCGGCTTCGGAAGGTGGAAGGATGAGAACGGCAAACCCTGGCTCTTCGTCATCATGGTAGGCGACATCCCGAAGAGAAGCTGACGCCTCTGCGGCGGGAAGATAAGAAAAACGGACAGCCCCCTCGGAGAGACTCCCCGAGGGGGATTTTTGCGCCTTGCGGAGCGCCCTGTCCTTTGTACAACCTCTCCGTCATTGCTTCGCAATGCCACCTCTCCTTGTAGGAGAGGCCTTGGCATACCGTAAAGCCTTGCCTCTTCGCCAGAGGCTCCCCTACTAGGGGAGCTGGCGCGAAGCGCCTGAGAGGTTGTACGAAGGACAGCCTGCCCGTGAGCCGCAGCCGTGCCGGAAAGGCACGGCTTTGTTCAATTTTCCTATGTCCATCCCTCGAATACAGGCGGAAACCGTCAAAACGCGAAAAAATCGGTTTTCCTCTTGCCAAACGGGGCAAAACGCGCTATTCTATAGTCACAGTTTAACAATTTAGCATGGTAAAGCGGTAAAACGAAGCGCCGCTTCTGCTGAATCTCTTCTGCTGAATCTGAGGGAGGAATTTGTATATGAAACGTCTGGTCTCTGCTTTTCTGGCCGGTGCGATGGCACTGAGCCTTGCCGCCTGCGGCGGTTCTGCATCCACTTCCACGGCTGCTTCTTCTGCCGCCGCCTCTGCCGCCCCGGCAAGCTCCGCGGCCGCTGACAGCGACCTGGCTTACATCCAGTCCAACGGCAAGATGGTCATTGGCTACACCGTCTATGAGCCGATGAACTACACCGACGCCGACGGCAACTTCACCGGTTTCGATACCGAGCTGGCTACTGCCGTCTGCGAGAAGCTGGGCGTTGAGCCGGAGTTCGTGGAGATCAACTGGGACACCAAGGAGACCGAGCTGGCTGCCAAGAGCATCGACTGCATCTGGAACGGCCTGACCCTGACCGATGACCGCGAGGAGAACATGGCCTGCACCAAGCCCTACGTCAAGAACGCCCAGGTCGTCGTGGTGAAGGACGGCACCGACTACACCTCCACCGCCGACCTCATCGGCAAGACCGTGGTGGCCGAGGCTGGCTCTGCCGGTGAGACCACCATCACCGAGAACGCCGACCTGTCTCAGGCTGATTTCATCTCCAAGGCTGTTCAGACCGACTGCCTGATGGAAGTCGCCGCCGGTACTGCTGACGCCGCCGTCCTCGACCTGACTCTGGCCTCTGCCATGATCGGCGAGGGTACCGACTACGCAAACCTCAAGATGGTGGATGAGCTGAACGTCGAGGAGTACGGCGTGGCCTTCCGCAAGGGCAGCGACGTGGCCGAGGCTGTGGACAACGCATTCGACGAGCTGAAGGCTGACGGCACCATGCAGACTCTGGCCGACAAGTACGGCCTGACGCTGGCTGAGTAACTTACATTATAAACGGATAGGTGTAGTGATTCTGTGACTGTGATTTTGGAGCGTCTGACCGGCGCATTCGCGCTCAACTGTGAGCTGTTCTTTCTGACCCTGCTGTTTTCGCTGCCGCTGGGCCTTGTGGTGGCCTTTGGCTCCATGAGCCGGTGCGCACCGCTGCGGGGCGTCGTCAAGACCTTCGTGTGGGTCATCCGCGGTACGCCGCTGATGCTCCAGATCATCGTCATCTACCTTGGCCCCGGCCTGCTGGGCATGACCAACCCCTGGCCCTCCGGCTCATCGGGCCGTCTGGTGGCGGCGGTGGTGGCTTTCGCCATCAACTACGCCTGCTACTTCTCTGAGATCTACCGCGGCGGCATCGAGGCTGTGCCGAAAGGCCAGACCGAGGCCGGTCAGGTGCTTGGCATGACCAAGAGCCAGATCTTCTTCAAGGTCACGCTCCTGCAGGTCGTCAAGCGCATCCTGCCCCCGATGGGCAACGAGGTCATCACGCTGGTGAAGGATACCTCGCTGGCGAATGTCATCGCCAACAAGGAGATCATCATGATGGCAAAGGAGTACAGCGCCAAGGGCCTTATCTGGCCGCTGTTCTCCACCGCAATTTTCTTCCTCGTCTTTGTCGGTGCACTCACCCTGCTGCTGGACTGGGCCGAGAAAAAGATGGACTATTTCCGCTGCTAAGGAGGATACTGAATTATGGCATTACTCGAAGCCTCCGGCATCGGGAAGAATTTCGGCGAGACGAAAGTTCTCAGGGACATCTCGCTCACACTGGAACAGGGCGAGGCGCTGGCCATCATCGGCTCGTCCGGCTCGGGCAAGACGACGCTGCTGCGCTGCCTGAATTTCCTTGAGCGTCCCGACACCGGCGTTATCCGGGTGAACGGCGAGACCATGTGGGACGCCGCCGACCCTGCCACCCAGCGGGAGAGCGAGGTGCGGAAAAAGCGCCTCCACTTCGGCCTCGTGTTCCAGAACTTCAACCTCTTCCCCCAGTACACCGCGCTGGAAAACGTGATGCTGGCGGGGGAGCTTCTGGCGAAGGAGCAGCCCGACTACAAGGCCAACAAAAAGGCCATCCACGCCCAGCTGGAAGCACAGGCTCGTGACCTGCTGGCCCAGATGGGCCTGTCGGAGCGGGCAGGCCACTACCCCCACCAGCTTTCCGGCGGTCAGCAGCAGCGGGTGGCCATCGCCCGCGCACTGGCGCTCCACCCGGACATCCTCTGCTTCGATGAGCCCACCAGCGCCCTTGACCCGGAGCTGACCGGCGAAGTCCTCCGTGTCCTGCGGGACCTCGCCGACCGCAAGACCACCATGATCATCGTCACCCATGAGATGCACTTCGCCCGGGACGTGGCCGACCGCATCCTGTTCATGGACGGCGGCGTTGTGGTGGAGGAAGGCCCGGCCCGCCAGCTCATCGACCACCCCCAGGAGGAGCGCACCAAGCAGTTTTTGGCGCACTACGCGGAATAAGCGCCTCCGGCAGCGGGCTTGCCCTCTCCGTCATTGCTTTCGCAATGCCACCTCTCCCAAAGGGAGAGGCACTGGCGTGCCGGGCAGGCCCGCGCGGGGCAAGCAAAGTTTGATTTTATCGTAAACAGTAGTGCCCTGCTATAGAGGGCAGCAGCTTCGGGACAATGTCCCTTGTCAAGCTGCTGTGAATCTCTGTAGCAGGGCACTATCTTTTACGTTATATCAGGCTTCCGGTGTCCAGTAGAAAGTGACCCGGCCTGCCAAAGCCTCTCCTACAAGGAGAGGTGGCACGCCGCAGGCGTAACGGAGAGGTTGTACAAAGACGAGCCTGCCCTCTGTAGCGAGGCCCGCCCTTTTACGCCATATCGGGCCTCAGGCGTCTAGTAGGAAGTTGACCGGCCTGCCAAGGGCTCCCCCTTTGGGGGAGCTGGCATCGCGCAGCGATGACTGAGAGGGCTACTCACGCCGAAAACACCACGATTCGCGCAGATTTTATTTACATTCTCTGAATTTTTTGGTAAGCTTGTGTCAGAAAAGGCTGATTTTTCAAAAGACGAACCGACCAAAGGAGGACAGACTATGAGACTGAAAAGCGCACTCCGGCGGGGCGTGGCCGCCGCCGTCATCGCGGGCATCGTGGTGAGCTCCGGCATCCCGGCCTATGCGATCCGGTGGGACATCGCCGAGGGCGACATCACCGTGAAAGCGGGCGACACCAAAGGGACGAACAGGGTCTCACAGGGCGAGACCACCAAGGACGACACCGACACCGTCATCACCGGCAAGTCGGAGGAGCATACCGTCACCATCGACACCTCCAAGGGCAACGTGGACGTCACCTTCGACGACCTGAAGATCGACGTCAGCGGCAAGAAGGAGGGGGACGGCAGCGGTGACAGCTCAGTCTATACGGGCAAAGCCGCCGTCACCGTGAAGGGCGACAACGATACCGCCATCGAGCTGGACGGCGACAACGAGCTGAAGAGCGGCAGCTACAATGCTGGCCTCGAGAAGAACAAACAAGAGTCGAAAGGCACTCTGACCATCAAGGACGATAACGGCAGGGACGGCTCCCTCACCGCTGAGGGCGGCTTCGGCGGCGCAGGCATCGGCGGAGGAGCGGAGAGAACCGGCAGCAACATCACCATCCGGGGCGGCGCGGTCAAGGCTGTGGGCGGGAGCAACGCGGCAGGCATCGGCGACGGCGCAGGCGCACTGTCTGAGCTAGACACGGACACACCGCCCAGCAACCCCAATCACATCATCATCTGCGGCGACGCCGAGGTGACGGCCAAGGCGGGGAGTCAGATATTGGACGCCGAGGTCCCGGCCATCGGCGGAAAGTACGGCGAAGTACCCACGGATGCCCTTTCTGATGAGGAACACAAGGTGACGGGCGGTCGGCTGACCCGTCTGAACGCGGACGGCACCGTGATGGAGGGGATGGGCTACGACTACACCTCCGTCCCCACGCCCCAGCCGGACGACGAGGACGACGATGATGATGACGTCCCGCCCCCGGTGCAGGAGAACGCCCCCGAACCCCTGCCCGGCGGCATGGTGGTGGGCGGCTTCTTTTCCAGCCGGGTCACCATCCAGCGGCTGGACCCTGCTTTGGCCATTGAGAGCACCGACCCCATGCCCGGCAGCGTAAAGGCCGGCGACGCCGGAGAGGTCCTCACCCCGGGGGGTGTGGTGCTTATTGAGAGCGCCGCTCCCCGGTCCACCGTCACCACCGACATCTCCAGCCTCCGGGAGGACGGCGTGGAGGACATCTTCTTCCGCTATGAGGACACCATGACCCACTATAGCGTGGACAAGATGGCCGACGCGGCGGGCGAGGACGCTGACGTGGAGCTGAAGCAGAACAGGGAGGACATCAGCCTCCGGCTGGACGGCGAAACGCGGGACGACCTGTCGGAGCGCTATCTGGAGTGGGTGCCGGTGCAGACGCCAGAGCCGCAGGAGTGGCTGATATTGACCCACGAACTCGCGAAAAAAAGGGACGACCTCCCGAGTTTGGATTGGTGGCTCGAGCCTGAGAGAGAGGAAACGGTAGAGCAAAAAACGAGTGAAGAGCTCAGACGTGAACTCGACGAATTACTGAAACAAGAGCGGGAGATGATGGACTTCCAACTCGCGAAAAAAAGGGACGACCGCCCGAGTTTGGATTGGTGGCTCGAGCCTGAGAGAGAGGAAACGGTAGAGCAAAAAACGAGTGAAGAGCTCAGACGTGAACTCGACGAATTACTGAAACAAGAGCGGGAGATGATGGACTTCCAACTCGCGAAAAAAAAGGACGACCGCCCGAGTTTGGATTGGTGGCTCGAGCCTGCGAGAACGGAAACGCCGAGAATCGGGCTTGAGGCCCTGAAACAGCTGGCTTCCCGATTTGAGGCCATCGCTCCCGAGGAGGATAAGCCACGGCTTTTCCTGCTGGAAACCACCGTCCCGGATGGCACAAAGTATACCAATCTGTTGGAGAGTGACCTGCGGAGCTATGCCGACCTTGGTGACGACTGGGACGATCTGCCGGATACCCAGGGTGAGATAAAGCTCTGGCTGCCGGAGGACTTGGAGAAGGCCAAAGAAATAAGCATCTCAAAGGAGAGCCTGAGCGGCATCGACGGCATTGCATGATACACAGAACGAAAGGAGACGTACTATGAGACTGAAAAGCGCACTCCGGCGGGGCGTGGCCGCCGCCGTCATCGCGGGCATCGTGGTGAGCTCCGGCATCCCGGCCTATGCGAAAACATGGGACATCGCCGAGGGCGACATTACGGTCAAAGGTGCGAGCGATGAAAGCGGAAACTATAACAAAGTCAAGCAGGGCGACAACGAGTTCGAGAAGGATGAGGGGGAGACCGTCATCACCGGCGAGTCGGATAAGAGCACCGTCACCATCGACACCTCCAAGGGCGATGTGGACGTCACCTTCGACGACCTGAAAATTAACGTCAGCGGCAAGACCGAGGGGGATAGCAGCGGCAAGACCGAGGGGGATAGCAGCGGCAAGGCCGAGGGGGATAGCAGCGGCAAGGCCGAGGGGGACGTCAGCGACAAGACCGAGGTGGATGGCAGCGACAAGACCGAGGTGGATGGCAGCGGTGACAGCCCTGTCCGGGAGAGCAATGCCGCCGTCACCGTGAAGGGTGACCACGATGCCACCATCGAGCTGGACGGCGACAACAAGCTGAAGAGCGGCAGCAATAATGCGGGTCTTGAGAAGAACGGCAATGAGTCCTCCGGCAAGCTGACCATCAAGGACGACAACGACACCAAAGGCTCCCTCACCGCTGAGGGCGGCGCCGGCGGCGGCGCAGGCATCGGCGGAAAGCACGAAAGCGGTGCCGGAAACATCGAGATCACCGGCGGCACGATAAAGGCCGAGGGCGGCGAGGGTGCTGCCGGTATCGGCGGCGGTGTGTACGGCATAGGCCACGACATCGAAATTTCCGGCGGCAAGGTGTCGGCCACGGGCGGCAATGCGAATAAAAATCTGGAATCCTCCCGCCCCGGTGCGGCTGGCATCGGCGACGGCGCGGGTACGGGGAAAGGCGAGATAGATTCGGACGCATCCAGCAACCCCAATCACATCTATATCTCCGGCGACGCCGAGGTGGAGGCCAGGGCAGGAGCCAGCACCGGCGGCAAAACTGCGGCCATCGGCGGCGGAGATGTCGGCGAGATACCCAACAGCGCCCTCTCCGACGACCACCACAAGGTGACGGGCGGCAGTCTGACCCGCTACGACCCCGCCGGGAAGAAGATGGAGGACTACAGCTACGACCGGCGGACGCCCTCCCAGTGGGAGCAGCCCGATGATAGCGAGAACGACGACGAGGACGACACCCCGAACTCGCAGTCTGGCGAGGTGCCGGACCGTGTGAAGCAGATGTACGAGACCGTCGGCGTGATCACCCATCTGGATGGCACACAGGAGCTTGGTAATGTGGCCACGGCGGAGTATGACCCGGTCAACAAGGTCCTGAGCTTCGATGCCCATGGCACACTCTTTCGGATGACAGGCGACTCGCTGCGGGAGCTTGCAAAGGAGGTCCATGAGCTTCGCATCCGGTTCCTTGATGGGAACGGGCAGGAAATGGAGGCCGTCATTCCGCTGGCCCGGATCAAAGATCTGGTCGGCGTGAATGGTGCGTTCGAACTCGAGCTGTCCCAGGAAGGGCTCTATCGCTTCTATGTTGTCGGGCAGACGGGATATGATAGAAAAACATTCTCGGATGAGACCGCCCTGCGCCGAAACGGCAAGGAACTGGTCCTCGTGTACCGCGTTGGCGATGAGGAGCAGAAAGCGCAGGAGACTGCCCGGGTGGAAGAGGCGATCGCCCGCCGCAAGCAGGAGAAAGAGCAATGGGGAACGGTCCTCTCCGGTCGAGAAAGCAGCTCCCTGAGCGGACTGCCCGAGCTGACTCAGCCGGGAACGGGTACCGTCGGCGGCGTGACCGGCTTCAGCGCAGCCCCGAAGGATCCCACCATCATCGACATGGGCCCCATCACGGTCCGTCCGTCCGAGCAGCCCGCCTCCGACCCGACGGTGTGGAAGACATTTACCGGTAACATCGTGAAGCTCGTGGGCGGGAAGCAGGACAGCAAGAAGGACGACCCGGCCCCCTCCGTCGGTGGCCTCAGCGGTCCGACGACTCTCTCGCCGGACAGCCTTACCACGGTCCAGCAGCCGGAGCAGGCCGAAGACCCCGGGCCGGAAGACTCCATCCGGATACCGCTTCTTGAGGATGAGGAAAAGATAACCATTCAGCCTTTCACGGAGAAGACCCCGGCGGAGGAACAGACCGATACTGCCGGACCTCGCGGCCAGCAGGGCAGGCGGAATGATTCCGCCCAGCAGACCGAGGCAGGCCCTCGCGGGGCACAGGCAAGCAGAGACGGCGATAAGACCGGTGAACCCCGCGGCCCTCGGGGCCGGCACGCGGGACGCGGAAACTGACCTGCGCACAATCACCAAAAACCACCGATAGAAAATAGCAATGTTGTACGAAGAAATCTGCCCCAAACCCCTTGCAAAATCACGATGAGCTGAGTATAATACCACTCATGAAGCGCAAAACGTCCTGCCCCTCGTCCGGCAGGGCGTTTTTGTCGGTAAAGATCCGGCAAAGAAATGTTAAGTGACCGCCCGGGGAGGGGCTTTGTATGACAAAAGACATGACACAGGGCAGCCCGCTCAAGCTCATCCTTGCCTTTGCGGTGCCGCTGATGCTGGGCAGTCTGTTCCAGCAGTTCTATAATCTGGCCGATACCATCATCGTGGGCCGTTTCGTGGGCGTGGATGCGCTGGCGGCGGTGGGCAGCGTGGGCGGCCTGAACTATCTGGTGCTGGGCTTCGTCAACGGCATCGCCTGCGGCTTCTCCATCCCCATCTCGTGGACCTTCGGCGCGAAAGACTACAGCGAGATGCGGCGCTACACCGCCAATACCGTCTGGCTGAGCCTCTTTTTCGCCGTCGTGCTCACGGTGGTGACGGTGGCCCTGACCCGGGCGGTGCTGGTCTGGACCAACACCCCCGACAACATCATCGACATCGCGGACATCTACATCCGCACCATCTTCTGTGGCATCCCCTTCACCCTGCTGTACAACGTCACCAGCGCCCTCATGCGCGCGCTGGGCGACAGCAAGCGGCCGCTCTATTTCCTGCTGGTGGCCAGCGTGCTGAACATCGGCCTCGACCTGCTCTGCATCCTCACCTTCCGGATGGGGGCGTTCGGTGCGGCCTTCGCCACCGTGTTCAGTCAGGCGGTGGCGGGCATCGGCAGTCTCATCTACATCGGCCGCCACTACCCGGAGCTGAAATGGAGCAGGGAAGAGAGCCGTCTGAGCGCCAGCCACTGCCTCAAGCTCTGCAACATGGGCATCCCCATGGGTCTGCAGTGCAGCATCACTGCCATCGGCAGCGTCGTGCTGCAGGGCGCGGTGAACGGTCTGGGCAGCAGCATCGTGGCCGCGCAGACCGCAGGCAGCAAGGCCGCCCAGTTCCTCTCGGTGCCGCTGGAGAGCATCGGCACCGCCATGACCACCTACGCCAGCCAGAATATGGGCGCTCACGACCTCAAGCGTGTGGACCGGGGCGTCAATACTGCGCTGGGAATTGGCTGCGTCTACAGTGTGGCATCCTTCCTCATCCTGCGTGTGCTGGATGTGCCGCTCATCAGCCTCTTCCTCGAGAGCAGCGAGGTGGAGATCATGGCGAATGCCCGCAGCTTCATCTTCTGGAACAGCGTGTTCTACATCCCGCTGGCTGTTCTCATCATCTACCGCTACACCATCCAGGGCCTGGGCTATTCCGGCCTTGCCATGTTCGCGGGCGTGGCCGAGATGGTCGCCCGTGCCATGGTGGGCTTCTGGTTCGTGCCGCTCTGGGGCTACTTTGCGGCCTGCATCGCCAACCCTGTGGCATGGTTCTTTGCCTGCTTCTTCCTCATCCCGGCGTACTTTGCAGTCCGCAATCGGCTGATGAAAGAAAATGCATATGGGGTGGGGGATTAAACCTCGCCTACAGCTCCCCTTCGGGGGAGCTTTTGTTGTATTTACAAATCCCCCCAAAACCGCTATACTATATATAGTTGTGTCAAAACGAGGAGGCGGGACGATGGAGCAGGAGCTGGAACGGCTGGAAGGCACGGTAGAGGACATCATCTACCTGAACGAGGACAACGGCTACACCGTGTTCGAGGTGTCGGGCGGCGGTGTCGTCACCGTTGTGTGCGGCGTGGTGGGAGAGCTCCACGCCGGTGAGAGCGTCGTCTGCCGGGGCAGGTACGAGAACCACGCCACCTATGGCCGACAGTTCCACGCACAGGAGTGCGAGACGGATATGCCCAAAGACCTCGAGGCCGTCTACGCCTTCCTCGCCAGCCGGTCGCTGCCCTACATCGGGGCTCGGACGGCGGATAAGATCATTGACAAATTCGGCGCGGCGGCGCTGGAAGTTATCGCCAACGACCCCGCCCAGCTCACCCTCATCCCGGGCATCTCGGCGGACAAGGCCGACCGCATCCAGCAGGAGTTCAAGCGGATGTTCGGAATGCGGGAGCTCATCGCCTATCTGGCTCAGTTCGAGATCAGCCCTCGCCGGGCGATGGAGGTCTTCCGCACCTTCGGGCCGGGGGCCATGCAGGCCATCCAGCAGAACCCCTACCTGCTGTGCGGGGAGCCGCTGCAGCTGGACTTCCGCCATGCCGACAGCATCGCCCAGTATTACCAGATGGCAGGGGACTGCGCCCAGCGGCTGGAAGCCGCCCTCCTGCGCACCCTGCGCCACAACGCAGGCAATGGCCACACCTGTCTGCCCCGGGCGCAGCTGCTGGAAACGGCGTCGAATTTCATCCACCAGCCCCCCGAAAAGCTGGCGGCGGCGCTGGACAGCTGCATCCAGACCGGGAAACTGGCGGTGCGGATGTTCGACGGCACACCGTATATTTATCTGCCGGATCTGCTGGCCGCAGAGCAGGACATCGCCGACCGTCTGGCCATGCTGACCAGGCGCGGGAAGCAGACGGCCCGAAACCTCGACAAGAACATCCAGATTCTGGAACTGGCGCAGGGCTTTGCTTACGCGCCGCTCCAAAAAGAAGCCATTCGCAAGGCCATGACCGAGAACTGTCTTGTCCTCACCGGCGGCCCCGGCACCGGCAAGACCACCACGGTCAATGCCATCCTGCAGCTGCTCGAGAACGAGGCCGAACGGGTAGCCCTCTGTGCTCCCACAGGCCGCGCCGCCAAGCGTCTGAGCGAGCTGACGGGCCGGAAAGCCTCCACCATCCACCGCCTGCTGGAAGTGGACTACACCGGCGGCGTGGTCAGCTTCATCCACAATGACAAGAACCTGCTCAAGTGCGACGTCGTCATCCTCGACGAGATGAGTATGGTGGACGTCAAGCTGTTCCAGGCCCTCATTGCGGCACTGCGGTACAGCTGCCGTATTATTATGGTAGGCGACGCCGACCAGCTGCCCAGCGTCGGCCCGGGCAATATCCTTGGCGAGATCATCCGCTCCGGGCTGGTGCCGACGGTCTGCCTCAACGAGATATTCCGGCAGGCCGCTCAGAGCCTCATCGTGGAGAACGCCCACCACATCATCTCGGGCGAACCGCTGAAAAAGGGCGGAAAGACGGACGATTTCTTCTTCCTCGAAGCCGACGGCGACGCGGCCCAGAAGCTGGTCTGCGACCTTGTGACCACCCGTCTGCCCCGCAGCTACCAGTTCGACCCGGTGAAGGATATTCAGGTGCTCTGCCCCACGAAGCTCGGCCCCACCGGCACCCAGGCCCTCAACGCGGAGCTGCAGGCCCTGCTCAACCCGCCAAAGAAGGGCAAGCCGGAGCTGCAGAGCGCGGCCCGGGTCTTCCGGGTGGGGGACAAAGTGATGCAGGTGCGCAATAACTACGAGATAACGTGGCAGCGCATCGGAGGGGAACAGGGTGTGGGCGCCTACAACGGCGACATCGGCATCGTGGAGTCCATCGACGTGCGCAGCCGCTCCATGGTGGTGCGGATGGACGACCGGCGGCTGGTCTACCCGGCGGAGAACCTCAACGAGCTGGAAATTGCGTATGCCATCACGGTACACAAAAGCCAGGGCAGCGAGTTCCCGGCGGTCATCCTCCCGGCGGCGCAGGTGCCGCCCCGCCTGTGCTACCGCAACCTTTTCTATACCGGCGTCACCCGCGGGCGGAAGCTCTGCATCGTGGTGGGCCGGCGGGACGTGGTGAACCGGATGATGTCCAACATCCGCCAGAACCTGCGCTACAGCGGCTTGGCCGCCCTGCTGGCAGAAGCCTTGCCGCCGGAGCAGGAGAACCTTTAAGGGTTTCTTTTTGGATACACCTGTGTTATACTATAATGTGTTTTGATGACCCGCGCCCGGAGATGGGCGATGGAAATAGAGAATGGGCAGCAGAGAAAGGAAATATCACGATTATGGCACAAAATGACATCGGTATCGATCTTGGTACGACGACCATCATCATCGCGCAGGAGGGGCAGGGCGTCGTGCTCAACCAGCCCAGCGTGGTGGCGGTGGATACCCGCAAGAACTGCGTGCTTGAGGCCGGCGACAAGGCCCTTGCAATGGTGGGCCGCACGCCCAACTACATCTCCGCCATCTTCCCGCTGAAGGATGGCGTCATCAGCGACCACACCATGACCCGGGAGCTCATCTGCCGCTTCGTCAATCAGGTCTACAGCTCCCACATGGTCAAGCCCCGTGTGGCCGTCTGTGTGCCTGCCGCCATCACCGGCATCGAGAGCGACGCCGTGGTGGAGGCCGTCATGGCTGCCGGTGCGCGTCAGGTCTACCTCATTGATGAGCCGATCGCCGCAGCTCTCGGCTCCGGCATCGACATCACCGTGCCGGATGGCCGAATGATCATCGACATCGGCGGCGGCACCACCGACATCGCCGTGCTGAGCCTCGGCGGCAAGGTCAAGGCCACCAGCGTCCGCGTGGCAGGCAACCACTACGACGAAGAGATCCTGAAGTTCGTGCGCAACAAGTTCAGCATCGCCATCGGCCAGCGCACCGCTGAGAACCTGAAAAAGAACGTGGCCTGCTGCCCCCAGAAGGCAGATTTCAACGAGACCATGGAGATCAAGGGCCGCAGCCTGCTCACCGGCCTGCCCGTGCGTGTCAATGTCTCCACCGCCGACCTCTACGAGCCGGTCATGCGCCTGAGCGAGCAGATCGGCACCGCCGCCCATCAGGTGCTGGAGAAGACTCCTCCGGAGCTGGCCGGCGACATCTACCGCAACGGCGTCGTCCTCACCGGCGGCGGCGCACAGCTCCACGGCCTGCCTGAGTACCTCAGCCAGGAGCTGAAGGTGGAAGTGAGCGTCTCGCCTGACCCCGTCAACTGTGTCGCGCTGGGTACGGCCATGAGCCTGCGTCTGGGCGACAAGCTGGAGACCGGCTTTATGGACGCCACCCCCCGCATGGGCCGCCGCTGAGAGGGAAGCGCTGTTCACAGAACCGTGAAAAACAACATGATTTTTGTTCATAGTTGTTGAATCGACCCGGAAAATATTGTATAATATCTTCAAATCGCTTTTTGCCGCCCGCCCCCCGGGCGGCAAAGAAAAAAGTAAATAGGAGGAAGACCATGGATTTAGGTTATGATGTGATCGTTACCATAACCGGTATTGTGCTGGTGTTTCTGATCCTCGTCCTGCTGATGGCCATCATCACGCTGGAGGGCAAGATCTTTGACGCCATGAACGGCAAGAAGGCAGCTGCCAAGGCTGCTCCTGCTGCAAAACCGGCTGCTCCTGTGAAACAGGCCGCTGCGCCCGCTCCTGCAAAGGCTGCTGCCCCGCAGGTCGAGGCCGGCATCCCCGGCGACGTTGTGGCAGCCATCATGGCAGCCATCTACTCTATGGGCAACGGCAAGTATGTGCTGAAGGCAGTCCGCCGCGGCAAGAATGGCTGGGGCAAGGCTGGCGTCAACGACACCACCGCACCCTTTTAACACAGGAGGAAAAACATGACTCAGTTTATTGATACTCTGGTCGGTATTTTCCAGAGTTCCGGTTTTGCCCGGTTCGGTGAGCCGGGCGGCTGGCTGTACGCAGTGATGATCTGCGTAGGCTGCTTCCTGCTCTACCTCGCCATCGTCAAAGAGTTCGAGCCTCTGATCCTGCTGCCCATGGCGTTCGGCATGATCCTGGCCAACCTCCCCGGCAGCGGCGTCATCCATATGCAGTACTTCGTCGGTGACGGCCTCGAGCACCCGATGTGGATTGAGATCCTGAACAACGGCGGTCTGGCCGACATGCTCTACATGGGCGTCAAGCTGGGCATCTACCCGCCGCTGATCTTCCTCGGCATCGGCACCATGACCGACTTCGCACCCCTGATCTCCAACCCCAAGAGCCTGCTGCTGGGCGCTGCCGCTCAGTTCGGTATCTTTGGTACTTACATGGGCGCTCGTCTGCTGGTCGCTACCGGTCTGGTGGACTTCACCCAGAAGCAGTCTGCTGCTATCTCCATCATCGGCGGCGCAGACGGCCCCACCGCTATCTTCGTCACCTCCCGTCTGGCTCCTGAGCTGCTGGGCTCCATCGCCGTCGCGGCCTACAGCTACATGGCTCTGGTGCCTGTTATCCAGCCGCCTATCATGAAGGCTCTGACCTCCAAGAAAGAGCGTACCGTCGTGATGAAGCAGCTGCGCACCGTGACCAAGACCGAGAAGATCATCTTCCCCGTCATGGTCGCCATCGTCGTCTCCCTCATCGTGCCGGATGCCGCCGTCCTGGTCGGTATGCTGATGCTGGGCAACCTGATGAAGGAGTGCGGCGTCGTGGACCGTATCCAGAAGACTGCCGGCAATGAGCTGATGAACATCATCACCATCTTCCTGGCTCTGTCTGTTGGCTGCACCACCTCTGCAAACACCTTCCTGAACAGCCGCACCCTGTTCATCATCGTGCTGGGCCTCATCGCATTCTCCTTCGGCACTGCTGCCGGCGTTCTCTGCGGCAAGGTCATGTATATCCTGACCGGCGGTCAGGTCAACCCCCTGATCGGTTCCGCTGGCGTTTCCGCTGTGCCTATGGCTGCCCGTGTTTCTCAGAAGGTCGGCCAGAGCGAGAACCCCTCCAACTTCCTGCTGATGCACGCAATGGGCCCCAACGTGGCCGGTGTTATCGGCTCCGCCGTCGCTGCTGGTATCCTCATCAACATCTTCGGCTAAGCATTTCCTGAAATTTCCGCTCCATCGTGGTATTGACCGCGGTGGGGCGGTTTTTTGTTTGCATTGTTTTTATGTACAACTTTTTTGAAATGTGATATACTATATTTTAAGTGATATATCCAGAAATGATTGAAAAGAACAGGTGAAACAATGGCAACAGATCTCGCACAACAATTCTGCGCTTTGCGTGATACGTATATCGAAAAGCAGTTCGGACGCCTGAACGACATGCAGCGGGAGGCGGTGTTCACCACCAACGGCCCTCTGCTCATCCTCGCGGGTGCCGGCAGCGGAAAGACCACCGTGCTGGTCAACCGCATCGCCAACCTCATCCGCTTCGGCTCGGCCCACGGCTCCAGGTGGACGCCCCGGGAGGTGACGGAGGACGATGTGAAAGCCCTGCGCACTGCCATCATGACCGGCACCGATGCCCCGTCGTGGCTGGACGGGATGCTGCGGAAGGATGCCGTCCGGAGCTGGAACGTCATGGCCATCACCTTTACCAACAAGGCCGCCGGTGAGCTGAAAGAGCGTCTGCGCCGGATGCTGGGCGGGGAAGAGGGCGACGAGGTGTTCGCCTCCACCTTCCACTCGGCCTGCGTCCGCATTCTCCGCCGCTGGGCCGAGGAGATCGGCTACCCCCGCAGCTTTACCATCTACGACAGCGACGACTCCCAGCGTGTCATGAAGGCTGTGTACAAAGAGCTGAGCGTGGACGACAAGTTCTTCCCGGTCAAAAGCGCCATCAACCAGATGAGCCGCTGGAAAGACCAGCTCATCAGCCCGGAAGAGGCCCTGAAGACCCCGGCCCGGGACACGAAGGGCGCTCTTGCGGCCAAGGTCTACGCCGCCTATGAAAAGAAGCTCAGGGAGGCCGGTGCTTTCGACTTCGACGACCTCATCTACCAGACGGTCATCCTGCTGTCGGAGCACGAGGACGTGCGGGAGTTCTACCAGAACAAGTACAAATATCTGCTGGTGGACGAGTATCAGGACACCAGTGTGGCTCAGTTCCGGCTCGTGAGCCTGCTCACCGGCCCGGAGAAAAACATCTGCGTCGTGGGCGACGACGACCAGAGCATCTACCGCTTCCGCGGCGCGACCATTGAGAACATCCTCAACTTCGAGCGCATCTATAAAGGCACCAGGACCATCCGACTCGAGCAGAATTACCGCTCTACGTCAAATATCCTGAATGCCGCCAACTGTGTCATCCAGCACAACACCGAGCGCAAGGGCAAGACCCTCTGGACCAAGAACGGCGAGGGCGACAAGGTGCAGGTCTACACCGCCGAGAACGAGCAGGACGAGGCCAGCCATATCGCGGACGTCATCGGCCAGCACCTCAAAGAGGGCGGACATCTGGCCGACCACGCCATCCTCTACCGGATGAACGCCCAGTCGGCCCCCATCGAAAGCTACTTCACCCGTGCGGGTATCCCGCATAAGATCGTGGGCGGTCAGCGCTTCAACGACCGCAAGGAAGTCAAGGACATCCACTCCTATATGTCCATCGTGGCGAACCCCCGGGACGATGTCCGACTTCGTCGAATCATCAACGAGCCTGCGCGCAAAATCGGTGCGACGACCATCGAAGTCATCGCGGATTTGGCGGCTCAGCAGGGCATCAGTATGCTGGATGTCATCTCTCATGCCGACCAGTACGCCAAGCTCAGCCGCGCCATTGCGCCGCTGTTCAAGTTCTGGGACATCTACCAGAAACTGCAGGAATCACTGGAAACAAAGACGCTGGATGAGTTCGCTTCCGATGTCATCGAGATCACCGGCTACCGCGCCATGCTGGAAGCCGACGCCGCCAAGGGTCACGAGGATGCCGCCGACCGTCTGCAGAACCTCGGCCAGCTGGTCAACAACGTCAAGAGCTACTGCGACCAGCACGGCGAAGAGGCCTCGCTGGAAGGCTATCTGGAGGACATCGCCCTCATCAGCGACATCGACAGCTACAACGAGAGCGCCGACCAGGTGGTGCTGATGACCATTCACTCGGCCAAGGGCCTTGAGTTTCCCTATGTATTCCTCATTGGCATGGAAGAGGGCGTCTTCCCCAGTGAGATGAGCAAGTATTCCGAGGCTGACCTCGAAGAGGAGCGCCGTCTGGCCTATGTCGGCATCACCCGCGCCAAGAAGGAGCTTTACATCTCCAACAGCGTCACCCGGATGCTCTATGGCCGCACCCAGCGCAACGAGCCCAGCCGCTTCCTCCGGGAAATTGAACCGGAGTACATCGAAGAGACCCGCAGCCCGGTACTGGAGCAGCGCTCCCGTCTGGGCGGCTGGGGCAGCGGTTACGGCAGCGATACCGTGCCGGGCGGTGCGTCGGGCTACTCCGGCCCCTCCGGCTGGGGGCGTGCGACCTCCGGTTACGGTTCGGGCTATGGCAATCGTGGCGGCTATCTGAATAAAGAATATAACGCACCGATGTCCAATAATCGAGGCTTTGGCTCCGATTACGCGGGCCGGGGAAGTGCTTCGTCGGGTCATGGCGGCTGCAGCTCCGGTTCGGGAAGCAGCGGCTTCGGCTCTGGCTATGGCCGTCCGGCAGCGTCCAAAGCGCCGGTCAAACCCGCAGGCGGCGGTGTGACCTCTTCGCCCCGTCCGGCAGCGGCATCCACCGGCCCCAAGCACTATGAGCCGGGCGACATCGTGGAGCACAAGGTCTTCGGACGCGGCAAGGTGCTGAAGGTCAAGCCCGCCGCCGGCGACCAGATCCTGGAGATCAGCTTCGAGAAGGTGGGCGTGAAGAAGACTATGGCTAACTTTGCGCCCCTTGTGAAGATAACGACGGAGGAATGAGAAAAATGATGACTGTCCGATTGATAGCACATACGCCGGAGCCGGAGAAGGTCGTGGCGGCCGCGGCGAAGCTCTGCTACTCCGACGCCCACATCACCGACCTGCTGGACGGGCTGGATGAGGAAAAGACTGCCCGCTTCCTGACCATGCTCAGCGATCTGGGCCACGCCAGCCCCATCGAGCACGCAAGCTTCACCTTCGGCATCGAAGGCGTCAGCCGTACCCTGCTGGCCCAGATCACCCGCCACCGCATCGCGTCCTTCAGCGTCCAGAGTCAGCGGTACGTCCGTCTGGACGATTTCCGCTACGTCATCCCGCCCGAGATCGAGGCCATCCCCGAGGCAAAGACGGCGTTCATCGAGAGCATGAACGAGGACGCCAGGCGCTACCTCGACCTCGTGCAGAAGCTGGAGGACGGCCACACCGCCCGCCTCATGGCCGAAGGTCTGCCCGAAAAGCAGGCCCGGGCCAAGGCTTCCAAGCAGGCCAACGAGGACGCCCGCTTTGTGCTGCCCAACGCCTGCGAGACCAAGATGGTGGTGACCATGAACGCCCGCAGCCTGCAAAACTTCTTCCACCTGCGCTGCTGCAGCCGCGCCCAGTGGGAGATACGGCAGCTGGCCGAAGAGATGCTGCGGCTGGTCTACCCGGTGGCACCCCATATCTTCCGCACCGCCGGCCCGGCCTGCGTGTCCGGCCCCTGCCCGGAGGGCAAGATGTGCTGCGGCCGCACCGCCGAAGTCCGCGCCCGGTACGCCGCGCTGAAAGGGGAGAAGGCAGAATGAGCAAGGGCAGGCTTCTTGTCATCGAAGGGCTGGACGGCTCCGGCAAGGCCACCCAGGCAAAGCTGCTGGCCGCCCATCTGGCCGAGAGCGGTCGAAGGGTGATGGAGATCACCTTCCCGGACTACGAGAGCGATTCCAGTGCGCTGGTAAAGATGTACCTCTCCGGTCAGTTCGGCGACAAACCCGACGACGTCAACCCCTATGCAGCGTCCAGCTTCTATGCGGTGGACCGGTACGCCAGCTATAAGACCAAGTGGGGCAGCTTCTACGAGGCGGGCGGCATCGTCATCGCCGACCGCTACACCACGTCGAACGCGGTGCATCAGTGCTCCAAGCTCCCGCCGGAGCAGTGGAACGACTTCCTCCGCTGGGCCTTTGACTACGAATACAGGCTGCTGGGCCTGCCCGCGCCGGACGCTGTGGTGTACTTACAGGTAGACCCCGCTGTGAGCCAGAAGCTCATGACCGGCCGCTATCATGGCGACGAGAGCAGGAAGGACGTCCACGAAAAGGACATCGAATATCTGGCCCGCAGCCGCCGTGCCGCCGAGTACTGTGCGGTGCATCTGGGCTGGGCCACCATCCATTGCACGGAAAATGGAGCCATGCGCAGCATCGAGGAGATTCAGGCCGAGGTGCGGGCGCTGGCGGAAAAAGAACTCGGATAACCGCGAAAATGGGAGGGATACTATCAATGTATCGTTTGATGCAGCCGTCGGATGAGGCGGCAGTCGTGGCACTGTGGCAGAAAGAACGCGGCGACAGCGCCGAGTTCATCAAGACTGCTCTGGAAAAGTTCGCCGGGGCGGAAAATATCTACGTCGCTGAGGAAAATGACGAGATCGTCGCTGCAGCGCTGGCGGTCCCCGTCACCCTCAAGGGACGCAGCGGCAGCTACCTCTACGGCCTCTGCGGGCAGGGAAGCCTGCTCCTGGCAGGACTCGTGGACTATCTCTGTGCGCAGCAGAAGCTGCGGGGCGCGGGCTTCACCGTGGCCGTTCCGGCCGGACAGGAGCAGGCCGCGCTGCTGGAAAACAAGGGTTTCCAGCGGGCTTTTGCCCTTCGCTGCCTGCCCCGGGAGGTGTCCCGCAACCTGTGGAGTCAGGCGGAGTTCGACTCCGTGACGGCCCGCAAGCTCTGTGAGCTGCGGGAGCGCTTCTATCCCGATACCGTCCAGTTCCCGCCGGAGCAGATGGCCGTCGTGCTGACCGACCTCTACGCCCGGGGCGCGACCATCGTGTCCAGCGAGAAGGGCTACGGCATCTACTTCCGCCGGGAGGACACCCTCTATTTTGTGGAGCTGATGGCCGAAGACGACCGCTCCGCCGAGGTGCTGATGGAAGCGGCCAGGGAGAAGGAGGTCATCGTGGAGCGCGCCGTCATCACAGTGGGTGCGGCTCAGAACCTTTTCCTCGGCGAAGGCACCCGGCAGGACTACGGCATGATACGGTTCGACGCGGAGCCTTTCGATGTGGAAGAAAGCTATATGCGGCTGATGATGGAAAGCTGAACGGAATGGTAAAGGAGTGTGTACATGGCACACGATGCAAAACATAAAAAAAGCAGAAAAGGCGGCGCAGCGAAAATGATCCTGATCGTGCTGCTGATCCTGGTACTGGCGGCGGGCGGCTGTCTGCTGGCCATCCGAAAAGAGATCAACGGCAGTGCTTCCGCTGGCGAACCGGTGAGTGTGAGCATCCAGCAGGGCAGCGGCGTGGCAGCCATCGCCCAGAAGCTCAAGACGGCGGGCGTCATCAAGTACCCCCACGTCTTCCGCTGGTATGCAGGCAAACAGGGCGCGGCAGGCAAGCTCCAATACGGTGAGTTCGACCTCGCCCCCGGCAGCTCCTACGACGACATCATCGAGGCACTTTCCGCCTACGCGAAGGCCGACAGCGTCCGGCTGACCTTCCCCGAGGGGACCACGGCCATCGCCATTGCGAAAAAAATGGAGGATGCCGGGCTGTGCAGCGCCGAGGACTTCCTCAGGGAGGCCAACACCGGCGATTTCAGCCAGTACAGGTTCTGGCAGTACGTCCCCGATGACAAGGACGCCCCGGACCGCTTCCTCAAGTGTGAGGGCTATCTTTTCCCGGATACCTACGATTTCCTGAAGGATGACACCGTCCATCATTACGTTGAGACGTTCTACTCTCACTTCGACAAGCAGATCACCGATGAGATGTATGCCGAGATGGAAAAGCAGGGGATGACCCTCTCCGAGGTGGTCACTCTGGCGTCCTTCGTGCAGGAGGAGGCCGGCAACGATCAGGACGATAATGTGGCGCAGGTGTTCCGCAACCGTCTGGCCGAGGGTTCGCCCTACCCCAAACTGCAGAGCAACACCTCCAGCCACGTCCAGAGCGACGCCGACAACAACTACCTCTGGAACTGGGTCGCGCCCTACTACGGCGGCTGGGACAGCATCCCGGAGAACATTCTGGAAGCCTACGACACCTACACCTGCACCGGCCTCTCCGCCGGCCCGATCTCCAACCCCGGCATCGCGGCCATCCGTGCGGCGCTTGCCCCGCAGCCCGACGATGAGGCGAAGGACGCCTATTTCTTTGTCACCGACCTTGCCGGTCACTACTACTACGCCCGCACCTACGCAGACCACCAGAAAAACTGCGATGAGGCGGCGAAAGTTAATAAAAGTATGAAGTAAAAGAGGAATACCATGTTACAGATACCGGAACTTCTGGCCCCGGCAGGCGACCTCGAGCGCCTGCGGTATGCCATCAACTACGGCGCGGACGCCGTTTACTGCGCTCTGCCCGAGTTCGGGATGCGCTCTGCACCCACCAACTTCACCCCGGAGCAGCTGAGCGAGGGCGTCATCTATGCCCACGCCCGGGGCCGCAAGGTCTACCTGACCATGAACACCCTGCCCACCAACGAGGAGGCTGACCGTTTGCCTCAGGCCATCAAGGACGCTGCCGCCGCCGGTGTGGACGCCTTCATCGTGGCCGACCTCGGCGTGTTGGACGCCTGCAAGACGTTTGCGCCCGACATCGACGTCCATATGTCCACCCAGACCGGCATCACCAACTGGGCCGCTGCCCGCGCCGCCTACAACATGGGCGCGAAGCGGGTGGTGCTGGCCCGGGAGATGACCCTGCAGGACATCGCCACCCTCCGCGACAAGACCCCGCCGGAGCTGGAAATTGAGGCTTTCGTCCACGGCGCCATGTGCATGAGCGTCTCGGGCCGCTGCCTGCTCTCCAACTACATGGCAGGCCGCGACGCAAACCGCGGCCAGTGCGCCCAGCCCTGCCGCTGGAAGTACTATCTCAGCGAGGAGACCCGCCCGGGCCAGCTCTATGAGATCGGCGAGAACGAGAACGGCAGCTACATCCTCAACGCCAACGATATGTGTACCGCGCCCTTCCTCGACCTCATCTGCAACGCGGGCGTGGACAGCCTCAAGATCGAGGGCCGCGCCAAGACCTTCTACTACGTCGCCAGCGTGACGGCGGCCTACCGCCGCGCCCTCGACCAGTATCTGGCCGACCCGATGAACGAGAACTTCGAGCTGCCGGAAGAGGTTTTGGATGAGCTGACCCGCACCAGTCACCGCCACTATTCGCCCGGCTTCTACTTTGGCCGGGAGCAGGCCCGTCAGGCCACCGACAGCGCTACTTACATCCGCGAGTGGGAGTTTGTCGGTACGGTGGACGGCTGGGAGAACGGCGTCGCCAGCTGCCAGCAGCGGGGCAAGTGGAGCCTCGGCGACACGCTGGAGGTGCTCTGCCCGGATGGCCGCAGTATCCCGCTGAACCCCGAGTGGATCAAGAATGAGGCCGGTGAGCTGGTGGAGTCCACGCCCCACGCGATGGAGCGCTATACCATCCCCACCCCGGAGCTGCCGCCGATGAGCCTGCTGCGCCGGAAGGTCTAATTATAATAAATAAAATGCCCTGTCAGCGTATGCTGACAGGGCATTTATCTTAATATATTATTCCGGTTTGACCTGCAGCTCCTGCTCGCAGTAGATGCAGCGATACTTGCCGTTGGAGCTCAGCTCGAAGATCTGGTCGCACTCTTCCTCGATGGAGGAGATGCAGCGGGGGTTCTTGCACCGCACGATGTTGACCAGACGCTTGGGGGGCTGGGGCTTTTCCTTCTTAACGGCCTTGCCGTTCTCGATGACGGTCACGCTGATGTCGGGGTCGAGATAGGCCAGCACGTCGAGGTTGAGCCAGGAGGCGTCGCCCTCCACCTTGATGATGTCCTTCCGGCCCGACTCTGCCTTGTGGCTGCGGGCGTTCTGGATGAGGGCCACGCTGGAGGTGCGGTTGCCCTTGATGCCCAGCAGGTCCATCAGGCCGATGGCCGTGCCTGCCTTGATATGGTCGATGACGATACCGTTCTGAATTTCATCAATGTTCAGCATCTCAGTTGCCCTCCTTTTCAGCCTTGGGGTCCTTGAGACCCAGCAGTGTCATGATCAGCGCCATGCGGATGTAGACGGCGTTCTGCACCTGCTCAAAATAGGCGGCGCGGGGGTCGTCGTCCACGTCCAGCGTGATCTCATTGACGCGGGGCAGGGGATGGAGCACAGCCATGTCAGGCTTGGCAAGAGCCATCTTCTCTTTGGTGAGGATATAGCTGTTCTTCAGACGGACATAGTCTTCCTCGTTGAAGAAACGCTCCTTCTGGACGCGGGTCATGTAGAGGATGTCCAGCTCGGGCATGGACTCCTCGAGGCTGCGGGTCTCCTTGTAGGGGATGTGGTTGGCCTCGAGCACGTCGGTGATGATGTAGTCCGGCACCCGCAGCTCCTCGGGGCTGATGAGGACGAAGCGGATGTTCTCACAGCGCGCCATGGTCTTGATGAGGGAGTGGACGGTGCGGCCAAACTTGAGGTCGCCGCACAGGCCGATGGTCAGGTCGTTCAGACGGCCCTTGCGGCGGCGGATGGTCATCAGGTCGGTCATGGTCTGGGTCGGGTGCTGGTGTCCGCCGTCGCCTGCATTGATGACAGGGATGCGGGAGTACCGGCTGGCCCGCAGCGGTGCGCCCTCCTTGGGGTGGCGCATGGCCACGATGTCGGCGTAGCAGGAGACGACGCGGATGGTGTCGGCCACGCTCTCGCCCTTGGATGCACTGGAGACGGTCTCGCTCGGGAAGCCGAGGACATGTCCGCCGAGGTTCAGCATCGCGGCCTCAAACGAAAGACGGGTGCGGGTGGACGGCTCGTAGAACAGGGTGGCCAGCTTTTTGTGGGCAGCCACGTCCTGATAGGCAGCCGGGTCGGCGCAGATGCGGTCGGCCAGGTCCAGCAGAGAGGTGATCTCCTGCTGACTGAAATCCAACGGATCGATTAGATGACGCATATTCTTTTGTTTCCCTCCGTCAAAGAAGCTTTCGAAGAATCGAGAAGTCGAAGAAGTTCGTGTAGTAGCTCAACGAACGCATGACGGGATGGCAGAGCCGGTTGTAGCATATCTCATCCAGCAGAAGCATGGCCTCGCCCGGGGCCAGACGCATGGCAGCCCGGATGGACTCGTCGCCGCAGCTGGCC
>OLRE01000733.1_pt1 | contig 36728 bp, 33 predicted proteins | sample 1672461 | NCBI WGS metagenome assembly OLRE01 (sample SAMEA3136688, study PRJEB25190) | human gut metagenome | biome: human gut; feature: human-associated habitat; material: faeces | place: Austria | collected 2013
TCTGAAAACCAATGATACCTGGTACGGTATGACTTATCGAGAAGATGTAGAAGCTGTCAGAGAGAGTTTTCGCAAAATGCTTGCTGAAGGCGTATATACTGAAGAACTGTTTGGTGATTTAGAGGATAAATAATTTGAAGGCTTTTTCTAAAGTTGAATTTTACGATCGCGTTTTATGGAAGAATTATCTGGCGGTTATCGGTGTTGTCGGTACGATTGTGACATTGATTTCATTTTTTGTAACGGCCGAAGATATTGACAGGTTTTCTGAAAAACAGCTGGCTGCTTTTTTGGTTGCTGGACTGGTGTTGATATTTTCTGTGATGTGGTATAGTGCCAATCACAGAAAGCATGCGGTGAAGATGATTAACAATACGATTGTAAGAATTGCAGAGGGCGATATTTTTGAGCTGATGGAACGGGATCCGGATAAACGCATCGGCGAGTTGTCGGTCATTGGGGCCAATGATTTTTATGATACGCTGGTGGATGATCGAATTGTGGCCAGAAAAACGCTGCATGGGCAGTATATTGAGCAAATCAGGAAAGCAGGAAAACTGAAACAGTTGGAGAGCACGATAGAGCAGGACGCTTTATTAAATAAACCGGAGCATTATCAATGTGTACCAGGCAGACAAGCAGGAAGAAAAGTCAGATATCCTCTGGGCAGTGTCGTAGAATTTGAGAATTATGTACTGACTGCTTTTACAAAGTTTGATGAGGATAATAAAGCTTATTTATCCGCAGAGGAGTATGTGGGATTCTGGATGCGGTTCTGGAAGAATATTGATGAGATTTATGCGGGACGGACATTAAATATTCCTTTAATGGGGGCAGGAATTACGCGCTTTCGAGATGGAAAGCCATCAAAGCAGGAATTATTGGAAGTTATGCTATGGACGCTGAAAATCAGTGGTTTCCATAATACATATTCGGATGGGAAGGTTAATATCGTTATTTATCGGTCAGATGTGAAGGATATTGATTTTTACCATATCCAGCATAATTTAAGCCTGGAATAAGTAGCCAAATAGAAATACATATGATAAAATAAAGCTAAGAGATTCTAGTATTAATCTAAAGGCCTATGGCCTTTGGTTCTCTGAGTTGAGTTCAGAGAATGAAAGATTGCTGACATTCGTGGCGAGTTAAAGGACTCGAACCGATGCCAGCATTGGTTCGAGTCCTTTAACTCGCTTCCGGTTTAATGTAGAGTCTCTTTTTATTTTTATAGTTGGTAAGAGAAGATGGATATACTGGAAGATAAGGTAATATGTCAACTGATTCAAAGCCTGAAAGTCAGGCTGAGAAAGAAGACGATTTCGAGCCGGGAACAGCCTTTTTTATCGGCACCGAGGCTGATATTTGTATGCGGCAAGGAGTGGGTTGACAATGAGGAGACAATTCGTAATTATACGATCAGAACTTTGAGAAAATGTAGAATAGCGAATCACTATGGTACACAGAATGAAGCTGTTCTGTGTATTATTGCAGAGAAATTGTATGTGCAGGATCTGTCGGAGGACATTTTTTCTTTTGAGAAGATGTTGGCAGAAATCAGTGATCGTATTATCATTGTGGCAGAAAGCCCGGGAACATTTTGTGAATTGGGTGCTTTTGTAATGGATGAAGACTGCAGAAGAAAGACCATGGTGATCAATGAGGACAATGCAGATTATGAGAATTCATTCATTACAAAAGGACCAATCAAGAAACTGGAATCATTGAATGAAAGCAGTATTATCAGGCACAATGGCCTGGAACGGATCAAGAACAGCCATGAGTATAATTTCAAAGTTCAGGAGATAGCCAAGGCACCGTTGACGATTGCTATTAATGATAATGCGGGTTCTGTTGAATTAAAAAGCCTGATCTATGAATTGGCCAATATCGTTGAATTATTTCAGCCTGTTGAGTATTTTGAAATTGAGACATTATATAAGCGTTTAAAGGATTTTGAAGGGTATACGATTAAGAATACAGCGGATCACAAGATCAGAAGTATCCGGCAGGTATTATCATTGATGGAGAAGATGGATATGCTGCTTCGACAGGATGGTTATTATATTTTAAATAAGAATATTTCCTGTTACAATGTGATGTTTCGAATTTCAAGGAAAGAATTTAATGATTTCAGGATTATGTATCTTAATCGCCTGAATAAGTGTCAGAAGAGCAGGGTGGATGTATTATGAGATTGAGTGAGAGGATTGCGAAGGGAATTGGTATTGACGAATCTTATGTCACTATTATTGCATCCCGCAATAATTTATACGCAAAATATTATATTCCGAAGAAAAATGGACGCTATCGTCTGATCCTGCAGCCTTCTAAGGAATTAAAGGTTCTGCAGCGCTGGCTTCTCAGAAATATTTTTGCTTATTTTCCCGTATCTGAATATAGTTCCGCATATAGTAAAGGGAATTCTGTCAGAAAGAATGCAGCGGTACATAAAGAAGGAAGATATTTGCTGCATACGGATATTACTAACTTTTTTCCAACTATTTCCCGAACAATGTTGAAGCAGTATTTTCAATCCAATGAGAGTCTGACGAGAAAGCTTGGGATGGCAGATGAGGATATTGAGTTGATCCTGGATATTTGCTTATATAGAGGTGAGAATCTGGTTGTTGGCAGTGTGGCATCTCCGAAGATTGCCAATATGCTGATGTATGCATTTGATCTGGAATTGAAGCAAATGCTGGATGGCTTTGGCAGTTTTCGATACACCCGATATGCAGATGATATTGTTATTTCATCGATGTCTTTCATAGATGAACAGGTTTTGAAGCAGACAGAACAGTTAATGATCAAGTATGGTTTCAAGATGAATCATGAAAAGACTTATTATATGGGGAAGAATGGTAAACGCCAGGTGACAGGGATTGTTCTGGATAATAATCGCAATGCATTAACGATCGGTAATAAGAAATACAAAAAGTTTCAGCGTATGCTCTATGACTATCTTGTGAAGGGCCATGGAGATTTGGGATATATTAAAGGCTATTTGGCGTATATACAAGAGGTAAGCAGGCAGCAGTATGACCAGTTGGCCGAAATTTATAAAAGATATGATATAGAGAATGTTTTATTTCATAATGCAAATGGCAGATAAATAAACGAAGGAGATCGAGAGATGAAATATGATTATTTAGTAGTAGGTTCCGGTTTGTATGGTGCGATTTTTGCCCATGAGGCCAAGGTTCATGGCAAGACCGTTTTAGTTGTCGATAAACGTCCGAATATTGCGGGTAATATTTATACAGAGAATATTGAAGGCATCAATGTACATAAGTACGGTGCACATATTTTTCATACCAATGATAAGAAGGTCTGGAAGTATATTACACAGTTTGCAGAGTTTAACCGTTTTACCAACAGCCCGGTAGCTAATTATAAAGGAGAGTTGTATTCGCTGCCGTTTAATATGTACACATTTAATAAAATGTGGGGCGTTGTAACACCTGAGGAAGCAGTAGCCAAGATTGAGGAACAGCGAAGCGAGATTACAGGGGAACCGAAGAATCTTGAGGAGCAGGCAATTTCACTGGTCGGACGTGATATCTATGAAAAACTGATTAAAGGGTATACGGAGAAGCAGTGGGGGCGTGACTGCAAAGAGCTCCCTGCATTTATTATCAAACGGTTGCCGGTGCGTCTGACATTTGACAATAACTATTTTAATGCACTTTATCAGGGAATCCCGGTAGGCGGCTACACAAAGATGATAGAACGCCTGCTGGAGGATATTGAAGTGCGTTTGGACACAGATTATCTTGAACAGAAGGCGGAGTTGGATGCGTTGGCAGATAAAGTGGTCTATACCGGTCCGATTGATGCTTACTTTGATTATAAGCTGGGTACACTTGAGTATCGCTCTGTCCGCTTTGAGAATGAACTGCTTGACAAGCCGAATTTTCAGGGCAATGCAGCAGTGAACTACACAGATCGAGAGACACCTTGGACGCGTATCATTGAGCATAAATGGTTCGAATTCGGCAAGGATGAGAATGGCAATGATCTGCCGAAAACGATAATTAGCCGCGAATACAGCAGTGAGTGGAAACCGGGCGACGAGCCATATTACCCGGTGAATGATGAGAAAAATGGTGCACTTTATGCAGCGTATAGGAAGTTGGCAGATGCGGAAGAAAAAGTAATTTTCGGCGGACGTCTGGGTGAATACAAGTACTACGATATGGATCAGGTTATTGCGGCGGTACTTGAGAAGTGTGAGAATGTTTTTGGTTTATAGATTAAACAAAACAATACCATGGATTCGATGTTCGAAAGTAATACCTATGTATTTCGCGACTTGAAAAAGAGTCTGAGAGAGATTATTGCTGAAGAAAAAGGTATGGTAACACTGGACAGTCAATTTAAATCAATCGATATCAGAGATATTTCCGATAACTATCGGTTCATAGGCGGCAAAGAGCAATGTGCTGAGTTCATCAAAAAGTCATTGGCATTTATGCCGCAGGAACGCTGTGTCAATAAAACGATACAAAGAACATACAGAAGGGAAGATATCCCAGATGCTGTGTTTACAAAGTCCCATCGGGATGTGGAATATTAGACAGTAGTTTAATGGACTGGAAAAGTCACATGGTCGACCTGGAAACCATCGAGAAGTAATATTTCAGGAAGTTTACAGAAATATATTTTGCGGACAGGTTGATAAAATAGCTAATTTGAAGTATAATAAAATTAGCTAAAATAAGGAGGCGATGATATGATTACTGCAACCGCAACTGCAACCGAAATGCAGAACAATTTCGGAAGGTATCTGAATCTTGTGATGTCCGGACAGGAAATCATCGTGACAAAGAATGGACGGGAGGTCGGTCGGTTTATTCCGAAAGATGCCACTGTGTCTTATCTGACAGATTCTCTTACTGGAATTTTGAAGGAAGACTATGACTTGGATGAGGTCAAGGCAGAAAGCATGAGGGCAAAGTATGGTTCTGTTGATTGATACCAATATTGTGTTGGATGTTCTTCTGAATCGGCCAGGATTTGTCAAGGATTCTTCGATGATTTGGAAGCTCTGCGAGACAGAACAGGCAAAGGGCTACATTTCAACATTGACTTATGCCAATATGATGTATGTCATGAGAAAGCAGCTGACACCAGATCAGATTGAGGAAGTGTTTCGTAAGTTGAATCTGATTTTTAAATTTGCAGATTTCAGTCCGGCAGTTCTGGAAAGAGCTGTGAATATGAAATGGAAAGATTTTGAGAACGCCGTTCAAAGTGCAACGGCGGAATCTGTCCATGCTGATTATATTATCACAAGAAATTTGAAGGATTTCACCCGGAGTAAAGTTATGGCATTTACGCCAACCGAACTTCTGGCGAGAATCTAAAACTAGGATACTGCTGAAGCTGAGGTGTAGAAATACGGATTGGCACGAAAGGATACAGACCATATGGACAATTCTGCTGCAAGGAACAAATGGATGGATAGAGAGGCCCTGGAGAATTACAGGCATGCGATGCGTATATGCTGTATGAATGCATTGCATGTCTGTTCGGATGAGGCGCTTTCAGAGTTGCGCTATGATCTGGATATCAGCAGGAATGGGGATGCGAGAGCCTATGAGCATCTTCTGGGCGGCCAATGCATGGTGATTACTTCAGAGCCCGGAGGCGGGAAGTCCTATTTGATGTGGCTGCTGCTGAGGGATTATCTGGAGGACTGCAGGGATGATTCAGATCGTCTGCCGGTGTTTCTTGATGGAAGGGATTGCGGTATTGTCTGGGCCATGACACAGACAATACGGTGATCATTGCTTCCAGAATGCAGTGTGACAGACGAGATTTCCATTCGGATTTTGTGTATTATACGATTGATCCTGTCAGCGATGAGCAGATTATCCGGTGGCTTGAGCGTGATGCGGCTTTAAGGATGATTGGTGGAGACGATAGGAATAGGAGCTGTGAGATCCGACGGATGCCTGGACGGCTTCTGGAAGCCTATATAGATATGAGAATGAAGTCTATGAGCTGTTCACCGGAGAATCGGGACAGGATTTTTGCTGTTTTGTGCGAATATGCAGCGGATAGTTATGTCAATGGGGATAGTGAATAACGTTTTTTGAACTGGGAGCGGTTAGAGATTTGTACTCAGATAGAGGCCGCTGGTTTTATTACACGGCGTTCACAGACTGTTCATTTCAGATACAGCGTATTTCATCAATTCTTTATGGCCTGCTATTTATCGGGACTCAGCGCGGAACAGTTGAATATATGGATGGATGCCCATAAATCGGACAAGCGGTATGATGAGAGTATTTGTTATCTGGTGGGCATTTTGGCCAATCACTGCAGTCAGAATTGGATTCTGGATTATCTGGAGCAGAACAATCTGAGGCTTTATGTGAAGGCCCTTGCGTACGGAAGAAATTATGCAGCGTCGGAAGTAAATATCAATTTTGAATATGCCTGTCATTTCTTTGCGCGTGTTTTGAGAACGTATGAGTCGATCATTCAGACACATTTTGACAATATTTATCGTCTGTTTGATGGTTATAGTATTGATGATACTGGGAAGGTATGTATTCGCGGGAATATGAATCTCCGGCAGAGAACATTGTCGGTGTGCATGTACAATGGTTCAGCGGAGGCGAAGACGCTGGAGGCTGTTGTATCCGGAGGCAGAGGCATCTACAGGATCGAAGATAAGACAGGGGTATCTTTTGATTTTGAAGAACATATGATCAGGAACAGGAGAGAGTATTGCTATGACCTGGATTTGCTGACCTTGGGGCCGGATACGGCAAGAGAGATTGCTGTGGATATGATCAGAGATCAGACGATGCGTGCCATGGACAGGAAGAATATATTTGACGGGCATGTCGATGTGCTGTTGGCGGAATATACGGAGAGTAAGCTTAGGAGACTGCGCAGTAAGCAGTGGACAGGGAACAGTGAATCTATTCTGACATTGTATACAGGTGATTATGACCGGATTATACATAGACTGGAACAGCTGAGTGTGACGAACATCGAGATTAATGTTTGTGCCAGCCTGACTGCACTGATAAGGTCAAGAGTCGATGATGTGACAGAATTGCTGGATATCCGGCCGGATCTGCCGCAGACAGATTTAATGCTGAAGCAGGGAAGGCATTCTGATAGGTCGGAGGCGGCCTATTCGGATCGGCAGTTATTGAAGAAGATACAGAGAATATGGACGTTGTCGGATGATGCCATACGAAGGATTACGACAGAGATTGTACCGGCTTTGTCAGCAGTCAGACAGCCCGCCAGGAAGATCGGCTGGGTCTGTCGCGGTGATGGATTTTCCGGCATCTGTTACATAGAAGTGAAGACAGATGAAGGAGAGGATATCTCACCGATTTTAGAATTCCGGGAGGATGCTGACAGAATCGGCACTTTCGGAGATTTAGCTTCTGCAGCTGATTTACATGGTACCGGTCAATTGCAGAGGCTCGGCAAGTGTGAGTCGGATGTATTAAGAGAGGGGACATCCATTTTGCAGCGCTATTTTGGTGATTATGTATTCCATAGTATTATCTATAGAGAAGTTAAAAGAGATTTTGAGCGGCTGTTTGGCAGACGATAAATTTCAACAGGACATTTCAGGAAAGGACTTGAAGAGAATGATAGAGACAATCAGACTTTTTGATGAAGATAGCCACCAGACATTGTTTGAGGGGTGCGTATTATCTTGTGAGCAGGATGGTGATTTATATAAGATCACATTGAACCAGACAATGTTTTTCCCGGAAGAGGGCGGTCAGAGCTGCGACAGAGGCACACTCAATGATATTCCGGTGGAGAAGGTACTGGAGAAGGACAGAGTGATCTACCATTGGGTGAAGGAACCGCTGTGGGAAGGCGATACGGTTACAGGTTGTGTCGATTGGGAGAAGCGTTTCTCAGATATGCAGCAGCATACGGGCGAGCATATTGTATCCGGACTTATTCATGAATACTTTAAGCTGAATAATGTAGGTTTTCATTTGGGAAGCGAAGCCGTGACCATGGATTTTGATGGTGTGATCACCAGGGAACAGCTCCGTATGATCGAGCATAAAGCGAATGAGGCAGTTGCGAAGAATCTTCCGGTGAAGATTACATGGCCTTCAAGGGAGGAACTGATGGAGATTCCTTACCGCAGCAAGAAGGAGATAGACGGACCGATTCGTATTGTGGAGATCCCGGGCTATGATATCTGTGCCTGCTGTGCACCCCATGTTCATTTTACCGGCGAGATCGGCATGATTCGACTGACGGGGATGGAGAAGTATAAAGGCGGCGTGCGCATTCAGATGCTCTGCGGTTTCAGAGCACTGGCAGATGCCCTTGAGAAGGAACGTAATGTTTATGATATTTCCGCGCAGTTGTCTGCGAAGCCTTATGAAGTGGCTGCTGCGGTAGAGAAGCTGAAGAATGAGAATCTGGCGCTGAAGCAGGAGATGACTGGGATGAAGATGGATATCCTGCAGGAGAAGATCACAGCGCTGCCGGAGAATGAACAGAATATATGCTTTTTTGATAAGCATATGGACAAGAGCAACATGCGGTATGCTTTTAATCTTCTGGTTGAGAAGTGCAGCGGCCTTTGTGGATGCTTTGACGGGGATGATGAAAACGGTTATCGTTATGTGATGGGCGGCAGAGATGTGGATGTTATTGCAGCAGGTAAGGCGATGAATGAGGCCCTTGATGGCCGTGGCGGCGGTTCGAAGGAGATGTTCCAGGGCAGTTTGAAGGCTGCAAGAGAGCAAATTGAGGAATATTTTGCTAATCTGTAAAAAAACCATAAAATTTTGCAGAATGCCATTGATTTTTTCAAAAATATCATTATAATAGTAGGTACACTTGTTTAATATAGGATAATGACCGTATTAGCGTTATGCTTTATTAAAAAAGTGTTTTTATTGACGATGATAGAATATGAAAGAGGTACATTCAATGGATGAAGCTGTATTTTTGCAGATCTTGAATAGTTTGCTGGAGAAGGCAAAGAAGAAAAAAAATGAGCTTGATTATGGCGACATCAATGATGCGTTCAAGGGCTTCGAGTTTGACGAGGAGAAGATGGAAGAAGTTTACGAATTCCTGGAAGCGAAGAATATTGATATTATCAATATTCCGGAAGCACAGGATGACGATGATGAGTTCCTCGATCACCAGGAAGAAGAAGTTGAACTGCTGGATGATGTTGATGCACTGGAAGGTGTCAGCCTGGAAGATCCTGTCAGAATGTATCTGAAAGAGATCGGTAAAGTACCGCTTCTGAGTGCTGAGGAAGAAATCGAACTGGCAAAACGTATGGAAGAAGGAGATGAGCAGGCAAAGCAGAAGCTTGCAGAAGCAAATCTTCGTCTGGTAGTCAGTATTGCGAAGAAGTATGTGGGCCGCGGCATTCCGTTCCTTGATCTGATTCAGGAAGGCAACATGGGTCTGATCAAAGCTGTCGAGAAGTTTGATTATGCCAAGGGATTCAAGTTCAGTACATATGCAACCTGGTGGATCCGCCAGTCTATTACCCGAGGTATTGCTGATAAAGGTAAGACAATTCGTGTGCCTGTGCACATGGTAGAGACAATCAACAAGACATTGCGTATGTCCAGGAATCTTTTACAGGAGCTGGGAAGAGAACCTACCAGCGAAGAGATTGCAGAGCGTCTTGGAACAACCAAACAGAAGGTAGAAGAGGCTCTTGAGATTTCACGTGATCCTGTTTCTATGGACAGCCCGATTGGTGAGGAGGAAGATTCCAGTCTCGGAGATTTTATCGAAGATGAGAATATGCTTTCACCATCTGATTCGGCTGACTATCAGATGCTGAAGAAAGAACTGGTGAACGCACTGGATACGTTGACAGACCGTGAACGCAAGGTTATTGAGCTTCGTTTTGGCCTGATCGATGGACAGGCCAGAACACTGGAAGAGGTTGGCAAGGAATTTAAGGTTACGCGTGAACGTATTCGTCAGATTGAGGCGAAAGCGCTGCGCAAGCTGAGACATCCGTCCAGAAGCCGCAAGTTGAAGGATTTCCTTCAGGAGTAACAGGATTGCTTCTCTGCTGCGGATAAGAGGACTGCCGGAAGGCAGTTTATAATGATGAGATCTATATAGAATGCTGCATATGTAGGCGTTTCCAGATATGGAGCCGACAGTGCAGCATTTTTTTGCGAGTCTACGCGAGTAATGAGCTAAAGCCCCTGTTTGTACAGGACTTTGGCGAATAGATTCAGAGGTGAACAGTATGATTTTTGACACACGTTTTTCTGAGAAGGAATCGATACGCTATGGCGTGGTGGACGGCACGGCAACCATTGTGAAGTATGAAGGCGATGAGATGCGTGTTGTGATTCCCGCGTCTATTGATGGTTTCAAAGTGACGAAGATTGAGCCCTATGCTTTCTCGGAGAAGTCTATGAAGTATATTCAGTTTCCGGATACGTTGGAGGTGATCGACCATCATGGTTTCAGTGAATGCAGGGAACTGTTGAATCTGGATTTTCCGGATTCACTGAAATCCATTGGCAATTATGCTTTTTATAATTGCTGGGCATTGGAACAGGTGCATCTGACAGCCCATATCCGATCTATTGGTTTTGGTGCTTTCAAGAACTGCGAGAAGCTTTCAGAGATTGTTCAGGACAAGATTGAAGGGCTGGATATCAGTATCGGTAGTATCCTGGATGATTTGAACCAACAGATTCACGTGATTGTGCGGCATTTATACCCGGATAAGCCTGTGGAGGAGGCCAGAGTTATTTTTACGGAGCATGATTACGAAGTGGTCGCCAATGTGGCTTCCATGTGTAAGCAGTTTGAGTCTACGGAGATTGGTTCCGGCAAGTATATCCGCTACTGTATCGGTATCCAGGATGTGGATTATAACAAATACGATGGGATGTTCTATGTCCTTTTAAGGGGGGATTCCTTTGATACGATCATCACGGTGGCTATGGAGCGTCTGATGTATCCTTATGCATTGACGTTGGAAGGCGAGCATACGTACAAGGATTATATTGCAGAACACGCTTTGGAAGCGGCGAAGAAGTTTATTCAGGAGGATGACAAGGACAAGCTGACTTTTTTGGTCGATCTGGGTGTGCTTGACAGTGATGAGACAGACCAGGCCATTGATCTGGCGCTGTCCCTTGACAAGACAGAATTTACTGCTTTTCTGATGGATTATAAACACCGGAATTTCAGTATGGCAGATGAGTCCTTTGATTTATAGGAGGTTTTGACATGCATGAGATGAAAGAGAAGCTGATCAAGGCCGGAATTGACATTTTGAATGCTTCCAAGACAGAATTGTATGTCTCTATGCGTTTTTTGGATATTGCACTGAATAGTCTGGGTTATGAAATGGATCTGTCCATGAAGACGATCGGTACGGACAGTCAGAAGATTCGCTTTAATCCGAGATATCTGATAGAGAATTATCAGAATGACAGTGTGCTGGTGAATCGGGCTTATCTGCATATGCTGCTGCATTGTGTATTCAGACATATGTTTCATAACCGTGACAAGGATGAAGATGTCTGGAATCTCAGCTGCGATATTGCAGTTACAGCCATCATTGATCAGATGAATTACAGATGTATTCGGCTTGTTGTACCGGATGAACGACAGGCCATGTATGACCGACTGAAGTCAGAGATGAAGGTGCTGACAGCCGAGGGCATTTATAAGTCGCTGACAAAACGGCCTCTGACATGGCTTGAGATGGAAGCGGCTAAGAAGCAGTTTGTGGTGGACGATCATGTTTTCTGGGATTCGGAGCAGGAGGATCAAAAGGATGGCGACGGCCGGAATGATCAGAATCAGAACAACGAGGACAATCAGGATGATGAGAATAATGATCAGAACAATCAGAACAATGACAGACAGAAGGAACAGAAAGAGCAGGAACGTAAGGAGCAGGAGAAACAGTGGCAGGAGATCAGTGAGAAAATGCGCACGAATATGGAGACCTGTTCTAAAGACGCGGCTGAGATGGCTGGAGACCTTTATGACTATATTAAAATAGCTACAAGAGAACGTTATGATTACAAACGTTTTCTTCAGAAATTTACAATGCTTCGAGAAGAAATACGACTGGATCTGGACAGTTATGATTATATTTATTATACATACGGTCTGAATCATTATGGCAATATGCCCCTGATCGAGGCCCTTGAATACAAAGAAGTCCGCAAGATAGAGGAACTGGCCATTGTTATTGATACGTCAGAGTCCTGTTCCGGTGAGTATGTGCGTCGTTTTCTGGAGGAGACATTTGCCATTCTGACAAATAAGGACAATTTTTTCAGGAAGATGAATGTACACATTATCCAATGTGATGCCAAGGCTCAACAGGATGATGTGATCACCTCTGAGGAAGACATGAAGCGTTATATGGAGAATTTTAAGCTTATCGGTTTCGGCGGTACGGATTTCAGACCGGCTTTTGAGTATGTCAATGAGCTGTGCCGCAAGAAGGTGTTCAGACATCTGAAGGGACTTCTGTATTTTACGGATGGCTACGGCACTTACCCGGCCAGACGTCCGGATTACGATGTGGCTTTTGTTTTTCTTGAGGAAAGTTATAATGACAGACATGTGCCTCCTTGGGCCATCAAGCTGATTCTTGGACCGGAGGATATACAAATGGGAGGATTAGACCATGAACATTAAACAGGCAAAGGATGAGATCAGGCATACCGTTCAGGCTTACCTGACAAAAGATGCACTGGGAGATTATGCGATTCCTGTGGTCAGACAGAGACCGATTCTTCTGATCGGACCGCCGGGTATCGGCAAGACAGCTATTATGTCACAGGTGGCAAGGGAGTGTGGTGTGGCACTGGTTTCTTATACGATTACCCATCATACGAGACAGAGCGCCATCGGTTTGCCATTCATCGAGAAAAAGAATTTCGGCGGCAAAGAGTATTCAATCACAGAATACACAATGAGTGAGATCGTAGCATCTATTTATGAGAAGATGGAAGCAACCGGGCTCAAAGAAGGTATTTTGTTTATTGATGAGATTAACTGTGTATCCGAGACACTGGCACCGACTATGCTGCAGTTTTTGCAGGGCAAAACTTTCGGCAATCACCAAATTCCTGAGGGATGGGTGATTGTGACAGCCGGTAATCCGCCGGAATACAACCAGTCTGTCAGAGAATTCGACATTGTCACCCTTGACCGTGTCAAACGGATCAATGTGGAAGAAAATTATCCGGTATGGAAGACCTATGCTTATGAGAACCATATCCACAGTGCGATTTTGTCTTATCTGGATATCAAGAAAGAGAATTTTTATCAGATTGAGACAACGGTGGATGGCAAAGAGATTGTTACGGCCCGTGGTTGGGAGGATTTGTCCAGGCTGATGCAGGTTTATGAGCAGCTGGATATTCCTGTGGATGAGTCTGTGATCCTGCAGTACATCCAGAATCGTCGGATCGCCAAGGATTTTGCCAATTATCTGGATTTATATAAGAAGTATCAGACGGACTATGATGTGGATGCCGTTGTACAGGGCAATGTGAAGCCGTCTTCCATTGATCGTATCCAGAAAGCATCCTTTGATGAGAAACTCAGTGTTATTAATCTGTTGATCAGCAAGCTGACTGCGGCATTTACGGAAGTTTTTGACAAAGATCAGTATGTCCGGGATCTCTATGAGATTTTGAAGGAGCTGAAGTTTGTTCTTGGCCGTGCACCGAAGGATGGTTCCAGAACAGCAGCGATTTTGTCGGAAAAGGCAGAGCAGGTGGAGGAAGAGCTGAAGCTGAATAAGGAGCGTGGGCTCTATGATGCATCCAAATTGCTCAGTATGAAACTGATTTTGAAGACACTGGAGCAGTATCGTCAGCAGCTGGTCAAGGATAATCGTCTGGATCCGGATGAAGCCTTTGCCTTTATTAAGGCATCTTTTGCCAAGGATACAGAAGAGCGAAAACAGCTCATTCAGACAGCGGCTGCTTACCTTGAGAATGCTTTTGCCTTTATGGAAAGTGCTTTTGGAGAGAGCCAGGAAATGGTCATCTTTATTACAGAGCTGAATGCCAATAAGTATTGTGCACGTTTTATCAGGGACAATGGTTCTGCAAAATATGATCGCTACAATAAATCGCTGCTCTTTGATGAGAAACGTGAGAATCTCCTCCGTGATATCGGGGAAGCCAGCGAATTTGCCGCTTTTCTTGATTAGTGCCGTGGATATTTGAAGCATAAAAATATGACAGAGAAAATTTTAGAGAATTTCAGCATTGCCCAGATCTGTGAATCCGGGCAATGCTTTCGTATGGAGAAAATACAGGATGGCCGATATCAGGTCATTGCCGGGGACAGATATCTGGAGTTGGAGCAGCAGGGAAATAGGGTCCGCTTTGACTGCACTGAAGTCGAATATCGGGATTTCTGGCGGCATTATTTTGATATTGAGACAGATTATGGTGCTGTGATGGCACAGATCAACCCGAATGATATCTATCTGACAGCGGCTGCTCAGTTGGCATGGGGTGTAAGAATCCTGAATCAGGATTTGTGGGAGATGATTGTTACGTTCCTTATTTCCCAGCAAAATAATATCGTCAGAATTCGCCGCTGTATTAAGAATATCTGTGAGACCTATGGAACGGCAAAGACAGCGTCGAATGGTGTCTGTTATTATGCTTTTCCGACAGCCCAGGCACTTGCCGGGCTTGAAGAAGATGCTTTGATGGCCTGCAACCTGGGTTATAGAAGTAAATATGTGGTCCGTGCCGCCAAAGCCGTATCTTCCGGTGAAGTGGACCTGGCATGGATCAGTAGTTTGAATTACCAGAAAGCAAGGGCGGAACTTTTAAAACTCTTTGGCGTTGGAGAAAAAGTGGCAGACTGTATCTGCCTTTTTGCCCTGCATCATTTGGATGCATTTCCGGTGGATACCCATATCCGTCAGGTAATGGAACAACATTATAAACGGGGATTCCCGAATCGTCGTTACAAAGGCATTCGGGGCATTATGCAGCAATATATCTTTTATTACGAACTGCATGGAAGTGAAAAATAATCAAGATAAGGGATTTAAAGAGTGCCTGTGTTGAACAGACGCATCTTGAATCCCTTTTTGATTTATAATTGCTGAAAAGGTATTGACAAGACGATAAAAGAGGCTTATAATGTCAAACATAAAGAAAACATACAAATCCTATTAAATAAATATGAATTATAAAAGGAAGGAGCATGCATATGCGAATGACGATATATCATAAAGGAAGAATGGAGCGATGTTGTTGCTGTATGAATGACGTCAGACGAGATGCATCTTTATAGCAGATAAACAGATAGAGGTCGCAACAGACAATCAGATGACAATATTTTTTGGAAATAAAGATTTATAAATTTATTTAAAATGAATAAAAGAATTAGATGAAATGAATGGAGGATTATCATCATGGCAGATATTAAACAGAGTGCATTAGAGTTAATTGGCAACACACCTATTTTACAGTTAAATCGTTACAGTGAGAAGGCAGGCATCAAGGATGTTACACTGCTTGCAAAGCTTGAGTATCTGAATCCGGCTGGTTCTGTTAAGGATCGTATTGCACTGGCAATGATCGAGGATGCTGAGAAAAAAGGTAAATTGAAACCGGGTGCGACAATCATCGAGCCTACATCAGGCAACACAGGCATCGGCCTTGCAGCTGTTGCAACTGCCAAAGGTTACAAGGCAATCCTGACACTGCCGGATACAATGAGTGTTGAAAGAAGAAATCTTCTGAAAGCATACGGTGCAGAATTGGTTCTGACAGAAGGTGCCAAGGGTATGAAAGGAGCTATTGCCAAGGCTGAAGAACTCGAGAAAGAAATTGATGGGGCAGTGATCCTTGGTCAGTTCGATAATCCTGCAAACCCTGCAATTCACAAAGCAACAACAGGTCCTGAAATCTGGAAACAGACAGACGGCAAGGTAGATATCTTTATCGCAGGTGTTGGTACAGGCGGTACAATCACAGGTGTTGGTGAATACCTGAAAGAACAGAATCCAAACGTCAAGATTGTCGCTGTTGAACCTGCTACAAGTCCTGTATTATCCACAGGCAAATCCGGTTCCCATAAGATTCAGGGTATCGGTGCAGGTTTCGTACCAAAGGTACTGAATACAGCTGTTTATGATGAGATTCTTCCTATTGAGAATGAAGATGCATTTGCAGAAGGCAAAGCATTTGCCGTATCTGAAGGTATCCTTGTTGGTATTTCTTCAGGCGCTGCATTAAAGGCAGCACAGATTCTGGCAGCAAGACCAGAGAACAAAGGCAAGACAATTGTTGCACTGCTTCCTGATTCAGGAGACAGATACCTGTCAACACCATTATTTGCCGAATAATATTGCTTCACATTGTTTCATAATACAACTGCTTTTTTATAATAATGATATTTTTCTCGTACAAGCAAAATGGGCATCCCAGATCGGGATGCCTTTTTGTGTTTGTGTAAAAATATTAGAAAAAATGGATTGTTAGGTACCTTAATAATTATTCCAAAAAAAATGGCATTGATCATATGGCAATATAATTTTATAAATTTGGATATTTAGGTACCTAACAATTGAATGGGGATACTTATGTCCTAACAATTGAATGGGGATATTTATGTGTTTAAAAATTGAATGGGTATGCTTATGTGCCTAATAATTAAGTATGGACATTTAGATATTCAATATTTAAAAACGGGTAGTTTGGTTTTAATAATTAAACTTGAGTATTTTGAGTATTTAGGTACCTAACAATCAGAAATTCATAAAATATATGAACGTGGCACATAATCATATAATAAGAATAATTTTTATAAAATGCAGTCATAAGCAGCGTGTAATCCGCATAAAATAAATAGAATGGGTACTTTGGATTTAATAGGGGCATAAAAATAATTGAGGTACCTTATTAATAAAAAAAACAGTATATAATTCGAAAAAGGAGCGAACAAAAAGAAGGAGAAAACTGGGGGAGAAAACCAGGAAGGAAATTTCAGGAAGAAAATTTTAGGGAGAAAATTTCAGGAAGAAAGTATCAGGAAGAGAATTGCAAAGGGGATAGGAAACGTATGGATATGGATTTTTTTGATGTAAGTTTTGAAGAATCACTGGATGAGCAATTGGTGAATGCTATTTTGGATGTGGGCAGAGATATTCGAAGGTTTTTTGAGGGGAAGGAGAGCCAGAGTCGAATTTTAATGATTTTGAGGCTTCATGGAGCTGTGACTCAGAAGATGTTAATACAGATCTTACATATTCAGCCGGGGTCGGCCAGCGAGATTCTGAAGAAGATGGAAAAGGCTGGCTTAATTATCAGGGTACCGAATGAAATGAATCGACGAGCATCGGATATTGTGCTGACACGACAGGGCAGAAGTGTATCGGAGAAACTGATTGAGCAACGCCGTGGACGGTATCGGGAGATGATGGCATGTTTGTCGGAAGATGAAAAGGTGAGCCTATTTTCGATGCTTGATCGGATGAAAGAGGATTTGCATCAGCGTTTCAGAGCTGTGCCGGAAAGCACTATAGCATCAGGGGATTCATCGCTGCAAAAAGAAAGAAATAAAATCTCGGAAACATCGTCAGATGGAAAATGAGAAATAAAAAACACAGTGCTGTAGATTCTCAGCTGCCGGATGAAGCATGGCTTTGAGAAAAGTACCGCACTGTGTTTTTGTTGTTGAGGGATATTGATGTTTTAATTATATAGTTAACGGGTTACAGGTTCTTTTAAGTTGTGGCTGACTTCGGAGCCTGCCTTTTTGTGGAAGAGCTCTTTGCCGCAGCTGATAACGATGATGACACCGAGAACCATCAGCAGGAAGGCGATGATCAGCTGGAGACCTTCTACAAGGAAGACAGCTGTACCGGCGCCGTAAGCGTGGAACAGTGCGATAACACGTTCTACAAGAGCAGTTGATGTTACAGCAAGCATGATGAGAAGCGGTGCGATCAGTGTTCTGAATTCACGGCCTGTGACTTTTAAAAAGACGCATAATGTGATCAGAACAAGTGCACTTAACAGCTGGTTGGCGCTTCCGAACAGCGGCCAGATGTTAGCATAGCCGATCTGAGTCAGAACATAACCAAGGAACAGTGTCAGGATTGTGGAGAAATATTTGTTGCATAAAAGTTTTCTCCAGCCTTCAGCGTGTTCCATATCATCAACGGTGAACAGTTCCTGGAATGACATACGTCCGATACGTGCAACTGAGTCAAGGGTTGTAAATGCAAGGGCTGATACACACATTGTCATGAAGCACTGGGCAACGTAAACAGGGATACCGAACATTTCAAGGAAACCGGCAACGCCTGATGAGAAGATGGCGAATGGCGTGCCTGTGGCAGCTGTACCATCAGCAGAAGCAGCGGCACCTGCAACACACAGAGCCAGAACGGCCAGAAGACTTTCAAGTACCATAGCGCCGTAGCCGACTTTCTGCATATCCTTTTCGTTGGAGATTGTCTTAGAGGATGTACCGGAAGATACCAGGCTGTGGAAACCGGATACAGCACCGCAGGCAACAGTTACAAAAAGGATTGGGAACATGTCACCGGATTTTTCATTGTGAAAACCGGTAAACATTGGCAGGTTCATTGTAGGATGTGCAGCAAACAGACCAACAACAGCAGCGATGATCATGCCTGCAAACATAAAGGTTGTCATGTAATCTCTAGGCTGCATCAGAAGCCAGATTGGCAGAACAGCGGCCAGGAAGATGTAAGCAAAAACGATGTAAGACCAGGTTGTTTTGGATGCGATCAGCGGGAAGTTCATGCCGATAACAAATGCTGCAAACATACATACAAGACCAAGAACAACTTCCTTCCAGCCTTTAAAGTTTGCTTTCTTCTGGATGAGACCGAATACAGCGGAAAATGCGATAAACAGAAGAGAAATGCTTCCGGCAGCACCATTGACATTGGCGGCGTCGGATAACTGTGTCACACCTGCTTCAGTGACAGTATAGGCGTTAAATGTACCATCTACCATATCCGCAAAGGCTGCGATAACAATCAGTGTAAAGAGCCAGCAGAACAGAAGAAATAACTTCTTACCGGTTTTGCCGATGTATTTTTCAATCAGAAGTCCCATGGACTTACCGTCATTTTTGACACTGGCATATAATGCACCAAAGTCTGTAACGGCACCGAAGAAGATACCGCCGATCAGGATCCAGAGAAGAACAGGAACCCAACCGAAGACAGCGGCCTGAATAGCACCGGTGACAGGGCCTGCACCGGCGATGGATGAGAACTGATGGGCAAAGACTGTCAGACCATCTGCCGGAACATAATCCTGTCCGTCGTTTTTGCGGACAGCAGGTGTCTTTGCATTCGGGTCGATGCCCCATTTGTTGGCCAGCCAGCGGCCATATAAACAATAACCGGCAACCAGACAAACGGCTGCTATCAGAACAATAACTAAAGTATTCATAATAATGTGCCTCCTCTTAAGTAAAATGTAGTGACGATTCAAAACCGGGTGTCTGACACGTCGGTGATGAATCGTCGTGAATACCAGTTGGCAGGTGATTCGGCTTTGAAGTTCAAAAGATCAATTGCCTGCATGCCTGACAAAATCTTTTGAATCTGAACGAATAAATCATAAAAAAAGCTCCGTCTTCTGTACCTTTTCGGGTTTTTCAGAAGACGAAGCCTATGACTCCGCGTTACCACTTCTATTATCGGTTTTTCAATCGATCACTCTGCCACGTCCACGATTCTATCTATCATCGGTGAACATGCTCTCCTATAACGGTGAGAATCCGTTTCGGACTAATGAACCTGTTTCGTCCGAAAAGCTCACAGGGGATAATTCTCTTAAGTATCTGCTGACTCACACCAACCGTCAGCTCTCTGAAAGAATACCGGGCTAAGAAAATCGTGTCCTGATCGTTGCTTTTGTTGTTTGTTCTTGAAACAATTACAGATTATAGACCTTTTTGAAAAATTGTCAAGAAGATTCTTTGTACTAAATTGTATACAGAATACTTGCAGCACAGGAGGATGTTTACTTGAAATATAAGACACTGCTATATAAAGTTACGTTTATTTAATGATTTTTTTGAAAAGTTCTTTCTGATCTTCAACAGAAGCATCCTTTGGATTGCCAGGTGCGCAGGCATCTGCGAAGAAAAAAATCACACCTTTCAAGGTGGCGTTTTTAGAATTGATGATACAGTATAGTATATAATATTTTCGCAATAAACGACATATCAAATAAACAAATTGCGATAATTGTTGGGTGCATATGATGGAAAAACGAGTTATAATAGACATGATGTAGTATAAGAAAGGAAATCATGGCAGGAGATTTTTTACAGAAAGAAAAAAGTTAGTCGTAACTTACCAAAGAACTTGACAGAAACGGCAAAAAAAGAGTATAATAAATAGTGGTCGTTTCTAACTAATGTGGGAACAGAATGCAATGCGTGACAACAAAGTGATTAGAAAAGGAGACTGAATAGAATTGAAGAAATGCACATGGAAGAAGTATACAGCAAGTGTTTTAGTTGCTGCTATGCTTGCAGCCCAGCCGATGGCAGTATATGCGGACGAAGCGTCCACGGCATCGCAGGCAGCATATAGTGATACAGAAGCGAAAGACATAAATGGTGTTTATGAACGTGTATCAGACAAGGTAGCAGGTATGCTGGCGAATGGTGAACTGACTTACAGTGAGACAACCGGTTATTTATATGATGCCAGCGGCAGCAAGGTAGACCCGGAGACAGGTGCTGAGATTCCTGATACGACAGAGACTGAGACAAAGGCACCGGAGACCGAGACAAAAGCGTCGGATACCGAGACAAAGGCACCGGATACAACAGAGACTGAGACAAAGGCTTCAGAGACATCAGCTTCTGAGACTGAGACAGAGTCCCAGACAGGAACAGGGGAATCAGAGACAGAATCCCAGACAGGGGCAACAGATACTGAAACCGGTACAACAGAGACAGGATCCGAAACAGAATCAGAATCTCAGTCGGAGACTGCGTCATCGGAGACAACGACACCTGGGTCTTCATCAGATAATGCTTCGGCATCGACAGATTCAAAAGCAACGGAGTCTCAGACAACTGCAGAGACAGGCAGCAATACTCAGCAGGATGTTTCCTACAAGGCATCCGGTGTTTTCAAGAAGATCGGTGATAGAGTACAGTATAATGTAGATGTTCCGATTAAGGGTCTGCCGTCATTTATTACTCAGGAGATGATTGTCGGAGCATTAAAGAGCCAGGATGAATACGGTTATCCGGCTTCTGTTACAATTGCCCAGATCATACAGGAATCCGGTTATGGTACATACGGACCGGGCGGCAACAAAGGACAGGGACTTTCAGGACTGGCCTACGGTTACTGTAACTTATTCGGCATTAAAGGTTCAGGTACTGCAGGAAGTGTCTCAATGCGTACATCTGAGATGACGAAGGATGGCAAGATTTATTCTACAACATCTGCATTCCGTGCGTACAATACATACAGTGAAGCCATTGAGGACAGATGCAAGGTTCTTCAGAATGGTTACGGTGATCTGATCAGCGGTGTCAATGATGCCAATACCTTTGCGATGCGTATTGGACAGCGCTGGGCAACAGATCTGAATTATGGCAAGAGCTTGATCAAGCTGATGGAACTGTATGATCTGTATCGTCTGGATGATATGACACTGAAGGATTTTTCAGCGATGATCGGCAGATTTGCAGATCCTTGTCCGGGTGCGGTTGTGACAAGCAACTTCGGATTCAGAGAGTTTGACAATAAATTCCATAAGGGTCTTGACCTTGGTACAGGCAGTGAGAATATCCCAACGTATGCAGCAGAAAGCGGAACCGTTATCTTTGCAGGTTATTCGGGTTCTGCAGGTAATCTGATCACCATCGACCATGGTAATGGCCTGGTGACGAAATACATGCATCATTCTGAGATTTATGTCAAAGTCGGCGATCATGTTGAGAAGGGACAGCAGATTGGTCTGAGCGGTACAACAGGCCGTTCCACTGGTAATCATCTGCATTTCCAGGTCGAGGAGAATGGTGTGGCTGTCAATCCATTGTTATATCTTGAGGGCAACGGAACAAGCAGTGAGCTGCAGCGTATGGACCCGATGAAGGATATTGTCAGCGGTACAAAGGTTGTTCTGGAGAAGAAAGATATAGAGATTTCAGGGGAGGATGCACAGAACGCAGCTGTTGAAGAAACAGAAGCGGCAGAATCCATTGCTGAAACAGACAGTCAGAAGCAGCAGAAAGAGACAGCGGTTGAGACAGCAGAGATTGTGGACTCGGCCAAGCAGGTTGTTGACAAGGCTGTCAAAACGGAGAAGAAGACAATCCAATAATACAGCGCAAAGCGCGGTGATCAAGCAAATAACTAAAAATAACAAAACCGGTATTCAGTCATCAGCTGAGTACCGGTTTTGTTATTTAAAAGCTTTGTTAGCTACAATTCTTAAAACTGAAATATAAAGATGCAGCCTGAACAGCAGGTCATTAATTGAGGAAGTTCTCAATGATCACCGATTCAGCTTCTTCTTCTGTCATACCGAATGTACGGAGTTTGATCAGCTGCTCGTCGTTAATACGGCCAATAGCTGCTTCATGGATGATCTGCGCATCAATATGGTTGGCATTGATCTCCGGAATAGAGCTGATGGATGCCTTGTCCATAATGATGGAGTCACACTGGACATGCGCATGACAGGCATTGTTGCCGATGGCCTTCGGATGGAAGATCTGATTGGATGTGCCTTTGGCAACTGAACGGGAAATAATACGGGCAGAGCTGCCTTCACCGTTCAACTTCACCTCCATGTTGGAAATAGCATGCTGAGCGTCATGGGTCATCAGTTTCTCTGTGACATAAAGTTTGGCATTTGGTCCGAGTTCAACGAAGGTTTCACGCTTGGTAGAGTCAACACCTTTGATCTGGGTGGTCTCCAGGGTGAAAACAGAATTCTCACCCACATAAATCTTCGTTACCGGGTTGAGAATCTTGCCGCCGGTGCCGTTTCCTTCAGCGTAGTGGTTCTCGACATACTTCACATTGGCATTTTTGCCGACATGGAAAGTATGAATACCATCGTGACGTGTTTCGCTGCATCCTTCACCGTGGATACCGCAGCCGGCAACGATGGTGACATCCGCGCCGTCTTCTACATAGAAATCGTTGTAAACAACATCAAGACCGGGTTCGGACATAACAACAGGAATATGCACCTGTTCATTCTGTGCTTCACTGCTGATTCGGATATCGATGCCCGGAAGGTCGGTTTTCTTCACAATAGCAATATGGCGGCTGTCACCATGACAGACGGCCATACCGTTTAATCGGAGATTGTAGGCGCCTTCCTGTTTAAAGCCATAGGAATCAATCACCTTTAATACATCTTCTGTTACCTGATTAAGCTTCACAGTAATCGCCTCCTTTCTGCTGACCATAACAGCAGGCCTCCTGGGAGGATGTGTCTAAGAGTGTCGGAAGAATCTCTTCGGCAGGCCCGATTCGGTCAATCTTGCCGTCGGAGATGACCATGATCCTGTCCGCCATACGGATAATACGTTCCTGATGGGAGATAAGGATCAGACTCTCTTTCTTCTCCTTGTGAATCTGTTCAAACTTCTTGATCAGCATAGAAAAGCTCCAGAGGTCAATGCCGGCTTCCGGTTCATCAAAAATGCAAAGCGTATGCTGTTTGGCAAGAACCGTTGCAATTTCGATACGTTTCATTTCACCGCCGGAAAGGGTAGCGTCTGCTTCTCTGTCAATATATTCCTGGGCACAGAGACCGACACTGCTGAGAAAACCGCAGCATTCGCTCTCGCTGAGGGTTCTTCCTGCTGCAAGATTCAGAAGGCGGCGGACGGTCATGCCTTTAAAACGCGGCGGCTGCTGGAAAGCGAATCCGATGCCAGCCTGGGCACGTTCATTGATGGAGAGGTCTGTAATGTCTTCTCCGTTTAAAATAATTCTGCCTGAAGTGGCTTCATTGATACCCATGAGCAGCTTGGCAAGTGTGGATTTGCCGCCGCCGTTTGGGCCTGTGATGACAAGCATTTCGCCATCGGCAACATTAAAACTGATGTCGGAGAGGATCTCTGCCTGACGGCCATCATCCCGGACATCAAAGGATAAATGTTCTATTTGTAACATTCTGTCACTTCCTTATATAGTATTGATAACAACATCAAATATAAATATAACATTTATGTTATTTTTTCACAAGTCTTTTAGCACAAAAAACGACAAACTATCAAAATGAATAGTCATAAAAAATTATGGGAAAATCTGGTGGATTTTTGTCTGAAAAGGCTGTATAATGATTGAAGTTTATGGGGGAGGTAGAAAATGGCACGAGATAATCAGGATCTGACAAAAGGACCAGGAAGATTTTATTTTTCAGTGCACCACTTATTGTATCGAATCTTTTGCAGGTGCTTTTTAATGTGGCGGATATTGCCGTTGTCGGGCGTTTTGCGGGGGCATCAGCCCTGGGATCAGTTGGATCGACAACGATTCTTGTGACGATGTTTACGAGTTTTCTGATCGGGGTTTCGGGAGGCATTAATGTTTTGACTGCATTGTATCTTGGCTCCGGAGACAGGAAAGGAGTTCGGGAAACTGTACATTCGGCTTTCCTGTTCAGTATTCTGACAGGATTGACCCTGCTGCTTATTGGAGCAATATTTTCAAAAGGTATTCTGGAACTTTTGAACACGAAGCCGGAATTGATCGATGGGGCGGTGCTGTATATACGGATTTATTTTCTGGGGATGCCGGCGCTGGCTGTTTATAATTTTGGTAATGCCGTTTTCAGTGCGGCGGGGGATACGAAACGACCGCTGAAGTATCTTTCCATGGCGGGCGTTGTGAATATTATTTTGAATCTCTTTTTTGTGATCGTCTGTAAGATGGATGTGGCCGGTGTGGCTGTGTCCAGTATTATTTCACAGTATTTGTCGGCTGCGATGATCAGCGCTGCACTTTTCAGAAGCGGGGATATTTATGGACTTCACCGATCGGAGCTGCGTCTGAACAGAAACAAGACTGTGAATATTATCAGAATCGGTATTCCGGCAGGACTTCAGAATGCGATCTTCCAGATCGCGAATCTGTTTGTACAGGCGGGCGTGAATTCCTTTGATGCCACCATGGTGGCCGGCAATGCGGCTGCGGCCAATGCCGATGCGTTGGTGTATGATGTGATGACGGCCTTCTATACGGCCTGCGGTAGTTTTATGGGACAGAATTTCGGTGCCGGCAACAGGAAGCGTGTCAGGAACAGCTATCTCATCAGCCTGGCATATTCCTTTGGTATCGGTATGATCATGGGATTGGGACTTGTTTTATTTGGCCATCAATTCCTCTCATTGTTCTCGACAGATGCAGATGTCATTGAGGCGGGGATGATCCGATTGTCCATTATGGGTGTCTGCTATGGATTTTCTGCTTTTATGGACTGTACCATCATGGCTTCCAGAGCTTTGGGAAAGAGTATGATACCGATGGTGATCGTTATCATAGGTTCCTGCGTATTCAGAGTTGTCTGGATTTATACAGTTTTTGCGTATTTTCATACCATATTATCTCTGTATTCCCTTTATATATTTTCATGGGGGATCACAGCCATTGCAGAAATCATTTATTTTGTTTACATTTACAAAAAAAGAGTGTGCTGAGGCTCACTCTTTTTTACTGTGTTTGATTGTACACGATGCGACATATATCAGCTGTGAATTCAAAATTGCTCCAAATCGGTGCTTGGTTTTTGAATGTTAACCGGCAGAGACAGGACGCTTAATCTGGCTGAGGCTGTAGGCCAGCACGGAACCGATGACAAGAACGCCGCCTGCAATGGACATAGGTCCGATGGTTTCGCCGCAGATAATGGCCGCCAATACCGGGTTGAGAATCGGTTCAATGCCTGAGGTCAATGCAGCTGTTACCGGAGAAACGGCATCCAGTCCCCGGGACAGACAGATGGTGGCCAGACCGGTCTGTACAGCGCCAAGAAGTACAATCACTAGCCATATGGATGGTGTATGGATGGTTTCGTGCATAGCAGTCGGAAGGCCGATGATGAAGGCCAGAATATAGCTGATGACAAGGGAAGATTCGAAATCGCCGCCCTTCATTTTCTTCATCTGAAACATAATGGCATAGGACAGGCCGGAGATAATGGCAAGAAGATTGCCGAGCATGCCACCGGAGGTGATCTTATCAAAGAAAAAGCATACAATACCGATTAATGCAATGATGCATGTAAGGATAGCCCTTTTATCCGGCCGTTTATGATAGAAGAGCCAGAGGATAAGAATCAGAAAAACCGGATGTGTGAATTGCAGGATGATGGCATTGGCGGCGGATGTCATTTTGGTGGCACAGACAAATGTGATGCTCATGGAAGCTGAGCAGATGCCGCCGAAAATAACGGATGGGTTCAGCCGAAAAGGATGATGGATCAGCTTCATGTAGAGCAGCAGTGTGATCAGGGCGAAGATGCTTCGTACGCCGCTGACAGACAGAGACTGCCATGGAACGATTTTGATCATAAAGCCGCCAAGGCTGAAAAAAATGGCAGAAAGCAGCACATAAAATGTGCCAACTGCCGGATTGTTGACGCGTGGATTAAGTTGAATCATAAAGTTACACCTTTGTAGTAAGAATAATGGGCAGATAGAGGATGCCATAAATATCCCGGAATTGCTATGCAGGATATCTATGGCATCTATGGGTTTTATTTGCAGAGTTCTTCAGCCAATGCCGCAATCTGTGCTTCATTCTCAGTGTTGACAGCGGATTTGATGGTGACTGTTGTGTCTGTAAATGTCAGATTCTTGCTGCCTTCAAACATTTTCAGCATGGTTTTGGCTGCGGTAGGTGCCCATGAGCCGTTCTCAATGAGACCAATCGTTCTGTTTCTGTAGCCGCGTTCTGTCAGGTGTTCGATGAATGTCTTCATGAATGGGAAGATATCACCATTGTAAGTGGTTGTAGCCAGAACGAGCTTGCCGTAGCGGAAAGCATCTTCGACAGCTTCGGCCATGTCATCACGGGCAAGGTCAGTAACTGTGACTTTCGGGCATCCAAGGGCAGTCAGTTTATCTGCAAGGAGCTCAACGGCTTTCTTAGTATTGCCGTAAACAGATGTGTAAGCGATGACAACGCCTTCGCTCTCAACACCGTAGCTGGACCATGTATTGTAGAGATCAAGATAATAGCCAAGATTCTCTTTGAGGATCGGGCCGTGGAGTGCACAGATGGTCTGGATATCAAGACCGGCTGCCTTCTTCAGGAGCGCCTGAGCCTGAACACCGTATTTGCCGACGATACCGAAATAGTAACGGCGGGCTTCACATGCCCAGTCTTCTTCGACATCAAGGGCACCGAACTTGCCGAAGGCATCTGCTGAGAAAAGAACCTTATCCTTGCTGTCGTAAGTCACCATAACTTCCGGCCAGTGAACCATCGGTGCAAGAACAAATGTCAGTGTGTGTGTACCAAGAGAAAGCGTATCACCTTCCTTGACAACAATCTGTCTCTCCGGATAGTCTGTGCCAAAGAACTGCTTCATCATCACAAAAGCCTTGGCTGTAGCGACAACTTTGGCATCCTTGTAAAGATCCAGGAAGTTGGCAACGTTGGCAGAGTGGTCAGGTTCCATATGCTGAACAATCAGATAAGATGGCTTTCTGTCGCCGATGACGTCTGAAATATTCTTCAGCCATTCATCTGTGAAATTGCCGTCTACAGTATCCATGACCGCAATCTGCTCATCCATGATCACATATGAATTGTAGGCCATGCCGTTTTCTACAACATACTGTCCTTCGAATAAATCAACGTTGTGGTCGTTGACACCAACATAACGGATATCATCTGTAATAAACATAGTCTCACTCCTTAAAAAATGTATTTATTATTGTTCTTAATGTAGCTGTAATCGATGCTATTATAGCATTTGAAAGTAGGAATGTCTACTGTTTTTGAAGCACTCAATATTTTTAATCAAAGAACAAGATGACTTGAAAAAGAAAATATTTTTGGGTATGATATTGGTGTTGATTTTTGAGATATTTTTGTAAAGTGATGGGAGATGGATATTGATGGAGCTTTTGGATGTTGTGGATGAGAATGGTATTCCCACAGGGGAGACCGTTGAGCGGAGTATTGCCCATGCGAAGGGGATCCGGCACAGAACATCCCATGTCTGGCTTTTGAGAAGAAGGTCGGAAGATGTGGAGGTACTTCTGCAAAAGCGCAGTGATAATAAGGATTCTTTTCCGGGATGCTATGATACATCCAGCGCGGGGCATATTCCGGCGGGGGTTGATTTTGAAGATTCAGCACTGCGGGAACTCAGGGAAGAACTGGGGCTTACGGCGGATTCTTCTGAATTAAATGACTGCGGATTGATACGGATCCAGTCGGAGTCTTTTTTTCATGGGGCACCTTTTAAGGATGATCAGGTGAGCAAAGTATTTTACATATGGAAAGATGTGGAGCCGGAAGCGATGAAACTGCAGGTTTCCGAAGTATCCGGGGTGATCTGGATGCCGTTGGATGAGTGCAGACGCCGTGTGCGGGACAATAGCATGCCGCATTGTATTCTTCCTGAAGAACTGGATATGCTGCCCTTTTAGACTGGTCAGACTGCAAGTCAGGGCTGAATAAACGAATGATTCAGATATTCAACACGAAAATGCTGGGGAAATTGTTGGAAAGCGGTTGAAAATTTCCATAAGAGTCTTGACAAAATGGGTGGTTCATGGAATAATAAATGTCAGTAAGCGGAAGCAGGCAGGGATGTTTGACGGAAGCGGCAGCGAGTAACAGAAAGAAGGAGCAGATATGATAGCATTAGGACATCAGCATTCATGGAAAACAGATATGATGATGTGCAGCTGTGGCATCATGTGTGGTATGCATATGGTTGATGACACGGTTATTTTTGATGCGCAGTAATATCTGGTTCATAATTCTTATGGGACTCTGAGTGTATGAAGAGATAAGGATAAGATGATAGGCAGGTACATGCGTGTACCTGCTTTTTTGTGCAATGGGGATTGGCGTATGATCATCAGCTGCACAGAGGCATCAGGTGCCGGAGGGCACGATGTGATCGCATATATGCGGGAAAGGGGATTTTATGTCTGATATTGAAGTCCGACATCTTTCGAAGTCTTTTGACTTAAAGGGTGTGAAGGTAGAAGCACTGAAGGACATTAATCTGAGTATTAAGCCCGGTGATATTTATGGTATTATCGGTATGTCCGGAGCAGGTAAGAGTACATTGGTACGATGTCTGAATTTTCTTGAGAGACCGACAGAAGGTGAAGTTTTAGTCGGCGGCAAGGATCTGTCAACACTGACAGAGAAGGAGCTGAGAAAGCAGCGTCAGGAGATCGCAATGATTTTCCAGCATTTCAATCTGCTGATGCAGAAGAATGTGATAGACAATATTTGTTTTCCGTTATTATTGCGCGGCGAGAAGAAGGCAGATGCGCGCAGGCGGGCCATGGAACTTCTGAAACTGGTTGATCTGGAGGAGAAGGCAAATGCTTATCCGTCTCAGTTATCAGGCGGTCAGAAACAACGTGTGGCCATTGCAAGAGCCCTTGCATCCGATCCGAAGATCCTTCTTTGTGATGAGGCCACAAGCGCACTGGATCCGCAGACCACAGCCTCAATTCTGGCACTTTTAAAGGATATCAATGAGAAGTTCGGTATTACGATCGTGATCATTACCCATCAGATGGCAGTTATCCGTGAGATCTGCAAGCATGTGGCGATTTTGAATCATGGCGTTTTGGTGGAAGAGGGGGAGGTTGAAGAGATTTTCAACCATCCGAAGTCAGAGGCAGCCCGTGAACTGATTCTTGGGGATATTTCAGAGAACCAGTGGAATGGCGAGACGCGTCAGAAGGAGAGAGTCCTTGAAGATAAGTGTCTGCGTATTGTCTTTACTGAGAATTCGGCTTTTGAGCCTGTGATCGCGAATATGATCCTGAAGTTTGGCGTGCCGGTGAATATTCTGAAGGCAGATACGAAGAATGTGGGCGGTATTGCCAAGGGCGAGATGATCCTTGGTCTTCCGGAAGGCCATGAGCTGCAGGAGCAGATTAAGGCATACATGGTTGAGAAGGGCCTTGAAATTGAGGAGGTGACGCAGTATGTTTAGTCAGGAAGTAATGGAGATGCTGATCAAGGGTATCGGTGAGACATTGTATATGACGCTTGGTGCAACTATTTTTGGTTACGTACTGGGGCTTCCGATGGGTATTATTATGGTGACAACTTCCAAGGATGGTATCAGACCGAATGCCGGCGTGTACAAAGTGCTGGATGTGATTGTCAATATTGGCCGAAGCATTCCGTTCTTGATTTTGCTGATTTTGCTGATGCCTTTGACAAAGGCCATTGTGGGCAAGAGCTATGGCTCTACAGCAACGATTGTACCCCTTGTTATTTCAGCAGCACCATTTATTGCACGAATGGTTGAATCATCATTGAATGAGGTGGATTCAGGTGTTATCGAGGCAGCAAAGTCCATGGGCGCATCAACGATGCAGATTATTACAAAGGTTATGCTTGTGGAAGCAAGAACTTCACTGATCGTCGGTGTGACGATCACACTGGGTACTGTTTTGGGCTACTCAGCGATGGCAGGTACCATCGGCGGCGGCGGTCTTGGTGATATTGCGATCCGTTATGGTTATTACAGATACCAGGCAGATATCATGATCGTGACGGTTGTTTTACTGGTGGTATTAGTTCAGTTGTTCCAGACAATCGGCATGAAGCTGTCGGTTCGTTTAGACAAGAGAAAGTAGTATGTAATTATTCAGGGTCATTGTGCAAAGCATTTTGAAAGTGACGTTGAATTATTATAAATTTTTATTTATTTAATATGAATGGAGGAATTCAAAATGAAGAAGAGACTTTTAGCAGGTGTTCTCGCAGGCGTTCTTGCAGTTGGTGCATTAACAGCATGCGGTTCATCCAACCCACAGAGCAGTACAGCAGCTCAGACAGAAGCAGGCACAGAAGCAGCTGGTACAGAGGCTGCAGGTGAGACAACAGCAGCCAACGGCGAACTGACACCAATCAAGGTTGCGGCAAGTGCAACACCGCATGCAGAAATCCTTGAACAGGCAAAACCTCTCCTTGCAGAGCAGGGTTATGATCTTCAGGTAACTGTATTCAATGATTATGTACAGCCAAACGAAGTTGTAGAATCCGGTGATTTCGATGCCAACTACTTCCAGCATATTCCTTATCTGGATTCCTTTAATGAAGAAAAAGGTACACACCTTGTGAATGCAGGTGGTATCCACTATGAACCATTCGGCATCTACCCGGGTACAAAGAGCAGCCTTGATGATTTAGCAGAAGGTGATACGATCGCAGTTCCTAACGATACAACAAATGAAGCAAGAGCACTTCTGCTCCTTCAGGATAACGGTATCATCACTCTGAAAGACGGTGCAGGTCTTGAAGCAACTGTAAATGATATCGCTGAAAATCCAAAGAACATTAAGATCCAGGAACTTGAAGCAGCTCAGGTTGCCCGTGTAACAGGCGAGGTTGCTTACGTTGTATTAAATGGTAACTATGCACTTGAAGCTGGTTATTCTGTAGGCAAAGATGCCCTTGCTTACGAGAAATCCGATTCTGAAGCTGCTAAGACATATGTAAATGTTATCGCGGTTAAAGAAGGCAACGAAAACAATCCGGCCATCAAAGCACTTGTTGATACACTGAAATCAGACACAATCAAACAGTACATCAACGATACATATGATGGCGCTGTTATTCCTTTCGAGGACTAATTAAGGCCGGGACAGTTCATAGGCTTTGGAAATGACTGGTTAAGGTGAAAATTTTAGAGGCTGTGAATTGCTGCAAAAAATAAAACATTCTGAAAACAACGCGCACCCGCACGAAACGTTTTCAGAATGTTTTATTTTTTTGCAGCAGTTTCGATAGTGATTGGATTTTTACCTTAACCAGTCATTGTCGGAAGGTTGTGGCTGTCCCGGTGTTTTAAGTATGGGCCTCAAAAGGGATAGACAGCGGCGGGTGCATGCGATGTCTTCGGAAGTTTTTTTGTATAGATAACGACGCGCTGAAGTGCCAGACTATTCAGAAATGAATAGATATGGAAACTGATACTGCAAAAGTGTTGAAAATGCAGTGAAACAGAGGAAAAATCAATTCTCAGAAAAATGGGATAGGAAGCTTCGGTTTGGGGTGACAGAAGCGAGAGCCGGCTTCTGTGTCAGGGCGATTGCCAAAACGGCTCAGGATATTGAAGAATTATTTGCAGACCTTGCAGAAAAATTAGAATTAGATCGCTAATTCTAATTTTTTTGCCTTCAGAGGTGTATGTCATGATTAAAATTTTCAAAAATATCAGCAGAATCCCTATCACTGACCGCTTTAGTGTGATATAGTATAAGATAGTGTGTGCTGCGCCCTTAGGGCAATCTTCAATGACTGAAGATTGACATGAGAGGTATTTGAGGAATGTTGTTTTTGAGCATGCACGATTAAGAAGGAAGAATGGGAGGGTGGAACCATCACATGGTGGAGAAAATCGCTTTTACAAAAGAAGAAATCGAATCCAGAGTTAAGGTGCCTGCCATTGTTGAGGTGGAGTTAAAACATTTGATAGAGGAACGGCTCAAGCAGAGCGGACTCTATTACAGAATTTTTTCGAGGATAAAGACATCGGAATCTCTGGCCAGAAAGTATCAGGTAAAGTCTTATAATGCGGAGAAGAAAATTCAGGATCTGGTGGGGCTCCGTGTAGATGTTTACTTTGAAGATGATTTAAGAATATGCAGACAGATGATGGAGCGCATGTTTTCCCTTGTGGAATGGGCAGAGTCTGAGCAGAATGAAGTGGAATTCAAGCCGGTGAAGATCAATGGCGTTTTCCGTTTGCCGGATTATCTGAAACAGCAGATTTCGGATGAAACATGGGAAATGTGCATTGATGATACCTTCGAGATACAGTTGAAGACCGTATTTTTTGAGGGTTGGCATGAAATTGAACATGATATGAAATACAAAGGCGGCGAGCTTTGGAGCGGCAAGAATAGTTTTGCCAGATATTTTAACAGTATTCTTGCAACACTGGAATTGTGTGATAAATCGCTGGTGACACTGTTTGAAAATCTGGGGCATGAGCTTTATAAGGAGCGCAATTGGGCCGGTATGATGAAGGCGCACTATCGCCTGAAGATGGAAGAACGCCCGATGTATCCGGAGCTGGAGGAACTTCTGAACAATGACCGTTCGGAGGAGAATCTTGGTAAGCGCCTGTTCAAAACAAGCCGTCAGGTACTCGTCGAAGAACTGCTGAAGCAGCCGAGACGTGTGCCGATTAATGTGAATACCATTGCAGCCCTGGTCAATGAAGCGGTTATACATGATGAACGTCTGGAGAAACTCTTCCATGACAGAGATGTTTTTGATGATGGTAATGAGAATATCGGCGAGGAGATGACTTTTGGTAAGCTCAGACCTCTGAGAAAAGTGACGGTATTCAAGGCACTTGTGAATCTCAGTACGTATAAATATTCCAAGCATGATGCCTGTATAGAGGCTGCCCGGTTGGCCTATTCATGGATTTATGATAAGTATGGTCATTTGGACGGTGATCTGCCGACGGAGCCTATGACTTTTGAGAAAAACCTTCTGGGCTATCGTCTGGTGATTGTGTATGAACCGGAGCATGATTACTGGAAAATGAACTGTATGCATATCGATATGGAAGCCCCCGGACAGGTGTGGGTGACGGAAGCAGAGTGCTATCCGGAGGAGGATGGCCGTCAGATGCTGTCTGTCCGCAATTCCTATGCAGTGTCAGAGGAGCGCAGAGGCTATTTGAACCGTTATTTCAGCTGTCCGAAGTTCTATTCCAATATTGCGGATAAAATTGGTCTTTTTGATGTCAGATATCTGTCAACATCCAGAAAGATTATCCGGGAATACCAGATTAAGAAGATTCATGATCTGATTCTCAGCCGCAGAAGAACCATGCCTGTCTGTCTTGTCGTGTCTTATGAACGAGACAATGGATGGCTCAATGAGGACTGGCTTGAGAATTTCAGGGTATATGATTTTACAAGGATGGCAGGGCGGTATACCCATATTTATACATGTAATATGGATATTGGCAATCAGCTTCTGGAATCATTGGATATTCCTCTGGAAGAACCGACTGTTTTTGTATTTAAATCAGCGGTTTCTGTTCCAAATGGGGATATTGTCGGCCAGCGGACTGTATATAAAGAGGAGGATATTCTCAATTGCAGTTTTGGACGTCAGCAGATGAAGCAGGAAGGACGACGTTATGATATCGTCAAAGGCGGCCAGGCGTTCTACCATAAATTATTGCAGGAAATGCGTGCAGAGATGATGGACGCGTAGAGGAGGAATTGGTGAGTTATGATTCAGGATATCGCACCCCATCACTATCATAATGAATATCATCATTTTGAAATCCAGAAGGGAGATTGTGTGCTGTTTTACAGAAAGCGTGAAGTCCTTATGGCATATGATGATGAGCAGATTGTTTATCCGAAATATGAGGAAATAAGCAAGAAAGAAGCAAGACAATATAGCTATCTGTTTCGGATTGATGATTGTCGTTATTTCCTTTGCGGTGAAATAGACGAGACATTACTGAATCTGTATCATTTTGAAAGTATTCAGAAGATGCGAAAAGCACAGCCGAAATATCAGGCCTTTGCAGGTGTTACAGGTCTTCAGCTGGCAGAATGGTACAGAAGCCGGAGATTTTGCGGATGCTGTGGCGCTGTAATGGTTCACTCGACAGAAGAGCGGATGATGCAGTGCCCGGAATGTGGCCTTATGGAGTATCCGAAGATTTCACCGGCTGTCATCATTGGTTTAATTCATGAGAATAAGATTTTGATGTCGAAATATGCCGGTCGGGCTTATAAGAATTATGCACTTCTGGCAGGATTTTCTGAGATTGGAGAGTCGGTGGAAGAAACCGTTCACCGTGAGGTCATGGAAGAAGTAGGACTTAAAGTTGGTAAGCTGCATTATTATAAGAGTCAGCCCTGGTCCTTTACCGACACACTGCTGATGGGTTTTTATGCAGAGCTGGAAGGTGGAGAGGACATTACATTGGATCAGACAGAACTGTCTATGGCGGAATGGTTTGAGCGGGAAGAAATACCGGTGACGTATGAGGACTGCAGCCTTACCAACGAAATGATCATGGCCTTCAAAGAAGGCAAAATCCATTATTAAAAATTGACGCTCGAGTTGTAAGTATCGTGCGGGAAGGTATTAATAGAAGACTATAAAAGGAGGTTCTTCATCACAGGCCGCTCTTGCTGCCAGCGTGTGCAGTGGTACTAAGGCGCAAAAAACTGCGCCTAAGGACCAGCCACGCTGAAGCACCTGTGGTGAAGAACCTCCTTTTATAGTCTAATTCGTAGTGTTATGCCCGCACGGTATTCAGATGTTTGAGCGTCAATTATAAAATATTATATGTGGCATGAATTTTGCCTCTTTCTCGGCTAAAGATAGAGGGAGCGAATCGAAAAACATCAAAAAGAGCTATCCACTAAGCCATTCATAGCAGGTGCTTCAATGCCGGTGGGTACTTAGGCAGCGTCCTTTGCTGCCTTATGTACCCCTACCTGGCATTGGCAGTGCAAACGTGCCTGCAATGAATGGCTTAGTGGATAGCTCTTTACGGGTATATTGGAATTCGCTCCCGACTATTTAATGTTTTTCGTTGAACGACGGGCATTCTGACTGATATTCGTATTGGATTTCTTGCCGGAATGCTGTGTCTTTTTGACAGACTTGCCGTTCTTCTTGTTTTCTTCGGCTTTCTTCTCGCGGCGCTTTTTGAAATCGAGGTAAACACAGTAGAGAACGATAGTAGCACCCAGAATAGATGTATAGAATTGGCTGGTTCCCTGCAAATGACCAAAATAAACCATGACGAGAGCAGCAATGGCGATCACTATGTAAGCAATAAATAACATGTCAGACACCCCTTTAAAAATGTAAAATAATAAAAAGAAACTGCTGCAAAATTGAGTATCTTTTTTCAATTTTGCAGCAGCTATTTACGTTTGAATCAATCGAATGAATCAACTATGAAATCTTGCGAAACATTAAGCTCCAAGTACAGTTGCACCGCCAAGGCTGATAACGATCAGAGATACAACGATAACGATGACACAGTAAACGATACATGGTAAGAAGTCTGTACGGATGATCTTACCTTCGTTGCCGATTGTACCTGTTGTTGCACAAGCAGATACAACATTGTTAACACATACCATATTACCGATCGCACCACCGTTGTTCTGAAGAGCAACGATGATAACCTGTGGAAGACCAACAAGTGTTGCTGTCTCAAACTGAAGACTTGAGAACAGTGTATTTGATACTGTGTTGGAACCTGACATGAAGGAACCGAGAACACCGATCAGAGGAGCGATAACGATGTAAGCGCCTCTGAAGATAGAACCAAGACCATCAGCCATCATAGTAAGCATTGAGCCAAGTCCGGCTGTTCTGCCGTCGATCATGTAAGAAACCTGAATACCATCATTTGCAGAGTTACGGAAGATGTAAACCATCGCAACACCGAAGAGAAGGGCAATAGCAGCACCTTTTACCTGGTTGAAAGAGTTCTTCCATGCTT
>OLRE01000750.1_pt1 | contig 36318 bp, 29 predicted proteins | sample 1672461 | NCBI WGS metagenome assembly OLRE01 (sample SAMEA3136688, study PRJEB25190) | human gut metagenome | biome: human gut; feature: human-associated habitat; material: faeces | place: Austria | collected 2013
CCAGTGTTGACTGGTGCTTCTCCACCATGCCTTCCGAGGAGTGGAAGAACGGCGTGGGCAGCGCACTGACCGCTTACGCAGCCGGCACCGGCAAGTGGGACGACGTGGTCACCGCATTTGTGGACGGCTGGGCCAAGGAATACAAGCTGGCCAACGGCTAAGCCATTGACCAAGAGCTCCCATAAGAACTAATGTGGGAGGCGGGCGATGAGTTCGCCCGCCTCCCTTCTTTTTTCTAACAGCTCCATCACAGCTCCATCAGGAGGTATATCATGCAAAAAGCCATTAGTAAATACTGGCCGGTGTTTGTGCTGCCTACTCTGGTCGCCTTTATCATCGGCTTCATCTGGCCCTTTATCTGGGGCACATATCTGTCCTTCCAGCGATTCACCACCGTGTCCAAGACCACCTTTGTGGGCATCCAGAACTACCTTTCCGTGTTCCAGGATTCCACCTTCCTCCATGCCTTTGGCTTTACGGCGGTCTTTACCGTGGTGAGCACCGTGCTCATCAACGTGTTTGCCTTTGCCATTGCGCTGGTGCTGACCCGGGGCATCAAGGGCACCAACCTGTTCCGTACCGTGTACTTTATGCCCAACCTGATCGGCGGCATCCTGCTGGGCTACATCTGGCAGATCCTGCTGAACGGCCTGCTGGCCAACCTCCAGAAGCCTCTGCTGGCCCTGGACGCCAAGGCTGGTTTTGTGGGCCTGGTGATCCTGATGTGCTGGCAGCAGATCGGTTACATGATGATCATCTATGTGGCCGGCCTGCAGAGCGTGCCCGGCGACCTGATCGAGGCGGCCAAGATCGACGGTGCCAACGACCGCGAGATCCTGTTCAAGATCAAGATCCCCATGGTCATGCCCAGTGTGACCATCTGCACCTTCCTCACCCTGACCAACAGCTTCAAGCTGTTTGACCAGAACGTGGCCCTGACCGCCGGTGAACCCGCCAACGCCAGTGAAATGCTGGCCCTGAACATCTACAATACCTTCTACGGCCGCTCCGGTGCCCAGTGGAAGGGCATTGGTCAGGCAAAGGCTGTGGTGTTCTTCCTGATCGTGGTGGTCATCTCGCTCATCCAGCTCCACTTTACCCGCTCCAAGGAGGTGCAGCAGTAATGCCTAAACAGAAAAAGATGTGGGATAACATCCTCACCGTCATCATGAGTGTGCTGTGCCTGCTGTGGATCTACCCCATCGTGCTGATCCTGCTGAACAGCCTGAAAAAAGAGGGCACCTTTACCACCTCCACGGTGTTCCAGCTGCCCACGAAAGAGACCTTTGCGGGCCTGTCCAACTACGTTTACGGCGTGACCAAGATGGGCTTTCTGTCCAGCCTGGGCTACAGCCTTCTGATCACCATTACCAGTGTGTTCCTGATCCTGCTGTGCTGCTCCATGACCGGCTGGTACCTCACCCGCGTGAACAACAAGCTGAGCAAGTTCATGAACCTGCTGATCGTGTTCTCCATGGTCGTGCCCTTCCAGATGGTCATGTTCACCCTGTCCAAAACCGCTGACCAGCTCAAGCTGAACACCCCCTGGAACATCTGCATCATCTATCTGGGCTTCGGTGCCGGTCTGGCCGTGTTCATGTTCACCGGCTTCATGAAGAGCGTGCCCATGGAGATCGAGGAAGCCGCCATGATCGACGGCTGCAACCCCATCCAGATCTTCTTTAAGGTCGTGTTCCCCATCCTGAAGCCTACCATGATCTCCACTGCCATTCTGGAGACTATGTGGGTGTGGAACGACTACCTGCTGCCCACCCTGGTTCTGGACATCAAGAAGTACCGCACCATCCCCATGGCTATCCAGTACTTCCGCGGCGGCTACGGCCGAGTGGAGCTGGCTCCCATGATGGCCTGCATCATCATTGCCATCATCCCCATCATCATCCTGTACATGACCTGCCAGAAGTACATCATCGAGGGTGTGGTGGCCGGTGCTGTCAAGGGCTAAGGAGGTGCGCACCATGCGTGCAAGCGGCATTCTGATGCCCGTGTTCAGCCTGCCGGGGCCCTTTGGCATCGGCACGCTGGGCAAAGAGGCCTTCGCATTTGTCGATTTCCTTGCCGAGGCAAAACAGACCTACTGGCAGATTTTGCCCATCGGCCCCACCGGCTACGGTGACAGCCCTTACCAGAGTTTTTCCGCCTTTGCCGGCAACCCCTACTTCATTGACTACCGCCTGCTGGCCGACGTCGGTCTGCTGACGGCCGATGAAGTGCCCGCCGCACGGCCTGTAGGCTCCATCGACTACGGCGCACTGTACAACGAGCGGCCTGTGATCCTGAAAAAGGCAGCCGACCGCCTGCTGGCAGCCCCCTCCCCCGCCTATGAAGCCTTCTGCGAGGCGCAGAGCTTCTGGCTGGAGGATTACGCCCTGTTCATGGCTGTCAAGGCCGAACAGGGGCAGGCAGGCCTTGCCGACTGGCCGGATGACCTGCGCTGCCGCAAACCGGAAGCCATTGCTGCCGCAAAACAGCGCCTCGCCGGTGCGGTGGATTACTACAAGGCGGTGCAATTCTTCTTCTACACCCAGTGGAACGCCCTGAAGGCTTACGCCAACGGCAAGGGCGTCCGTCTGGTGGGCGATATTCCCATCTATGTCAGCCCGGATTCCAGCGACCTGTGGACCCACCCAGAGCTGTTCCAGACCGACGGAGAAATGCATCTGACCCAGGTGGCCGGATGCCCGCCGGACGCCTTTGCAGCAGACGGCCAGCTGTGGGGCAACCCCCTGTATGACTGGCCCACGCACAAAGCCACCAGCTTTGCCTGGTGGAAACGCCGGATGCAGCACGCCACCTCCATTTACGATGTGGTGCGCATCGACCATTTCCGCGGTTTTGAGAGCTACTACTCCATCCCCGCCGGAAACAAGACCGCAGCGGGCGGCCACTGGGAAAAGGGCCCGGACCGTGATTTTATCCACGCCATGCACGAAGCTTTGGGCGAAGGCGGCATCATTGCCGAGGACCTGGGCTACCTGACCCCGGAGGTCAAGGCCATGCTGGCAGAGAGCGGCTACCCCGGCATGAAGATCATGCAGTTTGCCTTTGACAGCCGGGAGTCCGGCAATTACCTGCCTCATACCTACCCCCGCAACAGCGTGGTGTACACCGGCACCCATGACAACGTGACCACCGAAGGTTGGCGCACCAATGCCAGCCCGGAAGATGTGGCCTATGCCTGCCGCTACCTGCGCTGCAAGCCGGAGGATCTGACCGAGGCCATGATCTGCGCCTGCCTTGCCAGTGTGTCGGACATGGCAATCATTCCGCTGGCCGACTGGCTGCATCTGGGCAGTGAGGCCCGCATCAACACCCCCAGCACCCAGGGTGCCAACTGGCAGTGGCGGCTCGGCAGCCCTATGCCCGGCAGCCTTGCAGCACACATCGCACAGCTGACTGCACTGTACGAGCGCACCCCCTGCGGCGAATAAGCGTTTTCTCCCCTTTTGGCACCCGCAGCTTCCGGCTGCGGGTGCCTTTTTTTGCGTTTTTGCGGAACATTTTTTCAGCGGCCGAAAGCGCCGCATTCACACTGTTTCCATCGTCTGTTCGCAGTTATTCTCTCGTCCGTTCACGTTTTGTTCACAAAGGTATCATCTTTTTTTTCGCCGCATCCCTTGTTATTTTTATACAGATATGCTACAATTCAGATAACATATCGTCTGCCTTTGGGCGGATTTCACGAGTGAAAGGAGCCTTTCCATTATGGATCATACATATCAGAGCACCATGCTGATGCCCGCCTCCTATGCGGTTCTCTCGGAAGAAGAAATGACCTACCTCGACGGCGGTGCCGATTATAACTTCAACGTTGGCAAGTACACCGTTACCTTCCACCCCGAAGTTCTGGTCACCTACGCCATGAATGTGGTGGTGAACGGCGTTTATATGCTGAGCCAGGGTTCCTTCCAGTACTTTATCAATACCTTCAAAGAGGGTCTGTCCGACGGCCTGAGCCTGACCGGTGTGGTCAAACACAATTGGAACCGTATGAACACCTGGAGCCGCGTTGCCACCGTCGGCATGGCAGGACTGGCCGGTTACTACGCTTATGCACAGGTGCGCAGCATGTATCTGTCGCTGAAGAACCTGTTCGGCTCTGTGTTTGGCACTACCACGAATACCGACACACAGGATCCTTCCGTGGCCGCAGGTCTGGCCGCCTGAGTGTTTCGGGTTTCTGCCTGAAAGGAGTGTTCGTTCATGAAAAAGCTCCAACTGCCTTCGTCGTATGCTGTGCTTTCGGAGGAAGAACAGCGGACCGTTTCGGGCGGCGGCGAACTCAAGGATTCTCTGGATGAGTTTTTGGGCAGCCTGCATCTGTACGATTTTACACTGGGCGAAGGGCTCGTTTCCTTCTCTGTCACCTTCGTGCCGATGCTGCTGTTCACAGCGGTCAAGAACGTGGTGCTGTTTGGCTACCGTGTCTACAACAAGCTGCTGGCATCCTCCATTTTCCGGCTGGGCACCTCGACCTCGGAAACGGTCCAGCATCTTGCAGCCCAGCAGGAGACCAATTCCTTCCCGCTGCGCTGAGTCCGTTTGAATCAAAAATTGAAAAGGGTCTGCTGCAAATTTGCAGCAGACCCTTTTTTGTTGCTTCTGCAGTTACAGCACTTGTCTTGCGCCCTGTTCCCGCAGCCGGAGCACATAGCAGCTGCCCGGGCCGAACACCCGCTCCATGGCGGTATGGTAGCGCTGCAGCAACGTTTCCGGCACATAGGCCTGAATGGTGCCCGCAAAGCCGCCGCCCTGCATCCGCCATGCGCCGCTGCTGCCCTGCAGAATGCTCTGGCTCAACGCAAGCGCCACCGACAGCCCCTGATGCCGGACATCCGTGGCGCAGTACACATTCTGGCACAGTGCAAAGGAGGCGCGCCCGCTTTCCAGCACCAGCGCGGCAAAATCGGCAAAGCGTTTTTCCAGCAAAGCCCGGCGCTGGGCCAGCGTGCGGGCATTTTCTTCGTAATAGTGGATGGCACGCAGCACCGCGCGGTCACCGCAGGCGGTACGCAGCCGGGGCAGTGCTGCCCAAAAATCGGTTTCCGGCACCTGACCCAACACCTTGCCGCCCAGGCAGGCCGCCACAGCCTCCATCTCCTGCCGGATGGCCGCGAACTCTCCGGTCAGCTCGCTGTGGCTGCCCCGGGTGTCGGTCACGCACAGGGTCATGCCGGGCGGCAGTAGACCGTCTGCGTGGATCTTTTCCACCTGCGGTGCGGCCGGGTCTGCGAAGTCGGCAAAAATGACGCCGCCCACCGCGCTGGCCAGCTGGTCCAGCTGACCGCTGGGTTTGCCAAAGTAAGTATTCTCCGCATACTGGCAGATGCCGGCCAGTGCCCGGGCATCCAGCCCACAGGCGTACTCCCCGTTCCAGATGCAGGCCATGCCCATCTCAAAGGCCGCAGAGCTGGAAAGGCCGCTGCCCCGCAGAACGTCGCTGGCCGTGTAAGCATCAAAGCCGCCAATAGCCTTTCCCGCCGTACGGAACCCCTCGGCAATGCCCCGGATCAGGCTGGCCGAGTGGGTGCTCTCCCCTTCCTGCGGCTCTGCCGTGGCCAGGTCGATCACATCCAGCTTGTTGAACCCGCGGGACTTGACCCGCACATAGCCGTCCGTGTTCCGGGCCGCTACCGCCACCAGATCCAGTGTGACCGCCGCCGCCAGCCCGTAGCCGTGCTGGTGGTCGGTGTGGTTGCCGCCCAGCTCCGCACGCCCCGGGGCCGAGTACACCTGCACCTGCCGCCCCGGGCCAAAATACAGCTCGAACTGCTCCAGCGCCGCGCAGTACCGCGCCCGCTGCCGGGCCAGTTCCTGCGGGGCGGTGCCGTAAAGCGCGGCAAGGGGTCCGTCCCACCTCCCTGCCGCGATCTGTTCCCTGAGTTGTGCGCTGGTTGCCATCCGCGATCCCTCCCTGAAACATTCAAACAGTGTTTGTAGGTTTGTTAGGTCTATTGTAATGCATCCCTTCTGTTTTTTCAATTTCTATCGAAGAAAAAGCGCGAAATTTGGCGTCCGGCTCAAAGAATAAGATGTACTTTTGTTGAATTTGCAGGCGGTTCTGTGGTATACTGGTCGAAAGACGTGACAACGAGGGAGGTCAAGCCGCCATGGCAGACGTTTACAAGCAATCCTTCAAACAGAACTACACGAACAACATCGAACTTTCCATCTTCAACTGCGGCATTGAGCGCTGCGCCCCGTCCAAGACCTGGGGTCCTGGCATCCGTGACCATTACCTGATTCACCTGGTGCTCTCGGGCAAGGGCGAATTCGAGGTAGGCGGCCGAACCTGGCAAGTCAGCACCGGAGATCTGTTCTTTGCGCGCCCCAGCCAGCTCATCCGCTACACCGCCGATGAGCAGTACCCCTGGGAGTACAGTTGGGTGGGCTTCAACGGTGCCTGCGCCCACAAGCTGGCAGCCCAGCTGCCCTTTACCGACGACGCCCCCGTACACCACACCAGCGACCCGGACGGCATGCGCGCCGCCCTGGCTAACATCTACTCCTCCCGCGGGCTGCAGCCCCAGGACGAGGCCGCCATGGTGGGTTACCTTTATTTGTTCATTGCCGCTCTGATGAAGGAAACCATCGCCGGCAAGCCGCACTCCACCTCGTCCTCCAGCCAGTATGTGCTCAACGCCATCAAATACATCCAGTTCAACTACTCCCACGACATCTCCATTGACGATGTCGCCAAGAGCGTGGGCGTTTCCCGCAGCCACCTGTACCGGGTGTTCATGCTCAATGTGGGCAAAAGCCCCATCGACTACCTCACCGAATACCGCATCAACGAAGCCTGCAAGCTGCTGCGTGCCGGTCACCTTTCCATTGCAGAGGTGGCCGTGTCAGTAGGCTTCTTCGACCAGTTCTATTTTTCGCGGGTGTTCAAGCGCGCCAAGGGCGTGCCGCCCAGCAAGTATTTTGCCACCCAGGCAGATGCTGCCCCCGCCGAACCGCAGCCGTGACCCGGCGCATTTCCACTACCAAAGGAGACTATGACCCATGCCCTTACAGAAGAACCAGATCCTGACCCTGTGCATCGAGCGGCTTTCCAGCGACGGCAGCGGTGTGGCCCACAGCCCGGACGGCGAGACCGTTTTTGTGCCGGGTGCCGCCCCCGGTGACGAAGCCGATGTGCGCATCGTAAAGGACTGCAAGCGCTACGCCTTTGGCATTCTGGACCATCTGCGCACCCCCTCGCCGGACCGCATTCCGGTGGACTGTGCCGTGGCGGGACCCTGCGGCGGCTGCAGCCTGCGGCATCTGGATTACACCGCCGAGCTGCGTGCCAAGCAGGAAAATGTGACCGATGCCTTCCGCCGCATCGGTGGGCTGGACGTGCCGGTGCTGGACATCTGCCCTTCCCCCGAAGTGGACCGCTACCGCAACAAGGTCCAGTTCCCGGTAGGGCTGGACAAGAACGGTAACCCCTGCATCGGCTTCTACGCCGGACGCACTCACCGCATCGTGCCCTGCCCGGACTGTAAGCTGCAGCCCGGCGTGCTCAACGACATTGGCAATGCACTGTGCAGGTTCTTTGCCGAAAACGGCATCCAGCCCTACAACGAAGAGACCGGCCGGGGCCTGGTGCGGCACATCTTCCTGCGGCGGGGCGCGCACAGCGGACAGATCATGGTGTGTCTGGTGTGCACTCGCCCGAACTTCCCCCACGCCGATGCGCTGTGCACCCGTCTGCGGGAGCAGTTTGCGGACATTGCCACCATCTTGCTCAATGTCAACAGCAAAAACACCAACGTGATCCTGGGCACCGAGACCCACACCCTGTACGGGCCGGGCTACATCGAAGATACGCTCTGCGGGGTTCCGGTGCAGCTGGGGCCGCTGTCGTTCTACCAGGTGAACACGCTGGCCGCCGAGCGGCTGTACGGCATTGCCGCACAGTACGCCCAGCTGACCCCGGATGACCTGTTGCTGGACCTCTACTGCGGCATGGGTACCATCGGCTTGTCCATGGTGGACCACTGCCGGGAGCTGGTGGGCGTGGAGATCGTGCCCGAAGCCATCGAGAGCGCCAAGGCCAATGCCGCCCGCATGGGGGATGCTGTGGCCGCAAAGAGCTGCTTCTTCTGTGCCGACGCCGGGCAGGCGGCCACCCGGCTGGCCGCCGAGGGCCTACACCCGGACGTGGTGATGCTGGACCCGCCCCGCAAGGGCTGCGACGAGGCCACCCTCTCCGCCGTGGTGCGCATGGCTCCCCGCCGGGTGGTCTACGTCAGCTGCAACCCCGCCACCGCCGCCCGCGATGCCGCCTGGCTGGAGCAGAACGGCTATCACGCTGAGAAGGTGCAGCCGGTGGATTTGTTCCCGAGGACGAAGCATTGCGAGGCCGTTCTCCTTTTGTCCAAACTCAACGTCGACCGCCACATTGAAGTGGACGTTAACATGGAGGAGCTGGATGTGACTGCTGCGGAGAGCAAGGCGACTTACAACGAGATTCGGGATTATGTGTGGGAACACCATCAGTTGAGGGTTTCCAACCTTTATATCGCGCAGGTGAAGCAGAAGTACGGCATCATCGAGCGAGAGAATTATAATAAGCCCAACTCTGAAAATGCCAAACAGCCCAAGTGTCCGAAAGAAAAAGAGGATGCGATCGTGGAAGCGTTGCGGCATTTTCAGATGATTTGATAAGTTGAAGCAACCTGCTGATGCTAAATAGGAGGCATCAAATGTCAAAATTAAACATTGATCAAAAAAGCGTGCGGGCACTTTTCAGTGAGAAGAAGGCTGATTTCCTCATTCCGGATTATCAAAGGCCTTACGCCTGGGGAGAAAAGGAATGCCAGACTCTTTGGGATGACCTGTTCTTATTTGCATTTCCTGATAATGACTGCGACAAATTCAACAGTGACAGCGATGAGTATTTTCTCGGCCCCATCGTCACATTTAAAAATGATGACGGTAAAATGGAGATTATTGACGGACAACAGCGCCTTACGACATTGATGCTGTTGCTTCGAGCTTTCTATGAAAAATATGGAAGCATGAAGAACGATAAAGCTGTAAAGACCAGCAAGTTCATTGAGCAGTGCATCTGGAAAACCGATGAGTTTGGTGACCCGGACAAGTCAGCATTGAAAATCGACTCAGAAGTCGCCACCGACAAGGAAAAGGACGAATTTCTGAATATCCTGAAAACAGGAACCTTGTCTGATTGCGAAAAGAGCAGCTACGCCAATAACTATCGCTTTTTTCAGCAAAAGATCGTAGACTTTCTGAATACTTACCCAGACTGGTTTTCCTTCTTTCCGATTCGGATCATGAACAACTGTATTTTGCTCCCGATTGAAGCAGAATCTCAGGACACCGCTTTGCGAATCTTCTCGACATTGAATGACCGCGGAAAGCCACTGTCTGATGCAGATATCTTCAAGGCGCAATTTTACAAGTATTACTCTGCCAAAGGCGAGCGGGAAGTCTTTATCCAAAAGTGGAAGGACCTCGAGGTACTGTGTGATTCTATTTTCCATCCTATTACCGGCACTCCGATGGATGAGCTTTTCACACGGTATATGTACTATGAACGTGCAAAGCAAGGCATCAAATCCTCGACAACGGAGGCGCTGCGCAAATTCTATGAGCGGAATGCTTACAGCTTGCTAAAAAATGACCAGACTTTTGAAAATCTGATCAATCTTGCAGATTTCTGGAATGATGTGCAGAATCAAAATGTTGAGCGCTTCTCTGACCGAGTTCTTCGCAGGCTCTTTGTTCTGAACTACGCTCCCAACGGTATGTGGACCTATTTTGTTTCGGTCTATTACATGGCCAATCGGGATTCTGATGGTCTACTGAACGACGATCGTTTCTATAGCTTTCTTAACAAAATCACCGCATTCATCTGGGCATATGCCGTTACAAATCCGGGCGTAAATGCACTGCGCACTCCCATTTTTGCAGAAATGACCAACATTGTAACCGGGCAACCTGTTCGGTTTTCTGACTATTTGTTTGATACGCAGAAATTGCAGAACGCTTTTGACAACTATACCTTCAGCAACAACCGCGCGATCACAAAGGCCATGCTGACATGGTGGGCATTCCAGAACTCCTCCCAGGAGCTCTTGTCCCTTGAAAGTGTACTTGAGATCGAGCACATCTACGCACGCAACCGCCAGGAAAAGGAGCACTCGCTTTCCAATCCGAGAAATGTTGAAAGCCTTGGCAACAAGGTGTTGTTGGAAAAGCGCATCAATATCCGCGCTTCTGATTATCGCTTCAGCGATAAGGTCAAGTACTATACCGGTTTTGAAAACAACCGGAAGCAGAAAAAAGAGGGTACAAAAATCAAGGAGCTTACTGACCTCGCTGCGAAAGCCACAGATTTTACCGAATCTGACATTGTAGAGAGAAACGCCAAAATCATCCTCAGCTTTGTCACCTTCATGCGCAACAACGATCTTCTATGTGAAGATTAAGCCCTTCTATGATCGATGCCCGTCTGATTTTCAGACGGGCATTTTCTTTTGCCGGAATATGGTGTTTCCACTTTTGTCGTGGTACAATAGATGCAAGCATCATTTTTTTTTGGGGGAAAAACGTCCTGCCATCCGATTTATCGGACACCCATTGTTGTAAAATCAGGATGTCCACCTATCACAAAAACAAGGAGCAACGTATGCCAAACGATAAGATCACCGCCGTAGGTGCCAACATTGCCGAAAAAGCCGCCATGATCTGGAACGTAGCCGATATGCTGCGGGGGCCGTTCAAGCCCCACGAATACGGTCTGGTCATTCTGCCCATGACCGTGGTAAAGCGGTTCCATGACTGCCTGCTGCCTACCCATCAGGCAGTGCTGGACACCTACGAAAAGGTGAAAAAGCTGCAGGTCATCGACGGCTTTTTGCAGAAGGCCTCCGGCTACCAGTTCTATAACACCAGCCGTTTCACCTTCGAGACTTTGCTGGCAGACCCGGACAACATTGAATCCAACTTCCGGGATTACCTGTCCGGCTTTTCTGCCAACGCACAGGACGTGCTGGCAAAGTTCGATTTTGACAACATCATCAAGCGGATGGTGGAGAGCAACACCCTCTACCTCGTTATCAAGGAGTTCGGCTCTGAGAAGGGCTATCTCGGCCCGGACAAGATCAGCGCCGTGGACTGCGGCTACATCTTCGAGGACCTGGTGCGGCGGTTCTCCGAGAGCTTTGACGAGGAAGCCGGAGCCCACTTCACCAGCCGGGATATCATCTATCTGATGACCGACCTGCTGCTGTCCGAAGCCGACCTGGACACCAGCAGCATGACCGTTTACGATATGGCCATGGGAACCAGCCAGATGCTGAGCTGCATGGAGGAGCGCATCCACGAGCTGAACAGCGACATTGAGGTGACCTGCTTCGGGCAGGAGTTCAATCCCTCCACCTTTGCCATCGCCAAGGCGGACATGATGATCCGGGGCGGCGACCCTAACAATATGCGGTTTGGTGACACTCTGTCGGAGGATCAGTTCCCCGGGTTCACCTTCCAGTACATCATCTCCAACCCTCCCTTCGGCATCGACTGGAAGCGGGAGCAGAAGGCAGTGGAAGCCGAGGCCGCCCGGGGCGAGATGGGGCGTTTTGCGCCCGGTCTGCCCAAGATCAGCGATGGTCAGCAGCTTTTTGTGCTGAACGGCCTTGCCAAGCTGGCAAACAAGGGCAAGATGGCGATCATCCAGAACGGCTCTCCCCTGTTCAGCGGCGATGCCGGCAGCGGGCCCAGCAACATCCGGCAGTATATTCTGGAAAACGACTGGCTGGACTGCATCATCCAGCTTTCCACCGATATGTTCATGAACACCGGCATCTCCACCTACATCTGGGTGCTCAGCAAGGATAAGCCCGCCCACCGTGCGGGCAAGGTGCAGCTTATTGACGCCAGCCACTGCTTCGAGCCACGCCGCAAGAGCATCGGCACCAAGCGCAACGACATCACCGATGCCTGCCGGGAACTGATCGTCACCGCCTACGGCGAGTTTGCCAACGGCAAGGTGTACGGCGACAAAAACGGCATCTATTGCGAGAGCAAGGTGTTTGAGAGCGTGGAGTTCGGCTACAACAAGATCGTTGTGGAGCGCCCCCAGCGGGACGAGGCGGGCAACGTTATCCTGAAGCGCGGCAAGCCTGTGCCGGACACCAGCCTGCGTGACACTGAAAACGTACCGCTGGTGCAGGATATTGACGCTTACTTTGCCCGGGAAGTTCTGCCCTACGCCCCCGACGCATGGATCGACCACAGCAAGACCAAGGTGGGCTACGAGATCCCCATGACCCGCTATTTCTACGAGTATCAGGCACCGGAAGCCGTGGAGGATATTGTAGCACGCATCACTGCACTGGAACAGGATATCTCCGCCGGGCTGGCAGAGCTGTTCCATAAGGAGGACGAATAATGGAACGGAAAAGTATGATTAAGGTTCGCGGTGGATTTAGTGACAGAGCCGGCATTGACCCTTGTAACATCCAAATGCAAATTGATGATTTTGATGAAAGAACTCGGACATTTATTAGTAATAAACTCTACGATTTTTTGCAAGTAACATTCAACCATGAATGCGAAACTCGTAATATAAAGTACGGTCCTACAGATCAAAATCTTTCAAATATTTTCTGTAAAAATCTAATGCAGAATGTTTTTGCAGATTTAAATCATTTACCGCTTGGTTATCATTATGATTGGGAAAAGTTTTATTCCCGAATCGAAGAGGTTTTAATGGAGGCTCCTTATAACGAAGTTTTAGATTTGCTTTGGTATATTTGCAATTGGTTTGCCTTATCCACTAACAATTGTATCGATGTTTTTCAAGAGTGGTTCAATGAACTTTTCCAAAGTGAATATGTAGGTTACCGCTTTATATCTGGTGAAATCGTTCCTATTACAGATGAAATCGAAGTAAAAGAAATTGAACAAGCCTGCTGTACGCCTTTTGACGGCGCACGCAAACACCTTAAGAAGGCTCTCAACTTTTTATCTGACCGTGAACACCCAGACTATAAAAACTGCGTCAAAGAAAGTATCAGTGCCGTCGAAGCAACCTGCCGCATTATTGCAGAAAAAGACAGTGCTACTCTTGGTGAAGCAATGGGCTAACGGTGCAGTCAACAAAGACGGTTCTATCATTAAATCCGGCTCGTTCAAAAAATTATTTAATGGATGTAACTTTCCAGATGAAAGCAGAAATATTTGGTACAGGCAATACCAATACGCCTGCCTGACAATTCACGCTTCTCCGCAAGGAACAATGGGACGAATTGCTCTACGGCAAGGCGTTCCTTGCGTTCCAATTGGACAAACCGATTATGGCATAGATATTCCTGCAAAGCATGCTGCACGCTCTCTCGCTTTAGAATCTTGTGCATTTTTTTCAGTCTGCACCTATGGAAATAACGTAACACATTCTATCGTATTAAACAACTGGGCTGATCTTATAGATGAAGCTACTGATTTCGCCGTAAAAGAAGCGTTTAAAGACCCAAATAAAACCGACCTATTTGATTCTTCACACAATAAAATGAACTAGGAGGTCTAACCATGCCCCTCAACACCACCGAAAAGCAGTTTGAATCGGACATTGCGGCGGCGCTGCTCTCCCCTGCCGGGGGCTACACCCGAAACGGAGATTGCTACGACACCAAGCTGGGGCTATTTGTGGATACCCTGATCCGCTTTGTGCAAAAGACCCAGCCCAACGAGTGGGCATTTTTTGAAAAGCAGAACCCGGTAAACCCGGTGCGGAAGTTCTGCACGGCCTTTAACAATGCCTGCGATGCGGACGGGCTGCTTTCGGTGCTGCGGTATGGGTTCAAGCACCGGGGACGGCGGTTCCGGGTGTGCTATTTTCAGCCGGAATCCGCGCTGAACCAGAAGGACGCCCAGCGCTACGCTCAAAACGAAATCACCTGCAACCGGCAGTGGTTCTACTCCGACACCACCCACAACTCGGTGGACATGGTGCTGGCGGTAAACGGCATCCCGGTGTTCGCCTTTGAGCTGAAGAACCAGTTCACCGGGCAGACCGTGGAGAACGCCAAGCAGCAGTGGATGCACGACCGGGACCCCCGGGAGGTGTGTTTCCAGTTCAATAAGCGCATTCTGGGCTACTTTTGCGTAGATCTGACCGAGGTGTGGATGGCCACCCGGCTGGCGGGCAAGGACACCCGCTTTCTGCCCTTCAATCAGGGCTCCAACGGTGCCGGACGGGACGGCGGTGCAGGCAACCCGCCCAACCCCAACGGCTACCTTACCGCCTACCTCTGGGAAGAAGTGTTCCAGAAGGACAGCATGATGGACATCCTGCAAAAGTTTATGAGCCTGCAGGACGGCAAGACCCTGATCTTTCCCCGGTATCACCAGCTGGACGTGGTGCGTAAGCTGGTGGCAGATGTGCGGCAGAAGGGTGCCGGGCAGCACTATCTCATCCAGCACAGCGCCGGGTCGGGCAAGTCCAACTCCATTGCTTGGACGGCGTACCGGCTGGCTTCCCTGTTCAACACCGAGAACAAGCCGGTGTTTGCCAGCGTCATCGTGGTGACTGACCGCACCGTGCTGGACGCACAGCTGCAGGAGACCATCTCCGGCTTCGACCATACGCTGGGCGCGGTGGAGGCCATCGGCGAGGACAAAAACTCCGGTGACCTGCGGGATGCCATCAACAACGGCGCACGCATTATCATCACCACCCTGCAGAAGTTCCCGGTCATCTACACCGAGGTGAACAAGACCGCCGGGAAGAACTATGCCGTTATCATCGACGAAGCGCACTCCTCCCAGACCGGCACCTCTGCTTTAAAGCTGAAAGCCGCCCTTGCCGACACCGAGGACACACTGCGGGAATATGCCGAGCTGGAGGGCAAAGCGGAGGACGAGATCGACCCGGAGGATGCACTGGTGAAGGAGCTGACCTCCCACGGGCGGCACAAGAACCTGTCCTTCTTCGCCTTTACCGCCACCCCAAAAGCCGCCACGCTGGAACTGTTCGGCACCGAGTACCCGGACGGCAGCCACCACCCCTTCCACATTTACAGTATGCGGCAGGCTATCGAGGAAGGGTTTATTCTGGATGTGCTGCAAAACTACATGACCTATTCCACCTGCTTCAAGATCGCCAAGACCATCCCGGACAACCCCGACCTGCCTGCCAGCCGGGCGGCAAAACTCATCCGCAAGTATGAAGAGCTGCACCCCTACAACATCAGCCAGAAGGCAAAGATCATTGTAGAGACCTTCCGGGAGACCACCAGCCACAAGATCGGCGGGCGGGGCAAGATGATGGTAGTCACCTCCTCCCGGCTGGCGGCGGTGCGGTACTTTCACGAGGTCAAGCGCTATATTGCGGAGCAAGGTTATGACGATGTGCAGATCTTAGCGGCGTTTTCCGGTGCCGTACCGGACGGCGGCGTGGAGTACACGGAGCAGTCTCTGAACGTCCGCGCCGACGGCAGCCACATTGCGGAGAGCCAGACCAAAAAGGAGTTTCACAACAACTTCAATGTGCTCATCGTGGCAGAAAAATACCAGACAGGCTTTGACGAACCGCTGCTCCATACCATGATCGTGGACAAAAAGCTGAAGGGCGTCAAGGCGGTGCAGACCCTCTCCCGTCTGAACCGTACCTGTCCCGGTAAAACCGACACCTTTGTGCTGGATTTTGTGAACAAGGCAGAGGACATCCGAGATGCTTTCCAGCCGTTTTATCAGGAAACCTTTCTGGAGCAGGAGGTCAACACCGACCTCATTTACAAAACCCAGAAGGAGTTGCGGAGCTTTGCCGTTTATTCCGATGCAGACGTGGAAGCCTTTGCCAAGGAGTATTTCCGCAGCACCAAGTAGGATAAAAACGCCGTGGGCCGCATGAGCAGCGTTTTGAAGCCCGTGGCGGACCGCTACAACCAGAAAACGCAGGCCGAGCGGTACCAGTTCCGCCGTCTGCTGCGCAGCCTTGTCAAGTGGTACGGTTATGTTTCGCAGGTGGCACGGATGTTCGATGAAGAGCTGCACAAGGAGAACGTATTCTGCGCTTATCTGCTCAAATTGCTGCCGCCGGACGAGGTCTCTCCGCTGGACTTGGAGGGCAAATTGCAGTTGGAGTATTACAAGCTGCAAAAGACCTTTGCCGGTGCCATCGAGCTGGAACACGCCAAAGGCGTCTACGAGCCGGTCACCCAGAAGGGTGCTCTCGGCCACGACCCCAAGGAGCCGCTGGACGAGATCATTTTGAAGATCAACGAGAAATTCAAGGGCGAGTTCACCAACGCCGACCGAGTGCTGCTTACTGCCCTGCATGACCGTCTGCTGGCCGACCCGAAGCTGGCAAAGCTGGCGCGCAGCTCCGACCCGCAGATCTTTACCGAGAGCATCTTCCCCAAGGCTTTTGACACTGCCGCACAGGACAGCTATCTTGAAGCGCAGGACACCTTCGCTTCCCTGTTTGAAGATACCAGCAAATACAAGGCTATTATGTCGGCATTGGCAGAGTGGCTGTATGGGGAATTCCGCAAGAAGTAAAACCGTTTTCCTTTTTGTTTGCTTAAAACAGCCTGCATCCACGGGATGCGGTTCAAGGGTTTGGGTGTTCCCCAACAAGCATTTTGCAATGCAAATGGTGTTTGTATAGACAGACACATTGCTTGCAGATGCAGACGACGGTCTGACCAAAATTGATACTACCTTTGATGGTGATACCGTCTGGCTGTCCATCGACCAGATGGCTGAGCTGTTCCAGCGTGACCGCAGCGTTATTGGAAAACACGTCCGGAATATCTTCAAGGAAGGTGAGCTTCAGAAGGAATCAGTGTGGGCAAAATTTGCCTACACTGCCGCAGATGGAAAGGTCTACGATGTGGACTATTACAACCTCGATGTCATCATCTCCGTCGGCTACCGGGTCAAATCCAAACGCGGCACACAATTCCGCATCTGGGCAACCGGCATCCTGGCAGTGCTGAGCAGCCTGCTCATGGCATTTGCGCCCGGCCTTTTCCTGATTTGTGCGGCAATGGGGCTGAACGCCCTGTCCAGCACCATGTTTTCCGGCACCGATGCCGCTCTGACCTACGACAGCCTGAAGCAGGCCGGGCAGGAAGAACGGTATCTTTCCGTGGCCGCCAACCGCTCCCAGATCGGCATGCTGGCCAGCGCGCTCGGCTCCCTTGCCAGCACACTGCGGCGGTTTCTGCGGTTTTCCGGCTTTTATCTGGTGAGTGCGCTGTTCAGCAGCATTTCCACACTGGCCATGCTCCTGCTGAAGGAACCTGTGGTCACCGAGGCACAAGCCGCCCGGAGTTCCCATTCCCTGCGAGAGCTGCCGGGCCAGTTCGCGCAGCTGGTGCGGGACAGTGCCGCCGCCCTGCGCGGCTGCCCGCTGGCGGCAAAACTCATCGCTGCCGATGCGGTCATCTCTGTCCCCTGCTATCTGACCAAGATGTTCCTGCAGCAGCGGCTCGTGGAGCTGGGCTGGCCCACCGAGTGGCTTTTTCTTCCCTTGCTGCTGGGCGGTGCGGCCTGCGTGGCCGGTACCGAGATCGGCCGACGGGTACATTCCCACACCCTGCGGCGGTTCTACACGGTATGTGCCCTGCTGGTCGGCGGCGGGACCTTTCTGGTCGGCGCAGCGCCCGCATGGGGCGGCATTCTGGGCATGATGCTGGTGCAGGGCGTGCTGGAAGTCTGGCTGCTCCATGCCGACCAGCGTCTCAATGCCCTGATCTCCAGTGATCAGCGGGCTACCCTCATCAGTGTGGACAGCATGGCCTACAGCATCCTGATGATCCCCGCAAGCTCCTTTGTGGGTGCCGTGGGCGATCTCTTCGGGCAGGCGGGTGCTGGGCTTGCCCTGCTGGGCGTCCTGACCGCCGCCAGCGGGGCGGCGGTACTGGCCAAGCGCCGGAGCTGAGTTTTGCCACAAAACGCAAAAGACCGCTGCGGCCTCCGGAGAGATCGCAGCGGTCCTTTCTTTTATGCTCAGTAGCACTTTTTGCAAGCCGTGAATCCGCGGGATTTTGCAGTGGACAGGCTCACTTTCTCAGGGCCTTTCATTCCGCTGCAGTTGGGGTTGCTGTGGTACTTCTTGCCGCCATGGGTGGGGATCCACACCATCTGGCTGGTCGTCTGGCCGGAAGATGCACTGCCCGTGCTCTTTTTGCTGCCGGAAGTGGTCGTGGTCTTTTTGCTGCTGGCGGCAGCGGCGGCCTTCTGGGCATCCAGCTTTTTCTGCCCGGCCGTGTACAAAGCTGTCGTGTCGCTGGTGGTGCCGTTCAGCAGCACCGAGCCATTCTGGATGTCCAGAATGGGCATGCCGTTCACGTCCAGTGTGCCAGCATACACGCCGTACAGGGTCATCTGCTGTGCCGGGGCCGCCGCCTTGAAGGCATCAAATTTCGACTTCTGCACGGCTACATACCACACGCCGTCGGCGGTGTCAAAGCCAAAAATAAATGCAGTATCGTTGCTGGTAGCCGCACTGTAATTGGGCGTACCGGTAATAGTGATAGGCTGTCCCAGCGGCTGAGACGTTGCCTGCGCATAGGGTACCGTCTGGCAGGAACTGCTGTCCACCGCCGCAAAGGCCGCCGGGCAGCACAACAGGCTCAGGCACAGGGCCAGTGCCGCTGCAAGAATCCGGAATTGTTTTTTCATCGCACACATCCTCCTCTGTTTGCCGGTCACCCGGCTACTTTACGGTTTGATCGTACCTCCTGTTTCTCTGTGCAGCAATTCCCAGAATGTGTTGTTTTTCGGCACATTCCGACGCATTCAGGAAGCAAGATCAGTTCTCACCATATATTATACCACTTTATGTTCATTTATGAACCGTATTATGGCATTCATTTCAAGCAAAATTCACCTCATAATAGTATTGGGGTGATAATAATGGATGAACTCAGAATTAAAAAGCTCTCCGAACCTGTTACATTTACGATTCGCGTAGACAAGTCAATCGTCGATTTCTACGATGATCTTGCCGGAAAAACAAATCGCTCCCGCAATGAGCTGATCGGGCTTGCTTTGGACTACGCCAAGGATAAGATCATCGTGGAAGAATAAGCGTTCTTTCCGTAAACAAAAAATGCGAACGAAAGCATTTCTGCTCTCGTTCGCATTTTTTATTGCTTCACACAGCGTGTCGTGTTGCGGGCGCTCCGGATCAGATGCCGGCGGCAGCGTTCTGACCGGCAAAGCGGCCGAAGGTGGCGCTGCGGCCTGCGGCGGCACCTGCCATCAGGCTGGGATAGCTGCCGGAGAAGTAGTTACCACTCATGTCGCCGATGACATACAGGCCGGGGATGGCCTTGAAGTCCTGATCAATGGCGTGCATATTGTCGTCGATCTGGATGCCGTCGATGGTGCAGATCAGATAGCCGCCGGCCTGACGGACGCCGTAGAAGGGAGCTTCGCTCAGGGTGGACAGACGATAGTCCTCCTTACCGTAATCCTCGTCCTCGCCCTTGGCAGCCAGCTCATTGTAGCGATCCACCGTTGCGGTGAAGGTGTCCTTGGGCAGGCCCAGCTTGTCGGCCAGCTCCTCCACGGTGTCGGCCTGCACGATGTAACCCTGGTCCTGCAGATCGGCGTTCATGCCCTCGATGTACTCAATGGGGAACACCGGAGCGGTGCCGTTCACATGCGGGTACAGACGGCTGCAGCCGTGGGTGGCAAAGTGCTCCACATCCTCGGGGTACTTGCTGTCCCACACAGTGCAGTAGGTGTGGTAGGGCTGGCTGGCTGCAGCGTGCAGCACCAGATCGTAAGGCATGTACTCGTTCATGAAGCGCTCACCGTTCAGGTTCACCTTCAGGAACGGCTGGCTGCCCATCCAGAACAGCGCGCCATCGCTGGCCTTGCCGTACTCGCCGGTCTGGTCCGGCTTGATGGCACCGCGGTCAAAGATCATGGAGGTGTGGGTCTGGTCCATGATGGCACCGGCCCACAGGCAGGCCTTGATACCGTCGCCCTTGGCACCGGGCTTGGAATAGTTGATGCAGGTCTGCTCCACGCTCTGGGGCTGCAGGGCGTTCATCATGGTTTCATTGCCGCTGTAGCCGCCGCAGGCCAGAATGACGCCCTTGGATGCGTTGTAGCGCACATACTCGTCGTTGGCATTCTTGGCAATCAGGCCGGTGACGCGGTTGCCGTCCTTTTCCAGCTTGACCATGGTGATCTCGTACTGCACTTCCAGACCGTCGGCCTCGGCGTGCTTGAGCACGGCGTCCATGGTCAGCTGCTCGCTGTACTCGTCGCCGTACTGGGTGCTGTGGCCCACGTCCAGCACCTCGTAGTTGTCGTTGCCACGCTTTTCGTCGATCTCGTGGCGGAAGTCGATGCCGCTCTCGGCCAGTACGTCGGTGAACCAGTCGATGGTCTCACCGCTGCGGTCTGCCCACACCTGTGCCAGGCTGCGGCGGGTATAGCCCTGGCTCCAATTGCACAGGTAGCGCACAGCGTCCTTCTTGTTCACGTCATCGCCGTCCTCCTGCTGCTGCTTGGAGCCGCAGGCAGCCAGCGTGTCGCGGATGCCGCTGGCCATGTCGTGGCCGAACTTTTCGATCAGGATGGTCTTGGCACCAGCCTCGGCCGCGGCGGCAGCGGCAAAGGTACCAGAAGAACCAGCACCCACCACCAGCACCTCACACTCCACGGTCTGCTTGATGTCGCTCTCGGCCACTTCGGGCTCCTCGCCCAGCCAGTCGGCGGTGGAGGCAGTCTCCTCGGTGGTCTGCTCAGCGGGGTTGATGGCACCGCCGCTGGCCTGACGGATGCAGTCGGCCACAGCGTTCTGCACAGCCTTGCTGGTCACGGTGGCACCGGTCACACCGTCGATCTGGCTGGTCTGAGCGTTCATCACCTGCTCGATCAGCTTGTCCTTGGCGGCCTGGCCGATGCTGTCGGTCTCGCCGGACAGGTCCAGCTCCACCTTGGTGATGCTGGCAGCGTCAAAGGTCACCGTGGCGGTGATCTCGCTCATGCCCTTGGCGGTGGCAGTGTAGGTGCCGGGGGTGTAGATGCCGGCTGCACCGGAAGATGCAGCAGCGGTGGAGCTGCTGGCTGCATTGCAGGCAGCCAGACCGGCTGCGGTGACGCTGCTCATGGCGGCAGCGGCAGCGATTTTCAGAAAGCCTTTGCGGGAGATCTTTTCCATAATAAGGTTCCTTTCTCTTCTTTTTCTTCGTGCTTTGTTCCAGAGTAGCAAAAATGCTTTGCCATTCTTGTTAAAAGTATCACATTTACAACCAAAGAAAAAGAAGTTATAATATCCCTGTAGGTATCAAGAAAAACTTGCGTTTTATTTCCGGAAAGGAACCTCCCATGACCATTCAGCAGCTGCGCTATTTTCTGGCCCTGTGTCAGGACCTGAACTATACCCGCACGGCCGGGCGGATGTATCTGTCCCGGCAGGCTCTGCGGCTGAGCATTGCCGCACTGGAAGAAGAACTTTGCGGCCCGCTGTTCATCAATGTGCGCAATCACCTTGCCCTGACCGAAAAGGGCCAGCGCTTCCGGACACAGGCCGCGCCGGTGGTGGAGCAATTTGACCGGATGTGCGCGCAGGCGTATCAGGATATCCGGTCCCCCGCCCTGCGGCTGGGCATCAGTGTGGCGTTGGTGCCCAGCTACCTGCCCATGCTGGGGGATGTGCTGGAGCAGTTCCGGCAGCAATACCCGGGCATCCCGCTGGAAACCACATTGCTCTCCAACGACGCCGTATGTGCACAATTGCAGAACGGCACGCTGGACGCCGGGCTGGTGATGGACCTAGGCGACTGCGCGGCCGGGCTTGCCCGCACCGCGCTCACCCGGCACACTGCGGCCCTGCTGGTGCCCCGCTGCAGCCCGTTCTGGGGGCGCAGCAGCATCGCCCCGGCAGAGCTGGACGGCCAGCTGCTGTTGGTGCCGGGCCTTGCGCCGGAGCCGCTGGCCCCGCTGTGGAATACCCTGCGGCAGGCCGGTGCCCGCCCGAAGGTAGAGATCGGCGAACAATACTATCAAGTGCTTTACCGCACCCAGGAGCGCAACGGTCTGGCCCTGGACCGGTTGGAGATCACCTCCGACCACTGCATGGACAATGTTCAGGACGTGGCACTGGACGGCATGCCGCCCATCTGCGCCGCCTTTTTGCAGCCGGAGCACGCAGAGCACCCCTGTGTCCGGCTTTTGTGTAGCTTTTTGCAGGAACACCTGCGCAATCTATGAAAGAAGGGACCCCTTATGCATTTTTATGGAACCATCGGCCCGGCCTGCGCCAGTGCCGGAACTCTGCGCCGCCTTGTGGACGCCGGCATGACCGGCCTGCGCATGAACCTTTCCCACGGGGCGCTGGCCGAACACGCTGACTGGCTGGCAATGATCCACGCTGTCGACATTCCGGACCTGCTCATCGACCTGCAGGGGCCGGAACTGCGTGTCGGGCGGCTGGCCAGCCCGGTCACCCTGCCGGAGGGCGGCACGGTACAGCTGGGTGCAGGCGGCATTCCCTGCCCTGTCCAGCTCGTGCAGGCAGCCCGCCCCGGGCAGCAGCTTTTGCTGGATGACGGCAAGCTGCTGGTGGAAGTAACTGCCGCCGGGCCGGATGCACTGGTCTGCACCGTACTGCGGGGCGGCGTTCTGCAAAGCCGCAAGAGCATTGCCGCCCCGGGTCTGTCGGTGCCCATGCCCACCCTGACAAGTGAGGACCTTGCCAACCTGCGCATCGCAGCTTCCTGCGGCGTCACCGGGGTCATGCTGCCCTTCGTGCGCGGGAAGCAGGACATCCTTGCCCTGCGGCAGGCGCTGGCCGAGGCCGGTGCGCCGCAGATCCGCATCTTTGCAAAGATCGAGAACCTTGCCGGGGTGCAGGCCCTGCCGGAGTTTCTGTCCCACGTGGACGAGGTGGTCATTGCCCGCGGCGACCTGGGCAACGCCATGCCGCTGTGGGAGCTGCCCCGCTGTCAGAAACAGCTTTCCGCCGCCTGCCGGGCCGCCGGGGTACCCTTTATGGTGGTCACCCAGATGCTGGACAGCATGTGCACCCGTGCCGTGCCCACCCGCGCCGAGGTGAGCGATATTTACAATGCTGTGTTGGATGGTGCGTCCAGCCTGATGCTCACCGGCGAGACCGCCGCCGGGCAGTACCCCGTGCAGGCCATGGAGTTCCTGGTTCGGACGGCAAACACCGCCCTGTAAGGCAGTTCGGCCTTCTGCGCGCTTTTTCGGCCCGAAATGACAAAAAGGATGGATTCTGTCGTAAAGAGTTGGTATAATGAGGGCAAAATATTTTTGCAGGAAGGTTTTTCTATGGGAATCGTAGTCATCGGAGCCGTTTTTGTGGACATCAAGGGGTACCCCCTTTCCACCTACATCCCGGGCGGGCGCAACTCCGGCCGGGTCGAGCAGGTACACGGTGGTGTGAGCCGCAACATCGTGGAGGACATCGCCAATGTGGAGCTGCGCCCCACCTTTGTGGGTCTGGTGGACGACACCGGCATGGGCCAGGATGTCATCGACAAGCTCCGCGACCACAAGGTGAACACCCAGTTCATCCGCCGCGTGAAGGACGGCATGGGCACCTGGCTGGCCGTGTTCAACAACGACGGTGACGTATGCGCCTCCATCTCCAAGCGCCCGGACACCACTCCCCTCACCGCTCTGCTGAAAGAGCAGGGAGACGAGATCTTCAAGGACTGCGACAGCATCGCGCTGGAGCTGGATCTGGAAAAAGAGACGGTCAAGCAGGTGCTGCGCTTTGCCAAAAAGTACAACAAGCGGGTCTACGCGGCCATCTCCAACATGAGCATCGCCATGGAGCGCCGCGACTTTTTGCAGCAGGTGGACTGCTTTGTGTGCAACCAGCAGGAAGCCGGGCTGCTCTTCTCGGACGATTACGACCACCTTTCCCCCGCTGCCATGCGGGAGGTGCTGGCCGCCAATGTACACAGCGCCAACATCCCCTGCATGGTGGTCACCATGGGCGGGCAGGGTGCCGTGTATGCCCGCACCAACGGCGAAAGCGGCGTTGTGCCCGCCAAGAAGGTGGATGTGATCGACACCACCGGTGCCGGTGACGCCTTCTTTGCCGGTACAGTCATCGGCCTGACCTACGGCAAGAACCTGCCCGCCTCCTGCGAGATCGGCAGCCGTCTGGCCGCCTCGGTGATCTCCATCACCGAAAACGTCTGCCCCCGGTTCCGCCCGCTGGAATTCGGGCTGGACATTCCCGTGCTGGACTGAGTTACACCCAAAAGCGCCGGAGCATTCCCGCAAAAGGGAGCGCTCCGGCGCTTGTTTTTTGTTTGTCAGAGTTCGTTGATGGCTGCTGTGACGGGCATTGCCTGCAATCGCTTCACCGGGCCGTGCACCGCAAGCGCCGCTGCACCTGCCACGAACAGACAGAGCACTGCCAGCAGCCCGAAGGGCACCCGCCACGCGACGCCGAAATAGTGGGTGATCAGCCGGGTATACAGTGCACGGTGCAGCACAAGGCCGGCAGCAACGCCCACCAGCAGGCCGGACGCCGCATAGGTCCCGGCCTCCGCCGCGATCATCCGGCACAGTTGGACATCCTCCATGCCCACGGCGCGCATGGCACCGTACTGCCGGGCACGGGCGGAAACGCTCATGGAGATGCTGTTGACGATGTTCAGCAGCGAGATGCCGCCGATGATGGCCAGAAAACCGTACAGCACGATGCGTACCGCGTAATAGGTGCCGCGGTCCTGCCGGTTGCTCTCCCGCAGGTCCTGCATGATGACGTCATCCGTGGCAAGGTCCGCCAGCGTGAAGAGGGTGTCCTCGTCGGCGGTGCGGTCCAACTGCACACCTACCATATTATAGTTCTGGTCGCCTGCCACCTGTCGGAGCAGCGCTTCCGGTGCAATAAGGGTCACATCATCCGGGAAGGTGCCCTCCGAGAAGGCACCCACGATGGTAAGCGGCACCCCGTTCACTGTGATGACGTCCCCGATCTGCATGGGGTTGTTCTTATTGTAGATGGTCATCACTTCATTGCCTGCGCCGGGCATCCGACCCCGTACCACCACGGAACGGCTGGACTCCAGCATATAATCATCGTAGGAGCAGAAGATAACGTGATCCACGTTGCCCTTGTCGCTGCTGGCCGGGGTATCCACCAGACCAGTGCAGCCCCACGCATGGGCGACGCCCGGCACTTCCAGCAGTGTCCGGGTCATGCTGCCGGGCAGCACCTGCGCATTGCCGTAGCCGTTGTAAAGCACATCGGGCTGCCACGGCACCAGACTGGGCAACAGCAGAGAGGCGAACTGCAAGAGCACGGTAAAGCCCAGCGCCAGCACAATGCTCAACGCAAAGCTGGCGGTCATCAGGGCCCAGTTCTTTTTGCTGGCGGTGGCATGGCGGACGCCCAGTGCCAGTTCCACCCGGCCCTTTCCGGCATGGGCCGCACGGCCCACCGACACATTCTGGGTGCTGCCGGAGACCGCCGCCATCGGCGAGACCTTTGCCGCCCGCTTTGCCGGGGCCTGCGCAGCCAGCAGCACCGTCACCACACCCACCACGGCACCGGCGCACAGGCCCGCAGGGCTCAGCTGCCAGACTGGCGTTGCCGCAAACTCGCCGCCGACGCCGTACCGCAGCGCGGCGCAGATCGTCCAGCTGACCAAAGTGCCCAGCACAAGGCCGATGGGCACCGCCGTCCTGCACCAGTTGAGGGCTTCCAGCCGGACGAACCGGATGACCTGCCGTTTGCTCATGCCGATGCAGCGCATCATGCCAAAGAACTGGGTGCGCTGGGCCAGATTGCTGTTCATGCTGCCGGAGATCATCAGCACTCCGGCCAGCAGCACCAGCACGAACAGCACCGCTGCCATCCCGTACACGGTCTGAAAAGCCGTACTGCTGCTCTGCCCTGCCGAACCCATCACCTGCAGGTTTTCCTGCACAGCCGTCTCCCCGTACCGGCTGCGCAGCTTCGGCAGGGCCTTTGCTGCTCTGGCCGCGCTGGTGTATTCCAGCTCATAATGTGTCTGGGGCAGTGCCTCGCCGTTTGCAGTCAGCAGGGCCGCAAAGGCTTCCTGCGGCAGGTAGGCATCCACGATGCTGTACTGCTCGCCGTAAAAATCCTCGTCGATGCCGCCGACGCCGGTGACCGTGAGGGGCTTTTCCGTTCCGTCCGGCAGTGTCAGCGTTACAGTGTCTCCGCTGCCCACATGCAGCACCCGTGCAGCGGTCTTGCCCAGCAGCACTTCGTTTTCCGCCTGCGGGTAGGTGCCCGCAAAGGCTGCGGCACGGTTCAGGCTCACATAATCTGCATCGGCACCATACAGCACCACCCGCTTGCCGTTCAGGCGGTATGCGCTTTCGCCGTTCTCATTGAATACTGCTCCGGCACCCACCCGCACCACGTCCGGCTGGCCGACCAGCTGCGCAGCCTGCTCCGGCGTGATGCCGGTGACCTCCAGATGCCAGCTGCCGCTTTTTCCGGCTGCACGGCCCGTCTGGGTGCGCAGCATCATGTCCGCCACACTGAAGATGGCCGTGACCAGGAACACTGCCGTGACGATGCACAGGATGGTCAGCCGGTTCTGCCGCCTGCGCACCCTGGCAGAAATGGGGATCAGGCTTAGATAGCTTTTCATTCCGCGCACCTCCCGAAGTCGGTCAGCACGCCGTCCGACACCTGCAGCACCCGGTCTGCCGTCTGGGCGATGCTGCGGCTGTGGGTGATCATGACGATGGTCTGGGCGTATTTGCGGGAAGCCTCCTTCAGCAGGGCGATCACCTCGCCGCTGTTGCGGGTGTCCAGATTGCCGGTCGGCTCATCGGCTAAAATCAGCGCCGGACGGGTGATGAGCGCCCGCCCGATGGCCACGCGCTGCTGCTGCCCGCCGGAAAGCTGGCCGGGCAGGTGACTGCGCCGCTTGCGGAGGTCCAGCACATCCAGCAGTTCTTCCAGATACGCCGTGTCCGGCTTCTGGTAGTCCAGCAATACCGGGAACAGGATATTCTGCTCCACGGTCAGCTCCGGGATCAGGTTGAATGCCTGAAACACAAAGCCGATGTTCCGGCGGCGGAAGATGGTGCGCTCCCGCTCTTTCATGGCAAACAGATCTCGCCCGTCCAGCAGCACCTTGCCGGAGGTAGGGGTGTCCAGCCCGCCCAGCAGATTGAGCAGAGTGCTCTTGCCGGAACCGCTCTCGCCCACCACGGCCACAAATTCGCCCTTGGGCACCGAGAAGCTCACGTCCTTCAGCGCCTGCACGGCAGTCTCGCCGGTGCCGTAGGTCTTGCAAAGGGCCTGTGCCTGCAACAGATTCATACAAAAACCTTCTTTCGTTTTGATCTGTCCACAGCATACCACCCGTTTGCTACAGCCCGGTGACTGCAAGACTACAATTTTGTAGGGATCGCCGGAGCGGGCCTGTTCCGCAGCAGGATGGTGAAGGCGGTGCCCCGGCCCAGCTCACTTTCCACTTCCAGTGTGCCGCCGTGGACCTCCACAATGGATTTCGCCAGCGGCAGCCCCAACCCGATGCCCGGCGTATCCTGCGCAAAGCGGCTGCGGTAGAATCGCTTGAACAGATGGGGCAGGTCCTCCGGGTGGATGCCGGTGCCGGTGTCCACCACCCGGATGCGCACAAAGTCGGCAAAGCGGCTGCCCTCTACCGTCACGGTGTCCCCGGCGCGGGTGTGGTCCAGCGCATTCTTGATCAGGTTGCCCACGGCCTCGCGCATCCACACCCGGTCACAGCACAGGCACACCCCCTGCTCTGCCGCGACGGCCAGCTGCTTTTGCTCCTGCCGGGCGCGGCAGGCAAAGGGCCGGGCAGTCTGCTCCAGCAGACCTTGCAGATCTTGTTCCGTTTTTTCCAGCTGTACAGTCCCCGCATCCAGCCGGGTGAGCTTGAGCAGACTTTGCACCAGCTGTTCCATCCGGTCCAGCTCCTGTTCGGAAAGTTCGGCCAGCTCCCGCACATTTTCTGCGTCATCCGTTCCGGCCTGCAGCAGACCGTTGTAGATATTCAGAGCGGCCAGCGGCGTCTTGAGCTGGTGAGAGATATCGGCCATGGTGTTCTTCAAAAACTGCTTTTCCCGCTGTTCCCGGTCGGCATGGGCGTTGAGCACTGCCGCCATCTCATTCACTTCATGGAACAGCCGGTACAACTGCCCTTCACGGCCGCTGTCCAGCCGGGCAGTGGCGTCCCCGTCCAGCAGGGCACGCACCTGCGCAGCCGCTTCCTCCAGCCGTTTCTGCCGTCGAGCAAAATAAGCAGCGGCACTGCCCAGCACCCCGGCCGCCAGAAGGACAAACAGCCCCAGCAGCGGCAGGCACAGTGCCGGGCACAGTGCCCACGACGCGCATTCTGCCGCCAGCAGGGCCGCAGCCAGCCCGGTGCACAACCGGGCAAACAGCTGCCGGACATCGTCCTCCACCAGAAATTTCATCTCACACATCCCCGTTCCAGCGGTAGCCCATGCCCCGCACCGTGACCAGCCGCTGCGGGCTGCCGGGGTCATCCTCCACCTTGAGCCGCAGCCGCCGGATGTACACCGTGAGGGTGTTGGTATCTACATAATTGCCCTCGCAATCCCACAGGGCGTTCAGAATGGTCTCTTTGGTCAGCACCTGCCCCGGGCTGCGCAGAAACAGGCACAGCAGCTTGTACTCCGCTGCCGTGAGTTCCAGCGGAACGCCGTTCTTTTCGGCCCGGCCGGCCAGCAGATCTACCCGGATGCCGCCGGAGCACAGCTCGGTGGCCTGCTGTGCCCCGAACCCTCCGGCCCGGCGCAGCAGTGCGTGCACCCGACTCAGCAGCACCCCCAGCTTGAAGGGCTTGGTGATGTAATCGTCACCACCCAGGTCCAGCCCAGTGATGATGTCCATTTCCTCATCCGACGCGGTCAGAAACAGGATGGGCACCCCGGAAGTGCGGCGCACCTCCCGGCAGAAGTCGAAGCCGGTGCCGTCCGGCAGGGTCACGTCCAGCATCAGCAGGTCGTAGCGGCCCGCCTGCCACAGATGCCCGGCCTCGGCCAGGGTACGGGCCGTGTCCAGCGCATAACCCGCCCGGCCCAGTGCAAGGGTCAGCCCGGTGACCAGACTTTTGTCATCCTCCAGCAGTAAGATCCGCTCCATGGTGCAATTTCTCCTTTTTGCAAAAAATGCCGGGTGCTGCCGCAGGTACGGCAGCTGCCCGACGTGCAGTCACGCATTCTGTTGTTTGTACTGTTCGCCCCACGCCCACATAGCGTCCATGATGGGCTTCAGGCTCCGGCCCCTCGCGGGCCGTTTTTTCTATTTTACGGCACAGAAGCGGTACTTGTCAAGCAGGGGCCGGACACCCCCGCACATCCGGCTCAAAAAATTTTTTTGCAGCCCAAATTGCGAGAAATCGGCGGTTCATCGCAAAAGTTTCCGAATCGTAACCGGTCAAAAGTCACCCGCCGGTAACCAGGTTACCGCATTGTGCGTACTTTACGCCGGGCAAAAAGGGGTGTATCATGGCCTCGTCAGCCGGGGCACGCCGAGATGCCCCGCACACCCAATGCAATAATCCTGGAGGATGCTCACGGCGCCATCGCCGACTTCTCCGGCAACCCTCCCTACGAGTTCTGATTCCCGTTTCGTGCAGATCGCCTTGGAAACGCTGTTTTCAGGGCGTTTTGCCGTTTGGTACCGCAAAGGAGGTCTTTCTATGACCCAGACCGAACGCCGCCGTTTTTTGCTCAGCCGCCTGCTGTCAGAAGCCCCCGAATACCGGCATCTGGCCGTCCCGGACGATGCCGCCGGGCAGAAGCAGCTGCTGCGCGCACTGCTCAATGTGCGCCCGCCCCGGGATGCCAGCCCGGAGTTTTTGCAGGTGCAGGACGAATACCTGCGCGCCGAGCTTGCCCAGAAGGGCGTTACCGTCCTTGAAGGCCTGACCCCCGCCGCCCGCTGCGGGGAAGCTGCCCTTTACCTGTGGCAGGGCGACATCACCACGCTGCAGTGCGACGCCATCGTCAACGCCGCCAACAGCGGCATGACCGGCTGCTATGTGCCCGGCCACCGCTGCATCGACAACTGCATCCATACCTTTGCCGGGGTACAGCTGCGCAGCGCCTGTGCCCGCCTGATGGCGCAGCAGGGCCACGAGGAGCCCACCGGGCAGGCCAAACTCACCCCGGCCTTCAACCTGCCCTGCCGGTATGTCCTGCACACGGTGGGGCCCATCGTGACCGGGCGCGTCACCGCACGGGACCGCGCTCTGCTGGCCTCCTGCTACTGCGCCTGTCTGACGAAGGCCGCAGAAGCCGGGCTGGAAAGCATCGCATTCTGCTGCATCTCCACCGGCGTGTTCTGTTTCCCGAATGAGGATGCGGCAGAAATTGCCGTACAGACTGTGAAGGAGTTCCTGCAAACGCCCACAACCATCAAAAAGGTGATCTTCAATGTTTTCAAAGATTTGGACAAGGAAATCTACACCCGACTGCTCACAGCCTGAGCAGCTCAAAAAGGCCCTGCACGAGGCTGATGCCGTCATCATCGGCGCAGGAGCCGGGCTGTCCACCTCCGCCGGGTTCACCTACGCCGGGGAACGATTCCGAACATATTTTTCCGATTTTGCCAGCAAATACGGCTTTACGGATATGTATTCCGGCGGCTTTTACCCTTACCCCACCATGGAGGAATACTGGGCGTACTGGAGCCGGTACATTTATATCAACCGCTATCAGAACGCCCCAAAGGCCCGCCGTCCATCTCTTTTGGCTCCGGCTTGATGGCCGCTTTTAACTGCGGTGTATTGACCGAACCGAGCTGGAACAGATGATCCGCGAACACGGATTTATCGTTTCCGACAGCTAAAATGTATTTCAGTAGATCTCCCGTAATATGCCGGGCCGTACCATCCGACCGAAATTTCCGTCGTAGTTCAGGTTTCCACGCAAGAATGACAGAGCATTCCCGTCCTCTCGCTGCAGTCCTGCACCCCGATAAAAAGCTGCCCGCATACCGTGTGATCTTGTCACATCCGGTATGCGGGCAGCTTGTCTTTTCTGATTTTACGCGCTTTTGGGGCTTATTTTGCCACGATCTCGTCGGCCAGAGCGTCCATCTGGGCTTCCGCAGCAGCATTGGCAGCAGAGCGGATGGTGACCACATTCTCGCAGACCGTGATGTTCTTCATGCCTTCCAGCTCGGCGCGCATGAGTTTGGCAGCCATGGGGGCCCAGGTGCCGTTCTCCATCAGGCCGACGGTACGGTTCTGGAACGCCTTGGTCTTGAGGTGGGTCAGCAGGGACTCCATCGGCGGGAAGAGGAAGCCGTCATAGGTGGCGCAGGCCAGAACGATCTTTCCGCAGCGGAATGCCTCGGTGACGGCGTAGGACACATCGGTGCGGGTCAGGTCCATCTCCACCACCTTTGCGCCCTTGGCACGCAGCTTTTCGGCCATGGTGTGGGCCGCGGCGCGGGTATGGCCGTGGATGGAAGCACTGGCCACCAGGATCTTTTCCGGCTCCTCCGGCTTGTAGCTGGACCAGGTATCATAATAGGCCAGATACTTGCCCAGGTCCCCGGTGAGCACCGGGCCGTGCAGCGGGCAGATGGTGGCAATATCCAGTGCGGCTGCCTTTTTGAGCAGTGCCTGCACCTGCGGGCCGTACTTGCCCACGATGTTCAGGTAATACCGGCGGGCTTCGCTGGCCCAGTCGGCCTTTTCGTCAAACTTTGCCACCGCCCCGAAGCGGCCGAAACCGTCGGCGGAGAACAGCACCTTTTCGCTGCTCTCATAGCTGACCATGACCTCCGGCCAGTGCACCATGGGTGCAAACACAAAGGTGAGGGTGTGGCTCCCCAGAGACAAGCTCTCGCCGTCCTTCACCACCACACGGCGCTCCTTGGCCACGGCATCCGGGCCGAAGAACTGCTCCATATACACAAAGGTCTTGGCGTTGCCCACCACCTTCATGTCCGGGTACTTAGCGGCCAGGCGGGCAATGTTGGCACCATGGTCCGGCTCCATGTGGGAGACCACCAGATATTCCGGCATGCGGTCGCCCAGCGCTTCGGTGAGGTTTGCCAGCCAGGCATCCGTGGCACGGTCGTCCACCGTATCCAGAATGGCGACCTTTTCATCCAGAATGACATAGGAGTTGTAGCTGACGCCGGTAGGCACCGGGTACTGACTTTCAAACAGGTCGATGGTGGTATCGTCCACCCCCACGCCCAGAATGGCATTGCTGATCTTCTGTACGCTCATAAATCCCATGCTCCTTTATTTTTATGCTGTGCCGCAGAAAGCGGCCGATTCTTCTTAAGAACAATTCCTAGTATAGCACATCGTCAGAAATTTAGCAAGAGGGATCTGCGGCTTTTTCCTCCCGGACCCCTGACCACAACCGTTATTCATCGCCCCTGCTTTCCGGCAGGCGGGCAGACACGGGGCGGCCCGCCTCGGTGTCCAGCTCCAGCAGGGCCGCAGCGCTGGCGTCATCCATCGTCTGTACGGCCCGCAATTTGCGGCTGATGGCACGGCTGCGCACGCCGATAAGGTTGTCCAGCTCTTCGTCGGTCTGGCGCAAACGCTGCTGCAGCTTGGAAAGCCCCTGCCCGAACTTGTCGAACTCAGTCTTGACGGCACCCAGCAGCTGCCACACCTCGCCCGAACGTTTCTGTATGGCAAGGGTCTTGAAGCCCATCTGCAGGCTGTTGAGCAGGGCCGCCATGGTGCTGGGGCCGGCCACGTTCACCTGATAGTCCCGCTGCAGCACCTCCAGCAGGCCCGCATTCACCACCTCGGCGTACAGGCCCTCGAAGGGCAGAAACAGGATGCCGAAGGCTGTGGTATAAGGCGGCTCCACATACTTTTCGCGGATGTCCTTGGCCTCGCTGCGCAGCACCAGTTCCAGTGCATGGCGGGCGTTTTCCACAGCCTGCGCATCGCCGGATGCCTGCGCATCCTGCAGGTGGGCGTAGGTATCACCGGGGAACTTGGAGTCGATCGGCAGCCAGACGCTGCCGCCGTCGGCACCCGGCATTTTGATAGCGTACTCCACCCGCTGGGTGCTGCCGGGGATGGTGGCTACGTTGGTGTCGTACTGCTCCGGCGCAAGGATCTCTTCCAGAATCGCGCCCAGCTGGATCTCGCCCAGAATGCCGCGGGTCTTGACGCCGGAGAGTACCTGCTTCAGCCCGCCCACATCGGCGGCAAGGCTCTGCATCTCACCCAGGCCCTTGTACACCTGTTCCAGCTGGGCATTGACCGCCTTGAAGCTCTCGGTCACCCGCTTCTGCAGGGCATCCTGCAGCTGCTCGTCCACCGTGCAGCGGATCTCGTCCAGCTTCTGGGCGTTCTGGGCCTGCAGGGCAGTCATGCCCTCGGCAAGGGTGCGGCGCATCTCTTCCAGCTTGCGGGCGTTGGAGGCTTCCAGCCCCTGCAGGCGCTGCTCCATGGTCTGCTGCTGGGTGCCCTGCCCTGCGGCAAGGGCGGTGCTCATACTCTGCACCGAAGCCTGCAGCGTTTCACTGATGTGGCCCATAGCGGCAAGGTTCTGCTGCGCCATCTCTGCCAGCTTCGCGTCCATCTGGCGGTTCTGCGCTTCCAGCTGCTGACGCAGCCATTCCTTCCGTTCTGCATCGTCCCGGTTTGCGGCAGGCTTTGCCGAGCGGTATAGCAGCAGGGCCATCATCAGGCAGATGGCCACCAGAAGCACCGTGTAAAGAAACGCTAAAAATTCCATAATGTCTCCTATTGCAAAATCCGGGCTGTGCAGCTGCAAAGCCCGGATCTGTGTGTTTTTTTATTTTGTCTGTTCTTCCCAGAATGCAACAGCCTCGTTCAGCCAGCCTTCTGCATCGGTGCCGCGTCCTGTAGAAATCGAATGCGGCGCGTTATCATACACATGGCTGACATAGGGCACGCCGTTCTTCTCCATCGCTTTTTGAAGCTGCGGAATTTGTGCGTACCAGTCCATCAGCATAAGCGTCAGGTCATTTTTGCCACACCAGAAAAAGGTCGGTGGGTAATCCGGCGTTATATAGTCCGACACATTCATATCGTAATACCGCTGTGCAAGCACATCGGGATCCAGCAGGATCCGATAGCCCGGTTTCAGTTCCCGGAATGTATTTACCGGATAACCCAGCAGCAGAGCACCAGGCTTTGGCAAGCCGTAGTTCCGGTATCCCACTGCATCCGTACCGAACAGACCGGTGATCTGTCCGCCGGAAGAGTATCCGATCACCGCATACTGCTCCGGCTGCACATTAAACTGCTCTGCATGTGCGGTGATATACTGCACTGCCCGCGCCACATCTTCCATGGGTGCGTTGCCACCTGCCCGTATCCCGATACGGTAGCGCAGCACAAACGTAGTATAGCCCATCTGGTTCATCTGCCATGCTGTAGATATGCCCTCGCGGATCTCGGCGCTGGTGATCAGGGCATTTCCACCCAGCACCAGTGCATATTTTCGGTTTTTCGTTTCTCCCTGCGCCGGAAAATAGTACAGCTCCACAACATCCCGGCTGGTGTCCTGCGCAATTTCCTCTGCCGTATACAGCGGGTAGGTGATCTGGATGCCCGCATTATAATTCCGGATCAACTGATTGAGGCCCTCTGCCGCATCCTGTGCCGTCCACTGGTTGGAGAACTTTTCAAGTTCCTGTGTACCCCAGTAGGCTTGTTTCAGGGTGCAGTCCTGCTCACGCGAGTAGGTGTACAGGCCGGAGCCCACGATGCTGGGATTTTTCCTCAGCTCATTCATCGTGGTCTGCGGGGTAATATTGGCTTCACCGTATTCTGCCGCCCATGCGGGCAGTGCCAGAGCCAGCAGCAGCCCGATGCACACTGCAGCTGTACAGAGTTTGTGTTTCATTGCCGCGCCTCCTTTTTATCCGACCTGTTATTCCCAGAACGCAGCTGCCTCCGTCAGCCAGCCTTCGGCGTCTGTGCCACGCCCTGTGCCAATGCTGTGTCCTGCATTTTTATATACATGCATCTGGTATGGCACACCATGTGCCTGCAAAGCTTTTTCAAAGGCAGGGCCCTGCTTCTGCAGGTCCATCAGCGGCAGGATGATATCATTTTTGCCATACCAGAAGTACACCGGCGGGTAATCATCCGTTACCACATCGGCTACACTGGAACAGTAAAAGCGCCAGCCGCACTCGCCCGGATCCATCAGCACATGATACAGCAGCTTGACCTCGTTGAAGTTGATGACCGGATAGGCCATAAGCAGCGCACCGGGCTTGGGCACACTGTATCTGCCCCAGCCGACCTCCTCGTTGCAGAACAGTCCAGCCAGCTGTCCGCCAGAGGAAAACGCTGTAATGGCATACCCTTCTGCCTGTACGCCGAACCGCTCTGCATTCTGCGTGATGAACTGCACAGCGCGGCCAATATCGTCCAGCGGCGCATTGTCCGTTGCGTCCAGAAAAGAACGATACCGCAGCACAAATACGGTATAACCCATCGCATGCAGCTGGCTGGCAGCAGAGCCGCCCTCTTCCATTTCTGAGGTGATGGTGCTTCCGTTGCCTGGCAACACTATCGCATAACGCCCGCCGGATCCTTCCGCCGGGTAATAAAACAGCTGCACCATGCCCAGAGAAGAATTTTCCGCAATATCTTCCGGAGTGTACACCTGCCATGTGACCTGTACGCCCTTATTGTAGTTTTCGATCACAAGGTTCATCGCATCCGCGCAATCATAGACCAGCTGCGGTTTTGCATACTGGGCCAGTGTTTTATTGTTCCAGTAATTGCTTTCGATGGGCAGCATTTCCCTGCAGTAAGTATAGTATCCGGAAGCTTTCAATGATGGGTTTTCCCGCAGTTCCCGCATGGTAGTCTGCGGTGTGATATTGGGCTCGCCCAGCTCTGCCGCAAATGCAGGCTGTGCCAGCAGGAACAGGAATCCCAGACTCAGCAGCACCGCACGAAATCGTTTTTTCACAGCAATCCCCTTTTTCTGTCGGTTATTTACACTGTTCCTCCCAGAACTCAGTAGCCAGCTTGATCCATCCGTCCGCATCGGTGTGACGGCCCGGGCCAATGGCGTGCGGGGCGTCCTCATACACCACGCACTGATAGGTCGCACCGCTCTCCTTCAGGGTCTTTTCCAGCAGGGGGCCCTGCTTTTCGTAGTTCATGCACTCCATGTAATAATCGTTTTTGCCGTACCAGAAGAAGGTGGGGGTGTAATTCTTGTTTACCACATCCGAGATGTTGGTCCAGTAGTAACGCCAGCCGATGATAAGCGGGTCGATGGCAATGTGGTACAGCGGCTTTACCTCATAGAAATCGTTGATGGGATAACCCAGCAGCAGTGCTGCCGGCTGAGGAATGCCAAAGG
>OLRE01000759.1_pt1 | contig 36118 bp, 33 predicted proteins | sample 1672461 | NCBI WGS metagenome assembly OLRE01 (sample SAMEA3136688, study PRJEB25190) | human gut metagenome | biome: human gut; feature: human-associated habitat; material: faeces | place: Austria | collected 2013
CCGCTTGCGGTCGGTGAGTTTCGAATGATAGGCGATCACCCGCTCGCCGAAAACCCGCCGGAGCCGATCGACCAACTGGGCCGTGAGAGCGATCTCCGGCACGAGCAGCAGCACCTGTCCGCCCCGGGCCAGCACCTCGGCGGCGAAGTGCATATAAATTTCCGTTTTGCCCGAACCGGTGACACCCCGCAGCAGCACGGTCGCGCGATCGGCAAACACGGCACGGATCTCCTCGGCAGCCTTCCGCTGCGCAGCGGAAAGCGTCGGCAGACGGAACTGTGCACCGCCGGTCACCTGACCGGGTGCGACCTCCCGTTCGATACAGGTCAATAACCCCTTTTTCGCCAAGAGAGCGAGAGCCGTCCGATCGGCGGCGAGTCGGCTCCGGGCGACTTCCGCCCCGTCGGGCGCAAGGGCAGCCAACTCCTCCAGCGCCTCCCGCTGCCGGGGGGCACGACGCCCCATACGTTCCAGCGCGGCGGCCAGCCCGTCGGCGGTGAGCGCTTCGCCGGCCAGGGCCACAAACCACTCCCGGCGGGGCCGGAACTCGTCGGCAGCAAACTCCTCCTCGCCGTGTCCGCTCGGCTTCATCAGCGACGGCAGCGCCACGCGCATCACCTCGCCCAGCGTGCACATGTAATAATCGGCGACCCACTCCCAGAAACGGCGCTGCCGCTCGTCGAACAGAGGCGTACCGTAGAGCACGCGGGAGACGGTCTTGACGGTCTTGAAATCGGGGCGCCGGTCGTGCAGCCGCCAGACGATGCCCGTGTAGATCTTCGATCGGCCGAAAGGCACGGCTACGGCCATCCCCTCGCAAAGGGTCACGCCTTCCGCCACCGCGAAGGTGTAGAGAGGCTGGGCCAGAGGAAGTACGATGTCGGCATAGCGCATGGTCGTAGCAGGATCGAAAAGGAGTGCTTTCAGGCTGCGGAACCGACCGGCCCGTCCGGAGCCGCGCCGCAACCGCAAAACGACGGAATCAATTCGGTTTTTCTTCGGGTAAAGTTACGCATTATTCCCGGAAAACAAATACTCCCCGCCGGATCGACGAGGAGTATTATTTCAAATCGAAGAAGATTCCCTAATTCTTCTTCATACCGTTGAGCATACCGCCGTCGATGATACCGAAGCCCTGTCCGTAAACACCCGTTACGGAAGCCACCGAAACGAACGCCTTGGGGTCGAGGTTGCGGACGATCTTGAGGATGTCGGCCGTTTCGCGTTTGCGGCAAATGACCATCACTACCTGCGACGACTCCTTCGTATACCATCCCATGCCGTTGAGCATCGTCACCCCGCGATGCGCCTTCTCGACGATCTCTGCGGCGATACGGTCGTGCTCATGGCTGATGACCAGAATCTGATTCGACTGCTGGTTGCCCGCCAGCAACGCATCGGTGCTCAGACCGAATACCGCCGTCAGCAGGAAGCCGTAGATCACCGTCTCGATGCCGTTGCCCACCAGCAGCGATGCACAGATGATAAGCGAATCGGTCACCAGCACGACACGGCCGTAGTTGATCGGATGATACTTGTTGATCAGCAGCGCCACGATATCCGTACCGCCGGTCGAACCGCCCTGACGAAAACACATATAGATACCCACACCGGACAGCATACCGCCCATGATGACCAGCAGCAGCGGTTCCAGATTACCGAACAGGCTGATCGCATCGGGTGGGATAACGCCGCGAGCCACGCCTGCACACCGGGCAGCGTTTCCTGGAAAAAGTTCAGCGACGCAGGAAGCACGATGATACAGAAAATCGTCTTGATACCGAAATTCCAACCGATGATGAAACCCGCGAACAGCAGCAGAATACCATTGACGATGAACGCCATCGTACCGATGTTGATCTGGAAGTTGAACAGGTTTTCGATCGCCCCGCACAACACCAGCGCCGCACCCGTGGCACCGCCGGTACCGTGTGCGGGCAGAATACAGGCGATCCACGCGAACGTGTAGAGGAGAATACCGATCGTCATCACGAAATATTCCCGTACTACGCCCATAATCGTCCCGAAAGTTATTTTTTCCTTCAACAGAGTCATTTTTCCTTGAACAATTAAGGTTTAACGGCGCAAAGGTATAAAAATTTCGCCTTGATACGCGTTCCGTGCCGTTAATCTTTTTTCAAGCAGGGACCAAAGGGTGGAAACCCGCGTTAAATGCCACTGCGTCAAGTGGTGAAACCCCATCGGCACTTCGCTGGCGATACGCTCCACAGCCATATCGGGACGCAGCCGCCGCAACACCTCGACCACCAGCGAGAGATACTCCTCGGAGGTACGCAGGCGGAAGCGGCCGGGCTCGGCGTCGTATTGGGCGGCAAGGGCCGTTCCCCGAACGAGCTGCAACTGGTGGAACTTGACCGTTTCGAGCGGCAGGGCATTGATCCGCTCCACCTGCCGAAGAAGCATTTCGTCGTCTTCGCCGGGCAGCCCCAGAATGAAATGGGCCCCGACGTGCAACCCCCGTGCGGCGCTCGCCGCAATAGCCTGCCGGGCCGCCGCGAAGTCATGGCCGCGACGGACGGCCCGCAATGTTTCGTCGCAGGTGGATTCGACGCCGTATTCGACCGCCACATAGTGTTTCCGCGCCAGCTCCGCCAGCAAATTCAGCTTCTCGTCGTCCACGCAATCGGGCCGCGTACCGATCACCAGCCCCGAAATCCGGGGATGATCCAACGCTTCGGCATAAAGCTCCCGAAGTCGCGCGACAGGAGCGTGCGTATTGGAAAAAGGTTGGAAATAGGCCAGACAAAGCCCTTCGTCCCGCCCTCGGGCCGCATGGAAAGCGATTCCCTCGTCGATCTGCCGCGTCAGGCTCTTCCGGGGCGAACAGTAGGAAGGGGTGAACGCCCTGTTATCACAAAACGTACACCCCTCCGATCCGATCGTTCCGTCCCGGTTGGGACAGCTCAAGCCGGCATCCACCGCGATCTTACGCACCCGGCCGCCGAAATGTCGCCGGCAATACGCCGCGTAGCTGTGCCAAGGTCGGCCGTCGCCCCAAGAATAGACCCGGGTTTCCATTCGGAACGCTACAAGCCCCAGTCCGACGGATTGTAGGTATCCTTCGGCGCATTCGGCACGTTGGCAAAGAAGGTAAAGCCCGTCAATCGCTCGATTTCCGCCACCGACATCATATCTTTGGCCTGCGGCTTGTGCCCTTTATCCATGTTATGACGCAGCACGAAGGCGGCGCACTTCAATTCGCTCGCGGCACAATCCATCACCGATTTTTTCGTATTTCCGTTCTTGGTCCGCAGCAGCAGGTAGTAGAACATCGAAGGCCGGCTCACGTCGCTGCGTCCGCCGAAATCGATTTTCGACGAAGTACAGCTCTTGCCGTAAGCATCGGTGAAAGGTTCGAAATAGGTGCCTACCACGATATAAGTCGTATCGGCGCAAACCTGCGCATCGACAAAACTTTCCAGATTGTTCCATGCCCCGCCTCCGTTGTTGAAGTTCGACGAATATTGCGGCGCGATATTCGAATAATAGAATACCTGTTCGTTGGTTTTCCGGGTCACGAGCCGTTCGGCCGAGCCGAGCATATGGCCCTTGTTGCAACCGCCGCCGGTCGATTTACTGCTGTATTGAATACCGGACGGAATATCCGGATCGCGTTTGTATGCATCCGTACGATCCGTTCCCTTCACCTCGTAGCAGGCGTGGCGCGGAGCGGCCACCCAGACCGGACAGTGGTGCTCGGCGCTGAAGCAGACCGTATAATTGCGGGCTTTCTGGCTGCCGACATAGAAATCCGGACAGATATGATGCGCATAGTAGTAGTCGCTGTTCTGCTCCTCCACCGGCAATTCGGCCCAGCCGGTACGATAAACGTTTTCCGGGGGGGGGACTGTTCCGCTCTCGGTGGTGAAAGTCCCCTCCTGGCTCCGATACTGCTTGCCGCCGATCGAGGCGTACAGGTGGAACGTATAGGTGGTCGCGGCGCTCAATCCGGTGATGGCCGCACTCTTATCTCCCGACGAAGCCGTCACCGTTTTCGTGGTGTAATCCGTTTCACCGGAGGCTTTGTAAGCAAATCCTACTTCGATGCCGACCGTTTCTTCGCCTTCATAGGTGAAGCTGCCCGTCAGGGTGGCCGACGAAGCGGTCACATCCGTCGCAGCGACGGGACCGAACTCCGGCTCGGGATTTTCACCCGCTTTAAGGGTCGTGAACTGCGCGACGGCGCTCGTATAACGCTCGTCGCCGATAACGACATACGCATAAAAATCGTATTTCGTTTCGGGTTCGAGTCCGTTCAGCTCATAAGTCAGGGGCGAAGCCGTCGAAGCAGCCTTCACCTCGGTATATTCCTCCTGCGCACCGGCCTTATACCCGAAGCCGGCTTCCGCAACATCGCCGTCGCCTTCGTACTCATAAACGCAGGCAAGCGTCGCTCCGGTCGGAGAAACCCCGGACGACGAAGGCGTTTCGAACTGCGGAGCTCCCGGTTGCTCGCCCTCCTTCAACGTGGTGAAAACGACCCGTTCGCTGGTGTAATTCTTTCCGTCGATTACCAGATAGGCATAGAACTCGTAAGCCGTTTCAGGCGTCAGCTCCTCCAGACGGGCCGACAACGAAGAGTCGTCCGGCGTAATCTCTACCATAGTATATCCCGTTTGGGCCGATGCCGCAGGCTTGTATCCGAAACCGGCTTCGGCAATATCGGCCGCATCACCGGTGTATAGATAAGCGCACGCGAGCGATGCGCTCGTAGCCTGCACCTCGGAAGCCGAAGGCTTGCCGAACTGGGGCGTCGGAGCCGGAGGCACCTCCCCCTCCTTGAGGGTCCTGAACGTTTTCGACAGCGACGCATTGAACCGCTCGCCGCCCAAGACGGCATAACAGTACCAACGATATTCGGTGTCGGGCTTCAGGCCGGTCAGGGTCTGCCGGGCCAGACCGTCCTTGAAATTCGTACAAACCACATCGACGTACTCCCCGCCCGCTTCCTGGTAGGAGAAGCCGACTTCGGAGATGGGCACTTCGCCCTTCGATTCGATGTTGGCCGCCACGACCGCACTCGTCACATCGGGCTGCGCGTCGATCAGATCGAAAGTCGGACGCACGGCCGGCGCAGGCGCCGTATCGTCACTTTCGCAGGCTACGATCGCCAGCGACAGCAAAGCGACCATACACAAAAAATACTTCTTCATAACAAACTTTTTATATCTTTGACATAGCCTCAGATAGGATCCGATTCGGCAATCTCTGCGTGCAAGCCCGCACGATTGCGCTCATCTTTCACTATCTTTGAAATAACTGAAGTCATTCGCGTTGTCGGGAGTCGATCCAGATCGTCACCGGCCCGTCGTTCACCAGCTCGACCTGCATATCGGCTCCGAACTCCCCGGTGGCGACTTCGCGCCCGAGCGCACGGCCTACACCGGCGGCGAACCGCTCGTACAAAGGTCGGGAAATCGCTTCGGGGGCCGCCTTGATATAGGACGGGCGGTTGCCCTTACGGGTCGAGGCATGCAGCGTGAACTGGCTCACCACCAATATTTCGCCGCCGACCTGCCGCACGTCGAGATTCATCACCCCGTTTTCGTCGTCGAAAATCCGCAGCCGGGTGAGTTTACCCGCAAGCCACTCGATATCCTCCTCGCCGTCCTCGGCTTCGATACCGACGAAAACCAACAGTCCCGATCCGATGGCCGATTTGAGGGTTCCGCCGATGGAAACCGACGCACGGCGCACCCGTTGAATCAAAATTCGCATGGCAACAATGAAAATTGTCGGGCGAAGAACGCCCAGAGATTATCTTCTTTCGGCACGGGCGCCGTCACGACGATCCGCTCGCGCCGCACGGGATGGATGAAATCGACACGGTACGAATGGAGCGAAATGCCTCCGTCGGGATTCGAACGGCGGGCCCCGTATTTCAGGTCGCCCTTAATCGGGCAGCCGATCTTCGAGAGCTGCGCCCGGATCTGATGGTGACGCCCCGTCAGCAAATCGACCTCCACCAGCGTATAACGGGCACTCGCCCCCAGGGTGCGGTAACGCAATTTCGCCAGTTTTGCATCGCCCCGGGGCGCATCGAGCGCCCGCGAACGGTTGGTTTTCTCGTTACGCAGGATATAGTGGCACAACTCTCCCTCTTCGGGATCGGGACGACTCTCCGTAAGCGCCCAATAGGTCTTTTCGATCTCGCCCCGGCGGATCATCTCGTTCAGGCGGGCGAGGGCTTTCGACGTTTTGGCGAAAATGACGGCTCCGCTCACGGGACGGTCGATGCGGTGCACCACGCCGAGGAACACCTCGCCGGGCTTGGCATCGCGCCGCCGGATGAACTCCTTGATCTGCCGTTCGAGCGCATCGCCGCCCGACGGATCGGGTTGCACCAGGTCGCCGCACCGTTTATTGACGATCAAAAGGTGGTTGTCCTCGTACAGAATATCTTCGGGAGCAAACATCGGAAACGGAGCGTAATTGCGAAGCGGATTATAACTGGAACGTGAAAGGAAGCAGCCGCACTGCCGAATCCACCACCGTGGCACCGCCCGCACCGGACATGATGATACGGATCGGCGACCCCTGGCGACGCTCCGCATCGAGCAGCACCTGGCGGCACTGTCCGCAGGGATAGCACTCCCGCTCGGACGGCTCCGAAGCGATGGCCAGCGCCTCGATCGGATCGTCGGCATGGCACGCTCCGGCATGGAACAGCAACGACCGTTCGGCGCACATGCCCGCAGGAAACACCTCGCTCTCCTGGTTGCTGCCGCAGAGAATCTTCCCGCTGCGCAAACGGGCCGCAGCGCCTACCCGGAATTTGGAATAGGGAGCGTACGCCCGGGCGACGGCCCGGCGAGCCTCCTCCACCAACTCCCGGTCCCCGGCGGGCATCCCCTCCGGAGAGTCGTAGTGCTGGTAATCGAAACTGAATCTGTTCTCCATAATTCCTTGCTTTTGAAAAAAGGGAAAGTGGTCAAAGGTAAGCCGAATTTCCGGGTTATCCAAAAATTCGGCCTGCCAATTCATTTCCGACGATAACCCCGATTATTCGAGGACGAACTTGGTCTGGACGTTATACTCCAGCTTGATCGTTTTGAAATCGAGCGAAGGCTCTTCGGGCGCACCCGCTTCGGCGCTGTCGGCCATCATCGCCTTCGAACGTACCATCATCATATTGTCGTAATACTGCGGAGCCACGTCGTAATTCGAATCGTAGATATAGAAACATTTTCCGATCTTCTGCCCGATCGCCCCGGCCAGCGCTTCGGCCGACGACTTGGCGTTGCGGATGGCATCCAGGCGCACCTGCTCCTTCAGGGAGTCGATGTCCGAACGGGTCACGCGTACGATACCGACGTTCGAGATGCCCAGATCGCCCAGGGCGGCGGTCACGTCACCCACTTCGGCCGCCGAATGGAGCAGCAACTGGTATTTGGCAGTGGTCAGCGAGCTGGCCTTCTTGTAGAAATCGCTCGACATATTGGCCACCTTGAGCTGTTTCTCGACATCGACGCCCAACTTCTTCAGGGCGTCGATCATCTGCCGCTGCTGGGTTTCGACCGTAATTTTTCCCTTCGACTCGCGCTCGTTGATTACGATCGACAGATAGAATTCATCCGGCGTAACCTCCATCTGGGAACGTCCGTTCACCTGAATATAACTCGGGAAAGCCTCCTGGGTTTGAGCGAACACCGGCGCAGCCAATACGACCGCCGCCGCTAAAATCATCCATTTTTTCATACGTTTCATTCGTTTTTGAAATAGTACTGCAAATATAACGCCCGAACAGGAGCCGATAGTATAAAAACCGCCCCGGAACAGGAGCCGCCTACCGGCGGACGAGCTTCACCACGTTCTCCACGTGGTGCGTATGGGGGAACATATCGACCGGCTGCACCGCCTCGACGCGATACGCGCCGTCCATCAGGGCCAGGTCGCGGGCCTGCGTAGCCGGGTTGCAGCTCACATAGACGATCCGCTCGGGCGCCGCCCGCAGGATCACGTCGATCACCGGTTCATCGACTCCGGCACGCGGCGGGTCGAGGATGATGACGTCGGGACGGCCGTTGCACCGTACGAACTCGTCGCTCAGCACGGCTTTCATATCGCCGGCATAGAACACCGTATTCCCGATGCCGTTCAGCGTCGAATTGATGCGGGCGTCCTCGATGGCCTCGGGCACGTACTCCACGCCCACGACCTTCGCGCACCGCGCCGCACAAAAGTTGGCGATCGTACCCGTGCCGGTGTAAAGGTCGTATAAAATCTCTTTTCCCGTCAGGGCGGCGAAGTCGCGCGCGACCTTGTAAAGTTCGTACGCCTGCGCCGAATTGGTCTGATAGAACGACTTGGGGCCGACCTTGAACTGCAGCCCCTCCATCCGCTCGATGATGTGATCCTTGCCCCGGTAGCAGACGGGTTCCAAGTCGCCGGTGGAGTCGTTGAACTTTTCGTTGATTACGTAGAACAGTGACGTAATTTCGGGGAAAGCGGCCGCCAGATGGTCCAGCAGGGCCGCGATCTTCTCCCGCTCGTCGGCATGGAAAACCACGATCACCATCACCTCGCCCGTCGAGGCGGTGCGGACGACCATGTTGCGCATCAGCCCCCGGTGCTCGCGCGGATTGTGGAACGTATAGCCGTGTTCGAGGCAGAAACGCCGGGTTTCTTCCCGGATCGCATTCGACGGATCGGGCTGCAACCAGCATTTTTCGATGTCCAGCACTTTGTCGAACATACCGGGGATGTGGAATCCCAGCGCCGGGGCATCGGCGATCTCGCCCTTTTCGGCGATCTCCTCGTAGGTGAGCCAGCGCCGCTCGGCAAAGGTGAACTCCAGCTTGTTGCGGTAAAAACGGGTTTCGGCCGAGGGCAGGCAGGGCGCGATTTCGGGCAACTCGACCTTACCGATGCGGGCAAGCTGGTCGCGCACCTGCTCGGTCTTGAAACGCAGTTGTTCGGCGTAGGGCAGATTCTGCCACTTGCAGCCGCCGCAGACCCCGAAATGGGCGCAGAACGGCTCTTCGCGCAGCGGCGAGCGCTTCACGTAATTGACGACGAAACCTTCCATATACCGGCGGCGCTTGGAGCGGATCTGCACATCGACCACGTCGCCCGGCACGGTCATCGGCACGAAGACCACCACGTCGTTGTAACGCCCCATCGCCTTGCCTTCGGCGGCCAGCGTCGTTATCTCAAGCCCCTCGATCAGGGGATAATTCGCTTTCTTTCGAGCCATATCGCATTCGGATTTAGAACGCAAAGGTACGAATTTTCCGCTATGCGCCGCCCGTTTTCCTGGTTTTGGCACGTTCGCGCACCCGTCCCAGCCAGAAACCGATGCCGAACGGCACGCCCAGCATGATGACGGCGAAAAGCACGATCCAGGCGAGGAGCTTGGCCACCAGAGCCGGTACCCGGTCCATCGCATTTTGTACCGCCGCATCGACCGCCTGCTGCGCCTGATCGACCAGCGCTTTGCGCTCGGCCGAAATATAACCCTGCAACTCCGCACGCTGGCGGTCGAGGTCGGCAAATGCGTTGTCCACGGCACCGTTCAACGTTTCGATGAGCGCTGCGACTTCGGTATTCAGACTTTTGCCCATATAATCGGCGATCTGCGGCAGGTGCTCCATGACCGTCACGATGCGGTCGAAATTACGCTCCAGGCTGTCGAGCTGCCGCGTCAGCCGGTTGCGGACGCTGTCCTGCTGCATCTGCAACTCGAAAATATCCTTCGACCAGCCGATGCTATTGACCATCTGCTCGGACTGGCCGCCGAAACGATCGCCCAGATCGGCGATCACATCGGAGATGGAGCCTACGTTATACTGCGTTTCCACGCCTTTCGACTGGAGAAATTCGATCCAGGGCAGGGTCGTATTGACCGGAGTGAACTGCGACCCCGTGACGGGATTCGCCTGCATATAATTCCCCACGAACTCCTGCATCAACGCGAACTTCTCCGGCGCAAGCAGGGTCGAAGCCAGGTGTTCGGCTTTCTTGTCCAGACGCGCCACGACCTTGCGCACGAGCGGCGTCTGCCCGGCGAAAAGCAGCGAATCGGGCAGGCGGCGGAAAGCGCTGTCCATGCGGACGCAGAGCAGCCAGGTGTCGATGAGCGCCACGTCGGGGTTGGACTGCATGACAGCGGTAACGGCGGCCCGCGTCGCCTGCATCTTCCACCGGATCGCCCGGATCCGCACCGGAATCTCCGACGATGCGGCCGCGACCGAATCGGCCGTGCGGGCGATCTCGTCCGCCAGGTCGTAATAGAATCCCCGGGTCATCATCCGGGTATTGGCCTCCGAAGCCGGAAGCGGCGGGTTGCCCGTATCGACCGACACCTTGAGCAACGAACAGCCTCCGAACGACAGCAGCACGGCGACCGCCGCAAAAATTTTCAGTAAACGTATCTTCATTCTTCTCTCTGTTTTGACTTTCAACAAATTACTGTTCCCGGACCTCTACGCCCGCTCCGGCAGCGCCGTTTCTTTCCGGCGCTCCGGTTCCAAAAATAGCGATTATCCGCGAAATATCGCTATATTTGTACCTTAAATAAATTTCACATATCATGAAAATCGCCTGCCTGACTTTCAATCCGATACAGGAGAACACCTACGTCGTTTGGGACGACACGAAGGAGTGCGCGGTCATCGACGCCGGAAATTCCACCCCCAAAGAAGATGCCGCACTCGACGGTTTCCTCGCCGAACACGGGCTCAAACCGGTGCTGGCGGTCAATACGCACGGTCATTTCGACCACGTGCTGGGCGTCGAACATCTGCGCAAGACCTACGGCATTCCCTTCGCCCTCTCGGGCAAGGACGCCTTCATGCTCGACACCGCCGCTGTCGGCTCCACCGTTTACGGCGTCAAAATCAACGCCATGCCGACCATCGACATCGATCTGGACAAGGTAGAAGAAGTGAAATTCGGCCACACCGTCCTGCGCGTCATCCGCACGCCGGGCCACACGCCGGGCCACGTATCGCTCTACGAACCCGAATCGAAGAGCCTCTTCACGGGCGATACCCTCTTCCGCGAAAGCATCGGACGCACGGATCTGCCGGGCGGCGACTATTCGTGGATCATGCGTTCGGTCCTGGACAACCTGCTCCCGCTGGGCGACGAAGTGCGCGTCTATCCCGGACACGGCCCTGAAACCACCATCGGCCACGAAGTGCTCTACAATCCCTTCGTCACCGAAGTCCTCAACCAGGAGGTGAACTACGAGAACTAATTCCGTCCGGGTCCGTTATGAAGGCGCTGCTCCACAAAATCCTCTACCGGACGCTTCCGCTCGAAGGTTATCTGCGGGCGGTGAGCCGCCTCTTTTTCATCAGCTACCGGCTGGGGCTTGGACGGCGCAACGCGGCGACCGAATACGTCTATCACCTGCCCCGACTGGCGAAAGCCGGCAACACGGCGATCGACATCGGAGCCAATCTGGGCTATTACGCCCGTCCCCTCTCGGAAATCGTCGGCACCGCAGGCAGGGTCCATGCCGTCGAACCCGTCCCGGTCGTTTGCCGGGTGCTGCGCCGCAACCTGCGGGGCTGCCGCAACGTCGAAATCTTCGACTGCGCGCTGGGAGCCGAGAATAAAGAGATCACCATGAGCAACGACTCCGCCCGCGAAACGGGTTATCTCGGCACGGGACGAAACTTCGTGGGCGATGCCGCCGGAGAGGGCGCCGTCACTTTCACCGCCCGGATGCGGCGCGGCAGCGAGCTTTTCGCCGGGCTGGAGCGGCTCGATTTCGTCAAGTGCGACGTCGAAGGGTACGAATTGATCGTCATGCGCGAGCTGCGCCCTCTGCTGGAGCGTTTCCGCCCGACGGTACTGATCGAAACGGGCGGCGAAAACCGCCCGCAGATCATCGAACTCTTCACCGAACTGGGTTACAGGGGTTACACGCTCGAGAACGGGCGGGAAATTCCGCTCGTCCCCGACACCGAAAAAGACATCATCTTCCGCCAAGCACGCTAACGCCATGAGAATAGACATCCTGACCGTCGTACCCGAACTGCTCGCCTCGCCGCTGAACGAATCGATCCTCAAGCGTGCGCAGGAGAAGGGGCTGGTCGAAATCCATATCCACAACATCCGGGACTACACCGAAGACAAGCACCGCACCACGGACGACTACCCCTTCGGCGGAGAGGCGGGTATGGTAATGAAGATCGAACCGATCTACCGCTGCATCGAAGCTCTCAAGGCGGAACGGGAATACGACGAGGTGATCTACACATCGCCCGACGGCATCCGCTACGACCAGCACGAAGCCAACCGCCTCTCGACGCTCGACAACCTGATTATCCTCTGCGGCCACTACAAGGGCATCGACTACCGCATCCGCGAACATCTGGTCACGCGCGAGATCTCGATCGGCGACTACGTGCTCACGGGCGGCGAGCTGGCCGCCTGCATCATCGCCGATTCGGTGATCCGGATCATCCCCGGAGCCATCGGGGACGAAGCCTCGGCGCTCACGGACTGCTTCCAGGATAACCTGCTGGCACCGCCGGTTTACACCCGACCCGCCGAGTTCAACGGCTGGAAAGTGCCCGACGTGCTCCTCTCGGGCAATTTCGCCCGAATCGACCGCTGGAAGGAGGAGCAGGCCTGGGAGCGCACCAAACGGCTGCGGCCCGATTTGCTGAAAGAAGAATAAGACTTACGATATGCGTTACTACCTGATAGCCGGCGAGCCTTCGGGCGACCTGCACGGCGCCAACCTGATGAAAGGGCTGAAAGCCCACGACCCCGAGGCGAAGTTCCGCTTCTGGGGCGGGGACAAGATGGCCGGGGTCGGAGGCAGCGGGAATCTGGCCAAACATTACAAGGAAACCTCGTTTTTCGGCATCGTCGAAGTGATCAAAAACCTGCGGACGATCCGCCGCCAGATGAAAGAGTGCCGGCAGGACGTCGAGGCGTTCGCCCCCGACGTGCTGATCCTGGTGGATTATCCGGGCTTCAATATGAAGATGGCCCGCTGGGCCAAGGAGCACGGCATCCGCGTCTTCTACTACATCGCCCCGAAAGTCTGGGCCTGGCGCGAATGGCGGGTGAAGGCGATCCGCAAATACGTGGACGAACTGTTCATCATCTTCCCCTTCGAACGGGACTACTTCCCCAAGCACGGCATCCGGCCGATTTTCGAGGGCAACCCGCTCGTGGACGCCATCGAAGCACGTCGGGCATCGCTGCCCTCCCCGGACGAATTCCGCCGCCGCCATGCGCTCGACGAGCGGCCGATCGTGGCTCTGCTGGCCGGCAGCCGCCGCAGCGAGATCAAGGCCAACCTGCCGCTGATGGCCGACCTGACCCGGAAATTCCCCGACCGGCAATTCGTGGTCACGGGGGTTTCGTGGCTCGACCGCTCGATTTACGAACAATATATCGCAGACAGCGGCATCTGCTACGTCTGCGACCAAACCTATGAAACGCTCGCGGCGGCCGAAGCCGCCGTCGTGACCTCCGGCACGGCGACGCTCGAAACGGCCCTGCTGAATGTGCCAGAAGTGGTAGTCTATCGCACGCTCTGGTTCCAGGTGAAATTGCAGCCCTACGTGCTGAAAGTTCCCTACGTGTCGCTGGTGAACCTCAACCTGGGCCGCGAATCGGTCGTGGAGATCATCCAGTCCGACCTGGACATCACACGGGCCGAACGGGAGTTGCGGGCCATCCTTACGGGCGGAGAAAAACGGGAGCGGATGCTCCGGGACTTCGCCGAACTGCAAGCCGTAATCGGGGCTCCCGGCGCCAGCGACCGCTTCGCGGCCCGGATGGTGGAGCTGCTGAAAAAACAGGAGCGGTAAGATGCGCGAACTGTTCACGACATACCCGACGCAACTCCTCGGCGGAGGGTTGTTGGTCCTGCTCGGCATTTCGGTTCGGTTTTTCCCGAACCTGATCGCCGGCTACAACACGATGTCCGCCGAGCAGAAGAAAAACGTGGATGTCAAAGGATTATCGCGTTTCATGTGCTTGAGCCTGGCGGCGATCGGCATAGGCTGGATCGCATTGGGTATGCTGGCCGGAAATCTGGGCGGCGAAAAATGGACGCTCGCCGTAAATTTTCTTTGGCTGCCCGCCGGATGTATTTTCATCTTGGTCAAGGCACAAAAATACGACCGCAACAAATAAACCGGGGATACCGGTTCGACAGCAGGCACCGAACGGACGGGACATAATTCGAAGACCTCCCTTTCGAGGAGAACAAGAAGGGGCGAAAGACGCCCTACCTGCAACCCTTTTTGATTTTAGGGGTGCAGGTTTTGACACGACGAGGCGAGGACCGGATGGGACATACTTGAGTATTTCCCAGTCGGGATGAGTGAGGAGGGGCGAAAGATGCCCCCTAAAATCGAAAAGAAATGAAGATAATTTGCATAGGACGTAATTACGCTGAACATGTGAAGGAGCTGCATAATACGGCAGGCGGACCCGACGGACTTCCGACGGAACCGGTATTTTTCCTGAAGCCCGATACGGCGCTGCTGCGCAACAACGACCCGTTTTACATCCCCTCGTTCTCGCAGGAGGTGCACTACGAATGCGAATTGGTCGTGCGGATCAACCGGGTAGGCAAGTGCATCGAAGAGCGTTTCGCGCATCGTTACTACGACGAAGTGGGACTGGGCATCGACTTCACGGCCCGCGACCTCCAGCGCGAGGCGATCGCCCGAGGGCTCCCCTGGGAGCGTGCCAAGGGCTTCGACCACTCGGCGGCCCTGTCGCCCGAATTCATCCCACTCGCGGAGCTGGGCGGCGACGTGCAGCGGCTTCACTTCGAACTGACCATAGACGGCCAAGTCCGGCAGCGGGGCGACACCGCCCGAATGCTTTTCGGCATCGACCGGATCATCCACCACATTTCGCAATACATCACGCTGAAAATCGGCGACCTGATCTACACGGGCACCCCCGCCGGCGTAGGTCCCGTGCATCCGGGCGACAACCTGAAAGCCTCGCTCGAAGGACACATGCTGCTCGATTTCGATATTCGCTAACCGTTTTTCACGCCATGAAACCGCAATTGCTACTTTCCCTTCTGCTGGCAGCTCTCCTGCCGATGACCGCCTCCGCCCAAAGCGGAGAGGGAGAATTTCCCGATCTTTTCAACACCTCGGCGGCATACGACATGCTCGCCGTTTTTCCGCAGGCGGACAAACTCGCCGAAGACCCGTTTTTCACCGGCACACTGGGAGCGGACACGCTGTTCCTCGACCGGGCGCACCGGATCGATTCGGTCGTCCGTCCTTCGCAACTCTGCAACCTTTACAGTTTGAGCGGAGGCAGCAAAGACGATCCGGAACAAGTCGTCGAATTCTTCGCCTCGTTCGACCCCGAATCGCTCCCGCAAAAGGTGCGGGGTGCCTGGATCGACGAAATATGCAGCGTCCGCGACGAACTCTCTTACTGCCTGCAACGGCTCGCACAAGCGGGTTACGCACAATATTGGCAGGAGCAGGTGCGGCCCTGCCTGAACAACGCGATCGAACAGTACCGGATCGCCCCGGAACAACTGGGCGCCATCCATCAGGAAATCACCCGTCTGGCCGGCGGGCAGCCTCTGGACGCTACGGGTTCCCGAATCTACATCCTCGGCAACATAGACAACGCTTTCGCCCTGCTGGACGAAACATTCTGCTGTACGCCTCTGCTGCTCGATCCCGAAACGGCCCGCCAATACCGTATCGACTTCATGCAGGTCTATATTCACGAAAACCTGCACCGGCTCTCGCTTTCGGGCGAACTGCTCGACATGTTGCAGACGCTCTACGACAACGACGACTTCTACCGCACGCACGAAGACCGGGCACGCGCCTATGGCGAAGGCGGCAACGAGGCATTCGTCGTAGCGGCCGAACGGTATGTATCCCGCCGCCTGGGGCGCATCGACGACAAGCAGGTATTGGACGAATTTCTCGTTTATTGCGACGGCACGCACGTATTGGCGCCAATCGTTTACCGCTATCTGCCCGACCTGCGGGACGGAGAGTCCTTCGACGGCTTTCTCCGCCGGCTGTTCGACCGCCGCATCCGGCCGGGCAAAGTCGAAAGCCAATACCGCCGGGCTATGAAAAAACTCGCCGGAACCCGGAAATCCGAACCAACGGCGGCGGAAACCCGGTCCTGAATCCCAAACCCGTAACGCCATGCTGCTGCACGACAAACTCAAACCCTACCGCCTGATCCTGGCCTCGCAATCACCGCGACGACAGCAACTGCTCGCCGAGAGCGGGCTGCCGTACGAACCGGCCCCCCGGTACGACTGTCAGGAGGTCTATCCCGCGACGCTGGCCGCGACGCAGGTGCCCCGCTACCTTTCGCAACTCAAGAGCCGTGCTTATCCCCGGCCGCTCGCGGAAAACGAAATCCTGCTGACGGCAGACACCGTCGTTATCCTGAACGGCGAGGTGTTGGGCAAGCCCGAAGACCGCGAAGATGCGATCCGGATGCTCGAACGGCTCTCGGGCCATCGTCACACGGTGGTCACGGGCGTCACGCTCCGCACGGCCCGCCGGCGCCGGAGCTTCTCCGTACGCAGCAATGTCTGGTTCCGGGCTCTGACCCGCGAGGAGATCGTCTATTACGTGGACAACTTCCATCCGCTGGACAAGGCCGGCAGCTACGGCATTCAGGAGTGGATCGGCTATGCCGCCATCGAGCGCATCGACGGCTCGTTCTTCAACGTCATGGGGCTGCCGATCCAACGCGTCTATACCGAACTCAATCAATTCATTCAATAAAAAACAATTCATGAAACGTATCTTTTCGACTCTCTGCCTCGCGCTGCTTTCGCTCACGGCACTCGCCGATGAGGGCATGTGGCTGCCGAGCCTGATCTCGTCGCGCATCGACGATATGCGCGCCAAAGGATTCCAACTGACTGCGGAAGACATTTACAGTATCAACAAGGCTTCGCTCAAAGATGCCGTCATGCTCTTCGACGACGGCTGCACGGCCGAGCTAATCTCTGCGGAAGGATTGCTGATTACCAACCACCACTGCGGCTACGGAGCGATCCAGCGCCTTTCGTCCGTCGAGCATGACTATCTAACCGACGGCTTCTGGGCACAGTCGCGCGAAGAGGAGCTTCCCAACGAAAACCTCAACGTCAAGTTCCTCAAACGCATGGAGGACATCACCGAGCGTCTGGCCGCCGGCGAGAGCCGCGAGGAAATCCTCGAAAAAGCCCGCGAGAACGGCCGCTACAAAGCCTCGATCGAGCAGATGTACTACGGCAACCAACAGTTCCTGTTCGTCTATGAACAGTTCGACGATGTCCGCCTGGTAGGCACTCCGCCCTCGTCGATCGGCAAGTTCGGCGGCGACACCGACAACTGGGCATGGCCCCGGCACACGGGCGACTTCTCGATGTTCCGCATCTATGCGGATAAAGACAACCGGCCTGCGGCCTACTCGCCCGACAACGTACCCTACCGCTCGAAAAAACATTTCAAGATCTCCACCGAAGGTATTCAGGAAGGCGACTTCACGATGATCTACGGCTTCCCGGGCAACACCCAGGAGTACATCCTCTCCGACGCGGTCGATTACATCGTGCACCGCAGCGACCCGATGAAAATCCGTATCCGCACCGAACGGCTCGATCGGATCAATGCGGCGCAGGAGAAAGATCCCGCCATGCGCATCATGTACGCGGCGATCAACGCCGGCATCTCGAACGCCTGGAAAAAATGGCAGGGCGAAGCGCTGGGTCTGACGCGTCTGAACACCGTGGCGAGCAAACAGGAGTACGAACAGGCCTTCCAAGCCTGGGCCCAGGACAAGCCCGAATACCGCGACGTGCTCAAAGAGCTCAAGGCGGAGTACGCCCGCATCTTCGACGCCTACTTCGCACTCGAACTGATGAGCGAAACCATCCGGACCGGCGAGCTCAACCGGATTTACAACCGGCCCTCGTTCGGCGACGAAATCTATCCCCAGGTGAAGGCGCTCAACCGCGACCTTTTCCGCGTGCTGTACCGCGAATATTACGACAACTGCCCGCAAGAGTACATGGTACCGCTCTTCGCCGCCGAAGTAGAGCGTCTGGGATCGCCCGAAGCATACGCCGAGCTGATGTTCGAAGCCACGCACAAGGAGGACGAATCGACCGAGGCTCCCGAACTGGAAGCTCTGCGGGCCGATATTCGGACGACGGTCACCCGCATTTTCGATGAACTGGGCAAGTGCTCGACCCGCAACCTGAACAGCGAGCGCCTGAACGAACTCTACACGACCTATATCAAGGGTCTGCGCGAATGGGATACGGAGCGTGCCTTCTATCCCGATGCCAACCTCACGCTGCGCGTGGCTTACGGTAAGGTAGGCGGCTACCGGTATGCCGACGGAGTATATCACAAGCCCTACACCACTGTCGAAGGTATTTTGGAAAAGGACAATCCGGAAATTTACGACTACAACATCCCGCAGCGGCTCCGCGACATCATCGCCGCCAAGGACTACGGACGCTGGGGCGTGGAGATCGACGGCCGCACGACCGTTCCCGTCTGCTTCCTTGCGGACAACCATACCACAGGCGGCAACTCCGGCTCGCCGGTACTCAACGGCCGGGGCGAGCTGATCGGCGTGAATTTCGACCGCACGTGGCTCTCGACCATGAGCGACATCGCCTTCGATCCGGCTTTCTGCCGCAACATCGCGCTCGACATCCGTTACGTACTTTTCGTAATCGACCGCATCGGAGACGCTTCCTACCTCTTCGAAGAGATGGACTTCGCCGAATAAACCGCTTTCCGAAGCAACCGTGCCGCACGCTGCCGGGACCGCCGCACGCTTCGAAAACAACGTCGAATTGCCGGGTCAGTTTCGTGACCCGGCAATTTTTTTGCCGTATATTTTGGGAAAAACAAAATAGTCACTATATTTGCACACCTGAAAACCCGCTGCGGCGGGAATCGAGGCCCAGGTGGTGGAATTGGTAGACACGCCACTTTGAGGGGGTGGTGGGCATTAGCCCGTGTGAGTTCGAGTCTCGTCCTGGGCACAATAAACCGGTTTAGAAATTATTCTAAACCGGTTTTATTTTTCCTGATCGTGATTGCATACTTTATGACCGCTTGGGACGCTATGCTCCCCAAGTCCCCCTCCGAGAAGAGAACGTAGGGAAAGTGCAGAATTATAAACGCAGCCACAGGCCGCGAATAAGCGACCGTCGGATTAAATCTGTCTCGCAATGACATTTAGAGGAAAACATCCTTTTCCCTGATCGTAATCCGGTTATTCTTCCTCGTCCCAGTCAGCCCACCGTTCAAGCGTCTGACGCACGGCTTCGTCGTGGTCTCCGTTGGTAATGCGATAGGTCCAGCGAACGCTGTTTTCGTCCACCTTTTCGAATACCCACTGCGATTGGTCGCGCGGCGTGCCGCACTGTGCTTCGGTCATTGGCTCGAAGAAAGAATACATAGCACACGTGTCATCTCTATAACTAACTAAACGATAATTACGGTCTGAATCTTCTGTTTTCATATATTCCTCCATCGACATATTCGCATCCACAAACTCCGGCTTTTCTGTTTCCGGCTCCGGCGTGGGCTGTTCTTCCGGCGGAGTTTCCGGTGCCGGATTTTCTGCCTTGTCGGAACAGCCCAGCGGAGCCAGAAACAGAAGCAACGCTCTTAACGATAAATATACACGTGCTTTTCATAATCGAATTTATTTAATAAGTTGATTTCGATCCCGCCCAAAAGACTCTTACAAACTCGCCGCAACCCGATAGCATTCCGGCCAGAACTTCTCCACCGAAGCTCAACGATATAAAGATATGGAAAAAATTTCGCTTTCCCAACCGCTTTTTCCCGACAAAATCCCCCCCCCGAAAAACGCCTCTGGAAGGCCCTGTAAGGGCGAAAATAAATTCGAAAAAATTTCCGTATGGCAGATTAATTGCACGTAAACCGGACGATCGGACCTATATTAACATACCGCTTCCATGAAAAAAGAAAAGAAAATGATCTGGCTCCTGACGGGCATCGCCGCCGTGTCGCTCCTCGTACTCTGCACCGTAGTGATAGTCCGCACCGCGACCTATCCCTTCATCCGCACCACCGGTCCGGACGGGCCTCCCCGGAGCGTCGAACCGTCCGCCCAGGCCGTCGAACGATTGGCCGGCGGAATCCGGATTCCGACCGTAAGCGATGCGATCGACCGGACGGACGACAATCCGTTCCAAGCCTTCAAAGCCTATCTGCCGCAGGCATATCCCGCGATTTACAGTCGGTTGGATACTCTGACGATCAACGAATACGGGCTTGTATTCCGCTGGCCCGGCAAGAACCCGGCCCTGCCCCCGATCTTGCTCTGTTCCCACTACGACGTGGTTCCCGTACTCAATTACGACCCGTCGGCTCCCGATGCACCCCTTCCGGGCTGGGACTACCCTCCCTTCTCCGGCGCCGTAGCCGACGGACGGATCTACGGGCGCGGCACGCTCGACATGAAAGGCATGCTGTTCTCGATCCTCGAAGCGACCGACTCGCTGCTTGCGGAGGGATTTCGCCCGGAGCGGGACGTGTGGATCGCTCTCGGATTCGACGAGGAAACCGGCGGCACGCAGGGTGCCCTGAAGATCGCCCGCTATTTCGAAGAACAGGGCATTGCTTTCGACGCCGTCTATGACGAAGGCGGCATCATCATCGCCCCCGGGCTGGGAGGAATCCAACGTACGGCTGCCCTCGTAGGAACGGCCGAAAAGGGATTCAGCACGATCCGAATCACGGTCCGGGGCACCGGAGGTCACTCTTCGATGCCGCCGGAAAAAGGATCGCTCGTACTGGCGGCCGAGATCATCGAACAACTCAACCGGGAGCAGATGCCCGCCTTCCTGACAGCTCCGGTCATAGCTTTCCTCGATCGGATCGGCGGCTCGATGGGAGTCGCCCAGCGCACCGCGATCGCCAACCGCTGGCTGCTGGAGAGCCTGCTGCTCCGCTCGTTCGAAAGCAACCCGGCCACCAATGCCCTGGTACGCACCACCACCGCCATCACCATGGCCCGGGGCAGCGACGCGGCCAACGTACTGGCTTCGGAAGCCGAAGTCACGGTCAATTTCCGCCTGCTGCCGGGCAACACGACGGCCCAGGTGAAGCGGCATGTCGAAAATATCTGCAACGGATACGACGTCCGGATCGAGGAACTCTCGACCCGCGAACCGTCGCAAATCTCCCCGGACGATGTCCACGCCTTCGAAATGATCCGCACCTCGCTCGCCGGGTTCTACCCGGGCACGATCGTAACGCCCTACCTGACGCTCGGCGGCACGGACGCCTACAAATACGAGGCGGTGAGTCCGAACGTATATCGTTTCATGCCGGTACTCCTTACCGAACAGGAACAGGGTACGATCCACAACGAAAACGAATCGATCTCGCTCGAGAACTACGGACGAATGATCGCCTATTTCCGCGACCTGATCCGAAATTACCGGTAACGGGAGCGGATCCGTCATCGCAGCGACAGCGACAATAACTTTTAGTTATACGACATAACTTTTTTCCCGTTGTTTCAAGGGAATAAAGCCTGTATATTTGCAGCATCGTTTACAAAAAGTTATTAGCACCGTATGAAACCGCTGCAACTCACGAAATCCATGCAATCCGCAAAGCTCAACTGGCGCCAAATCCTTTTTGCCGGACTGCTCATAGGTTCGCTCTTCTGTTCGCCCGTCATCACGCTCTTCGCGGGCATTCTCTTCGCCCTGACCCTCGGCAATCCGTTTCCGGTCTGGAGCAAGAAGGCTTCGAAAAAATTGCTGCAATACTGCGTCGTCGGACTGGGATTCGGCATGAACTTCCACGAATCGCTGGCCGCCGGGCGCGAAGGCATGACCTTCACGGTGGTTTCGGTAGTCACGGTAATGATCGTCGGCGTAGTGCTGGGACGCCTGCTGCGCATCGACCGCAAAAACAGCTACCTGATCTCGTCGGGCACGGCGATCTGCGGCGGCAGCGCCATCGCAGCGGTCGCACCCGTTATCGATGCCGACGAGAACCAAACTTCGCTGTCACTGGCCACGATCTTCATTCTCAACGCCGTCGCCCTCTTCGTATTCCCCGTCATCGGGCATTGGCTCGGCATGGGGCAGACCCAGTTCGGAACCTGGGCCGCGATCGCCATCCACGACACCAGTTCGGTCGTCGGCGCCGGTGCCGCCTACGGCGAGGAGGCGCTCAAGGTAGCCACGACCGTCAAACTCACCCGCGCCCTGTGGATCATCCCCCTGTCGCTGGTGTCGGCCCTGATCTTCCGTCAGAAAGGCAAGAAGATCCAGATCCCCTGGTTCATCTTCTGGTTCGTCGTTGCCATGCTCGTAAACACCTACTGCAACCTGCCGACCCAGCTCACGCACGGGATTTCGGTCGCCGCCCGCTGCGGACTTTCGGCCACGCTGTTCCTGATCGGCGGAGGGCTCTCCATAGAGGTAATCCGCAAGGTAGGCCTCAAGCCTCTGGTGCTGGGCATCATCCTCTGGGCCGTCATCTCGGTCGCATCGCTCACCGTGATCTTGCTCTTGTAGGCAGCATCCGATTACCATAAAACAGCCCGAAGATCGAAAGGTCTTCGGGCTGTTTCCATTATTACCTGCTTATATTCTAAAGGTATTACTCCTTTTTTCCGTGACAGGAATAACGAAGGACCGGATCGCGGACGAAGCGTTCGAAACTGCGGCACTCCTCGTCGGTCATAGCCTTCGGATAGCTCATCAGCACCAACTGGTGCGGCTCATAAGGACGCTGGAACGACGGATGGACATAATGGTAATCGTTGCGCACGAACCCCAGCCGCTCGTAAAACCGGAGGCGGCGAACGGCGATTTCCGTCTCCGGCGGATCGATTTCCAGCACGATGCGTCCGGCCTTCCGGCAAAAAGCCTCCAATACCCGGCTGCCCATATTGGCACCGCGCAGGTCGGGCGAAATGGCCAAATGCTCGATATAGACATATTCCGGAGCCGTCCAGTAATAAAGAATGCCTATCAACCGGCCGTCTGACCAGATGCCGTCGGCCGTATAGTGCGAATCGGAAAGAGCTTGCAGATGGTCTTCCAGCGAACGGATCTCCTTCTGGGGGAAAGAGTTCTGATAGATCGCCCACGCCTCGTCCCAACCCGGGTCGGCAGGCGATCGGAAAGGTCTGAATTTCAAATCGGTTTCCATAGATAAAATTATATATATTTTAGCATACCTCTTCGGAAACGTAGTGCCCCCTCCGGGGAAGGGGTCCAGAGAAGGTCCGCATTACGACACGGCCACAAGCCACGAATAAACGACCAATGGTTTCCGATGACAGGCCACCGCATTCTCGAGTACCCGAACGGATCCGGCGGCGATCCCACATCCGAAAACGACCCGTAAAATCTCGCAGAAGCGCCGCGAAGGATCAGGCCGTATGGCGGGCGAACTCCACGAAACGTGCGGCCAAGGCATCGCTGCGTCCTTCGGGCCAGCAGAACGAAAACTCCCGCTGGATCGTACAGCCCTCGATGTCGATGATGCGAAGCTCGCCGCTGCGCAGCTCATCGACGATCGACGCCACCGACACGATGGCCATGGCGTCGCTGTTGCGCACGAAACTCTTGATGCTCTCGGTACTGCCCAGTTGCATCACCACACGCAGCGAAGCGAGCCGTACATCCGCCGCCGCGAGGTATTTCGAAATCACTTCGAGGGTTCCCGAACCGCTTTCACGCAGCACCAGGGGCACCGTCTGCAACTCCGCGAGCGTAACCTGATCGCAGCGGCCGTACCGGCCTTTCGTGGAAGCGATCAGCACCAGTTCGTCGGGAATGAACGGTTCGTAATGGAACCCCGGATGCCGGGCGCTGCTTTCGACCAGCCCCAAATCGGTATCGTGACGCGCGAGGGCCGCCTCGACCTGCTCGCTGTTGCCCGACGCGAGCGAAACCTTCACCTCGGGAAACCGGGCCGTAAAACGGGCCAGCACCTGCGGCAGAACATACTGGGCGATGGTCGTACTGGCTCCCACCTTCAGTTCGCCGCCCAGCCGGTCGGTGAAAAGATCCATCTCGTACTGCAGACGGCGGTAGCCGTCGGCAATGCGTTCGGCATGCTCCAGCATGACACGCCCGGCTTCGGTCAGCGCCAGACGGCTGCCGCTGCGCTCGAAAAGCTGTACCTTATAGCGGGATTCGAGTTCGCCGATATGCTTGCTCACAGCGGGCTGCGAAATGTAAAGCTGCTCGGCGCATTTGGTGAAATTGAGGGTTTTGGCCGCCGTAATGAAAACCCGCAAGCGGAAATCGTCCATAGCGACCTAATCCAAACCGCCCTGGGCGGCAAACTCGGCTACGGATCGTTTGAAATGCTCGATGGTTTCCCGCATCGTCATGAAAGACTTGCCTCCGGCCGCATTGCGGTGGCCGCCGCCGTTGAAATACTTGCGGGCGAAAAGATCCACGTCCACCCCGCCCCGCGAACGAAGCGACACCCGGATAAACTTATGCGTGGCGACGAAGATCGCCGACAGCTTCATCGACTTGATCGTCAGGGGATAATTCACGAACCCCTCGCTGTCGCCGGGCTGGAACTGAAACCGGCGCATCTCGCTCTCCAAAAGCGACATATAGGCGACCGCACCGTCGTGGATCACCTCCATCTTGCGGTTGATCGCATAGCCGAACAGCCGGGCACGGCCCTCGGTGAAGGCGTTATAGACATTGTTGTGGATCGCGGGAATGTCGATGCCCGTTTCGACCAGCACCGCGACGGCCCGGTACAACTCCGGCGTCAGGAACGAAAACGAGAAGTTCCCCGTATCGGTCATCATACCCACGTACAACGACTCGGCCATACTCCGCGTAATCGCCTGCGTTCCCAACAACTTTTCGAGAATCTGGTAGATCAGGAAAGCGGTGCTCGACGAGCCGGTACAGGAAAACATCAGATCGAAACCGGGTCCCGGCGACAGATGATGGTCGATCAGGATTCTCCTGGCCGTCGTATTGGATTCGACCACCTCGCTCAACCCCTCCAGACGGGATACGGCGTTGAAGTCCAGGAAAAAAATCAGATCCGACTCCGCCACCGCACGGCGGGCGACTCCCGCTTCGTCCGTCTTGAAAAGAACCAGGTTCTCGACACCCGTCATCCAATCCAAAAAATAGGGGTATTTGTTGGGCACGATGCAGGTGACGCGATGCCCCATTTCCACCAAAGCCTCGCGCCACGCCAGCAAAGAACCCACGGCATCCCCGTCGGGATTCGTGTGTGCCAGGAGTACGATATTCTGTACAGGCCGGGCAAGCAATTCGCGCAGCCGTTCTATATCTTCTTGAGAAACCATCATTGATGCAAAGATACGATTTTATCCGTTAAATATCAAATCCGCACCCGTTCCGGGGCGTTTCTCCGTTCCGAAACCGATCGTGGAGCGGATGTTCAATCTTCCCGGACAGCGTCCGGCGGCAGCAGGATCATACCCTCCGGCCGGCAGGATATTTCGGGCAAAGAGAGGCCTTCGACCAACCGCACGCCCGGCCTTCTCTGCGCTGCGGGCTCGGAAGAACGGACGGATTGCCCGGTGATGCTCGTCACTGCATACTCAAGACAGTCGTCGTCCAAACTGCCGAACTCCTCGTACCCGTTGTTCCAATCAGCCTTCAAGGCATCCGGCGCAAGACCGTTCGGGTCCACCGTTTCGAGCCGGGCGTTATATCCCTGGAAAGAGACCGGCATGAAGAGGTATTCGTACGCTCCGTCCTCCAGATAGACACCCTCCATCCCCACATTTTTGCCGTTGGTCTTCTGCCCGACCAGCACCACTTCGAGTCCGATTCCCCGCAAGCCATTGACAACGGCTTCGCTCGCCGAAGCCGTGCCGGAAGAGACGATGACATACAGCCGCGGAAGATTCAGCGCATATCCGCGCAGGTCGGCTCCCCGGTAATCGCCGTAGATGAACTCCTCGTAAAAACGCCCTTTCGACTCGTCGTAAGGCAGGCCGAAATCGGGCGAAAGTGTCTCATACTCCTCGTTCCGCAAGTAGTTGCGCCGCAGGATGCCATCCATATCGTGATTCACCTCCGGCTCCCCGCCGTAACCGCCCCTCGCCGGTCGTATCCTTGGTACACGAGGCGGCCGCAACTGTCGCGACAAACACTTCGCAAGTGAGAATCGCATGACAAAACTGCTTCATAATCATTCGGTTTTAGATCGTTTGTTGTCTTCGGCATATTTGCGGCACCAGGTCGAAATACCGCACTCGGCGCATTTCGGCGCCCGCGCCGTGCAGACGTAGCGTCCATGCAGGATCAGCCAGTGGTGGGCCGTCGGCAGCAGACGGGAAGGAATGTTCTTTTCGAGGGCCAACTCGGTCTGCAGGGGCGTTTTCGACCGGTTCGTGAGCCCGATACGGTTTGAAACCCGGAATACGTGGGTATCGACGGGCATCACCTCCTTCTGCCAGATCACGGCGCCCACGACGTTGGCCGTCTTGCGGCCCACGCCGGGCAGACGTTGCAGCTCCTTCAGGTCGCTCGGCACTTCGCCGCCGAACTCCTCGCAGAGCATGCGGGCCATGCCCGCCAGGTTTTTCGCCTTGTTGTTGGGATAGGAGATGCTCTTGATGTAGGGATAGATCTGCTCGGGGGTCGCGGCAGCCATAGCCTGCGGCGTAGGGAAAGCCTCGAATAGAGCCGGCGTAGTCATATTGACCCGCTTGTCCGTGCACTGGGCCGACAGAATCACGGCCACCAGCAACTCATACGGCGAGCCGTATGCAAGCTCGCTCTCGGCAACGGGCATATGCTCCTCGAACCACGAGATCACCCCCGCATAACGCTCCTTCAAAGTCATTGTCTTCCTGTTTTAAGCCGGAATCCTTCCGGCGGATTTCCTATAATTTGGTCAGTTTGGCGAATTTGGCCAGCAGGGTTTTCTCCCCGTATCCGGAAAATTCGACCACCAGCTTGTGATCCGACGCCAATGTTTCGATGCGGCGGATGACCCCCGCGCCGAACTTCAGGTGCGACACCCGGTCGCCGACCGAATAATCGCCGCACGATGCGGGCACGGCTCCTTCGACCAGCGACGATTCGCCCTGCCGGATGCCGACGCTGCGCATCCCGGCCGTCGAACGGGTCGGCTGGACAACGACGGGACGCTGCGCCTCCGATTTTACCCCGGCGGATGAACCTCCGCCGAAACGCGCCCCGGCCTGCGAACCGCCCGCCGCAGGCTTTTGCTGGTAGCGGTAGTCGAAACGGCGGCGCAGCTCGTCGAGCGCCGAGGAGCCCTCTCCCCGCCCGGCCGAGCGGCGGACGGGTTCCCGCTCCTCCTGCATCGCATCCGTTTCCAGGTAACGGCTGTCGATCTCGCGCAGGAAGCAGCTCGGACGCGAGAACTCCATATTGCCCCACTTGAAACGCATCTCGGCATAGGAGAGCGTAGCCAACTCCTTGGCCCGGGTCAGCGCCACGTAAAAGAGCCGCCGCTCCTCCTCGAAACCGTCGGGCGACTCCACGGCCCGCTGCGACGGGAAGAGGTTCTCTTCCAATCCGACGATATACACGAATTTGTATTCCAGTCCTTTGGCCGAATGTACGGTCATCAGCGTCACCTTGTTGCGATCCTGGGGATCGTCCTTGTCCATGTCGGTCATCAGCATCACCCCCTGCAACCACTCCTCGATCGTAGCCCGCTCCTCTTGCTGACGCTCTCCGGCCCGGATCTCGGCCTCGCGCTGCTCGTTGAAGAGCTGCATCGAGTTGAGCAGCTCCTCGATATTGTCCAGCGCACTGGTCGCCTCGGGGGTGTTCTCGGCCCGGTAAGCGCCGATGATCCCCGAACGGGTCGCAATTTCGAGTCCCAGGTCGTACAGTCCCTTTTCGGCCCGGGCCAACGACAGCCCCCGGACGAGGGCCACGAACTCGGCCACCTTGCGGACGATGGTCTTCTGCACGGGATCCGTCACCGGCTCGGCCGTCAGCGCATCCACCGCTTCCCACATCGACAAATTACGAGCTTTGGCCAGCAAAGCGATCCGCTCTACGGTCGTATCGCCGATACCCCGGGCAGGGTAATTGACGATCCGCTTGAAGGCCTCGTCGTCGCGGGGGTTGATAACCAGCCGGATATAGGCCAGCAGATCCTTGATCTCCTTGTGGTCGTAGAACGAATTGCCCTTGTAAATACGATAGGGTATTCCTTTGCGGCGCAGCGCGTCTTCGAGGGCCTGGGACTGGTTGTTGGTGCGGTACAGAATCGCTGCCTCGGCCCACTCATCGCCCGCAGCCCGCACCTTGTCGCGCAGGTCGCTGACCACCATTTCGGCCTCCTCGCGGTCGGTATAGGCTCGGAGCACGCGGATCTTTTCGCCCATATCCCCTTCCGAAAAGCACTTCTTCTCCATGCGTTTCGAATTGCGTTCGATCACCGAATTGGCCGCCTCGACGATCGTGCGCGTCGAGCGGTAATTCTGCTCCAGCTTGAAGATCATCGCGTTGGGGAAATCCTTCTTGAACGAAAGGATGTTCTCGATCTTGGCCCCCCGGAACGAATAGATCGACTGGGCGTCGTCGCCCACCACGCAGACCTTCGAATGGAGCTGCGACAGGCGCCGGATGATGACGTACTGGGCATAGTTGGTATCCTGATACTCATCGACCAGGATGTATTTGAACTGCTCCTGGTAGCGGGCCGTCACGTCGGGACAGTCCCGCAGCAGGATATTGGTCTGCAACAACAGGTCGTCGAAATCCATCGCCCCGTTCCGCTTGCAGCGGGCGCAATAGATGTTGTAGATGTTGCCGAACTCGGGAATCTGCATCCGCCGGTCTTCGGCTGCGGCACCCGCATTGGCCAGGTAAGCGCCCGGCGTCACCAGGCAGTTCTTGGCGTAGGAGATGCGCGAGGCGAGCATCGCAGGCTTGTATTTGGTATCGTCCAGGTTCAACTCCTTGACGATGGTTTTCAGAAGGTTCTTGCAGTCCGACGGCTCGTAAATCGTAAAACTCTGGGGGAAGCCGATCCATTCGGCGTTGTCGCGCAGAATGCGCGAAAAAACCGAGTGGAAGGTTCCCATGCGGATATAGCGGTGCCGTCCGTCCGGCAGCATCTGGGCGATGCGTTCGCGCATCTGCTCGGCGGCCTTGTTGGTGAAGGTGAGGGCGAGGATGTTGTACGGAGCCACCCCCTGCTCGATCATATAGGCGATGCGCGAAGTAAGAACGCGCGTCTTGCCCGACCCGGCGCCCGCGATGATGAGCGACGGCGAATCGTAGTTCACCACCGCATCCCGCTGGGCCTGATTCAGACCTTTCAATATTTGAGATTCCATAACGTGCAAATATAGCGATTTCCCGGCAACGACGGAGCGTCCGCAGCCGAATAATACGACGGAGCGCCGCAACCGAAGGCGAACCTGCGGGACCCCCTCCGCCCGATCTTCGCCCCGAAGCGGCGCCCGGGTACGGTTTTTCAACCGGGGCACCGCCCCGCATCAGGGCGAAAAGAGCGGTCGGGATTTTCGATTTTCGAAAAAAATACATATTTTGCAATAATTTTGTAGGGTATGCGTTGCATAAATACCGAAAACAACGAAAAATCGAAAATACACACCGAAAAATGAGTGAAGTCATCAACATCAAGGAACTCAACGAACGGATCGAACGCGAAAGCGTCTTCGTCGATACGCTGCGCAGCGAAATGGGCAAGGTGATTATCGGACAGAATCACCTGATCGACACCCTGCTGATCGGCCTGCTCTCCAACGGGCACATCCTGTTGGAAGGCGTGCCGGGGCTGGCCAAAACGCTGGCCATCACCACGCTGGCCAAGGCGGTCGATGCCGATTTCTCGCGCATTCAGTTCACCCCCGACCTGCTGCCGGCCGACCTGATCGGTACGCTGATCTACTCGCAGAAGAACGAGGAGTTCGTGGTCAAGAAAGGCCCCGTGTTCGCCAACTTCGTGCTGGCGGACGAGATCAACCGCTCCCCGGCCAAGGTGCAGTCGGCACTGCTCGAAGCCATGCAGGAGCGGCAGGTGACCATCGGCGACGAAACCTATCCGCTGCCCGAGCCCTTCCTGGTGCTGGCGACGCAGAACCCGCTGGAGCAGGAAGGTACTTACCCGCTGCCCGAAGCGCAGGTCGATCGTTTCATGCTGAAAGCCAAGATCTCCTACCCCCAGAAACAGGAGGAGCGCGACATTATGCGTATGAATCTGGCCGGGGAAGGACTTCCGAAGATCAACAAAGTGACTTCGCCCGAAGACATCGTCAAGGCCCGCCGCGTGGTCGAAGAGGTCTATATGGACGAAAAGATCGAAAAATATATCATCGACATCATCTTCGCCACCCGCGAACCGGCCGAATACAACCTCGAAAAACTGCAGCCCTTGATCGCTTACGGCGGCTCGCCCCGTGCGTCTATCTCGCTGGCCAAGGCTGCCCGGGCCTACGCCTTCATCCGCCGCCGGGGTTACGTGATTCCGGAGGACGTGCGGGCCGTCTGCCACGACGTACTGCGTCACCGCATCGGACTCACCTACGAAGCCGAGGCCGAGAACATCACCACCGAGCAGATCATCACCGACATCCTGAACAACGTAATCGTACCCTAATTGAAAATGCAATAATGCAGGAGACCGAAAACGATATCCTGAAACGAGTCCGCAAGATCGAGATCAAAACCCGGGGGCTTTCCAATGAAATCTTCGCCGGAAAGTATCACACGGCCTTCCGGGGACGCGGCATGTCGTTTTCCGAAGTGCGCGAATACCGCGCCGGCGACGACGTGCGCGACATCGACTGGAACGTCACGGCCCGCTCGCGCACGCCCCACATCAAGGTCTATGAAGAGGAGCGCGAACTGACGATGATGCTCCTGGTGGATGTCAGCGGCTCCCGGATGTTCGGCACTACGGACCGCCTGAAGAAAAACCTGCAAACCGAAATCGCCGCCGTGCTGGCCTTCTCGGCCTCGGAGAACAACGACAAGGTGGGCTGCATCTTCTTCTCCGACCGGATCGAGAAGTTCATCCCCCCGAAAAAGGGGCGCAGCCATATCCTGGCCATCATCCGCGAACTGGTCGGCTTCGAGCCGCAATCGCGGGGGACCCGTATTTCGGAAGCGCTGCGTTTCCTGACCAACGTCACCAAAAAACACTGCACGGCCTTCCTGCTCTCGGACTTTCTCGATCCCGGCAAGGACCGTGCGGCGCTCGAGGACGCGCTCAAGATCGCTTCCGGAAAACACGACCTGGTGGGAATCCGCGTCAGCGACCCCCGCGAAGCCGAACTGCCCGACGTAGGAATCGTCGAAATGAAAGACGCCGAAACGGGCCGAAAAGCGTGGGTGGACACCTCCTCGGCCCGGGTGCGGGAGCACTACGCCCGCGTCTGGCAGGAGCGGAGCGCCGCCATCCTCTCGGCGCTCAAACACCACCGCATCGACACGGCCGAGGTATCGACCGACGGGGATTACGTCGTGGAACTCATCAAACTATTCAAACAGCGATGAAGTCGATCCCAAACAACCCGGCATCAACCTGCTCCCCGTTCGCACGCAACGGCGGTATTCAACCGTCCGCCGCCGCAGAGCGGCAAAATGCCGCGCAAACACCTCCTTCGGAAGCGGTGCCCGTCGGCCTGCGGTCTTCGGGTCGTCCGAAAGCCGGTCGGACATCCATAACGAAAAGAGTAAAAACAGCTCTGGCGACAGCTCTTCTGACCGGGCTGACGACCGTTCTGTACGCCGCACCGCCGACGATCACCGCCCGCGTCGAACCCGACAGCATCGGAATCGGCGACCGCTTCGACGTGGTGATCGACGTCGATCGTGATTTGGTGCAGGTCGTGGAATTTCCCACCTTCAACCCGCCTCCGCAGAGCGGACTGGAAGTCGTCGAATCGCATCCGGTGGACACCCTCCGGCGCGACGGACGCCACCTGAGCCTGCGCAAACGCTACACGCTGGCGGCGTTCGAGGAGGGCAATCTCGGCCTGGGACGCGCACAAGTGCTCTATCTGGACAAGAACATCACCGACACGCTCTATACCGCCGACACCCTGCGGCTGCAGGTGGGAACCTTTCAGATCGACTCCACGTCGCACACGATCTACGACATCAAAGCCCAGCGCACGCTGCCCTTCCGCTACGGCGAAATCAGCGGCTACGTCCTCTGGAGCCTGCTGGGTTTGATCGTCCTGGGCGGCGCGATCTACGCAGGCCGCCGCCTGATGGCCCGCTACGCTCGCAAGGTACGCGACATCTTCCGTCCCGCACCGCCTCTGCCGCCCCACATCGCGGCCATCCAAGCGCTCGAAACGCTCCACAACCAGAAACTCTGGCAGAGCGGACGCCACAAACAGTATTACTCGGGCCTGACGGACATCCTGCGCACCTACCTGGCCGGACGATACGGCTTCGGCGCGATGGAGATGACCTCCGACGAAATTCTCGCGGCAGTCCGCCGTTACGACCTGCCGCAGAAATGCGTCATGGACCTGCAGGCGATCCTCCGGGACGCCGACCTGGTGAAATTCGCCAAAGCCCAGCCCGAAGGAACGACCAACGAAGACAACTACCTGAACGCCTACTATTTCGTCGAGGAGACCAAGCCTGCGGAAATCGCGGAGGAGGACACCGAACAGGACGACACCCAATAGCATCCGACACACCATGCCAAACAGAATCCTACTGATATTCATCACCCTGTTGCTCGGAATCGGCAGCGCCTCGGCCCAGAAATACCCTGAGCGCAGCCTCGTGCGCAAGGGCAACCGGGATTTCGCGAAGGAGCGGTACGACCGCAGCATCGAACGCTACACGCAGGCGCTCGAAGCGGCCCCCGAAAACTTCGAGGCCGCCTACAACCTGGGGGGCGCCCTCTACCGTACCGAAAAATACGAAGAGGCGGCCAAGACGCTCGAACGCATCGCCGCAGACTCCACCCGCACCGACCAGGAACGGGCCGAGGCTTTCTACAACCTGGGCAACGCCCAATTCAAACAGGAAAAATACCCGGAAGCGCTCGAAAGCTACAAGAACTCCCTGCGGATGAATCCTGCCGACCAGGAGGCCAAGTACAACTACGCCTACACCAAGCGACTGCTGCAAAAACAGCAGAACGAGGATCAAAACAAGGATCAGAACAAGGACCAGCAGAACAGCGGCGGTCAGGATCAGAATCAGGACAAAAACAAGGATAATAATTCGGACAAAGACCGGCAGCAGGACAAGGGCGGCAATAAGCAGGATCAGCAAAACCGGCAAAACGGTCAGAATGATCCCGACAAGAACGGACAAAATCCCGACGAACAGCCGCAGGAGTCCGACAAACCGGACAGCGACGACCGGCAGCCCGGTCAGCCCCGCGAAAACGGCATCTCCCCGGAAGAACAGGAACGGATGCTGGATGCGATCCAGGCCCAGGAGGACAAGACCCAAGAGAAACTCAAGGAGAAAGCCGGGGTCGTGGTACGCGGCAATAAAAACTGGTAACGAATCAATTCTGAAACGGCTATGCAATTCGCCTCTCCATACTTTTTGTGGCTGCTCGCGGTCATTCCGCTCATGGTGGTCTATTACGTCTGGCGGACCCGTCAGGGCGGCGCTTCGATCCAGGTATCGACCATCGACGGTGTCGCCAAAGCTCCGCGCACCGTACGTTATTACCTGCGGCATCTGCCTTTCGCGCTGCGCTGCGCTGCCGTCGCGCTTCTCATCGTAGCGCTGGCCCGCCCCCAATCGGTCGATGAAGGCTCGACGAGCAACACCGAAGGCATCGACATCGTGCTGGCGATCGATATTTCGACCTCGATGCTGGCCCAGGACCTCCAGCCCGACCGCATCCAGGCGGCCAAGCAGGTTGCCGGCAACTTCATCACCGACCGCCCCGGCGACCGCATCGGACTGGTGGCCTTCGCGGGCGAAGCCTTCACCCAAAGCCCGCTGACGACCGATCAGGGGACGCTGCAAACCCTGCTGGGACGCCTGCGCAGCGGCGTGGTGGAGGACGGCACGGCCATCGGCAACGGACTGGCGACGGCAATCAACCGCCTGCGCGAGAGCAACGCCAAGAGCAAGGTCATCATCCTGCTGACCGACGGAGAGAACAACCGGGGCGAAATCGCTCCCCTCACGGCTGCGGAGATCGCCCGCGACCAGGGCATCCGCGTCTATACGATCGGTGTCGGCACACGCGGCATGGCCCCCTATCCGACGGTGGACTTCTTCGGGAACCCGACCGTCGTGCAGGCCAAGGTGCAGATCGACGAAAAAATACTCGGCGAGATCGCCGATCTCACGGGCGGCCGTTACTTCCGCGCCACGGACAACGCCAAACTACAGTCCATCTACGACGAAATCAACCAGCTCGAAAAGAGCAAGGTCGAAATATCGCAATACACCACCTACACCGAGGAGTACCTCCGCTGGGCAGCGGCGGCTCTGGCCCTGCTGCTCGTGGAATTTCTGTTGCGTACCCTCTGGTTAAAATCCCTGCCGTAATGTTCAGATTCGCATATCCCGAATACCTCTGGCTGCTGTGGCTCCTCCCGTTGCTCGTCGCCGTATGGGCGGCGGCCGGACAGCTCGCACGCCGGCGCCTCAGCCGTTTCGGCCGGCTCGAAACCATCCGTCCGCTCATGCCCGACGCTTCTACGGGGCGCCGGCGTCTGAAATTCATCCTGTACCTCACGGCATTCGCCCTGCTCACCCTGGCGCTCGCACGGCCGCAGCTGGGTTCGAAACTCCGCGAGGTGGAGAGCCGGGGTATCGAGATGATGCTCGTGGTCGATGTTTCGAACTCGATGCTCGCCGAGGATTTCCAGCCCAACCGCCTCGAACGCACCAAATACGCCATAGACAAGCTCTTCGACGGACTCAAGCAGGACCGCGTGGGACTGGTCGTCTTCGCGGGCGACGCCGTAGTGCAACTGCCGATCACCTCGGACTACCGCATGGCCAAAGCCTTCGCCCGCAGAATATCCCCTTCGATGGTTTCGGTGCAGGGCACCGACATCGGTCAAGCCCTCTCGCTGGCCACCATGTCCTTCTCGGAAAAGAGAGATAACCCCGCAGGACGCGTCATCGTGCTCATCACCGACGGCGAAGGGCACGACTCCGGCGCCATCGAAGCGGCCGAACGGGCCGCCGAACAGGGCATCCGCATCTTCACCATCGGCATCGGCACGCCGGAAGGCGCTCCGATCCAGATCGGCGGCGAGTTCATCAAGGACGACAAGGGAGAGATGGTCGTATCGAAACTGGGCGAACCCCTGCTCGAAAAGATCGCACAGGCGACCGACGGAGCCTACATCCGCTCGACCAACCAGTCGATCGGGCTGGACGAAATCGTACGCACGATCAACAATATGGAGAAAGGCGACCTGGCGGCCCTCCGCTTCGAGGAGTTCAACGAACAGTTCCAATACCTGATCGGAGCGGCCCTCGTCCTGCTCCTGCTGGAGTTCCTGCTGCTCGACCGCCGCAACCCGCTGCTCCGGCGTTTCAACATTTTCGGTACGGACACCGAAAAATAAAAAACAGCGATTCACCTCTAACGTCGAGTCGCCGGGCCTTTTACAGGTTCCGGCGACTCGGCGTTAGAGAAACAACGGGGCGTATCACCCCGCGATCGGATGGCTCTGCGCTATCTCCCAATGATTAGCGGCCAACAGCACCATCATCACGGCAACGAAAAGCAACAACCAGTCCACCTCCCGGTTGCGGTATATTCGGGCCAGGAACAACCCCAAGGTCCCGAGTGCAAGCAAACCGTCGCCACACATCGCTACCCAAACCGATACTTCCCAAGAAATGACCTGGGAAACAAGCAGCTCGATTCCGATCACAACCGCCAAAGCCCACAGCAGCCTCTCGGAAGTGAATATCCGCCCGGGAACCGGATCGCATCGCACGATCCGACAGCGGTCTCCCAGAAAATGTCTCCAATTCGAATCTCTATTTTGCATACTTCACACAAATATCAAAAGTTCGGGCAGCACCATCCATGCAACTCTTCAAAGCAACGGTATTTCCAACGAGGGATACCGCAGCAGCCGGTGCAGCGCTTCCTCCGGATACATGGCATGCCGCCGTGGATGTATCATGGGTGGCGGACAGCCGACAAGATCCGGT
>OLRE01000778.1_pt1 | contig 35584 bp, 29 predicted proteins | sample 1672461 | NCBI WGS metagenome assembly OLRE01 (sample SAMEA3136688, study PRJEB25190) | human gut metagenome | biome: human gut; feature: human-associated habitat; material: faeces | place: Austria | collected 2013
AAGCCAACTTAAATTACTACTAAATTAACTCTTAATTAAATATAAATTAAAACTATCTAACATTATGGTATGAGTAAGCAACCTATTATACAAGTTCATAGTTGTAGAGCTTGTAAGTATTGCAAAAGTAAAACTTCGTATAAGTCACGAACTGAACGAAAGACTTATTATGAATGTGATAAGACTAAAACTATGATTACAGAAAGTGTATATCAGACAAATGATTGTTTAACTTTTATTAGTCGTAAATAGTTTATGCCTAAACTCAATGCTAATCAGATAGACAAATATCTTAATCCGAAAGATAACAGAGATAAGAGAAGGTCTAAACCTAATAGGAATCTTCGAGAAGATAACAATCAAAATTATAGTAAGAAGAATGATAAACGTAGGCCAACAAGTCGTAACCAGTAAAGGTAGATATGGTCGTGTTATTGATGTTGATAATTCATCCAATGAACTTAAAGTATTAGTTAAGATTGGTACTAAAAATTATTGGATATTAGAAAGTCAATTAACTCCTGCTACACATATAGTTAGGGTTAAAGTTGAATACGAAATAGATTATTGTGGTAAATCTATTACCGATAGTCTTGAAGTAGCCCTAAAACGTGATACTGTTCTTTACAATGATAATGTTAATTATTTAGTTCAGATTTGTAAAGATAAAGTAGAAAGACAATTAGAAATGGAAGTAAAAGTTAAACAAATTAAAATTTCATAAGTGCTATGACATTTGACTTAAAAGTTATTACTATTGAAACTAAACCTCGTGCTGGATATTTTATTCTTGACGAAGGTGAATTTTCTACTGTTAAAAAGGTTGTACCTCAACGTAGCGAAGTCTATCTTGATAATGGTAAAATATTATCTATTGCTGATGTTTCTAAGAAAGTTGCAAAACTTATCGGTGAAGTTACTACTGAACAAGAAGATAAAGTTATTACAAAAACTTATTCGATTATTCATAGTGATTTCAGTGGAATTATTCGTGGTTTGTATGATACGATTCCTTATGGAGATGATGTTCCCGAAGAGGATAGAAAATATAAAACGCTTTGTGATGCACTGTTCGCTGGTGTAAAAGTCAGATATGAAGGTGCATTTGAAACTATTCTTACTCGTACTGTTGTTGATGAAGTTGTTGAGATTTCAAGTCTTTCTGTTGTAGACAGGTATCAACTTTATTCTCGTGATGATAGAGTTGGTGTTGTTACGAAGTTTGACAAAGATTCTCATTGGTTCCAAATTAAACTTAATACCAGTGGTACTGTTGTTAAGTGCAAACGTGAAGATTTTACAAAACTTCATAATGACAATACTATACAGATGCTTCATACTTTATGTTCTCGTTGTGGTCGGTAAATGGATTTTAGTAAACTTAAAGGACTTGTTCCTGTAAAGAAAGCTAATATCAATAGAGATTCAACTAATCGAACAAGAAGTAAAACTTCAAATATGACACCTCATGCTATAAAGTGTGAGGTGTTTTTTTATGATAATAAGTTTTATGGAATTGTTGATAATGAACGTTACCCTATTGATATAACAAATGAGGATTATCAGAAAGCTACATTTGCATTTAGCACACCTGATAATGAACATTGGGATTGGTTTACGATTCGTCCTTTTAGTGCTGCTGAAGCTGATATTGAAAACTTGAAAAAGTATTGGCAACTTATTGTTCCTAAAATGAAGATTTGGATTACTCTTGAAAATGGAGTAGGGAAACTTGATATGGAACGTATTAATAATCGAAACGAAAAAGTTTTCAAAAGATTAAGTCCAAAATATTATGCTTCTCGACGCAATTAAAGAGTATTCGGTGGTCATGCCGGAATTACTTCAATATTTGAAGAAACGAGGATATGACCCCGGATACTTTTTTACAAAGTTAGACCTATCGCTACAATTCATAATAATATTTGAGTTTTTGTTACAGAACTACGATATTGTTATGATTACAACCCCTAATGTTATGGGTGTTAGAGCTTATGTTAATCGAACTACTGACAAACAAGATGTAATATTTGTTTGTCCTACTCCTGAAACTTATAAAATAAGTAATAATCATTATGAAACCCTTATTAGTAAGGCATTTGAGTATATCCAAAACACTGCATTTTAGCCGATATGGACGCAGATAAATTGAAAGACCTTACAAGTGTTAAGGCGAACAAAAATAAGCCATCAGCGAGGCCAAAACAGGCCGCCACGGGCGATTATTCGCAATTATATCCGGGGCAACAGCAGGCTATCGACAAACTATCTGATTGGTATTTTAGTAATGAACTTGAATGTACACTTGAAGGTTATGCTGGTACGGGCAAAACTTATATATTGAGATATTTTCTTGATAATATTGTTAATAAGTCTTATACTGTTACAGCTCCTACACACAAAGCTCTTCGAGTTCTTGAATCTCAAGTAGGTAGAAAAGGTATGACTTTGCATAGTTTGCATGGTCTTAAACCTAATATTGATTTACAAAATTTTGATATTGAGAATCCTCAATTTGACCCTCTTAATCCAAGCAAGATACAAAATTATAATCTTGTTGTGATTGATGAATGTTCTATGATTAATAAGGATTTATTCCAACTTAATCGAAATCGTGCTACTACTTATAATGTTAAGATTCTTTATGTTGGTGATTCTCTTCAGTTACCACCTGTAAATGAAGAAATATCTTTAACATTTGCTACTGTTAAGAATAAAGTTGTTCTTACTGATATTGTACGACAAGAAGAAGGTAATCCCCTTCTTGAATTGTTTAGTCTTTTAAGAGATGATATTAAAAATCAAACAAATACTTTTCTGAATTATATAGTTCGAAATAGGTCTAATATACAAGATGGAATTGGTTATGAAATTATTCCACGAACTATGTTTAATCAAAGACTTATTGATGAATTTAATTCAGATACATTTCATAAGAATATAGACCATTTTAGAATTACTGCTTATACGAATAAAGCTGTTTCTGATTGGAATAGTATTGTTCGTAATAGTATAGTTGGTAAAGATGCTGATATAATTCATATTAACGATTTGGTATTATCTTATAATACCATTGTTGATGAATTTAAGGAACCAATTATTCTAAATAGTGAAGACTATATTCTTGAAGATATTAGACCTTATATTAGTGATGAAGGTATTAAAACATTTGCTGTTAATCTTAAATCTATGTATGATGGTCATATAACTCAACCATTTCTTATCGTAGATACAAAAGATGCTTCGTTTCTTAAATATAAGGAAATCCTAACACATCTTTATAATAGAGCAGCTAATCGTGTTCAACATGGTTGGTATGTTTATTATAAGTTTAAGAATCGTTTTTTAACAAATCTTAAATTCAGTATTGAAACTATTCAAGGAACTAAGTGGATTAATAAAGACATAGATTATGGTTATTCTATGACTGTTCATAAAACACAAGGTTCTACTTTCGATAATGTAGCAATAGATTTGACAGATATTGTTTTCCAAAATACGAGATTTGGTCGTAGAGAAAATGATATTGATATTCGTAATAAACTTATGTATGTAGCTCTATCTCGTGCTCGCAAAAATGTTATTATGAAGTATTAAACATAATCTTATTAATCAGACTGTTTCATCTGATATTTTTAATAGTATTAATATTATGTGTAATGCTTGTGAAAGATGTTATTTATCTATTGCTAATCGACGAATACCCGGTGGGAGAGCAGGTTGCACGCCCACTTTGAGGCGTACTATTATGTTTGTTGGTGATACACCAACTATTACAGATTATAAAACTCAAACTATATTTAATGGTCGTTCAACTAAAATAGTTAGTCAATTCATTAATGATTATAAACTAACTGCTTGGACTATTAAATCAACTCTTATTCAGTGCGTTTGTGCTGAACCAACTGAACATTATGCTGAAACTTGTTATCCAAATTTTATAGCAACTATTAGGAAATATAAACCTACTATTATTGTTGCTGTTGGACAATTTGTTTATCAGTTCCTTAAAGAAGAAAAATATAAAAGTATGGCATCAGTTGTTAATAAACCAGTTAGGTTTAATGATGCTATATTAATTCCTATATATTCACCAACTTATATTATGCGTAACAAATGTTATTCAGAATATGTTAAATCTTTTAATTTAATTAGTGACATATTTGCTGAATTATGTAAAGAATATCGTTATTACAGATAAAGTAGTATTATTATGAATAATGCTTATGAATATGATGTAGAGATATATCCTAATCTATTTGAAGTTACTTTTATACCTAAAACAGCAGACCAAAAACTTATCGACGTTTATAAAGCTGTTGATATAAGATGTCTTGCTATTAAAAATGGTAAAGAAGGTAATCTTGAAGAACTGAAAGAAGCAAAGGTTAAATTGTTGTTAGCAATGGGTGCTAAACAATTTGTTATTTGGATTGATTATACTACTGGTAAGTGGAGAAATGATGGGCCACTTATTATGGATTTCTTTATTCAACATAAAATTCTTACTGGTTATAACAGTAATAATTATGATAAAATTATGTTGGATATTTTTATTAATAATTATAAATATCTTGATGTAAAAGGTTTTAATAAGAAAGAAAGTAAACATATTACACAAATTCTATATGACCATAGTTGCGCTTGTGTAGATTTTGGTAAAGGATATAGTCGTTTACTTAATTTCAAGAAATATTACAAACGTCCTTTTACTGATTATGATATTCAAAAGATTCTTTATCTTGATAAGACTTATACCAGTCTTAAACAAGTTGCTATTTGCTTAAAATGGTATCGTATTCAGAATCTACCGATTGCTTATAATTGTAGAATTAGAGAAGAGGATATTTATGATATTTGTGATTATAATGTAAATGATGTTCTTATTACATTAGAACTGGAACGTAGTCAAAAGGCTGAAATTGAACTACGAGAAGATATATCTGAAGAGTTTGGAATTGATGTTCGTAATATGTCAAGAAGTTCTATTGGTAAAGCTATTACTACATCTCTTTATGAGAAGTTTAGCGGTATTGATAGAAAAGATTTTATGGATACTAAGACTGATAGATGGAAAATTAAAGTTTCCAGTATATTAAGTCCTAAACTTAAATTTCAAACTAAAATTCTCAATGATTTACTTCGTACTGTTGCACAATCTACTATTGTTGTAGGTAGTACAAAAGATGAAGATAAATTTAAGCACGAGTTTCAATTTGGTGATGCGGTATATACTATGGCTTTAGGTGGTTTACATAGTCAAGATAAACCGGGATTAATAATTGCAGATGGATTTAGTTTACGTGATGCGGATGTTAGTAGTTTCTATCCTAATGGTATTCTTAGTTATGATGTTTATCCCGAACATCTCGAAAGAAATCCTTTCAGAGCTACTGTCGGTTATACAAAAGATAGTCGAATTGAAGCTAAACATCTTAGCAGTAAATTAATGAAAGAAGCTAAGAAAGTATTAAATGAATATCAAATTGCTAAAAATCAAAATCGAGTTGATGCTGAAGAATTAAATACTAAATATCATGAATTATTAGCAGAAAGTAAACGTCATAAAATTAAGGCTGAAGGTCTTAAGATTGCTATCAACAGAATGTATGGTGCATTTAGAGATATAAATGATTATCTTTATGACCCTAAATGTACTTATAAAGTTACTATAAATCTACAACTTTGTCTTTTAATGCTTATTGAAGCATTGGAACTCAAAGGTATTAAAGTTATATCTGCTAATACTGATGGCATTGTTTGTATCATCAAACCTGAACAAGAAGGTGATTATAAAACTTGTTGTGATTGGTGGCAAGAATATAACAATTTTGAACTTGAATTTACTAATTATGAAAAATATCTTCGTAATGATGTAAATAATTATATTGCTGTTAAAGAAGGTTTTCAAGATGCTTATGATAAATTAATTGATAAAACGCCAGAAGCGATAGCTGAACTTGAAGATATTTATATTAAACGTAAAGGTCTTTTTATTGAAACTATTGCTTTTAATAAAGGTTATGCTTATCCAGTTGTTCCAAAAGCTCTTAACCTATTTCTTTTATATAATGTTCCTTATGCTGATACTATAAAAAATCATATTCATAGTAGCAAAGAAGCTATTTATGATTATTGTATTAGTCAAAAGACTGATGCTAAATTCAATATTATATATCGCAGTATTGTAAACGGTGAACTTCATGATGAAGAACTTCAAAAATCTAATCGTTTCTATATTGCTGATGTATCTTATTGTAGTGGAACTATTATAAAAATTGATAAAAATAAACCAAGTAAAATTAATCGAATTGTAGCTAAATGTAGTGTTCGTCCTTTTAATGATTATGTTGAGGAAGATGATTATCATATAGATTTTAGTTATTATAAAAAAGAATGTGCTAAGATTCTATATGGTAAAAATAAGAAAACTGCTGGTATGGTTGCAGTTCAAGGTGATTTATTTGGTGCTATGTCTAATAATAAACATTTAGAGCCTATTGAAAGTCCTGAAGAAGATGGTTTGTTTGAAGTTGATTTTGAAGATGACAATGTATCGTTTATTAATCCTGCTAATGACATTCCTATTAACAATACTATCTGGGGTATGTATGGTTTTTCAAGTGAAGAGGAATATAAACGTGCAATAGAAAATGGAGATGATTTACCTTTTTAATAAAATACTAATATGAATGGTGACCTTGTATATCATGAAGTTGATAATCTTGTAATAGCTGATATTAAACCAGTCAATGTTAAAAATCACAGAGTTGGTTTGCGTGTAGCTAAGTTTACAAGAGAGGGAAAGTATATAACTACTTATGCTTCTACTAAAGACGCTGCTAATGCTCTAACTATTGAGCTAAAAAAAACAAATCCTAAACACGCTTATTACGCTATTGTTAAGGCTTGTACTCCTAAAGGTAATTCTAAAACTGCTTATGGTTATCAATGGAGATATATTAGTCATGATGGTGGTATTGTAAAGCGTGATTGTGATTGATGTGTTATGCACGAATTTGATGAAATTTGTTATGGTAAAACAGTAGAGGAATTACAAAAGGAAATGCTTTTTCAAATGCACTTTGGTAATTGTGAAATGCTAACACAATATATTATGGATTGTATTGAAAGACTTAAACGTGAAAATGCTCCTACTGTTTATTGGAGATATTAGAGTATGGATAAGTCCGAAAGACAAGAAATATCTTGTAATAAATGGCGTGATGCCAAAGGTCGAGGTACTCTAAATCTTATAATGAGATTTGGAAAAACACGAGTAGCAGCTATGATTGTTGGTAAGCTGGTTAAAGCTAATCCTAATCGAACAATTATGGCTATCGCTCCAAATGCTGTAACTACTAAAAATCTTGTTGATAATCTTACTGAATTTTGTCCAAAAGAACAATGGATTGATATAATGAGTAGTAATACTCTTATTAATCATGTAAATAAACTTAAAATAGAACGAAAACTTCCTATTAAAGTTGATTTACTAATTCTTGATGAAGTTCATAAGTTATTACAAGGTGAAACTCTTATAGCTATTAAAAATATAGAGTATAAATTTATTCTATGTCTTACTGGTTCTACATTAAATAAAACTCAGTTATCTATTCTTAATGAATTAGGTGCTCCAGTAATTGATAAAATTACTGAGATTGAAGCTGTATCGCAAGGTTGGATTTCAAATAGTACAGAATATAATTTAGCTATTGAACTTGATGAACATGACAAAATTAGATATGCTAAATATTCTGATATGATTTCTGAAACTCTTGAAACATTTGGTGGATTACATAAAGTGATTAATCAAGAGTTTCGTAATAAAGTTTTCGACAGTGATTTTGCATTAGTTCTTGCATCTTTTACTGGTTATAATTATAAAGATAGAAATGGCAATAGTACTTTTATTAAACCTACTGTTATTCGTAATATGTTAGCTTCATTAATGGGTTGGACTCGTGATATGCCACTCGATAATGATTATAATAAACGAATTAATAATCTTTGGAATCCCGATAATATTTACGAACGTGCTAAAAAGTTCAAAGACTTTGTTAGACAACGTAATGATATTTTAATTCATAACAGACCTAAAATTAATGCTGTTATTGAAATTCTTAAAACTAATAGTGTTCCTACTATCTGTTTTAATGAATCAATAGCTATGGTTACTGATTTAGCTGATTATTTCAGTAAAGACGGTATTCCTTTTCATAGTGCTATTGAAAGTAGGTATGTAATTAATCCTGAAACTGGTGTTCCATATACTTATAAGAATGGTGAACCTAAACGATTAGGTAAAACTTCTCTTAAAAAGTTAGCTATTGAAGGGATTAAGAATGGTACTTATAAATATTTATTTACTGCACAAAGTCTTAACGAGGGTTTAACGATAGAAAATATCGAACAAGTCATAACGACTGGTGGTAGTTGTAATTCTAATACTCACGGACAACGTGTCGCACGAGGTAAGACTTATAATTATATGAACCCTAATAAGAATTGTGTTATTATTAATCTTTACATTGATGATTTCAAAATTGGTGATAAAGATGTTAGGTCAAGGGACAAACAGAAGTTAATCCAGCGTCAGCAAGATTCCGAGAATGTTCCGATATGGGTTAATGATATTAGTGAAATTTTCGGTTAATTTCTTGCTATTTTCTTTGGTGGTACAATTATAATTACTATATTTGCGTATGGATAAACCACAAATGAAACCAGTCGAAAAGACTGATGAAGATGTGAGTGGTGCTCTTGTTAATACAAGAAGTAAAAATGGAAGTGTTGCTTTAGCTGTTAATCAAATTAATTCATTTGAACAAGCTGAAGCATTAGCAGATTGGATTGCTCAAAGTCCTGTTTTTAATAAAGGATTTAAGGAGCAAGTTCAGAAAGAAGATGGAACGAGTGAACTTGTAGTTAATAAGAGTGCGATTGTTACATGTTTGCTGTTAGGTAATGAACTCGGTTTTACTCCTATGGTAAGTGTTACATTTGGTAAGACACTTGATAGGGAAGCAGCAATCAAAGTTGAACGTGGGCGGTCTATGGGACTTAATCCTATGGCTGCTATGCAAAACATTTACGTTTTTAGTACTTCTCAAGCAGAGATAGTATATACTGGTATTCATGTTGTTAATAAAGTCCTTACTGATGCCGGTATTAAACGTAAGATTCTTGAAGATGGAACTAAACCTTTTTACATATATAGATATTGTAAAAAGGAACTTGCAAATGAACTTGTTGATTATAACAAAGAAACGAAAGATGATTTTGTTGTAATTAATGATGGTCATACTGCTGATTATATTGATAAACAAGTACAAGAAGGTAAAATTCCAATTATTAGGTATGCTACTCGTCGAGCTCTTGTAGAACTTACTCGTGGTGATGAGAGTATTGCAATACCTTATACTTTACAACAAGCTATTGATGCAGGTTTATACGTTGGTACTAAATCTGATGGTACTGAAAGTAAAGGTAAAGCTAATTGGAATGCCCATCCGGAAACTCATCTTATTAAAATGTCTATCATGCTTGGTGGTAGAATTATTGCAAGTGATAAGTTAAATGGAATTTACGTTGATAGTGAATTACATCAAGCTGTATCTATTGCAAACCGTCAAGCTGAAGATACTGAATTTGAAGAAGTTCCTGTTACAGAATAAAGTAATGCAAATCTATCATTAATCTATCATTCATAAAATATTCATAAATTAAAACAAATTACAATTATGAAAAAGTCTGTTTTTTCTGCTGCTAAACTTGCTGGTCTGACTGCTGTAAACCGTGGTACAAAGTCATCGAATGATATTCGTCCGGCAATTACTACTGCTCGTGGTATGAACAAGTTTACGATGAATGCTTCGGCTTCTGCACTTATCGGTTGTGGTCATGGCGACCGTGTTGTTATGTTTGCTATGCCTAATGCTGATTCGATTAATGAGCGTTTCTTTATTGCTCTTTCGGCAGGTAGCGAGGGTTGCAAACTTGCAAGTGCTGGTAATACGAAAGGTACTGGTCGTCCTCAGTCGTTTAATTACGCTGGTGTTTGGTCGCAGATGCTTATGCAAGATAAGGATGCTGCTCCCGTAGGTGAGCGTGTTCTTGCTGATAAGGGTCTTATGGAAGAGGTTGAAACTCAGAAAGGCCGTGACGGTAAGATGTGTACTGCTGTTCTTGCTACCAAGCGAGTTGAGTATGGTGTTGAGGAAGTTAAGGACGAGAATGGTGAGTTTATTCCTGTTGAGGTTGGTGATACTATCTATGAGAAAGTCTATGTGCTTGTAGACCCGAAAGAGGTAACGCTGGAGGACGAGAAGCAGGAAGAGGAAACCGTAGCTCCTGCCGAGCCGGAAGCCGAGTTGTAATTGTTAATACCTAAAAGTATTTAACAAATCTATCATTTGCTATCATTATAAAAAGAGGAGTTATTGAATAAGTAGCTCCTCTTTTTAGTCTAATAACTTAAAGTACTTTAATTATTATTATGGCAGACACAAGTGAATCGAAAGTTAGTTCGACAACATTAATGTTTGAAGAAGAGGTTGTTGAACGGAGATTAGCTTTTAAGCCCGACCCTGAACTTGGTAATCTTTGTATGGGTATTATTAACGATGTTCGTATTGATATTCGTGAAGTACCTCTGCTGGATGATAAAGGTGTCGAAAGTACATGGGAATATGCTGGTTGTAAATTCCCCGTACTGGTTATCGAATTTAAGCAGTGTAAAACTGACGCAAATCCGAAAGACCGTTATTATACATTTACTGCTAAACCGGTTACTACTCTTAATAAGAAAGGTGAGCCTGTTGAAGAAAAGACTGTTATTAACATTATTCAGCAGGTATATGGACAGCTTCGTCATATCGCAAATCAGTTTAAGGGTCTTAAAGGTTATCCAGTTAATGCTGGTAAGTGTCCGGGACTCGATTATGCTGCTCCTGCAAAGGTTCGTTGTGAACAGTATCTTGCTTTCTTTGAATATTTCAAACATCTCCTCGTTGGTGATGATGAGAAAAATCCTATTTATAAGAATGTGAAACTGTTTATGAAACTTGTTGCAGATTATAACACGCATAAGTTCTTAGCTTTTCCTTCGTTTGTTAATCGTGGATTTATTGAACGTGTTATTCCCGGTCAAAGTCCGTCGATTGAATTTGAAGCTGGTGAAACAATTCATCTTGCAAAGGATGATACTCCGAAGAATCGTGAAGCTGCCGCAGGTGCTCCTGCTCCCGCTCCCGGTGCTACTGTTGTTTCGTCGGATATTCAGAACATTCTTGATAGGTACTCGAAGTAGTATTTATCATATTACTAAAACAGGAACTTGTAAAGGAGGTAATGGAGGTAAAACTCTATTATCTCCTTCTTTTTTTGGGTAATGCTAAAATTAGACTTGTCGGTAATACGTCACGAGTGGGCGTGCAACCTCCTGCCCCACCGGGGAGCGAGGCCGCAGGCCGAGCCGCACAAGTTACACTACTGATTACATGAGAGATTTCATACTTAATACACTTGACCAAGTTACAATATTTAGTAAATATTTTGGTATTCCCGAAGATGTAATCCGATTTAACATTAGTAGTCCTAATGATAGAATACGAAATCCTTTAAGAAATGATAAACATCCTTCATTATCTTTCAAGTATTATGATGATAAACTGATATGTAGAGATTTTGGTGATGGTAGATTTAGAGGTGATATATTTGAAGTTGTAGGTTATATTATTAATAAGAATTGTAAAACAAGTGAAGGATTTGTGTATATATGTAATGACATAATTCTTCGTTGTTCTGATAAGATTGTTACTAATATTGAATTTAATCGAACTGAGCAAGAACATATTAAGAATCAAAATCTTGAAATTACTTTTGATGTTCGTAAACCAAATAAGTTAGATTATATTTATTGGGAACAATATGGTATTAAGAAAAATAATCTAAATACAAAAGTATTTATTGTTGATAGATATAGACTTAATGAATGGCAAACACCTTATCGTTATAGTGGTACTGACCCTTGTTATGTTTATAATGTTAATCCAAATAAGTATAAACTTTATTTTCCAAAAAGACTTAAAAGTCAAACTAAGTTTATTACTAATAATCGTTGTCCTATTGAGTGTTTACATCAACTTAAACCAACGAATTATATTGTTCTTATAAAAGGTTATAAAGATAAAATACTTTTTGAACAAATTTGTGATGAGAAAGGTATTAATGATATTTTGTTTATACCTGCTGCTTCTGAAACTATCGTATTACCTACTGACATCTACAAGTTATTGGTGTCGTACTCTTTAAGCGGAAAGTTATTTACTATTTTCGATACTGATGCTGCTGGAATTAATGCAGCTCATCTACTACAAGGTAGATATAATACTATTCCAATTTATTTTACGAATAATTATAAATCTAAAGACCCATCTGATATGGTTAAAGATTATGGTTATCGTAAAGTATTCCAACATTTTGATAATGTTCTAAAAAAGATTTATTATGGAGATTAAAATCAAAAACTATCTTATCAATACTCTTGATAATGGTAATAATATTTATCTTTGTCCTATGGATGAAGAAACTTATACGAGATTAATGAATGATTTTTCTCGTTTATCTGACCAATCAAGTATTAATAGATTTGTGGATAAATATGGTTTCAAACATACACAAATCATTCTTGATGGTGATACTTATATTAGCGCTAATGATAAAGAAACATTAGAAGCTATTAATCCTATTCTTTCGCGTATTCTCCCACATCCTAAAACTATTAAGAATCCTCTTAATAATAAGATTGAAAGGTCGTATAAATGTTTTTGTGCCAAACCTCTTAATCTTACAGATATGACTGAACATAAGACTCCTCTTGAAAGTTGGAATTGTCTTATGATTCGTATTGGAGAACCGCAATATGCTATTGTTATTGAAGAAAAAGTTAAAAACTAAGATATGATTCCTAATGAAGTTTTATATAAACGAGATTTAACTGGCGGTTTAGTTCGTTGGTGGGGTCGAGTTGAAAAAGTTACTAATTCTGATGGTACAGTATCTCTACGATTAGCTTATTATTATGGTAAAGTAAATGGTGCTGAAACATCATCATATTCTCCTGTAATTAAAGCTAAGAGTAAAAAAACTGATAGAGAACAAGCTGAATTTGAACTTAATAGTGTTTATGAAAGACATAAGAAACAAGGATATAAAAGTCTTTCTGATTTAGGTATTAGTCCTTTAGATTATCTTACTAATGCAGATGATTTATTTGCAGAAATAGATAAGAGATTACCTAAATATAATACTGATGCAAATAATTGTGTTAAACCTATGAAAGCACAAAAGTTTGCTATTGGTAAGTTCGAATATCCTTGTATTGCTCAACCTAAAATCAATGGTGTTCGAGCAGTTGTTATGCTTGAAGAATTTACACCTACTGATTTATTTAGTCTTGAAGGTTTTGTTCGTGATGATAAACATTATCATACTGTAATTAAAACTAAAGAAGGTCTTACTTATCGTATTTGGCATATCGAGCAACTATTTAATGATTTTTATGATAGTTTTCCTGAATATGCTAATATGGTATTTGATGGTGAGATTTATATTCGTGGTGAAAAAGTAACAACTATTGGTGGAGCTGCTCGTAATCCTAAGAATATATATCATGAGAAACTTCAGTTTGTTAATTTTGATTTAAGTATTCCAGATTTAACTAACAAAGAACGTGATAAATTAAGATTCGGTGTTTGGGAAGAATATCGTAGTAAGAAAAGTAGTGTATCTCATAATGTAATGACTGGTAGAATTTGGGAAAATTTAACTCCCGAAAGTCATGGTATGTGGGATAAATTTAATCTTATTATTCTTAATAGTGATACTATTTATGATGATAATCAAGCGTTAGCTTATATGCAAAAATGTATTGATTGTGGCTTTGAAGGAGCCATAATTAGAGATTTGCATACTGAATATAAATTTGGTTCTCGTCCTGCTACAATGATGAAACTCAAAAAGTTCGACGATGCTGAATTTGAATGTATTGGTGTTGAACACACTGGAAATCCTAATGATAAAGTGGGATTTAATGTTAGATTAGTTCTCAAGAATGATATTAATGATTTAGTATTTAGTTGTACTTTAACTGGTACTGTTAATGAACGATTAGATATTCTTAATAATCCACCTATCGGAAAGTCTGTAACTGTTAAGTTCTATGAAAGAACTAAAAATGGTTTACCTTTCCATGCAAACGTTGTTGGAATTAGAGATTATGAAAAGTGATGAAAACTGTTGGAACTATTACTGAAATACTTGATTTATTCTATAAAAGAATAGATGATATAAGTATTCATACAAAACATACCGTTGCTAATGGTAAATACGGTTATGAATTAAAAGATGGTATTCTTTATTGTAGAGGTAAACAAATTGGTGTTTGTAATAAATTCGTACCGTTTGTTATAAGATTAAACAATATTGAAGACTATCTTTATATACCACTTGTTAAACTTAAAAATCAAAAGATTCGAGATAAAATTAATGTAGATATTTATAATATTTGTAGGCAAAATTCAGAAGTGTTAATTGCTAATACTTATGGTATGCTTACAAGTCTTTGGAATGGTGTAAATCAAAATCTTACCGTTACAAGACATATTCTTGAAAAAGATGTTACTAATCAAAAATTTGCTGATGTTCAAACTCATCAGATAAAATATAATAATGCTCGTAAAGGTTGGCGTTCTGCATTAAAAGATATTTTAAGTATTTGTAAAGAATATGGTCTTGATGCAGATACAATCATTAATCGAACACAATCTTTTAATTTTACTTATGTTGAATATAGAGGTTTTGCAAAAAATTATACAAGATTATCTTCTATATTCAATCTTAAAGATAATATTCGTATCACTTTAAGTCCTAAAGAAAATCTTATTATTAGTGGTAAAATTCTTTATTGGCAAACTATTCGTTCTAAAAAGGTTAAAACTGCTTATTGTAAGAATTATACTGAATTTAAGAAACTTTGGAATAATAGAATTACTCGAAAGCAACTTAAAGATGTTATCAGAATTAAATTCAATGAATATCTCGATAATCATAAAGCTATTGAAGAAGAAAAAGCTAAGAAATATCGAGAAGAACTTGAAGTTCTAATTCAAGAATTTAGAGATTATAAAATTAGTAGTATTCCTTATCAATGGCGACAGTATGGTACTTATGCCGTAATGCGTTATGAATCAACTAATGGAGTTGTTAGACTATGGAATGATGCAGTTATTAAATTAAAAGATTTCACTGATTTTGCTCATTTCTTTGCTGCTTGTGTACAAAATAATATTCAATTAAATCGTAAAACTTGTTACAATTATAAGATTCAATTTGGTGGATATTATATTTGGGAAGTTCAAGCTAACGATTTATGGAATGTTATGTGGGGTGGTCAGTGTGTTACTATTATAGATGTTATAATTATCTGTAATAGAATAGGAATTAGTCTTGAAGAATATAAAGTAACTCGTAAACAATTATTGTCGCAATTCGAGAAGCGACAGGAGGTGTAACTTGTGTGGCTCCGCCTGCTGGGCTTCGCCCAGCGGCTCCGCTCCCCGGTGGGAGAGGAGGTTGCACGCCCACTTGTCGCGTCTGAACTAATACAATTAAAGCTATGAATGTTGTAGAACCTACAATCGAATTTTGTGATTACCGAGGTCTTAGAAAGATTGAATTAATCGGTAAAGTTTGTACTAAACAAGAAGATGGTATCAAACCTGGTTCAGCTGAAACTTTTTGTAGAAATAGACTTATTGATGGTCATACTGCTATATTTGAACATGAATATGTTTATTTTAATGTTACTTCAATTCCGAATCGTATTGTTCGAGAATTTGTTAAATTAAGTCCTTATATTCGTTGGTCTTATCTTGGTAATTATATTGGTTTTTCATATCGAGTATTTCTTGATATTATGAGTAATAGTCGTAAAATGAAAGTCATTTATAATGATATTTATCATCCAAGCGAAGTTAATGATTTGTTTTATAATATGCTTCTTTTAAGTAAAGAGTTTTCTCATTTACTGTTTGATGATGAAGATATTATTGCTAAACTTGAATATGGTACTGATGCAAGTCTTCGAATTGCTTCAGATGCTGAAATCCTTGCAAATGCTCCGGAGATTTATAATGTTACTTATAAAATTACAACCGATAGAGGTGTTACGCATGAAGCCGTTCGTCATCGTGAAATGAGTTTTATGCAAGAAAGCACTCGTTGGTGTAATTATGCTAAAGGTAGACTTGGTTATAAATATGGTAGAAACATTAGTGTAATTGAACCGCCATTTAAGAATGAAGATTCATTAGAAAAATTCTACGATGTTGTTGCTGGTAATGAAGCTATATATCAAGAATTAACTAATGATGGTGAACCTGCTCAATTAGCTCGTTCGGTTCTTCCTACTGCTACTAAATCAGATATTTATGTATCTGGTACTCTCGATATGTGGATTGGTGAACATCTTGAAACTGTTTATCCCAAACTCACTATTGTTGAGAATAAAGGTTTCCTTCCTCTTCGTAATCATAAAGCTGCACATCCTCAAATGATTGAAATTGCTAAAATGATTGCAGAAGATATTGCTGTTAGATTCCCTAATGAAACAGGTCGTATTATTAATTATTTTGAATAAACTACTATGGCTAATAATAATTATATATCTCGTTCGAAATTTCAAGAAATATTTGCTAAAGCTCTTAGTAAATGTAATGTTCCACAAGATGAACAAGACAAGTTTTTTGAAGAAGGTAGTACTCTTCAGTTAAGAAATCTTGGTATTTGTATTGCTATTACAAATATTATAGATAATATTATAAAAGAGGAACTTCCTGATTATGATGGTTGTGTTTCTGGTGAAACATTTAATACTATTTATGAGTATAACAAAAAGTATATATATGAACGAGAGCAGGAGCGAAAGCGAGAAGAAAACGCTTAAAGAACTTCTTATTGAAATTAATAATCGTCACGGTATGACAGATGGTAATTCATATGTTGCTCGTGAAATGGTTAGAATTTATAATAAGTTATTCAAACGTAGTATTATTTTAGCAGTTAAGAAAGAAGCTGCTTTAAGAGTATTGCATGGTCAAGAAGGTAGACAAAATGTATTTGCTAACTTTCCAGAAGAAATAATTAATTAAGATTATATGACTGGTAAATTAATTTTAATCAGTGGTAGAAAAGGTACAGGTAAAACTTATGTTACTGAATACCTTGAAGGTATGCTCGCTGGTAAAGTTAAGATATATCCTATGGCTACAATGCTTAAACGTATTGTAGCTGCTGTTACAAATTGTAATGTATCTCAATTAGATTCTCATTATTTTAAGTTATCTAAATCTCCTTATATTGTTAATCGTTACGGTATTGATGAACAACTGACATATCGTAAGTGTTTACTTCATTTTGGTAAACTATTAAGATTTGATAATGACAGAGTGTTTATTGATGATGTTATAAATAGAATCAGAACTACTCCTTGTGATTATTTTATTATTCCTGATATTCGAGAACAATTTGAATTGAATTGTATTAAAGATTTTGCTCGTCAGAATGAAATTGAATTAACTACAATTCGTGTTCTCCGTAATACTAAAATGGATGATACATCCGGTGATAAAACTGAGTGTGATTTAGAGAATTATACTGGTTGGGATTTTCATCTTGATAATACTGCTGATGGATATGATAGTATTCATAAACAATTAACTTATATCTGTAAAGAGAAAGGTTATAATGTTAAAAAAGGTTATGTTGAACAAAAATTATTTTGATAATTTATGAGTAATTTATTTGGTATTGCGCAAAAATATGATTATCTTGTTTCGCAGATAGAAGAGAATGACGGCGAGATAACGGAAGAAATTGCAGAAGAATTAGCTATTGCTGAAAGTGAACTTGAAGATAAACTTCGTGCTTATCGACAAATAATTGATGCTCAAAAAGCTAATATTGCTTATAATAAAGATGAAATTAAAAGACTTCGTGATAGGAATACAAGTTTTGATAAAATAGCTGGTAGACTTAAATCTTCAGTTGTTGATGCTTTACATATATTTGGTCAAGTTGGTAAATCTGGTAATTATAGTCTTAAATTTCCTGATTTTACTGTTTATACAAAAGAGTCGGAAAGTGTTTCACTTAATGAAAATGCTTTAGACCCTATTATTACTTCATTGCTTCATATAACAGAAGCACCACTTCCGCCGGAAGATAATATTTTCGTTGAGAAACATAAAGAAGAATTAGATAAGATTGCTTCTATTAGTATTACAGTTGATGTTCCTATTAGCTTAGCAAAAGAGGTAGGTAGATATATTCATGATAAATTAGGTGATGATTATATTTATACTGTTAAATTTGATAAGAAAGCTATTAAGGAACTTGATAATTGGGCTAAAGCATCCAGTGAATCTGAAGAAGATGTTGCTCGTGCTGAACGAATAGCTCATGTCATGGATAAAATTGATATGGAAATTGTTACGTCTGAAACTGCTATATATAAGTAGTCTATCATTAAACAAATTAAAATTAATTAAGCTATGAGTAAAAAGTATTTGATTACAAAAGTAATCGCCGGTGAGAAACAAGGTTTTCTTAAAAATGTAACCAAAGATGGTGGAGAGTGGATTAATGACCATAATGAAGCTCTTACATTTTTGAATCTTAAAGATGCTGAAAATGAGAAAGAACTTCTGTTTAGCAAACTTGGCGCTGAACATAAAGATATTGCTCATATTCGTATTATTGAATTGTAATATAAACTAACTGATTTAATTATGGCTGCGAATATTGAATTTAATTCTAATAGAAATACTTATTCATTCTATTCGTTGAAAGATGTTCCTTGGCATGGTCTTGGAACTGTCGTTGAAGAAGCTAAAACTCCTGACGAAATCATTCGTATTGCTAATATGGATTATGAAGTAGCTTTAGCTCCGATGTTTGCAAGTTTTATTCCTCCTGAAGCTAAACATATAGTAAAAGAAGATAATCACTATGCTTGTCATATGTCCAATGGTGATGTTATCATTATTCCGGAAAAGGGTGTTCGCGTAAATGATGTATATGCTACATATCGTAAAGATAATTATAAAATTCTTGGTACTGTTGGTAGTAGGTATGAACCTGTTCAGAATACAGAAGCTATGGATTTTATATATCAAGTTTGTAAAAGTCAAATGGTAATTAATCCAAAAGATGTTATCATTCAGACTGCTGGTGTTTTAGGTATTGGTGAACGAATCTTTGTTACTGCTAAACTTCCTACTTATGAGATTGCAAAAGATGAAATGGAAAAATATATCCTTTTCACTACAAGTCATGATGGAAGTGGTAGTATTCAGGCTTGTTTCACTGATATTCGTGTTGTATGTAACAATACGTTAAATGCTGCTTTGAATCATTGTAAGAATATGGTTCGATTTAAGCATACTAAAAATGTTAAAGCTAATTTAGCAATAGGTGCTCAAATGATGCGTGACACTCTTAAATATTCTGAACAAGCTAAGCTGATTCTTGAAGCTGCTGAGAATATTAAGATTAATGATGATGTGATGATTGATTATATCACGGATTTAATTTGTGATGCTAATCAGAAAGAATTTATTGCTAAATGCGGTGGTATTGGTAAGATTCCTTATGATAATGATGTTATTTCTACTCGTAAGAAGAATCAGTTATATGCTATGGTTAATTATATTGAACGTGGCCCCGGACAAGATAGTCATCGCGGTACAATGCTTTGGCTTTATAACGGTGTTACTTCATATATTAATAATGGAATTGAATATAAAGATAATCTCAATAAATTCGATTCTATTACGCAGGGTAATTCTTTCAAACTCGGTCAGACAGCCTTTAATAAATTAGTTCAACGTTTAAGTGCCTAAATGATTACAGAAGTAGTTATATATTCTGATGGTACTGTAAATAGCTTCGATTCTGATAATTGTCAAATTCCAAGTGCTTCTGGTAGTTGGGAAATTATTCCTTTGCTTGCAAGTTGGGCTTTAGCTCAATATCCAAGTCAATTACCTGAGGAATGTAGAATGACTAATGCTAAATGTTTTATTGGTGTTAGAAAGAAAGGAGGTGACGATAGAATGCCAATTCCTATACGTCATCTCCTTAAAATGGCAAAATATATTGGAGAAGAAGAGTATAATATTCGTACCGCAGATGTAAATGAAATCCCACAATCTGAAAAATAAGATAGCATGAAAGAAAGTCTTATAGGATTGTATGTCGATAACACGGAAGTTCCAGAGTATAAAAGTGCTGGAGCTTCCGGTTTCGATTTACGAGTTAAGTTTAGTAATAAAGTAGCAAGATTAAGTATTGCTGAACTCCATGATTTAATTAATGGTTTTGGTCAAGAAGTACTTAAATATTTATATCATAATACTTATGAAGGTAAATATTTTGTTATAGATTATGATAGATTCAAAAATTCAGTTCTGTATGCTATAAAAATCGCTATTGGTGGTGGAGCTGGTATTGATGACTTTTTGAATCATTTAGAACAAAACCATATTGATAAAGTTAATATTATATTACCTTATACAGTTAATAAGTTTGAAACTGGTATTTATGTTGAAATTCCTGAAGAAGATGAAATGCAAATTCGTCCTCGTAGTGGTATTTCAAGTTCAACACTTATGTCTGTTAAATTAGGTACGATTGATACCGATTACAGAGGTAATATTGGAATTATAGTACAAAATCCTACACCTTTTAGTTATATTATTATTCCTAATAGTAGACTTGCACAAGGTGTAATTGTTGAAAAGAAACGTGCAGTATTTGATATTAAATCTTCTAAAGATGAACTAAGCAAAACTGAACGTGGTGAAAATGGTTTTGGTAAAAGTGGTCTAATGTAATAAATCGAAATAAGATGTTTAATGAATCAGATATTTTACAAGATGAGCGTTATTATATCGGTGTTAAACTGATTAAAGCTCGTCCAGCTTATAGGATTAATGGTAATGAAATAGTTTATGACTTAAATCGTGCTCGTAATCCTAATGATGCTATTGAAGAAGGTTACGAAGTTATTTATCCTGATAACTATAAATCTTTCTCACCAAAAGATGTATTTGAAAAGGCTTATTATATGATTTTAAGTCCTAACAAAATTCAAGAAGGTGATGTACTTGATTTCATTAAAGAAGGTTATTCTTTACGTCTTGGCGAAAAGACAACAGTTGTTTGCGATACTACTCTAACTGGATTCGATACTATTGGTGTAGCTGCTTGTGTAGACCCTCAAACCTATGACCATAATATGGGATGTGGTGTAGCTCGTCGTGATATTAAAGAGAAAATCTGGGGACATCTGGGTTTTGTTCTTCAATGGGCTATTAATGGTCTTAAAAGGTAATTTATGATTAAGCGACTAAATGTAAAGAAAAATGTTAGATTATTAGGTGTCCAATGGGATGGTGCTAATATCTCAGAATGTGTTGGTTTTTGTAGATATTGTCATTTTTCCGATGGTTGGATGTTTATTATGTTTAGAAATAATATAATTCGACTTAATAAAGGAGATTGGATTATTGCTTTAACTGATAAAGAATTTACTGTTATTAATAATGAAACATATCAATATCTTTTTGATAAACCGAAAGATGTTGAAAACGGTGGCGAATAAACGTGACAAGTGGGCGTGCAACCTCCTGCCCCACCGGGTCAGCGAAGCCCGAAGGGCTGAGCTATCAATGTTACAACTTTAATTGCTACTATAATTGTTATTATTAATAACGATATTACTAACATAATAAGTAATACAGACAGACCGTCAGAGTGCCTATTTTCAGGCGTTCTGACGGTCTTTTTTTGTCAGTTAGACAAATGTATCATCGACAAAAGATAATGCCCGTAGCAGGCTGGAAAGCACCACCACGGGCAAATATCCGGTGTTTACTCTATTGAACTATTCGTCCTCGTAGTTATCGCTGTCTTTCGGACTAATCATATCTCTAAAACCAGTAAATGTAATACCAAAAGGATTATACATATTGTAATAAGACATAGTAGCACCGAGATTATTAAACTTATTAATTTGACGAAGAACAGGAACAGCTTGACGTAATGCAACTGCACGTTTATCTTGTCCCTTATAAATACCTCTATCATAAATAAGTTCATCATCATCAACAACTAAACCTTGAATAGTAAGATTAACAAGTTTATATGCAGATTGTAAAGTTTTCTGACCAGCAAACAAACTATTTGCAGTTTGTTCTATTGTAGCCATCCAACCAAATACTGGCATAGGTTCAATCATTTGTTGATAATAAGTTGTTGCAGCATACATAGCGTGCTGATACAAAATATTATCTTCGTCATCATCATCTTTCTTAAATGCACCAAGTGTCATAGCAGCAAGAGCACTGAAAGCTAAAGCACCCATTAAACGAGCAAATTTCATAGTTGCTATCTGTTCATTTAAGGGGAGAGTATTATAATAGAATCCTACATTAAGTAACCAACTCGATACACCTTTGAAGAAGTTACCAATACCTTTCATATAGTCGATAACAGTATTGTTATCATTAAGACTATCTTTGAAGGCTTGACTACCACTTCTAAACATATCAAACATAGGATTAAATACAGGAACTTCATAAGAACCTAATTGTTCATTATAAAATATACGACCGAAACGACGACCGAAATAACGAACAAAGTTAGGACGAACCCATTTCTTAAATTGCATTAACAAATCACCAAAAGCAGCATCTTGTAAACTATTTCTGTCTACACGATTGTAAATACCATGTAATGATTGGTTAATAGCTTTAACTCGACCACGGAACTCCGAAAGAGTTTCTTCTGTAAGACCACTTTCAGGATTAAAACTCAAACGACCATCTTCAAGTTTAAGTTCCGAACGAAGAGTATTGTATTTATCAAAAGCTTCACGTTGAGCTTTTTTATCAGTCTTTCGAGAATTAACAATTTTCTTACGTTGTTCATCAGAAAGTAAATTATAATGTGATTTAAGATATTGAGAAGCATAATCGTGATTCCATAAATACTCTTTTGAAGTACGTTTTTCTTCACGAGCTATTTCAGCATCTAAATCTTCTTTGAAAATAAGATATTTATCATATTGTTCATTAGTAAGAACATCTTGTAATAACTTTTCAAGATTATCATTATAAAAATCATTGAAAGCCATAATTTTACCACCAACTACTCGATGAGATTGTGTAGCAGCAAGTAACATACCAAACTGCATAATAAACTCACCCATGTTATTAGGAGCATAACCAACAGTATCAACCATTCGCATAGCTTTAATCCAATAGGAAGTTCCAGTATCAGAAGATGTTATATCACGAGTATCTTGATAAATATCATCAAAGTCTCTAATGATTGCTACAAGTATATCATCAGTTCTTGTCGAATTAATATCGCGTAAGAAATGAGGAATAGTTTTAATAACATCACGAAGACCTGATTTCATAATATCTTTGCTTTCAACAAAGTTATTAGCAGTAGATTCAACTATCATATCAGTAACACCTTTGAGAATATTAGTGATACCAGCAGTATAGTTGAGATACATGAAAGTCATAGAAGTATAACGCAATAATGCACCGGCAGAAACATCAAGAGCACTATTGTATTTACTAAAATTAAAAATACGACGTTCCATATTATTTAACTGTTCATTCGCATTTTTAATAATATCACGAGGTGCTACACCAGAAACTCCACGTTCATTCATTAAATATTTCGTAAGCTGATAATCAGTTTCAAAATTATTAATTGCACGAAGATTATAAAGTTCTTGTGTAAAACCTTTCATTACATCAACAATATCATAAGACATCACATTTGCTTTATACTTTTTATTTTCAAGCATTACAGCATCGTTATAATGTCTAATCTCACGAAGAGTTGAAGGTTTAACTGTAACAGGAAGTTTGTTATTTTTATCAAACCATTCACTAAACAATTCTACAATTCGAGCTTCGTATTCAGTATAACTTTCAGATTTGTACTTTTTACGAATATTAAATACAGGAATATGTTTAGGAACTTGTAAAGTTTGAGCTTTTGTAACAAATCGTTTAGTACCATCAATGTCAGTATAATACCTATCTTTATGAATCATAGGAATACTAACAAATTGTTTAGCAGATTGACCTAATGTAGCTTGAGGAATGAAAGGTATTACCTCATCCCATCTACCATAATAGTTAATCCAGTTACCGTCATATTCACGAATAGTTCGTTGAATAAGATTACGAATAGTATTGAGTAATTTTTGTTCTTTATCACTTAAAGCTGCATATTCATCTGATACTGGGGTATTACCAAAATCAAGTTTATAAAGAACGTTTTCACGCTTACCACTAATATCAGTAATAAGACTAAGTTCAATAAGGTCGTGAGTTTGTAAATAAACAAGTTTCTCACGATTACTTAATTCAGTAAGTTCAGCAAGATGTTTAGCTGCTTCATTATCATTTAATGGAACAATGTTCCAAGTGTGATTTTCGTTATATTTCTTTATAATATCATCAACGATTTCAAGAGTTTTTTCAGCAGTAGCCCTTGTAACAAATCCACTGTCAGTATAGAGATTCTGATAAATAGCATCACGAATATCTTTTCGTAAAGTACCAGTCGAATCTCCAAGACCTTCAGTTTTATAACTACCGATTAAATCTCCATATTCATTAATGAATTTGTGCATTAACTTTTCACGAGCACGAGCATTTTTAGAAAGTCCCGGTTGGAACTCTTCAAGTGCACTTTCAAGTTCATCATTAATGCGTTGAGCTGCTTTCTTAGCTTTATAATTAGCTTCATCCCATGCTTTACCAGTAATATCAATCAGAGTAATACCAGTTGTAAAAGCAGAATCAAGCCAAAGTTGTGTCTTATTAATATCTTTATCAAGTTCAAATAACAAATGCTGAATTTCTAACCATTCATCTTCTGTTATTTCAACACTATTAACATCAAATCCTTCAAGGCTACCATTATGTGAAGCAAGATACTCTTTAATCTTACTAAACGCGGTAATATATTTAGGATTACGGCTCTTATCAATTACAGCCCAAGTTACCACATCTTTAACAGATTGAATAACATTAGACCGTATTCCAGCAACTTTTGTTGCAAGAGATTTAAGTCGAGCTATATTATTATTTAATTCACCAAATTCTTTAGTAAATAATTCTTTACCTTCTTCACTTTCAGCGTCATAAACTGTATCTTGAATTTTTATTTCTTCAAGTGTAAGATATGGACTAAAATGAGAAGCAAGTTTTAACATCATTACAAGTCTATCTTTGTAATCAAGAGTCGCACCATAATTTGAACGAATCTCTTCATAATTCAAATCCTTAGTAATAGCCCACAATTGCTTAATAGCATCATAAACAGAACTACTCAAATTAGCCAAACGACTATAAGTAGCTTTCATTGCAGCAATATCTCGTTCTTCAAGAGCACTTTGAATACCACCTTCAAAACTTTCATCATCGAAGGATTTTAAGATATTCATAAATTCCTCACGATTTCCAACATTGTTATTATTCAAAAATTTCTGGATTCTATCCATAATTTTCAAAGTTTCAATAGCAATATTAGAATCGACAACAAGAGAATTTCGTAAACCATCTCTTGTAGGAACATCAGCATGAACAACACGAGAATATAATTTTTCATTATCACCATAAATATTAATATTCCTACGAGGAACATCAATATATGTTTCTGCAACTATTCGACCAACACCATCATTTAAGACAGTACTAACCGACGTCATAATGGGATTAATTCTGTAAAGATTACTAATAAATGTTTTTGTCCAATCATCTAAATAATTGAAATCTCTATTAGCATCAATCAGAACATCACCATTAATATAAAGATTACCATTCTTTAACATAGGAGCTATACGAAGAGCTTCTTCGTAAGCAGACTTATTATAATCTACTTGAATTGCAGATTTATGATAACCTTTATAGAAAGAATGAGTTGCTTGTGTAGTAATAAAAATAGATGTAGCAGAAGATTCTAATTCATTATAAATAACATCGCTTGCAGAAGAATGTGTATGTTCAATATTAATGAATGTAGGAGTAGTAACTTCAACTGAATTTAATACTTCAAAATCTGTATCAGATACAGAAGCAACATCAGTATCAATTACATCTTCTGTTTCAGCATCAACAGTGCTATCAATAGCATCTTCTGTTTCAATCATATTAGCATCATTGAAATCTGAATTTTCATCCATTTGGACTGATTCATTATCATCAATAGCTAACATGAATTTATGAATAGTATCAGAATCTATAATAACCGATAATCTATCAGTTACAATAGTTTCACCATCTTTTTGAACTTGTGCCATCATACCTTCTTGATAAGTAGGTATAATACTAATGTCACCAGTCATTAAAGACGCTTCATTACGAAGTAAAGGATTAACAGGTAAGAATACATAAATATCTTTTAATGGATTATTAGTATTCGTAGTAATTTTATATCGTTTATATACACGATTCTTACTACGAGTAATCCTTTCAGTTACATATTCTGCATTAGCATATTCAGAATTAATTAATCGAGCTTCAGTTTCAATATAGAAATTCTGAGTATTACCATTTTCGTCAATATAAGAACCAATACCAACATTTTCGCCGTTAGCATTTTGAACATAACCAATAGTAGCTTTATTCTTATTTGCTTCCCAACGATAACGTTTTTGTATATCACTTAATAATACTGGATTCATATCTGATTTCATACGAGATATTAAACTCATAACAGGTGTAATATCTACATTTCCATCAAATACAGCTTTTTCAGCATTTCTTAAATTCTCTGCGTAATTACCAAGATTAACAGAAGGGTCAGGATAATGAACTTCACGGCATAAAGCATCGTATTCTGCATTAAGTCGATTAGTACTTATAAGTTCAATCGGAATATATTTTGAAACATTATAAGCATAATTAAAACCTTCTGTAACATAAGTATAAACTAATAACTGACGTATCGTATGAGCAATGTAAGGAATTTTACTATCCCACATACGAAGAATACTATCAGTCATATTAGACCAAGAATTGACATCATTATCATCACGTTGGATTCTAGTAACATCATAAGGTACAGAACGATTATTCTTACGAACTGTTAAATACTTAAATATGTTATCGCCTCTAAATTCAGGTGATTTCTCAATATAATCTCTTAATGTACTATCTTTTTGAATAAATTGAATTTGTTGAGCAAGTGAAAGTTTAGTGTATTGAGTAAAACTTTCAGGTGTATAACCATCTTTAACAGTATTCAAAAGAGTCTTAAAGATAAGTTTTTGTTCTTTAAGTTGTTCCTCTGTATGAATACCTAACGTAGTAAGAACTTCGGGAGTATTATCAGGTGTTAAAATAGGAAGAACTTTAACAAGTCCATTATCTAATCCACCGTTAATACTTACGAGATAGTTCATAATACTATCAGTAACATATTTATAAGTAGATTCATCAATCGAATTTTTACGTTGAAGTATCTGACCTAAAATCGTATTAGTAATGTGATGATTTCGAGTAATGAAAACATCGCCGAAACCATTAGCCATTAACCAATGTGCATACTGATAACGAGCTTGAATTACTCCGTAAGCACTTTGATTTTCAGTATCATTAAATTTGTTGCCATCAAGATAACCTTCAAATGAACCAACAAATATACTTTCAATAATGTCTTTACCATTATCAAGAATTACCTTATTAGGAGTTTCATATCCAACAGCTAAATCCTCAATGAGTTCACGACGTGTCATAATATCATTTCGTTTCGGAAGTTCCGCACGAAATCTTTTCATATCAGAATAAGTAATCGCAGCAAGAGGATTACCTTTAACATCTTTTGGTTTATAATGCCGTCTAAAAGCATCAGAACTTTCACGAGTAAAAGCAGCTTTAATCGCATCTATTGCTTTAGGATTACCAGCATTTTCTTCGATATATTCATCAATAAATCGAAGTGTTTGATTATACTTATCATTTACAAGTTCTTTTAAAGCTTTTACTGGATAATAATATTCAGCAAGTTTACGTTCTTTTTGGTCAGCCTTAAAGAAACTATCAACCCTACTTTCACTTTTAAGCATAAAGTTAAGGTCAATCAAATTAGTAGCAATTTCATTATATTCAACAAAATTACCAAGAACGCTAATCTGACGTAATAACCAATCTGCTGTACGATTATCACGATTTTTAATATTATCTAATAACTCTTCAGTAGTTTGATAACCATATTTACCACTGATTTCATTAATAGTTATATTCGGTAATTTATCTTTCAGTTCGTTAAGCTGTCCAACAGTAAGAGTTTTAGTTTTACTTTTACCACTTGCGACAGTCATTATGGCATCATGAGATTCAACAGGAGTAATTTCTTTTTTAACAATTAAATCAGCATAAATCTTAGCAAGTTCTACACTATAATCAGAACGAATTGCTTCGACAGCATCAAGAATTGTAAAATTGCCACGACTTAATGATTGAACTTCCATTCGATTAACTGCTTCAACAATAGCAGGTTGATGAATAAAAGCATCCTCATTAGTAAACCTATTAGCTTTACCATTATAAAGTTCAATAGTAACACCAGATGATATAGCACGAGCTACACTTAAAGTATGAACATTAAGATTAAATCCAAGTCCAGCTTTAAGAACATCAAGAATACCAGAAGTAAACTGATTCATTTGAAGTTCAACTCGCTCACCACTAATATCCAAATGTTCATTAAGTGCATCATTATTAATCCAAACATCATTAACCCAAAGAGCATTTTCTTTTGGCAATAATTGGATATTTTCAGCACCATATCGTTTAGCTAAAAACTCTTTATATTTACTTGTTAATCGAGGTACACCTTTATCACTTACAGTGTACATTTCACTTCTATCAGTAAAACCTTTAGGTATCGGTAAAGAATTAAGACTAATTTTACGACGAATACCTTTAAGTAATCTACCATGTAAAGTAGAAATTGTTGCGATTAAAGTATCGAAATTAACAGAGTGACCTTTAAGAACTGTTGAACCCATACTCATGTTATTAAGAGTAATCTTATCCATGAGATTATTAGGATTCAAAGTTTTAAGAGTATAATTCCAAAAAGCATTATCACGGTCAGATACGGCTTGAATTTCAGCCATACCATTGGGTTTATTTACTTCTTCAGCATGATTTGGATTAGAAAGAACAGCTGTAATAATATCAATCAAATGATTATCACGAGCTTCTCTACTATTCAATTCATAAATACTCTCGTTTTGAACAAAGTCTTTTGTAAAAGCATTAAATGCCTTATCAATATTACTTTGAATAGCACTTAAATGAGGAATAATAGTTTTATCAGTATCCTCAACAAGATATTGGAATTTTGATTTAATAGTATCAAAATTACTAATTGTATCAGGAGAAATATTAATAGTAGCTAACTGACTATTAACATTCTTAACAAACTTAATTAAATCATTGATTGCTTTATGAGCACGAATTAATAAATCCGAAGTATAAGCACGTTGAGTTTGAGTGTAATTACCAAAATCTTCAGTAACACCATCTCGCTTATTAGCAAGATACTCTCGAACTAAACTATTTACATCACCGTAATTCTTTGCAAATCCATACTGTAAATTATGCAGAATAGATTTAAGAATCTTAGTATATTCCGGATTACTTTTAACATCTTGCAAATCCTCTTTAATTAATTCAATGATATTATTAAGAGAAGATTGATTTGCATTAGTAGGTACTAAATTAGGATTATAATACCGGCTAATCCACTTAACAATAGCATTAAAATTATGACTTGTTAAATTAGTAAATTCTTGCGGAGTAGTGGCTAATTCGATGTACTTTTGCTTAAATACTGACCGTGTGAATTTACCCCCTACTTGGGCCTGCGAGGCATCAAATTTCGACTTAAATTCGACAGGTATATATTTGTCTTGCTCAAAAATTACATTGCGATAGTAGGCGTAAATCGAGTCAATATCAAAGTCCCAGCCAGTACGAGTAATAAGACTTTGTGGAAATATAGCTTGTGTAGCATTATTATTAAGAAAACCAACAACTTCAAATACAACCATTGATTGTTTACCCTCGGTAGGAATACGAATACCTATCATTCGACGAGCTTCAACATCAAGTTTATCAATATCAACAGTTATAATATCCTTAGTTGTACCATCTTCATTAGTAATAGTTTTAACAGTACCAATATTTTTATAGAAATCCATTTTCCACGGATTAACTATAACTTCTGCATAATGATAATTTCCATCCTCACGATATTCAGCTTGTAATTCAAGACTTCTACCAGTTCGTTTACATTCTTCAATAAAACTTGAAGCATATGTGATAGAACCATTAGCAACAAGTTCATCAATCGTTTTATTATAAAGTTCTTTATCAGAATAGAACTCATTATGTTTGATTAACTCATTACTTGCAGTAAATATATCAGCTCGAATAGGAGCATGGAATCCGGGAAGATATTTATTAATAACTTGTTTACTTAACATAGAAGCAAGTATCTTCTCTAATTTACCTTTGATAACAGGATAAGATAAAGGCATAGTCGGAAGACCATCTTCTTTAATTTCAAGAGCTTTTCGAATAGTTATAGCATCAACATCATCCGATATAATTTCTTGAAAACGATTAACAAGTTTATTTATATCAATTTGAATAGCACCGCGAGCATCAGTTCGAATTTCACCATTTTCATCGATACCACCAATATCGTAAAGTAATTGCATAGCATCTTCACGAATATTAGTAGCTAATGTCTTTTGAAATTCATCAAACAGTTCTTTACCAGTAATATTTTTGCCATCTAATTCATAAATAGCATTATTCCAATCAAGACCTTCCATAATCTGCTTAACTAACTGACCACCTAAAATAGTAGTTTCATCAAGCAAATCTGCTTTAATATCTTGTTGAATAACAAAATCACTATCTCGCATATAAAGAATAGACTTATCATCTACTCGATTTAATGCTTCAATATCAAGACCACCTTGGTCATTATGAATTTTAACTGGTGTAATACCAGATACTTTAACAGCAGAAATAGGACTAACTTGGTCAATATTATTTTGAATCATCCAATCATATAATTGACCCATAGCACTACCTCGTGTCATACTTTCAAAAAGAACAACAGTCGAGTCTTTAATTTGAACACTATCTACTTCATCAGCAAATATATCAACCTCATTACCACTTACAGCCGGAGCATGATAAAAATCACCACGGCGACGACGAGTTGTACCAAACAATTTAACTTGTTCTACAACCTTAGCGTAAGATGTAGGATTAAATGTTTTAGTCGGGTCTTGTAAATCAGTAATATATTGATACAAAGGTTCACTTGGATTCCAACGACCAGTGGCTTTCAAAAGTTTAATAAGACCTACATCAGTCATAATAGACTGAGAGTCATTAATTGTAGCAGTAGCACGATAAGCATCCAAAATAGCTTCATTTTGAATACCCATTTTATCAAGAATATTACTATTGAAATTCATATCTTCCATAACAACAACCTTACGAGGAGTATCGTTATGAATTGAATCAATAGAATTAAGACCATTCTTAATAACTTGTGCTACACGTTTATTGAGGTCTACTGTATCTTTATATTCTTCAATATCACCATTAAATATAGCGTTCATACTATGATTATAGATAGTATGATTAAGTAATACTTTAAGTAAACTTAATCGAACACCATCATTATCCATAATATCATAAGTAGCAAGAACGTGCTGACGAGCGCTATTTAACAAACTTTCTTTCTTTAATGTAGGAATAGTATCAAGAGTATAATCTTTACCATCAGCTTTGCGACGTTTAATCCAATCATTAGCTTTCTGATTATATACTTCTTGAACTAAATCTGCTAAATAACTATCGAAAGTAGTAACGACACTTGTATCAGTTTTGATATTAGTATCGTAAATACTTTTAGCAATATTTTCAAAACTATCAACACCAGTTGTAGCGTTCCAACGAATATAAGCAGCTACGAAATCTCGAATATTACCAGTATTAGCAACAAGATTTTCATCGTAAGGTTCATTACGAACTTGTGCAATCATATTACGATAAACTTCTGTAACATCTACATTATTTATCTTTGCAATATGAGCAGGTAATGTGATATTCTTACCGTTCTCAATATAAGTAATATTCAAGAACTGAAATGCCTTACCAGTCGGAATGCCTTTTGCATCATAAATAGCTTTACCATTCCAATACTTTCGATTATGACGAGTTTTCATTTGAGCAAGATTCTCGTCGCTATTATCTCTTAATTGGAATATAATTTGTCCAAAAGTATTAAACTTAAAGACATCACTATTTACAATCTTTTCGATAGAATGAAAAATATTAGATTCTTCATTTATCGGATTATCTGTTATACGAACAAACTTATTTCGTGCAACAAGATTATCTAAATATTCAGTTACATAAGAATATATACGAGGAGCATGAGTAGCTAATCTACTACTAATACCATTCATCGGCAGATAAATATTTAATCCACGAGAAATAGCATCATTAATAAAAGGAACTACTCGACTTTCAAAATCTTTTACATAGGCATTATAATCTGCATCAGTAAAATAATCTGTTGTCGTAGGTTTATTCGGAGTAATATTCTCACCCTTAAAACCATCAATTTCGATAGTGTTTTTAAGACCCCGAATAGATTCTTGTCCAGATGTTGCTGGAGCACCTATTGCACGACTTTTGGTATTACCTGAGAAAATAAATACTGATTTAGGATGTGCTGCAACAGCCGCAGGTGTATAATTAGAACCAAAAGTCTTAACGTGAATTGAAGTACGAGGTTTAGAAGAATCTTTAATAAACAAATCATCAACCTCAAGTCGTTTTGTAGTCATCATATAACTACGAGGACTATCAGATGTTAAGAATACATATTGACCAAGCATATTAAGAATAACTTCGGTATATGTATAAAGAGCACCTTGTACTTCACGATATTTCAAACCTTTATTTCCAATCTTAACACCATTAAATGCAGATAATGCAAACTGATAACGACGTTCAACATCAGAAATAAATGTAGGATTTACTTCATATTCACCAATACTATTTTTAGTGAATATACCAAGACCAGTCTTTTCGTCATAAATAAGAATATTATCTTCTGCACCCGGAGCAGTTAAAGTCGGGTCATTAAGATAATCCTTAAATATATGTTTAATATATTCAGTATTTACACCAGTACGAGTAACAAATCCACGAAGGAATTTTGTAAGCATACTATCATACTGAGGTGAATAATTAAGTTTACCTTGAACATCAAGATAACTCATATTCGTAAAACTGTTAAAATCATAAGTAGCAATTTGTGCTAATGAATATAAATATCCATTGATATTATGTGTAGGAATTTCCTTACCACGATATGTATTAACACGATGTTTAGTATCGTTAACTACATTTTCAAGAAGAGAATTAACTCTTGAATATACTTCATTAGCATTATCGTTTGCATTATAATATTGAGTAAGAGCATCACGAGTAATTGCTAATCCTAAGTAATTAATTACAGACATCTGTTTATCTAACAGAGCTGCTTTATCAATCTTACTACGTCTTGAAATAGGTTCAAAAATACGTTTAGATTTAGGATTAGTATAAAGTACATCATTCAGATTATTATACAATCCAAATTCAATATTTGTACTTAAAACACTTTCAAACCTATCAATATATATTTTAACACCAAATGATTCTCGATTATTCTGATAAATCGTAGCATTATTACCACCTTCTAATGCCATAATATTTACAGGAATAACAGCAAGTTTAATTCCAGAAATATAAGCATTTACAAAAGAATTATCATAATCAGAAGCAGCAGAACCATCATCTTCAAATACTCGTTGAAATATTTCAAGAATAGGAGTAAACTCATCATTTATAGCTGCAAGTTGTTGCAATCTATTATATACATCTTGAGGTTGAATATCGTAAAGATGTGCCTCAATAAGTTTATTCCATAAAACATTAATATCAATAGGAGCAGGAATGTATGCTTTATTAGCAGTTCTATTTTTGAAATTACTCGAACCTACAAGAAGAGCTATTTGAGCTTTAACATGAGATGCTAACGTATTCTTTCTATCAATACGTTCTTTTTGTAAATCATCCCACATTACTTCAATATCTTCAATAGCATCACGTTGTCCTTCTTCTGTACTTTCATCATCGACAATCCGATTATTTTGATAAGCACGCTTACGATTAATACCATAGTTTTTATCAATATAATCAAGAAAATAATTAAAGATTTGACTATTACCTTTATTCAAATCAGTAAGTACATTTGCTACAAAAATATCGTTGAATCTTGTAGGAATAAAATTAGGTCGAGCTTTATATTCTTCAAGTTCTTTATTAAACTCAGCAAGAATTAAAGCCTTAAATCCACTACGAGAAACATCTCGATAATTAGCTCCAAAACGAGCTTGTCTTTGTTCCGCAGTAAGACCTTTTAACTTAAAATAAGCAGCAGTTAAAACACGAGCCATATAGGCATAATCCATCTCATCAAATGTAGCAGTATTTACAATAGATGGATTAAAAGCATGTTTAATATCAAGACCTAATGCGTTACCAAGAGATTCAAAATCTTTACGAATATCTTCACTATAAGTTTCATCTGTCGAAAGAGCAGCTAATACAGATTCTAATTTAAGTTCTCCACTTGTATAAACGGGATAACCCGTAGCTCCATAAGGAGTACGGGCATCCGCTTCTGCATATAAAAACGCTGTAAGAATACGACGCTTAAAAGCATTCTCTAATGATACATCAGCATTATCTTCAGCATAACCTCGAATATTATTATAATCTTTAATAGTAGGTAAAACACCTTTTTCCATTAAAGATGTAATAATATCTTCAATAGGCTTAGTCTTAAAAGATTTCATTTGATGATAAAGACCAGATTTCTCAAGTCTTCCATCAGCAGTTAAACGATAAGGTTCAGGACTACATTGTGCATTCATAAACTAACAAATTTTGTTATTATTGTCATCAATATATTTATCAATAAATTCGATTACATATTCACCGTTTGAAGATACAACATTTTTCTGATTATTCAAAACATTTTCAGAACTATTTGAAAAAACCTGACCAGTGGGCGTCAAACCCACTCCCCCACCGGGTATCACTATGTTCGGGCCAATATCAGAAACATCAAGACTATTAAATGTTTCAGAATTATTGTCATCAAACGTAATTTTACCGTCATCATCAAGAAAATCCAATTCAGCTTGAGCTACTCTTTGGTTTTTTGTCAGAGTTTCATCAGGCGTTTTGATAGGTTCTGTAACTGATAAATTATCATGTGTTGCATCGTTTGTAACATTAGTTTGATTAGTTGTAACTGAGGTTGGCTC
>OLRE01000785.1_pt1 | contig 35335 bp, 24 predicted proteins | sample 1672461 | NCBI WGS metagenome assembly OLRE01 (sample SAMEA3136688, study PRJEB25190) | human gut metagenome | biome: human gut; feature: human-associated habitat; material: faeces | place: Austria | collected 2013
AGGTCGCTGACGACGGACCGGGCTTCTCTCCCGCCGCCCTCGAACGCGGCTGCGAGCGCCTCTTCACAGACGACTCATCCCGCTCCTCGCGCGACGGAGGCCGCCACTACGGGCTCGGCCTCCACGCCGCCTCCGAGGCCGCGAGCGCCCACGGGGGCTCCGTCTCGCTCGCCAACAGCCCCTCGGGCGGCGCGGTGGCCACCATCGCGGTCCCCCTGTGCGGGGCCTGACGACTCAGGCCCCGCACACCGGCGTGCCTCGCAACCAAACGCTTCCCGGATAATAATGCCCATTGCGGGGATCGCCCTGGCTTGTCGCCGCCCATGTGCATGAGCATGTCGGCGATGCGAGTCGCCATCTCGTCCGCCGCTGCACGGATGTTTGTTGATGTTCACTAAAAAGTGGTCCGAGTGATCACTGGGAAATAAGCAACGTGAGCACGAAAAATTGAGCAGTTTAAGCAAGTGGGCCGTGCCCCGGGGACTTGCCGAATCTGCCCACGGCGTCAAACTCGTCCATCTCCATGGAGCTACCTCCCCCTGACGGCGCTAAGCGGCTTCGGCTCGAAGTGCTCGTCGCGCTCGACGGCGGCGAACCCCATTTGGCGGTTTAGCTCCTCCATCTCCTTGATGCTGAAGTAGCCGAGCTCGTCGTCATAGCCTTCGACGAGGCTGAACGCCTCGTCCGTCCCATCGAACTTGAGCAGCCACCAGTCCCATCCGTTCACGCACGAGAAGTAGTGGACGTATACCGTGGGGTCTTCCGCGCAGTCTTGCTCATAGAGCCTCGGTAGCCCCTCCGCAATCTCCCTCGTCATCAGCTCCTGCATGTCTTCCTCCGTTTCCGGGCACGCTGCCCTGAACATCTCGCCCTTGCGGGCAAAGCCGAATGGCGACGCCGCGCTCCGGTGCGGCTTTGCTCCCTGCAAAGCCGCACCGGAGCGAAGACGGGTCAAGGGAGTCCATGACGACCTCCACCAACCGGAGCGGAGCGGAGGTTTGTGCGGGGTCTCATGGACCCCTTGACGCGGCGTAGCGGAGGTGCCACCCACGTAACGGATACGAGGTCATGACCGGCGAATGCCACCGAAACGCTTGAAATCATTGGTCAAGACTGAAGAGGGGCGGCCGCCCCTAACGGACGGCCGCCTTAGCGAGCCTTGCTAATTCGGTTCTGGTATATGATCCGAGACGCCCGCCGGGCAAATCCCGACAATCCTAGTGATAGTCGTTTGCGAAGGAGCCGTAGAAGAGCGCCTTACAGTCGACATCGCTGTAGCCCATCACGGCATCCTGCACATCGGATCGCAAGAGGTTGAGCACCTTGTACACGCCCTCGCCCATATCCCCGACGAAGAGTACCTGCTTGAACACATCGGGATAATCGCGCAGATAGGTCACATAGCCCCTAAGCTTTGCTAGCGTGTCGCCGAGGAACTCGCCATGAGGGTCAACGATGGACGGCCTGATAACGCCCGCTGCATCCTTCACGAAGAAGAGGAAGTCTGGATGCAGGGCCTTGCGTCCCACCGAAGACATGTACGGAATCGAAAACGCCTTGGCAGACATGCTGCCCGACGGATTGCGATAGAAGGCAACCGTGCGATTCTTTGCCAATTCGTTCCTAACGATATAGTCTTCCGCCGGGTTCAGGTCGAGCGGGCAGAGGCCGTCCTCTTTCTGCACGATATGGCACGGATATTTAGCGAAGTCGTCCGACGTGCTGGTAGACGTGGGCCACTCTATCTTTGTGAGGCGCTTGCCCTCGGTTTCACGGGCCAGCTCGTCGTAGCGCTGCTTTGCCGCGTCGTTAAGGTAGTCATAATCGCCAGATCCATCGACCTTATCGAAGTATTCCTTTCGGCATTGAGCCGCCCAGCCCTCGAGCGCATCAACGATGGCCTGCGTGCGCACCGCTGCGGCAAGGCGCAGGTCGCACTCGGGCCGCCCAAGCTCCTTGAAGTTGGCGCGACGATACTCATTCGCAAACTCCTTAGTGAAATGCATGTCGGCGTCGCGGGCGGCCTTTCTGAGGCCTTCGGCGTCCGTGCGGGCCTCCTCCTGCTCCTGGTCCTCGGTCTCGTTGAGCTTGTCGAGCGTGATCTTGACGGTCTCGGCAACCTCTACGTCGTGTTTGGCTTCGCGGTACTCGTCCTCGTTAGCAACGATGTATCCCTTGAGCTTCTGGACGAACTGTTTTTTCACGTCGGCCGCGGCATTGACATCGAGGCCAGTCTCGACAAGCAGAGTCGCCGTCTTAACCAGGCTCTGGAATTCATTCCTGGCCTTTTTCGGAATGCGCTGCACGGGAATGGAATCGAAGGCTGTGCGGATGCCCTGCCACTCCTGATGCGTGAAAGACTGCTCGCGCTTGGTGGGCGGCTTGGGCTTTGCCATGGGCACGGGTATTACGATCGAGACGGGCTGGGTCGGCTCGGTCTGTGCGGAACTTGGCTCAGGTGTCGCAAGTTGCTGCGGGGCAGACGCTGCAACGTAGTTGCCCGTTGCGGGCTGAGGCGCCAGCTCCGCTTCTGGCGCCGGGACGTCGACGGGCCTGACCGCCGAGGCAAGCGAGGGCTGCGCTCCCTGCATGTCCAACGGCTCCTGAATCGCGATGCCGGCAAGCGACGCCTGGTAGCCGGGTTGTGCCTGCCGCGCCGCCTCGATGGCCTTCTCGTTCTCCTCGTACGCCTTGAGCTCCTGTTGATAGTCGGCTTCGGACTTGGGCACAGCCGCCGTGATAGTCACGGGGTTGAGAACGATGTTCTGCTTGCCGATTGAGCTCTCGCCCATGTCGTCCTTGCGGCCCATGAGGTAGTCAACCACGTCCTGAGTGCTCTCGAGATTGAACTGGGGCAGGTAGCAGGCGACGGAATTCAAAAGGTCATCGGATTCGATGCGCCGCGCAAGTGGGGTGCGTACCATACGCCCCACGAGCTGTGCGATATAGGTCGAGTCCGAACGCCTGCGCTGCGAGAAGATGACCTCCGCTCGTGGGCAGTCCCATCCGTTGGAGACGGCCTCCTTGGCGAAAAGTACGCGGACGCTCGAGGCGTCCTGAACGAACTCGGGCTCTACATAGCGGATAAGGTATTTTCCCGCCGCGATGTCCTTGTGCTCGCCGAAGACATTGGCAAACGACATCGCCTCAGAAAGGCCGGGGACTAAGCCCATGATCTGGTCGCACATCTCGACCAAGGCCGAGCCACTCACGTTGTCAGCGGCCTGGATGAGCAGCAGGGGGTTGATGTAGCTCTCGCCCTCACGGGCGCAGTACTCACCCCACTCGTTGCAAGCCAGGGCATAGCGCTCGCACGCCATAGTAAGGTATTGGTGCTCGACTGGATCGTCCTTCTCGGGCACGCGCAGCTCGATAATATCTTTAAGCAGGCCCGATTCCTGGACCTCGCGAGGGGTCACAGCAACCTTCGGCATACGCACGCGATCAGCGCGCTGGTCCATAGCCGCCTCGAACCTCTGCGGCGTGGCAGAGACCCCAACGACGATGGGCATTGCCGCACGGCCGTCTAGACCATCAATGAGGTTGGCGTAGATCGTCGCCGTGCCGCGCTCGCTCGAGACATTGGCCCCCAGGCCGCGGTGGGCCTCGTCTATGAACAGATAGAGGTTACGCTCCGGATCCCTGATGGTGCGGTCAAGGATGTCCCAGAACACGCGACCGGAGTTGGACTCACTACCCTTGGTGAGCAGGCCGTTCTTACTGAGTAGGTCCTTGCTGAGGAAATAGACGTGGCGCGGCTCGAGAATGTCGTACGCGGCTCCGAAGTCGTTGGTAATTGTGACCAGGTGGCGCCTGTCAAGGATGCTGTCTGCCAGCTTGTCCGCTACGTTTGAGAAACGCACGCTCGTCTGCTCGTTCAGGCTCGGGGAATCCGAGAGCCAAAGAACGACGGCATTCTCGTCGGGCATGAGGCTCAGATCGTCGTCTCCGAAGAAGAGCGCTTCGATCGTCGCTGCGCACATGACCGTTTTGCCCGACCCCGTGGGAGATGCGAGGCATATCGAGGACAGCTCGCCGTCCTGCTCGTAGCGTCGGCGCATCGACTGCAACTTGTTCGCCAGGGTCGCGACCGCACCGGCTTGGAAATCCTTAAGTTCGACTCTCATGTTTACCTCACCGCATCCTCGGCGGCAATCTTGAACGATTGCAGGTAGTTCTCGTACAGGCGGACGACGTCGAGCCCAGGCAGTTGTGCCTTGACGGAGGCGTATCGAGCCGTGTCGTCCGTGATCACATAGGCGCACCCTATGCTGGCATTCTGCTTGACGGCGTCTATGAAAGCGCCGACCGAAGCAAAGTCGAAGAGGACGGCGTAGGCGTCGGCCATGGCAAAGCCCGGCTGCTCGTGCTTGATGATGCTGCCACGCGAACCAGCGCGCAGCCAGAGCAGGGGCGCGATCTCCTCGAAGGCCACGCCCAGCTCGACGGCGTCCGGGTCTTCGTAGGTGAGGTCAAAGAAGACGGCGTTTTCCTCGAAGCCGTCGGCCATGGGGAACTCGTCGGTGAACTTGTAGTCACCCTTGATGGAATCGCCCTCGGGCGTCTTGCCCGTGATGGCCGCCGTGACGCGTGGTTTGGTAACGTACTGGCAGATGCCCAGCGCCTCCCATTCGGGGTCGCCCTGGCGAAGACCGCGCTTGGTGAGCTTTTTGGATTCGTCCTCGGAGACCTCGTTATTCGTTACGCTGATGGAGCGCCTGCGCCCGCCGTCCTGATGGTTCAAGCGCATGACGGCATGTGCCGTGGTGCCCGACCCAGAAAAGAAGTCGACCACGAGCGCATTGGGCTTGCTGGCGATAAAGAAACGAATAGCGTCCTCGACGGCATAGAGGGACTTTGGGAAAGGGAAGCTGCGGTTTGGAATCATTTTTCTCAGCATACCGGAGCCATTTCTGGATGCATCGTGCGATGCGATGCGCCACTGCGTACTGGGAATGTAATTCGCTTCATAGTTGCTGTCGTCAACAATAACCGAACCGTCAGCACGGCGGCCAATTATTGGAAATAGCCCGCTTTCTACCTTTTTCTGTTCTCCGCTCTTCAGGTATGAAATCGCCATACCCCGTTCGGTAAATCGACCCAACTTAACAAAACCCTTTTCTAAGGCAACTCGAAGAGCTGCCTGGGAAATTTGCCAGTTTCCTTCAGCCCCGTTCGTCCTTATTGGCCATACTGTCTTACATCCTGGGCAAGATGGAACATCCTCCCTCGATTCGTCACGAGAAAGTGATGCCCCTATATGGTCGATTTTGCCCCCATCTTCTTTTACATATATGGGATAGAACAGATTGGGCCTATCGGACCTTAGACTATTGGTTCCTGTCCTCATCAAAGAGTTCCAGTGCAATTTACCTTTGCAAGAATTGTTGACCCCACCTAACCAGTCGTCGCCGAGGGGGACCTTCTTGGGACCGGCCTCTCCGAAATAGACGAAATAGATATACTCATCTGATCTCGCAAATTCCCCCTGGCGAGCAACGCCAGCGGGGTTAATTACCGAAGAGACCATTTGTATGCGGCTGCCTGGATATATCCTCTCAAGCAACAGCCCCAAACGCGCGTACTCTTTCTCATCAATTGTCACGATGAGCACCGAATTATTGGGGTTGAGCAGCTGCTTGGCGAGCTTGAGGCGGCGCTCCATGAATGCCAGCCACTTGGAGTGGCGATAGGCGTCGGAGCCGTCGACGTAATCGTTGTTGTACTTCCAGTCGCGGGCGCCAGTGTTATATGGAGGGTCAATATATATGCAGTCCGCTTTGCCTGCATAGGCAAAGGCCAGAGTCTCGAGGGCATGATAGTTCTCGCCGTTGATGACCACCTGATAGGGCTTGTCGCCGCCGCGCTCGACGCGTCCAGTCTCCTTTAGGCCGGCATAAATCGGCTGATCGTATTCAGCAACCGCCACGACATCATCTGCGGCAGCAGAACAAGGCTCGAGGTTGTTTTCGTCATATGAGGGCGATTGATATGGCTCTAGATCAGCAACCCCCCCCCGCAGGGTTTTTACCAACCATAGCAGCTGGGAGCTAGAATCCTCTTTTTTGCCACGCTCGGGAAGGACCTGCACGACATCGCCCGCCATGATGGGCTTGCCATAAAGGCGCAGTCGTTCCGGACGATTGTGTTCGAACACAAGTCCAAACTGGCGCTGCACCGCGAAGGCGCGAATGTCGGCGGCAAGCTGGCGGTCACCCAGTTTCACTGCGCGATCAACGAGGTTTTGAACGACGGCCTGTGCTGTTTGAGACACTACTTCTCCCCCTTACACTTCTCGTCGATCCACTCGCGCAGAACTTTGGCAACGGTCTTATCTTGACGCGCTGCGTACGACTTAAGAGCCCGCTTGTCCTCGCGGGTTATCGAGAGCGTGAACTTGTCCAGCTCCTTCGCGTTCTCCTTGAGTTTCGCTTCGGGCATGTGGGCCTCCTTTGTTCAGTTGTACTGATTTTATACGTAATTACGTAATTACGTATAAGAAACAGCAAAGAGGAATCTGCTGCTAAGCGTTGACCTATTTGAGAAGCGCTTTTTGCCTAAAAGGTTGAACGTTGACGGAATAATCCAAAACACAAGCTAAAAGGTCGTTTTTAGACCCCGTGAGTACGCGACATTCGACCCTCAAAAGGTCGTGAGTACAATCTGAGTACCAAGTCACGCGGCTTTTCGCCGACGACAACGATCGGCCGGTCAGCATCAATTCGCTAAAGATTGATGGAACGGTTTGACGAATTGGAATTGAGCCGAAACATACCATCAAACAATAATCCCAGCTAGACAGCTTGAGAGGTTGTTCCAACGGCTTGTATGCACCACACGCACGAGAGCAAACGAAAGCCCGCGGTATCCAAATAAAAAAACGAGGGAGGCCGTTTCCGACCTCCCTCGCAAAGGGCTATTTACTATTCCCACTCGATCGTCGCGGGCGGCTTGGACGTGATGTCGTAGCACACGCGGTTGGCGCCGGGAACTTCGGCCACGATGCGGCCGGAGATGCGGGCCAGCACGTCGTAGGGCAGCTTGGACCAGTCGGCGGTCATAGCATCGCTGGACTCGACGGCACGCAGGATGATCGGGCGCTGATAAGTGCGCTCGTCGCCCATAACGCCAACGGACTTGATGTCAGGCAGGACCGCGAAATACTGCCAGCAGCTGTGCTCGGAGTTGCGCTCGCCGGTCTGCTCAAACAGACGCTGGTTGTAGGCGTCGAGCTCCTCGCGCACGATGGCGTCGGCGTTCTTGAGGATCTCGAGCTTCTCCTTGTCGACCGCACCGATGATGCGGATGGCCAGACCCGGACCCGGGAAAGGCTGACGGAACACGATGTGACCCGGCAGGCCCAGCGCCAGACCAAGCGCGCGGACCTCGTCCTTAAAGAAGTGGTCGAGCGGCTCAATGAGGTCGAAGTGCACGCCCTCGGGGAACGGGATCAGGTTGTGATGGCTCTTGATGGTGGCCGTCTTGCCGCCCGTCTTGCGAGCGCCGGACTCGATGATGTCGGGGTAGATGGTGCCCTGAGCTAGATACTTGACCGGCTTGCCATCGGTCTCGAGCTGCTGCGCCACGGCGAAGAACTCTTTCCAGAACTGCGTACCGATGATGCGGCGCTTCTCCTCGGGCTCGGTCACGCCGGCCAGAAGCTCGGCATAACGGTCCTCGGCGTGGACGTGAATAAAGTCGACATCGAACTGCTTGGTGAAGACCTCCTCCACCTGCTCGGGCTCGCCCTTGCGCAGCAGACCGTGGTTGATGAACACGCAGGTCATCTGCTTGCCCACGGCGCGAGCGCCCAGCGCAGCCACGACGGAGGAGTCGACGCCACCGGACAGGGCCAGAATCACGCGGTCGTCGCCGACCTTCTCGCGGAACTCGGCCGTCATGGTCTCGACCAGGTTGTCCATACTCCAGTTGGGCTCCAGGCCGCAGATCTCAAACAGGAAGTTGCTCAGCAGCTGCTGACCGTACTCGGAGTGCTTGACCTCGGGGTGGAACTGCGTGGTGAAGATCTTGCGCTCGGGACACTCCATGGCAGCAACCGGGCACACGTCGGTGCTGGCGGTAACGGTAAAGCCCTCGGGCACCTCGGAAACGGCGTCGCGGTGGCTCATCCACACGGTCTGCTCCATCGGCGTGGAGTTAAAGAGCTTGGCGCCGGCCGTGCGCGTGATGGTGGCGCGGCCGTACTCGCCCACCTCGGAGTGGCCGACCTTGCCGCCGAGCGTCACGGCCGTGATCTGATGGCCGTAGCAGAAGCCCAGGACGGGAAGGCCCAGGTCAAAGATGGCAGGATCGATGGACGGAGCGTCCTCGGCGTACACGGAGGCCGGGCCGCCAGAAAGGATGAGCGCGGAGGCGTTCATATCGCGAATCTCGTCGGCCGAGATGTCGCAGGGGACAATCTCGGAATACACGTTGAGGTCGCGGACGCGACGGGCAATGAGCTGACCGTACTGCGCACCAAAGTCGAGTACGAGGACCTTTGCGGAAGCCTTTTGATCCATGGTTTCCCCCTCTTGTTGGCGGGGAGCCGGTGCCCACCCGCGCGAATAAACGAAAATTGCTTTCATAGTGTACACGTTATATGGGGTTTCTCGTCCCTCGCAGCCATCAGTGCACGGCAAACGCACGACCAGGGCCCCTATTTGACGGCAATTGAAGTGTTACCAAACGTTACAGATGATGTAATACGTTTGAACATTGGACGCCCTGTGCCACAATACTGCCGAACGACTCCGCCTCTGTGGCGGCAAATACGATAGGAATACCAGCATGAAGCGCATCCTTCTCATCGCCACGGGCGGCACCATCGCATCGACCGAGGACGGTAACGGCCTCTCCCCCGCCCTGACCGGTGAGGAACTCGCCCAGAGCGTCCCCGAGATCTCGGGCCTCTGCGAGCTCGACGTCGTGCAGCCCATGAACATCGACAGCACCAATATGCGCCCGAGCGACTGGATGCGCATCCGCGATGTCATCGTCGAAGGCTATGCCGATCACGACGGCTTTGTGGTCCTGCACGGCACCGACACCATGAGCTACACCGCGGCAGCGCTTTCCTATCTGATTCAGGACAGTCCCAAGCCCATCGTACTCACCGGCTCGCAAAAGCCCATGGGTAACCCCTTTACCGATGCCAAGCTCAACCTGTACCAGAGCCTGCTCTATGCGCTCGACGAGCATTCACACGACGTCTCGATCGTGTTTGGCGGCGTCGCCATTGCCGGCACGCGCGCCCGCAAGCAGCGCACCATGAGCTTTAACGCGTTCATTAGTGTCAACTATCCGCCCATTGCCTACATCCGCAACGACCGCATTGTGCGCAACGGGCTTCACGGCACGCATCAGGGCGAAAACCCGGTGCGTTTCTACGACAGCATCGACCCGCGCGTGTTTGTCCTTAAGCTCACGCCCGGCGTGAACCCGGGTATCCTGGACGCCCTTGCCGATAGCTACGATGCCGTGATTCTGGAGACCTTTGGCATTGGCGGTATTCCCGAGTTTGGTGAGTCCGGTGAGTCATTCCAGGAGGCGATTTTTCGCTGGGTCGGTTCGGGTCGCACCGTCGTTATGACCACGCAGGTCCCCGAGGAGGGCCTTGACCTGGGTGTTTATGAGGTCGGCCGTGCCTACGCCGATCATCCGGGCATTCTGCGCGGCGACGACATGACCACCGAGACGCTCGTGGCCAAGACCATGTGGGCGCTCGGCCAGTCACGTGATGCGGCAGAGATTCAGCGCCTGTTCTACAGCCAAGTCAACCACGACCGTATCCCGATGGCGTAGCAAAAAACAAAATCCGCCTCTTTGGGCCTAGTAGGGCACGTGGTACCCCTCGGAACGTGCAAAAAGCGGAGTTTTCAGCATCCGCCCCTTCCGGGAACGTTAAAACCGCTGGCTGTAAATTGCCTTTCGACTCGAAAGACTCGTTCCGCGCGCTTGTTATTCCTCATATTATTGAATTTTGTGGATAATCCAAAACATTACGCGTCGTATTTGTGGCCCCGGCTGCCGTCAAATTATTGAGGGATGCTGAATACTCGCGTTTTTGCACGCCGCCGTCGGGGGGACCCGTTCAACAAGCGGCAAATCTAGCAAAAAAGGCTACTCGATACCCTCGAGAAGTTCTGACACCGTCATGCCGAGTGCGGGTGCGATCTTAAATAGAACCTTGAGCGTGAAATTTGCCGTCCCATCTTCGATTCGGTCGAGGTAGGGTCGGCTGATTCCTGTCGCCACACAAAAATCAACCTTGGAGATACCAAGGTCTCTGCGCGTCTCTTCGACCCGCCTGCCAAGAATCTGTTTCGCACGTTCGTCCATGCAGCCGAGTTTGAAATGGAGCCGAACATAAACGTAAACTATAGTTTACGTTTTGCCGAATACACAGGAGTTTTCTATGTCGGGTTCTTCGGTCCGCACGTACCGAGCCACGCTTCGCACAAACAGCGCACCGCGCAAGCTCGTCGTCGTTGAAGCAGAATGTCTTTCGCCCGATGAGCGCACAGCATTTGCATTGCTATCAAGTCGCGTCGCCGCCGTTCTGGTCCCTTGCCCGGCGCAAGGTGAACTTGCCATCCAATGCCAAGCGCACAGCCGCTCGCTCAATCAGGCTGCCGTAATCGTAACCAGCCAGCGTGGCCTGCCCCTTCTCCTGGAAGCCGGCGTCGCGCTCGCCCTTCGCGGTGCCGGATACGAAAACGAGGCCGCCGCCGACATGGTCTTTCAACCACGATCGAGCGGCGGCCTCGCAGCAGCCATCGAATATGCTTGCAGGCTCGTTGCCTAAAGGCGCAAGCTAAAAGCCCAGGCCAAAGCCCATACCGGTAATCGCCGAATACATAAAGTAGACGTTGATTACGTTGAGAAATACACCCGTGATGCAACCGTTACGCAGGTAGCGCTCGCACACGATGCGCGCCATGGCGGCGGAGTCATCATTGTTCTTTGCCTGGCGTCCCGCCGTAAAGTACGTCGCCACGCTCAGCAGCAGATTGAGCACCGGCAACGCCAGCAGCTCGTAGCTCTTGCCCCAGCGCGTCGCCTCGCCGGCGGCATTAAACTTCGTTGCCACCTCGGGACCAATGTTGGGGATAACACACGCTGCGACCACCAGCGGAATCACCGCAAGTACGAGCAGCGCAATACCCATGTAGCCAGCTTTTTTGCCATATTTAAACATATGCGTCGTCCTTACACGTTAAAGCGGAAGTGCACGACGTCGCCATCGGCCATGACATAGTCCTTGCCCTCAATACGCAGCTTGCCGGCAGCCTTGGCGCCCTGCTCGCCACCGAGCTCGATGTAGTCGTCGTAGCCAATGACCTCGGCCTTAATAAAGCCGCGCTCAAAGTCGGTGTGGATGACACCGGCGGCCTGCGGGGCGGTCGCGCCCTGACGCACCGTCCAGGCCTTGACCTCCATCTCGCCAGCCGTAAAGAACGACTGCAGGCCGAGCAGCTTGTAGGCGGCCTGAGCGAGCACGTCCAGACCGGGCTGCTCCAGGCCCAGGCTCTCCAGGTAGTCGGCAGCGTCCTCGGGATCGAGCTCGGAAAGCTCGGCCTCGATCTTGGCGCAGATCGGCAGCGGCTTGACGCCATCAATGGGCGCCAGGTCCTCGTTGAGCATGTCCTCGTCTACGTTGGCCACATACAGGATGGGCTTCATGGTGAGCAGGAACAAGCCCTTGGCAGCGGCGCGCTCCTCGTCGGTCATCTCCATGGACGCGGCGCGCTTGCCCTCGTTGAGCCAGGCAAGCAGGCGCTTGGCGACCTCAAACTTGGGCATGAGCTCCTTGTCGCGCTTGGCCTCCTTCTCGAGCTTAGGCAGCTGCTTCTCGAGCGTGCCCATATCGGCCAGGATGAGCTCGGTCATGATGGTGTCGGCATCGCCGGCGGGATCGACGAACTCGCCCGTGCGGCCCACCTCACGCATGACGTTGGGGTCCTTAAAGTAGCGCACGACCTCGCAGATGGCGTCGGTCTCGCGAATGTTGGCCAGGAACTGGTTGCCCAGGCCCTCGCCCTCGTTGGCGCCCTTCACCAGGCCAGCGATGTCGACAAACTCGACCGTAGCCGGCACAATGCGGCCCGGGTTGACGATGTCGGCGAGCTTTTGCAGACGGCTATCGGGCACGTCGACGATGCCCACGTTGGGGTCGATCGTGGCAAACGGGTAGTTGGCGGCAAGGCCGGTCTTTTTGGTAAGCGCGGTGAACAGTGTCGACTTGCCCACGTTGGGCAGGCCCACGATACCGATGGAAAGGGACACGACAGCTCCTTTTGGTACAGGTACTTCAAACCGTATAAGTATAGCGCCGCCGCAGCATCCGGGCGAATCCGGACACCGCGGCGGCGCAAATGAAGCAGAGATGCGTGAGAGTTCTAGACAGTAGTCCTTACTTAAGCTCGGGCCAGAAATCCTTGTTGACCTCGATGAGCTCGTCCAGGATCTGCTTAGCAACGCTTGCCGAAGGAATGGTCTTGGAGAGCGTGAGTGCCTGCCAGAGCTTCTGGTAGCTGCCCTCGACCCAAGCCTGGACAACGAGTTTCTCGACGGAAACCTGCTGCTCCATCAGGCCCTTCTGGAACTGCGGGATCGGGCCCTGGCAGATCTTCTCAAAGCCGTTGGAACCGACGATGCAAGGCACCTCGACCATGGCCGTCGGGTCGAAGTTGGGCACAGCACCATCGTTGGGGACGATCAGCAGGAAGCGCTCGAGCGTGTTCTCGGCCAGCGCGCAGGCAAGGTCGACGATGTAGTTGGCATGTACATCTGGCTCAAAGCCGCCGTCCTTGGCAGTACCCTTGGCGATGATGTCGCGACAAGCGCCAAAGACCTTCTTCTCGCGGCCGTCCATAACCTCATTAGCGCGAGTGTAGTTGGGGTCAGACGTCTCGACGACATAGTCCGGATACAGGTAGTACTTGAGGTAGGTGTTGGGAATCGTCTCGGGATCGACAGCATAGACATCCTTGGCCTTGCCGAAGGTGTGAATCCAGCTCTCCTCGACGTGCTGCTCCTTACCGGCCTCGTGCTCAATGCCGTCCAAGTAGCCGTTCTTTGCCATGTGCTCCTTGATCTGCGGCATGAGGTCGTTACCCTCCTTGTCGTAGATCTTGCTCCACCAACCAAAGTGGTTGAGGCCGTAGTAGCTGTACTGCAGCTCGCGACGATCCTTGATGCCGCACATACGGCTCATCTTATCCATGAGGTCGATCGGCATGTCGCAGATGTTGATGATGCGGCTGTTGGGGCGCAGCACGCGGCAGGCCTCGGCGACGATGGCCGCGGGGTTGGAGTAGTTGAGCATCCAGGCGTTGGGGCTGTACTTCTCCATGTAGTCGAGGATCTCGATGACACCACCGATGGAGCGCATGCCGTAGGCGATACCGCCGGCACCGCAGGTCTCTTGGCCAACGCAGCCGTACTTGAGAGGAATCTTCTCGTCGAGCTCACGCATGGCGTACAGGCCGACGCGGATGTGGGCAAGCACGAAGTCGGTCCCGGTGAATGCGGTCTCGGGGTCGGTGGTGTAGCTAAACTCAACCTCGGGAGCGTTCTCGTGGAAGTAGATCTCGCAGGCCTTTGCCACGATCTCCTGGCGCTCGGCGTTGTTGTCGTAGAAGGTCACCTTGTTGACCGGGAAGCGGTCGCGCTCCTCGAGCAGCATCAGGGCAATGCCCGGGGTAAAGGTGGAGCCACCGCCGGCAATGGTCACGGCATAGTTCTTCTTGGACATGATGTCCTCCTCATTCTGGCCGCTTGCTCAATCCGTCCCCGCACGCGGCCTTGCGCGGTTTGGAATTGTTACCTAGAAGTGGAGTTTTTTATCTCTAGAATCGGCCTTGCGGTGCATACCGGCTCTGCAAGGCCGATTGTTTCGATGGACGATGGTTTACAGAAGACTCTCGAACTTCAGAAGACTCTCGAACTTCTCGCGAACCTGCGGGACGGTAAGGCCGATGATGACCTGGATTGACTGACCTTGGACCACCAAGCCATGCGTACCGATTGCCTCGAAGGAAGCCTCGGGCGCAACGACGCTCTTGTCCTTGACGTTAACGCGCAGACGGGTAGCGCAGTTAGTTACATCGATGATGTTATCCGTGCCACCGAGCAGATCGAGGATGTTCTCGGCAAGCACCAAGCGCTCATCATCTTTACTCTGGGCGACCGATTTGCCAGCAGCAGCACCGCCCTGCTTTTGCTTGTAGTCGGCCTTGGACTTGAGCTCGACCTCAACATCGTCATCCTCGCGACCGGGGGTTTTAAAGTCGAACTTGACAATCAGGAAACGGAAGACCACGACCCAAAGAGCGCTAAAGCACAGACCGACAAGGATGGAGATGGCGTACTGCAGACCGTGTGCGGCCCAAAGGGGCAGCCAGTCCCACGAGAGCATCGAGATGATGCCGCCGTCGAAGATGCCCACGACGCCAAGGAGGTTTTGAGCCATGCAGCCAAGCGCTCCGAGCACGCAGTGGACGACGAACAGGCCGGGCGCAATGAACAGGAAGGTGAAGTCAAGCGGCTCGGTGATACCGCAAAGCATAGCGGTAAGGGTGACCGGGATCAGCAGGGCCTTGACGCGCTGCTTGCGCTCGGGTTTGGCGGTCATATAAAACGCAATGGCGACGCCAAGCGAGCCGAAGACCTTAGTCCAACCAGGGCAGGTATAGGCAGCCCAGGGTGCAGCATCCTTAAGAGCAATGCTCGGATCGGCAGCCAGTTGGGGCAGGATGTTGGCCCAAGCAGCAAAGATGCCGCCGTTGACCGCCGCGTTGTCGTAATAGAACGGCGTATAGATAAAGTGGTGTAGGCCTGTAGGGATCAGCACGCGCTCGAAGAAAGCAAAGACGCCCACGCCAAACGTACCGGCGGAAAGGATGAATCCCTGGAAGGCAGAGATAGCAGCCTGAACATGCGGCCACACCAGGCAGGCGATAAGAGCGACCGGAACCATAACGAAGAAACCGATCATATAGATGAACACGGAACCCGAGAACACGCCCAACCACTCGGGGAGCTCGGTGTCGAAGAACTTATTATGCAGCATCGTGGCGATACCAGAGATAATGAGCGCGCCCATGATGCCCATATCAAGCGTTTTGATGCTTGCGATAGTGGCAAGACCAGTACCGCTGCCCGCCTCGACAGAGTAGTCGACCCCAAAGACAGGGCCCCACTGCCCCAAGATTGTGCTTACAAAGTAGTTGAAGGTAAGGTAGATGGCCAAAGCCTCCATGCAGCAGCGAGCGTTCTGCTTGTTCGCGAGCGAGATTGGCAACGCTACGCAAAACAGCAACGGCATCTGGTTAAAGAGCGTCCAACCACCCTGGAGCAGCACATTCCAGCAATCAAACCAAAGATGGCCCGCAGTGGCCATTTCGCCAAAGATCGCCTCGGTGGTAAACAACGTACCCAGGCCGACGACGATTCCGGAAAATGCGAAAAGAATTGCAGGCGTGTACATTGCACCGCCGAAACGTTGTATCTTTTGCATCATGACGGGGAATCCCCCTCTCTTCATTCGGAGCGACTGCGGTTTTGGCTTCACTCGAGACCGCAGACGCGCCGTTTGCGTGTACCTCGTGCAATAGGACGGGTGGGCCCGCTTCCCTGACTTCTTGCGCTTCTATTTTTATCATATCACTTATCTAGACAAGTTAATACGGTTTCTATGTTCGGTCAGCGGTCGATTATTGGCCGTAAACGGTATAAGTCCAGTATTTTGCCTGCTAAATCTGACATAGCTGATGGCCGCAAATTATATTTCTTTTCAACTTGTCTAGATGTTCTTGTCTATACCTGTAGACATGCCTATACTTCAGTACAATATTCACCGCCACGTTAAGGAGTCACCATGAAAAGCGCGGTCTTCTATGGAAAGCACGACCTCAGAGTCGAGGAATCGGCAAAGCCGGCCGTGGGCAAGCGCGACGTTCTGATCAACGTCAAAGCTTGCGGCGTCTGCGGCACCGACGTGCATATCTATGAAGGCGACAAGGGCGCAGCCGACGTTACCCCGCCCACAATCCTTGGCCATGAGTTTGCGGGCGTTGTCGAGGCCGTGGGCAGCGACGTCGCTGGTTTTAAACCGGGCGATCGCGTGTGCATCGACCCAAACCATCCCTGCGGCTGCTGCGAACCCTGCCGCGACGGAATCAACCACTACTGCGAGCATATGACCGGTTACGGCACCACCGTCAACGGCGGCTTTGCCGAGTACTGCTCCGTCGATATGCAGCAAGTCTACAAGTTGGGCGATCACACCAGCTTTGAGCAGGGTGCTATGACCGAGCCCGTCGCCTGCTGCCTGCACGGCATCGATATGTGCAACATCAAGCCCGGCAGCACAGTTGTCGTTATCGGCGGCGGCATGATCGGTCTGCTCATGATGCAGCTTGCTAAAAACGCCGGCGCCACCAAGGTTGTCTTGCTCGAGCCTGTCGAAGGCAAGCGCGAGGTTGCGCTCAAACTCGGCGCCGACCTGGCAATTGATTCCATCCACGAGGACGTCCCGGCCCGCCTGAAGCAGGAGGGCGTCGGCAACGTCGATGTCGTTATCGAGTGTGTTGGCAAGCCCGTCACCATCGAGCAGGCCATCCAGATCGCCGGCCACAAGGCTACGGTGATGATGTTCGGTCTCACCAAGCCCGATGAGACAATCACCGTCAAGCCCTTCGAGGTCTTCCAGAAGGAGCTTGTGCTTACCTCGTCCTACATCAACCCTTATACGCAGCGTCGCGCGCTCGAGCTCATCGACTCTGGCAGGCTCGACGTATCCTCGATGGTCGCCAAGGTGGCTTCCCTCGACGAACTCGGCGCCATCCTGTCAGACCCGGCCCTGCGTGCCATGGGTAAATATATAATCGACCCCAGCAAATAAATCGATTGACACCTGCGCGGACGGCCCTCATCCGTCGTTCACGCACCCAGCTCTAGGAGACCGTCATGGCGCGAGCCATCTTCCAAACTATTTATGACAACGTGAAGCAATCGATTGACGACGGCACATACGCCTATCAGAGTTATCTGCCTTCGGAGACTGAGCTCACGCAGCTGTTTGACTGTTCGCGCATGACGGTCCGTCGCGCCATCTCGATGCTTGCGGCAGATGGCTACGTGCTCCCCCAGCAAGGCAAAGGCATGCGCGTCATTCGCAACATCAGTGACGAGACGAGTCGTGGCGGCGGCGGACTCGAGACCTTTAAGGAAATCGCAGCCAGCCGAGGCTTTGAGCTCAAAACGGTTACCACTGTCTTTGAGCTCCTCGTCTGTAGCAAGGCACTCTCCAGGATTACCGGGTTTCCCGAAGGCTGCGAGCTCACGCGCGCCAAACGCATCCGTTATGCAAACGGACATGCCGTGTGCTCCGACGACTCCTATTACCTAAGCTCACAGGTACCGGGACTGACACCCGAGATTGTCAACGATTCGATTTATCGTTACCTCGAAGAAGATCTTGGCATTAAGATTGCCACGGGCAAACGCGATGTAACGATTGAGCATCCCACGCCCGAAGATGCGCGCGTGCTCGATCTCGACGACTTTAACGCACTCGCCGTTATACGCGGACAGACCTACAACGCCGACGGCATCCTTATGGAATACACCGAGACAAAGCAGGTTCCCAGCTTCTTTTTACTCCACGAAACGGTCACCCGCCGCAATAACGGCAGCGAGACCCATCAGAGCAGCATGAGCTAACCATCTATTAGTTGCGGTGGAATAGTTCCTAGAATGGCCAGCTTAAGGGCAAAACAGGAACTATTCCACCGCAACTTTTTTGGCCGGCGGGGCGGCACCTGTCCCACCGGCCATCATTTACACTCTTTTAGCTAGTCCGCGAGCTTCTCCACCTGGTCGAGCATCTTGTCCAGCTTGGCCTTTGCCTCGGCCTTGACCTTCTCAGCTTCTTCGTGAGCCTTGGCCTTCTGGGCAGCCTTTTCCTCGGCTTCGGGATCGACGACGACCAGATTGGACGCGTCATGCTCAACCAACTTGAGCGCATGCTCGGGGCACACCTTGACGCAGGCATCGCAGCCCAAGCAATACGTGGACTCCAGCGCAAAGCGACCGCTTCCCACCAAATCGCAGGCAAACGTGGGGCACACGTTGACGCACTCGCCGCACGACGTGCACTTGTCAAAATCGCATTCCGGCGTGCTCACCTGCATGTTCTGGGCAAGCTCGGGATGGTTCTGCAGTGTCGAGAGCACCAGCTGCCGCCCGTGCGTGAGCGAACGGCGACGCTTGGTCGTCGTGGTGCCGCACATGGTGTTGAGCGTGCGCTCCAGCTGGGTAATCTGATGGCGATGGGCTTTGAGCTTTTGCGTCACCGAGGCCAGTGCCGCCGTCGCCGGATTGAGCTTGGTCACCGTCAGGCCCGTGGTACGGGCAATCTTTTCCATGTACTCCTTGCGCTCGTACTCGCGAAGCTTATGGCACTTGAGGCTCTTGGGGTCGACCTCCAGGCCCATGCCCGTACCAGCCCACTCCTCGGCAGTAGCGATGGCCTCGCCCAGAATATCCTCGCCACCGGTGTTGCGGCACTTATCGCACACGCCCAGTGGCAGGTAGACGCTCACGTTGGGATAGTCGGCCAGCACCGAGAACCAGGTCTCGGCAGTAATATCGCCCACGCAGGCGACGACGACCTCATTCTCGCGCGGCATGCGCTTAAGGGCGCGCGTGCAGGTAACGTAGGCGGTCTCGTGGCTCGTCGCTGCCGAGACAATGTCGTCGTAAAGGTTTTTGGGCGCCAGGCGCGGCGAGATGATCGCCTCGGTCGGACAGGCAGCGGCGCACAGGCCGCACTTGCGACAGGAGTCGAGAATCTCGATGGCGTCTTCCTCGACCTCGATAGCATTGACCGGGCACACGTCCATGCACGCGGTGCAGCCGCTCTTTTCGTTTTTGCAGGTCAGGCACGGAATGGTGTTGCCGCGCGGGCGCTCCTTGTAGTCGGCAGGATTCCACTGCGGCGCCGACGGATCGAGTGCATCGGTCACGCCGCCAAGCGGGTTTTTAAGAAAGTCGAAACCCTTGCTGATCTCGATAATGTCATCAAACAGATCGTGTTCCTGCGCCATGCGCGGCCCCTCCCTGAGCAGTGCAAACAAGCAAGAGATAATGATACGCTATCGGCCCACGCCTCGGGCAAATTACACGCGGCGCACCTTTGAGGCAAATAGTCTATGGCCTATCGCCGCCTCGATTGCACAAGATCGATCAAGCGCAAGCTATGCCTCGCGCATGAGCTGCACGAGCTTTTGTTTTGTCACCTTGGCCTGTTCGTTAGCCATATTGCGTTCGTTTCTAAAGGCCGCATCTGCAACGCTCATCAGGTCGGCATCGGAAATCTCGCCAAGGCCCAGCTCCTCGAGCGTCGTCGGCAGACCAACGCGCTGGCAAAACTCGAGCACCTGATCAAGCTCGGGCGCACGCTCCAGGCGCAGCTGCACTACCAGACCAAACGCCACGGCCTCACCGTGCATGGCGCGGCACTCGGGCAGAATCGTCAGGCCGTTGGCGATCGCATGCGCCAGCGCCAAACCGCCACTCTCAAAGCCAACGCCCGAAAGCAGAATATTGCACTCGATCAGACGCTCAACCGCCGGCGATATACGGCCCTTTTTGAGATCGCGCTTGGCAGCGACACCGCATTCCATGAGTGTGTCGTAGCAGGCACGAGCCGCAACTAGAGCCAAGTGTCCCGGCACGCCACCGTGCTCGTTGGTGCCGTGCGCCGCGGCGCACGAACGCGCCTCGAAGTACGTTGCCAGCGCATCACCCATACCAGCGACCGTCATACGCAGTGGGGCCGCCGCGACCACGTTGGTATCGACCACGACCAGGTCTGGATTCTTCTCGAGCATCAGGTAGCGGTCGAACGACCCATCCTCGTGATACAGCACCGAAATCGCGCTGCACGGACCATCCATCGAAGCCGCCGTGGGGCATACGCATAACGGCAACTCGGCATAATACGCAACGGCCTTGGCGATATCGAGCATCTTGCCGCCGCCAATGCCCACCACCATGTCGCAATACTCGGCCCGGGCTTCCTTGGCCATTTCGACAACGGCATCTTCCGTACACGGACCGTTGTAAATCTTAAAGAACGGCTCGCTTAGATCTTCATCCAGAAATCCATCGACGATCTGCCTGCACAGCCGATCCTCGGTGCCCTGGTCAAACAAGACATAGGCAGCGCAGCCCAACCATGACAAATACCTGCCCTGACGCGAGAGCTCACCCGGCCCCTGAACATATCGGCCGGGACCGCCATAAACCATGGGAAGCGCCATACGAGAATCCGCCCTTTCATCAACAACAATTGGTGCAAAGTAACCTGACCCCTTTGCACCATAGCAAAAAGGGGCAAAGCCATCTGTCGGCTTTGCCCCTTCCTTAGCTTGATTTACTCATCCATGAGATAGTAGTGGCCCAGCGCGTCGGCACCCAGGATGGCGTTTGCGACCATCTCGGGCGTCACCTCAAACGGCATGTTGCACATGGTGTCCTCGGGCGCGCACGCGGCCTCGGCAACAATCATGGCCTGCTCGCGCGTAAGCTCGGCAACGCCAAGTTCCTTCATCGTGACCGGTAGGCCCAGCTCAATGCAGAAGCCCAAGACTTCCTCGAGTTTCTCAGTCGGAGCATCTTCGAGTACCAGCTGGACGATAGTGCCAAAGGCGACCTTCTCGCCGTGATACATGCCGTGGCACTCGGGCAGCATCGTCAGGCCATTGTGGATGGCATGAGCAGCAGCAAGGCCCGAGCTCTCAAAGCCAATGCCCGAAAGCAGCGTATTGGCCTCGATGATGTGCTCCACGGCAGGCGTCAGCGCGCCCTTCTCCAACGCGACCTTGGCCTTGACGCCATCGGCCATAAGCGTCTCGTAGCAGAGCTTGGCGAGCGCCAGGCCGGCCATTCCGCCCTTGCCGCCGGCGCAAGTGCCACCGTCGGCATCATGCGTCGCCTGAGCCTCAAAGTAGGTTGCGAGCGCATCGCCCATACCGGAAACCGTCAGACGCACCGGGCTCGCCGCGATAACCGTCGTATCCATCAGGACAATGTTGGGGTTTGCCTTAAGGAACAGGTACTTATCGAACTGGCCGTCATCGGTGTAGAGCACCGAAAGTGCCGAGCACGGTGCATCGGTCGAAGCGATGGTGGGGCAAATGATAACCGGGGACTCCAGGTAGTAGGCAACGGCCTTGGCGGTGTCGAGGATCTTGCCGCCACCGACGCCGACGATGATGTCGCAACCGTTGTCGCGAGCGAGCGCAACCAGGCGATCGACCTCGCCCTTGGAGCACTCGCCGTTAAAGTCCTCAAACAGCAGCTCGGCCTTAGCCTCAGCAAAACCGCCCTCAATCTTGGCACCGACGCGCTTCTTGCCCGAAGGCGTCACGATGACGAGGGCCTTAGCGCCGAGCGGCTCGACATAGGAACCGAGCTTGGCCAGCTCGTCCGGGCCCTGGATGTACTTGCTGGGGCTATTGAAAATTGCAGCCATAACTATCCCATTCTCTAAAAGAAAAAGAAAGGGGCTCCGTACGGATACGTGCGGAGCCCCTCGTTACGATAACAAGAGTCGATTAGAAATCGATGTCGGTGTCGTAGTAGCAGGCCTTGAGAATCTTCTCGAAGTCGGCAGCCTTGGTCTCACGCGGGTTCTCGGGCGTGCAGGCGTCCTGCTCGGCGTTCGCGGCGATCTCGGGCAGCTTGGCGAGGAACTCCTCCTCGGAAACCATCTGCGGGTTCTCGGCGTCGACCTTCACGCCACCATTCGCGTAATCCTTGATGGACTGCGGAATGTTGAGCTGGTCGTTGAGGTCACGAATCTTCTGGACGAGCGCAGCGATGAGCTCCTCGTTGGTCTCGCCGGGAAGGTGCAGGATCTCCTTGGCCACGTAAGCGTAACGCTCGGCAGCACGCGGGTCCTTGGAGTTCCACTGGATGACCTTGCCCAGGTACATGGCGTTAGCAGCACCGTGGATGATGTGGCCGTTCTCGAAGGCAGCACCGGTCTTGTGAGCCATGGAGTGAACGATGCCCAGCAGGCCCGAGGAGAAGGCGATACCGGCGATGCACTGAGCCTCGTGCATATGCTGACGGGCCTCATGGTCGCCAGCATAGGACTTGGGCAGCCACTCGACGATCTCGCGAATGCCGTGCAGAGCGTTGGCGTCGGTGAACATAGAGGCGCAGGTGGAAACGTAGGCCTCCATGCAGTGGGTCAGAGCGTCCATGCCGGTATGAGCGCACAGCTTGGCGGGCATGGTGTAGGTGAGCTCGGGGTCGACGATGGCGACATCAGGGGTGATGTTGAAGTCGGCCAGCGGGTACTTGATGCCCTTGGCGTAGTCGGTGATGACGGAGAAGGCAGTGACCTCGGTAGCGGTACCGGAGGTAGAGGAGATGGCGCAGAAATGAGCCTTCTGACGCAGCTCGGGGAAGCTGAACGGCTGGATGATGTTATCGAAGGACTCCTCGGGATACTCGTAGAAGACCCACATGGCCTTAGCGGCATCGATGGGCGAGCCACCACCGATGGCGATAATCCAGTCGGGCTCGAACTCGCGCATGGCCTCGGCGCCCTTCATGACCGTCTCGATGGACGGGTCGGACTCGACGCCCTCGAACAGCTTGACCTCGAAACCGCCTTCCTTAAGGTCGGCCTCAACGTCCTGCAGGAACCCGCCGCGGCGCATAGAGCTGCCGCCAGAAACGATGATGGCCTTCTTGCCCTTGAGGTTCTTCACCTCGTGGCGAGCGCCCTCACCAAAGTACAGATCGCGAGGATTGGTAAAACGTCCCATACTGTGCCTCCTAAACAAGCCCCTCTTAGACTTGCGTATATAACGGAGCACCCGATTGGCTCCGTTAGGACCGTTTTGCGCGTTGCCGGCGATGACAATGCGCGATGTCTGAACGTCTCAACGCTCAGACAAACACTATTTTACCGTTCTGGTTGGTCAGTTATTCACCTAAAGCCGATAATGATGAAACGTTTTTTCTATCCCTGAAGACCCTTGTGGGGCATTCATACTCCCAAGCTGGGCAAACGTTTTATCAGGGTTAACCACATATCCCGGGCAGGACTGTGCCCCTCCAAAATGTGCCCCGTTCGCCGCCAAAAATCGACCGTTTGCGGCACCGTGATACCACTCGGCCGTCCATGGTGCCGACATTTGTGCGACATCCGTCTTCGTGGTGCAAAGGTGCAAGTCCAAGCGCGGCACCCCCGGTGTGCCACATGCGGGTAAACTAGAACCTTATATAGAAACATCTGAACCCTAACCGCAGCAAAGGAGGCCCCATGGCATTCGATCCCATTCAAGAGGATTGCCATCGCCTCGTTCTTGAGGCCTTGCGCCGCGACAATATCCCGCTCACCGACGGTGCCGCCGTAGAGCGTCTGATGGAACAATTCACCCGTAACCCCGCGCCGCTCATCGTGCACGACCGCGACCGCGCCGGGCATCTCATTGCCAAGGTGGTCGAGGCTGTCGACTACCGCATCCCCTTTATCCCCGACGACGCCCAGGCAGAGCAAGAAGAGGCCGCTGCCGAGAACATGCTCCGCGAGGCAGCCGCGCTCGATCCGGCAAACTGGGATGCCCAGCGCATGCTGACGGCGCTCACCGCCGAATCCAACGAGGAATACGTACAATATCTGGTGTCCAAGTGCGACGAGGTGGAGCACGATCTGGCGCTCAAGATTGCCTCGGCACAGGACCCCTACGAGCGTGAGGCCGCAGGCGACCTGACCCGCCGTCCCTACCTGCGCTGGCTTGCCGCCTTGGCATCGCGCGCGCTCATTAGCGGCCGCTACCGCATGTCGCTCGAAGCCGCGAATCGCAGCCTGGACTTTGCGCCCAACGACCCCGCCGGCGTCCGCCATACTGCGATGCTTGCCATGGCAAAGCTCGAATACCCCGCCGAGGAGCTCAAGCGTTTTCGTTCCGCCCACCCCGTCCCCTATCTCGCCAACACGCCGCTGCGCCGCCGTCCCAAGGACGCGGAGCGCGACCTGGACCCATGGACGCTCATCGCGCTGATGAGCGCTGCCTGGCGCGAGCTGGATTACGAGAGCGCCGAACACTACCTGCGCATCCTGGTGCGCTCATGCCCGCACGCAGCCGAAGCACTCTATTTCCAAACCGAGTTTCCCGATGGCGTCTATGCTCGCGTCAACGTAGGTCCGGGCTCCACCGATGAGCTTGTCCTTGCCCTGTCCGAGGCGACGCCGGTGCTGCAGGAGGGCTTAGGCGCGCCCGACAACGCCAGCTTTGCCGCCTGGGTCGCCACCAACGACATCGTGCGTTCCCAGATCGACGAGCGCATCCTGCGCGCGGCCGAGCAGGGGCTTCCATTTAAGGGAGGGGACCTCTAATGGATCCGAGCGTCTACATCCCCGCCTACCTGGAGCGCACCTATCTGGCGTCGCACCCCGAGCTCACCGATGCAGCACGCGAGCTTGTCCATAACGACATTAGCGCGAATCCCCAAAAGTATGCGCAGACCGAGCATGCCCAGGCGCTGTTGTCCTATGCCGGCGTTCATCGTCATTTGCTTGACGAGCTTCGTCGCATCGAAGACATGGGCAGCGACGAGGAGTTTGAGCAGACGCGCAACCGTCTGTTCGACGATATGCGCGATGAGCTGCTCAAGATCGTCCGCGTCGATGCACTTGCCGTCGATGCGCAGCTGCTCGCTATCATCTTGGCCGACACTCCCGTCGACGCCTGCCTGGGCGATCTGATGAAGCTCGAGGCGAGCACGGCCGACTACCTGCAACAAAGCGTGCCCGGGTTTGATATGGAGGCTCCACACTACTGGGCCAATAATGTTTTGGCCGACGGTGTTACCGCAGCAGACCTTACCGTGAGCGAGCCGGCGCTTATCGGGTGGCTCCACACGCTCGAGGCCATCTCGCAGCTGTGCATGGCGAGCGCTCGTTACCGTGCTGCTGCCAACTACGCCAGCCGCGTCCTTAAGGCAGAAGGTTATCCCACCCGAGCTGCCGGCACCGTGTTGCTCGCCCTCGCCCGCTTGGAAGACCAGGACGGCTTTTTTGCCCTGGCACATCAGCTCGAGGAACAGATGGGGGCAGACGCGCTCGAAAACTCTCCTTGGTACCTGCTCGCCCGCACGATCCTGCTGTTCAAAACAAACAAGATGCGCCCGGCGACGCGCGCGCTGCGTGAGTTCGCTAACCGTTGCGAGGGCGGCGCGTTCTTCTTGCTGAACCCCATGTACCAGACGCCGTACCTTCCCTGCCGACCCGAGCCACGCGACCCCTGGGACCTCTCGCACCAGGCGGTTTGGGAAGCCGACGGCATTATCTCGGACACCCCCGACTTTGCCCCCTGGGCCAACGCCTGCGAAGATGTATCGCAGCTTGCCCAGGAATTTGCGCGCCGCTACGGCTTTTAGCGACGCGATCGCCCCGACCATGTCATCTATGTTAGGAACGGCTTCATGAACCTCCGCTCATCTCTCGCCTGCACCTCGAGCGATATCGCCCGCTGGGGACTGCGCTCCATCCTCAAGCGCCAGGGCGGCGTGCTTCCCGGCCGCATCGCCATGAAGATCGACCCCGAGCTGCTAAGCGACCTCGCAAGCCTGGTCGACCGCAGCGTGGTGATCACCGGCACCAACGGCAAGACAACCACTTCGAACCTGATCGCCGACGCCGTTGCCGCCAGCGGCGCCACCGTGGTATGCAACCGCGCCGGCAACAATATGGAGCCTGGTGTGGTAGGTGCTCTGCTCGAGGCCCGCGGCGGCCTTAAGCACACCAGCAGCGGCAAGCGCGTGGGCGTTTTTGAGTGCGACGAGCTCTACACCGTACGCGTTCTGCCCAAACTCAAGCCGACGTACTTTGTGCTGCTCAACCTGTTCCGCGACCAGCTAGACCGCTACGGCGAGATCGACCATACCCAAGACGTCATCGCCCATGCGTTGGAGCTCTCTCCGGCAACAACGCTCATCTACAACGCAGACGACCCGCTGTGTGCCGCGATCGCCGCGCGCGTTCCCAATGCAAGCATCGCCTTTGGCATCGACGGCGCCACCAACACCGAGTCCGACCGCATTAGCGACTCGCGTTTTTGCTCACAGTGCAACGCACCGCTGGAGTACGACTACGTGCAGTACGGACAGCTTGGCGCATACCATTGCCCTTCGTGCGGCTGGGCCCGCCCTGGGCTTGTCCGTCGCGTGACGGGCGTGGAGCTCGGCTGCGACGGCTACGGCTTTGACCTGAACTTTGGACCCGATATCGACGCACCCGCAACGCACATCGCCACGCGCTACAACGGCCTGTATATGGTCTACAACGTAGCTGCAGCCTTCTTTGCCGCCCACGAGCTGGGCGTGGACGCAGCTCACCTGCAGCCTACGCTCGATGCCTACGTGCCAGCAGGCGGACGCATGGGCCGCTGGGAAATCGCTGGCCGTACCGTCGAGGCCAATCTGGCCAAAAATCCCGTGGGCTTCGATCGGCAAATCCAGTCCATCAAGACGGCAGGCGGCAGGCTCTGCGCCTTTTTCCTGAACGACAACGATGCCGACGGCCACGATGTATCGTGGATCTACGACGTCGACTTTGAGCGCATCGCCAACACGCCGGGACTTGTCGCCTTTGCCGGCGGCACGCGCGCACACGACATGCAGGTGCGCCTCAAGTACGCCGGCATCGATGCCGCGATTATCTCGAATATCGAGCAGGCGATCGGTGCCGTAGCAGACGAGGAGGCTGGCGACACTTTCTGCGCCGTCGCAAACTACACGGCCTTCCCGCCGCTGGTCAAGGAGCTTGACGAGCTTAAAGGTACCGATGCGAGCTCGGTTGCCTCCTGCGCCGTAACACGTGCCGATGGGAGCGCTGTCCCCACCGATATTGCGCCGGTCGAGCTTTCGCGCCCGCTGCGCATCGTCTACCTGTATCCCGATGCCCTCAACCTCTATGGCGACGGCGGCAACGTCATTGTCCTTGAGCGCCGCTGCGCCTGGCGCGGCATTCCCGTGCGCGTGGACGAGGTCCGCATGGGCGAGACGCTCGATCTGCACAATGCCGATATCGTCATGATGGGCGGCGGCTCCGACCGCGATCAGTTGGCTGTGGCGCACGAGCTGCTCGCTCAAAAAGACAAGGTTGCGGCCTATGTTGAGGACGGCGGCACACTGCTTGCCATCTGTGGCAGCTATCAGCTGCTCGGCCGTTCGTACTACATGGGCGACGATCGCATTAAGGGTCTGGGCGTCATTGCCGCCGAGACTGTGCGCGGCTCCGACCGTCTGATCGGCAACGTCGCCGTCAAGACCGACCTGGCACCTGAGCCCTTTGTGGGATTCGAGAACCACGGCGGCCGTACCCTGCTCGACGCAGAGGCGACGCCGCTCGGAACGTCCGTCGTCGCGGGCACCGGCAACAACGGCGACGATGGCTTTGAGGGTCTGATCTACAAGGGCGTCATCGGCACGTACCTGCACGGACCAGCGCTACCCAAGAACCCTGAACTCGCCGACTGGCTCATCGCCCACGCCCTCGAGCGCCGCGGCGATGCGCAGGCCACAGCCCTGCTGCCGCTCAAGCCCCTCGACGACACCTACGAGCACGCCGCCCACGACGCAGCCATGAAGCTGCTCCCCTAGCACCTCACCACCACAAAGGGACAGGCACCTTTGTGGTGGTTTTCCAGTTTGCCAACGATATACGCGCCGGCAAAAAAGTCTGCTATACTCTTTCCCGCTGTCCCCATCGTCTAGCGGCCAAGGACGCCACCCTTTCAAGGTGGATATCGCGGGTTCGAATCCCGCTGGGGGCACCACAGAATCTAAGAAGCCCGTTACCAATTCGGTAGCGGGCTTTTTGCTACCGATATGCCGGGATTCGAACCCGTCGGGGCGCGGAGCTGAGGAAACGCGTGAGCGTTTTCCAGCGCAGCACGCAAGGAGCGAAGCGACGCAGCGAAGGCGGGCGGCGCCAGCCGCACGCGGACATCCCGCTGGGGGCACCATTTAAACTGAGAAGCCCGTTAACCTCGCGGTGACGGGCTTTTTGCTATCCATGTGCCGGGATTCGAACCCCGAGGGCATAAAATCACACTGTCATCCAAGGGTCCGTGGGCAAAAAATAGCAAATATGAGTACTGTTACCAATTTAGTGGCAGCGATTTCATGCCATCAGAAGGCGATTTCAACGCCAGGGGTCCTACGGCGGAAGGATTGCAGGCGTTTATTAGCTATGTTCTTGAACATATGTTGCGTAACACTGCATATTTTGCAAAAAGATAATGCTACGGGACTTGTGACAGTACTCATATTTGACGTTTTTGCCCACGACCTCTTATTGCGTGGGTGAATCAGTTGCAAAACGGACTCCAAAGCGTCCTTCGCAATCAAAAAGCCGGGGACCGCGAGATGCGGACCCCGGCTCAATACCGTGACGATATGTCAGTTACGTTCTACACGTAGAACAGGATGTCGTCGTAGGTCGGGACCGGCCAGTAGTCGGCGGCCACGATCTCCTCCATGGCATCCACGGCGGCGCGCAGCGTATCCATAGCGGGAACGACCTCGTGTGCATACACATTGGCCTGCTCCTGGCCATCGAGGGCCTCGGCCTTCTGATGCACGGCGTCAAGCGCCTTGATGGAGTCGTTGATGGCGGTGATGCCGTTGCAGAGCTTGTTGAGCGTGTTTTGCTCGCACTGCATGGCGGCCTCAGCACCGGCGGCACGAATAGTCTCAAGGCCCTTAGCGACCTTGGTGGCATAGGCGGTAATGACCGGGCGATAGGTACGACGCGCCTCGCGAACCATCGTGGTAGCCTCGATGTTCATGAGCTTGTTGTATTTCTCGAGCTTGCAGTCGTAACGGCACTGAGCCTCGGCCTTGGTCAGGACGCCCGTCTCCTCAAAGAGCGCGATAGCCTTATCGGAAACAAAGGCGGGCAGGGCATCGGCCGTGGTCTTGTTGTTGGCAAGGCCGCGCTTCTCGGCCTCGATGGGCCACTCGTCGGAGTAACCGTCGCCGGAGAACAGGATGCGCTGGTGATCGGTCAGCACCTTCTTGCAGTACTCGAGCGCGGCGTCCTGGAACTTATCCTCGGGCGTACCCTCGAGTGCGTCGGCGAAGGACTTGAGCGACTTGGCCACGGCGGCATCGAGCACCAGGTTGGAGTCGGAGACGTTCTGCTCGGAGCCGCAGGCACGGAACTCGAACTTGTTGCCGGTGAAGGCGAACGGGGAGGTGCGGTTGCGGTCGGTGTTGTCCTGCATCAACTTGGGCAGGGTATCGGCGCCCAGGTCGAGCACGCCGCGCGTGGCATGGACGGAAGCCTTGCCATCGATGATCTTCTCGACGACCTCGGTAAGCTGGTCGCCCAGGAAGATGGACATAATCGCCGGAGGAGCCTCGTTGGCGCCCAGACGATGATCGTTGCCGGCCGAGGCAACGGAGGCACGCAAGAGCTCCTGATAGTTATCGACGGCCTCGATCACCGCGGTGAGGAAGACGATGAACTGCAGGTTGTCGAGCGGGGTGTCGCCCGGGTCGAGCAGGTTCTCGGACTCGGTGCCAAGCGACCAGTTGTTGTGCTTGCCCGAACCGTTGATGCCCTCGAAGGGCTTCTCGTGCAGCAGGCAGACCAAGTCGTGACGGGAGGCGATGAGCTTCATCTTCTCCATCATGACCAGATTCTGGTCGATGGCCTCGTTGACCTCGCCATAGACAGGGGCGAGCTCATGCTGGCAAGGAGCGACCTCGTTGTGCTTGGTCTTGGCGGGAATACCAAGCGCCCACAGTTCATCGTCCAGGTCCTTCATATAGGCCGAGACGGTGGGGCGGATAGCGCCAAAGTAGTGCTCCTCGAGCTCCTGGCCCTTGCAGGGAGCAGCACCAAAGAGGGTGCGGCCGGTGATGACCAGGTCCCTGCGCTTGCGGTAAGCGTCCTTCTTGATCAGGAAGTACTCCTGCTCATCGCCCACGGAAGGAACGACCTTCTTGGGGGTCTTACCAAACAGCGCCAAAACGCGCTTGGACTCACGCGAGAGCGCGGTCATGGAGCGCAGCAGCGGGGTCTTCTTGTCCAGGGCCTCGCCCGTGTAGGAGCAGAAAGCCGTGGGGATGCACAGGACATCGTCCTTGATAAAAGCGGGGCTGGTGGGATCCCAGGCGGTGTAGCCACGGGCCTCGAAGGTGGCACGCAGGCCGCCGTTGGGGAAGCTGGAGGCATCGGGCTCGCCCTGGATGAGGTTCTTGCCCGTAAACTTGGTAATGGCGGTGCCGTCGTGGTTGGGCTCGAGGAAGCTGTCGTGCTTCTCGGAAGTAATGCCCGAAAGCGGCTGGAACCAGTGCGCGTAGTGCGTCGCGCCCTTGGAGATGGCCCAGACCTTCATGGCGTGGGCAACGGCGTTGGCCACATCCAGGTCGAGCGGCTCACCGTCCTCGAGGGTTGCAGCAAGGCGCTTCCAAATGTCCTTGGGGAGGTAGTCCTTCATGACTTCCTCAGAGAACACCATGGTCCCGAAGCGGTCAGTAAGTTCGGCCATACGGAACTCCCTTCGTATCGGCACCGCGTGAGATGCGGTGTTGATTACTAACGAACGAGTCATAGCTTAGACTCGCCGTGTTTCCGCGACATTACCGTTATGTTGCTGTCGCGAAACCAATCAATGAGGTTACCCTATCGAGGCGGCGTTGCCACCCTCAACAGCCAATCAACTGTATAAATTGCAGACCTCTCCCCACGATTTAAGGGTAGTCAATTTGGGACGGGGCTTTCTTAACTGGTATTTCGCATCAAATACCATTCAATATAGCCCCATCTTAGATTGACTACCCTGTTATAGGAAATGCCGATAGCGAAGCATTTTCGATTGGTATCCCCAAATAGCGAGAGAAACTCCACCTTAGCGCAGTGGTGCTGTAGAATCCTTGCAACAAAACATCGCACTATTACGTATCTAGAGGAGCACGATATGCGCGTCGACGAGGTTTTTAAGCAGGCAGCATCCCAGGGCACCGCACCCGTTTCGTTTGAGATGTTCCCGCCCAAGGGCGAGCTAACCCTCGACACGGCTCGCGAAGTGGCAGGCAATCTGTGCAAGCTTGCGCCGAGCTTTGTCTCGGTCACCTGCTCGGCCGGCGGCTCGGGTAACGGTGCCACCACCGCCCCCATCGCGCATATGATTTCGAGCGAATTCGATACGCCCTCGGTAGCGCATCTCACCTGCGTGGGCCGCACCCACGCCGACATCGCCGCCAAGATTGACGAGTATCGCACCGCCGGCGTTGAAAACATCCTGGCCCTGCGTGGTGATCTTCCCGCTGGCACGACTGAGGACGACAAGCCCGCCTCGAACTACGCCTACGCCCGCGACCTCATCCCCGAGCTCGTCGACGCCGGCTTTTGTGTGGGCGCCGCAGCCTACCCCGAGGGCCACATTGCCTGCGAGGACCTCAACGTCTCGGTCGAGCACCTCAAGCAAAAGCAAGATGCCGGCGCAAGCTTCTTTGTGACACAGCTCTTCTTTGATAACGAGTGCTTCTATCGCTTCCGCGAGCTTGCCGACAAGGCCGGCATCACCGTGCCCATTACCGCGGGCATCATGCCGTTTATGGGCAAGTCGCAGATCAGCCGCATGGTCTTTATGTGCGGCGCGTCGCTGCCCTCCCCCGTCATCAAGATCCTCGCCAAGTACGAGAACGACCCCGAGAGCCTGCAGGCAGCCGGTGTAGATTATGCTGCTCGTCAGCTTTGCGACCTTAAGGAGCACGGCGCCGACGGCCTGCACCTGTACACTATGAACCGTCCTGCAATCGCCGCGACCATTATGGAGCGCCTGGGGTAATGGAAAAACCGCACGTCGATACAACCCTTGTTGAAGTGCCGGCCGACCTTGCGTCGCCGGCGCTTTACCGTATCGACGCTGCGCACCATCCCCGTGTCGACCGTGCCGAGATGCTGCGGTATCTGGGCTACGGCGGCCAGCAGATTGAGCCCGAGCTGTCACGACGAATTGAGCTTGTGGTCGAGCGTCTGGAACTGGACATTGAGCCCCGTGGCGTGCGCCGCGTGTTTGCCGTCGATGCCACGGGCGTCGATGAGCAGGGCGAGCCCTGCATCCGCTTGGTTGGCACCAATGTTGAGCTGCGGGGTCGTGATATCTATCGCCACCTTAAGGACGCCCGCCTGGCGGCGCTCATGGCATGTACCCTCGGGATGTCTGCCGAACGCCGTCTGCGAACCACCGGAACCCAGCAACCCCTGGAGGGCGCCGTGCTCGACGCCGCATGCTCTGCCTATGTAGAAGCCGCCGTCGAGCAGATGGACCAGCAGGTCAAGGCTGCGGCCGCTGCACACGGGCTCGCCGGCAACTGGCGCTTCAGTCCCGGCTATGGCGACTGCCCGCTCTCTGCCCAGCGCTCGATCGTGGATGCACTCAATGCCACGCGGCTCATCGGGCTTACCGTCACGCCTACCAGCTTGCTCATGCCCACCAAGAGCGTGACCGCGGTGATTGGTCTGTTTGACGGCGAGGTCCACGACGCCCAGAGCCGCCCCACCTGCAATATCTGCCGTATGCGCGAGCACTGCCGCTTCCGCGCCGCCCACACCACCTGCTATTCCAGCCATTAGGAGCCCTCGATGTTTACTCCGCTTATCACTCATGATTCTGACGGCACTGCATTGGCGGCACCCGTTGATGCCGCACGTCGCAACGGTGCCGCGTACAAGACGCGCACGATTGACGACCTGCACATTAAGGACGATCGCCTGCGCGCCGCCATCGAGGGCACGGGACACCTGCTGTTCGACGGCGGCATGGGCACCATGCTGCAGGCGGCCGGCATGAAGGCCGGCGCCCTGCCCGAGTTGCTCAACTTTGAGGAGCCCCAGGTCATTACCGATATTCAGCGTCAGTACGTCGAGGCCGGCTGTGACGTGATCACCGCCAACACCTTTGGCGCCAACGCCCACAAGCTCGACGGCGCCGCCACCGTGGCAGACGTCTTTGCCGCGGCAGTCACCTGCGCCCGCGAGGCCGGCGCCCGCTACGTCGCCGGCGACATCGGCCCCATCGGCGCCCTGCTGCGCCCCCTGGGCACCCTCAGCTTTGACGAGGCCTACGACCTCTTTGCCGAGGAGGTGCGCGCCGGCGTCGATGCGGGTGTGGACCTCTTTATTATCGAGACCATGACCGACCTTGCCGAGATCAAGGCCGCCGTCCTCGCCTGTCGCGAGAACTCCGACCTGCCCGTCTTTGCCACCATGACCTTTGAGGAAGACGGTCGCACCTTCTTGGGCACGAGCCCCGAGGTCGCCGCCATCACCCTCGACGCCATCGGCGCCGACGTTTTGGGCATCAACTGCAGCCAGGGCCCGGCCGAGCTCCGAGGACTCGCCGCGCGTATGCTCGCCGTCACCGACAAGCCCGTTATGGTGCAGGCCAATGCGGGACTGCCCCGCGTGGACGACGACGGCAATACCGTCTTTGACATCCAAGCCCCCGAGTACGCCGAAGCCGTCGCCGGCATGATCGCCGACGGCGTGAGCGTCGTGGGTGGCTGCTGCGGTACCACGCCGGCACACATGGCGGCCTTGCGCACGCTTATCGACAACCACACGCCCAGCCCGCGCCACCGCAAGCCCAGCATGTCGGTCACGAGCGCCCAGACGGTCGTGGACCTTCCCTGCGACGGCCACAAGATCGCCGTCATCGGCGAGCGCATCAACCCCACCGGCAAAAAGCGCCTGCAGCAGGCCCTGCGCGACGGCGACCTGGACTACGTCGTGAGCCAGGGCATCAGCCAGCAGGAGCAGGGCGCCGACATCCTGGACGTCAACGTGGGCCTGCCCGAGATCGACGAGGTCAAGGTCATCCAGCAAGCGACCGAGCAGCTCCAAGGTTCCACGCTGCTGCCGCTGCAGATCGACTCCACCGACCCCGCCGCCGTCGAGGCCGCCGTGCGTCGCTACGCCGGCAAGCCCATCATCAACTCGGTCAATGGCAAACAGCAGATCATGGACGAGATCTTCCCCCTGGTCGCCCACTACGGCACCAACGTCGTCGGCCTCACGCTCGACGAAGGCGGCATCCCCGATACCGCCGAGGCTCGCTTCGCCATCGCCGAGCGCATCGTGGCCGAGGCCGCCCGCTATGGCATCGGCCCGGACCGCATCCTCATCGACTGCCTGGTCATGACCGCCTCGACCAACCAGCGCCAGGCTGAGCAGATTCTACGTGCCATGTCTCTGTGCAAGGAGCGCCTGGGCGTCAAGTGCGCACTCGGCGTGTCGAACATCAGCTTTGGCCTGCCTGCCCGCCCGCTGCTAGGCTCGGTCTTTTTGGCTGCCGCCTTTGGCGCGGGCCTGGACGCCCCCATCATGAACCCGGGCTCCAAGCGCTTTATGGATACCGTCTACAGCTATCGCGTCCTGAGCGTTGAGGACGAGGGCTCGACCGGATACATCGAGCGCTACGCCGGCTGGACCGATCCGTACAAAATCGCCGCAAACCCGACGGCGGCCCAGGCGGCATCGACCGACGCCGCGCCCGCTGCTGGCACCGCCGGCACCGCCGGCACCGACGACCCGATTCGTCGTATGGTCGTCTCGGGCCGCAAAGGCGAGATCGCTGCCGAGACCGAGCGTCTGTTGGCAGACCACGACGCCATGGACCTCATCAACAATCACTTTATCCCCGCCCTCGACGAGGTTGGCGTCCTCTTTGACCAGGGCAAGTTCTTCTTGCCGCAGCTCATGGCCTCTGCCGAGGCCGCGCGCGTGGGCTTCGATACCATCAAACGCCTGATGCCCGCCGGCGAGATTGCCGACAAGGGTAAGATCTGCGTGGCCACCGTCAAAGGCGATATCCACGACATCGGTAAGAACATCGTTAAGATGCTGCTCGATAACTACGGCTACACCGTCTTTGATCTGGGTCGCGACGTCGATCCGCAGGAGGTGCTCAAGACCGTACAGGAGCGCGACATTAAGCTCGTCGGCCTTTCGGCGCTTATGACCACCACGGTCGTCGCCATGGAGGAGACCATCAAGCTACTTCATGCCGAGGTCCCGGGCGTCAAGATCATCGTGGGCGGCGCCGTGCTCACCCCCGAATACGCCAAGCAGATCGGCGCGGACTACTACGCCAAGGACGCCGCCGAGAGCGCGCGCATCGCTGAAGAGGTCTTTGGGCAGTAACACAACGGAAACAACCGAGCACCAAATTACGTGTCCGCGCAACCATGCTTCCGGAATTTTCCGGAAAAGACTGGGCGCTGA
>OLRE01000795.1_pt1 | contig 35094 bp, 28 predicted proteins | sample 1672461 | NCBI WGS metagenome assembly OLRE01 (sample SAMEA3136688, study PRJEB25190) | human gut metagenome | biome: human gut; feature: human-associated habitat; material: faeces | place: Austria | collected 2013
TCGGGCCTAACCTTATTCGATGGGTTGATATGTACATTTCCACACATCAGGCTCTGCTCGACTTTTGCCAGCGCGCCCGTGAGTTTGACGCGATTGCCGTCGATACCGAGTTTTTGCGCGAGCGCACGTTCCATCCGCGCCTGTGCTTGGTCCAGATTGCCACCCCTGCCGAGAGCGTGGCGGTCGACCCTCTGGTGATCGACGACCTGTCGCCGCTGGCCGAGCTCATGAGCGACGAGAGCGTGACCAAGGTGTTTCACGCCTGCTCGCAGGATATGGAGGTTATGCTCCATACCGTGGGCGTGCTGCCGCGTCCCATTTTTGACACACAGGTCGCCGCCGCCTTCTTGGGCGAGCGCCAGCAGATTTCCTACGGCGCGCTCGTGCAGACGTTTTGCGGCGTTTCGTTGCCTAAGACCGAGTCGCTGACCGACTGGTCGCGCCGCCCGCTGACCGATAAACAGATCGAGTACGCGATCGATGACGTCAAGTACCTGATCGTTGCCTATACCGAGATGATGAGCCGCCTGCGTGAGCTGGGCCGCGTGGACTGGGTGCTCGATGAGTTGCGTCCGCTGGCCGACGAGTCGCACTACCGCGCCGACCGCCATGAGGCATTCCGCAAGGTCAAGCGCATCAACTCGTGTAGCCGCCATCAGCTGGGCATCGCGCGCGAGCTTGCAGCCTGGCGCGAGGACCGCGCTGAGCGGCGCAACATCCCGCGCAAGTGGGTCATGTCCGACGATACGCTGCTGGCCCTGGTTAAGCGCAATCCCGTGCGTGTTGAGGAGTTCCGCAGCATCCGCGGCACCGATCAGCTGGGGGAGCGCGATGTGGACGGCGCGCTCATGGCCATTAAGCGCGGCGCGAGCTGCCCGCACGATCGCCTGCCGCTCATGGTGCGCGGGCACCGTCAGATTTCGCCGGAGTTGGAGAGCGTGACGGACCTGATGTATGCGCTCATTCGCCTGGTTGCCGAGCGCTCGGGCGTGGCGACCTCGGTCATTGCTTCGCGCGATGACCTGGCCGACTATATTGAGCACCCCGAGCAGAGTCCCCTGCGCGAAGGCTGGCGCTTTGAGCTCGTGGGCTCGCGCCTGGACGATTTGCTCTCGGGCAATATGGGACTCACCGTGAAGGACGGCAAAATCGAGCTTTTGTAGATATAGTTACGCGGTTTTACCAAGCGATGCAAACGTTCTAGAGCGGAAATGCCGAAACATCGATGCTGACTTGCTGGTCAGTCGAATGGGTAGAATGCCTCCAACGTGTAACTCGATTCGGAGGAATTCGCATGCCTTATTACTATGGATACGGCTTTGGCATTGACCCGCTGTACCTGCTGGTTGTTCTTGTCTGCACGGTGCTTGGCCTTGCCGCGCAGAGCTATATCAACTCGACGTACAAGACGTGGTCTAAGGTTCGCTCGGACGGCGATACGGGTGCCACGGTCGCTCGCCGCATGCTCGACGCCAACGGTTGTGGCGCTGTGGGCATCAAGGGTGTCGCCGGCGAGCTCACCGATCATTACAACCCGCAGGACAACAACCTGTATCTGTCGGATGCCAACCGTTCGGGCGGGTCGGTCGCAAGCGTTGCCGTCGCCTGTCACGAGGCAGGCCATGCCGCCCAGCGTCAAAGTGGTTATGCCATGATGAAGGTACGCACCGCTTTGGTCCCCGTCGTCAACTTTACCCAGAACACCTGGACGATCGTGCTGCTCATGGGCCTGTTCATGAACATCGCGGGGCTCACGACCCTCGCGCTAGTCTTCTTCTCGTTTAGCGTGCTGTTCCAGCTGGTTACGCTGCCGGTCGAGATCGATGCCAGTCGCCGCGCCGTGGCGTATATCGAGCAGTCGGGCATGAGTTCCAAGCAGGTCAACGGCGCCAAGAAGGTGCTGACGGCAGCCGCGCTTACCTATGTGGCCGCAGCGCTCACTTCGATCATTCAACTGCTCTACCTGATGGCTCGCTACAACAGAAACTCCAACCGATAACAAATAGGACAGGCAGGCGCCGCGGGGATTCGTGTCCTCGCGGCGCTGTACTATGTGTTGGACTTAAATTTGCACGGGGCCGGAGCCCCTGTGCGCGATAACGAAAGGAGGCTGCGTGGCAGGCTGGAATCTGACCGGCAATACCGTTTCCGCCGAGTTCGACGGATCGGACGAGCAGGAGCGCAAAGAGCTCAGCGTGAGCCAAGCGGTGGAGATCGCCGCCGGCGCGCTCGATGCCATTCCGCAGCTGAGCGTTTTGGGTGAGGTCACGGGTTTTCGTGGTCCCAATGCCCGAAGCGGCCACTGCTACTTCCAAATCAAGGACGACTCGGCGGCCGTCGACTGCATCATCTGGAAGGGTGCTTACCTTAAGCGCACCTTCGATCTGCGCGACGGCATGCAGGTAAGCTTTAAGGGCAGCTTCAATCTCTACAAGCCTACGGGTCGCATGAGCTTCGTCGCCCGCTCGTTCTCGCTGGCGGGGGAGGGCTTGCTGCGCCAGCAGGTGGCTCAGTTGGCCGAAAAGCTGCGTCGCGAGGGCCTGATGGACGAGGCGCGCAAACGTCGCATCCCGGTGTTTTGCTCGCGCGTGGCGGTCGTCACCTCGCTTTCGGGCGCCGTAATCGACGACGTCAAGCGTACGCTGCGCCGTCGCAACCCGCTCGTCGAGCTTGTCTGCGTGGGTGCCAAGGTTCAAGGCGAGGGTGCGCCGGCAGAGCTTATTGAAGGCTTGCGTCGCGCCGCTGCCATTACGCCGGCGCCCGATTGCATTTTGCTCGTGCGTGGCGGCGGTTCCTTCGAGGACCTCATGACCTTTAACGACGAGGAGCTTGCCCGTGCGGTGGCAGCCTGTCCCGTGCCTGTGGTGACGGGCATTGGGCATGAGCCCGATACCTCGATCTGCGATATGGTGAGCGACCGCCGTGCCTCCACGCCAACGGCAGCGGCAGAATCGGTGGCGCCGGCTATGACGGAGCTGGCCGATGTGCTCGAGACGCGCCATCAGCGTCTGGGTGCTGCGATGGCATCGATGATTGGGTCGGATCAGGTCGATCTGGAAATGCTCGACCAGCGCGGTCGTCGTGCCTGGGACACCTATACGGCTCGTCTGGGTGACGCGCTCGATGCGGCCGCGTGCCGCCCGTGCCTCAACGATCCAACGTTTATGGTCGAGCGTCGCGAGTCCGAGCTTGCCCTGACGGCCGATCGTCTGTCCGGCGCCATAACGCGTTCGGTTGGGGCCTTCCGCTCCAACTTCGAGCGTCTGCCCGAGCGCTTGATCGCAAGCACCTCGGGGCTCGATGGTAAGCGCCATGCGCTCACGCTTGCGAGCTCCCGTCTGGAGCATCAGGGGCGCACGATGCTCAGCAAGCCCGCGTCCGACCTGGGCCGAGCTGCTGCGTCGCTCGATGCCTTGTCGCCGCTCAAGGTGCTTGCCCGCGGTTACTCCATCGCGTACAGCGAGGACGGTGTGGCTACGAGCGCCAAGACCTTTAAGCCCGGCGATGCCATCCGCGTGTGCATGGCAGACGGCAACGTGGCGGCAACCGTTAACGCGGTCGAGTAGACCGCGTTTCACAGTGATAGACCCTTAGGAAAGGAAACAGATATGGCAGAGAAGACCCCGGTCGAGCAGCTTACGTACAAGCAGGCCTCGCAGGAGCTGGAGCTCATCATCCGCAGCCTGGAGTCGGGCGACATGGAGCTCGAGGAGTCGCTCGAGAGCTATACCCGCGGCGTCGAGCTCCTCAAGAGCCTGCGCACCCGCTTGTCCGATGCCGAGCAGAAGGTCTCGGTGCTCCTGAAGGACGTCGACGGCAACGACGTGCTCGCCGACGGCGAGGCCGCCAACACCGACGACAGCCTTTCGTTCTAATCACCTCGCAGCCTACTTTGGGGTAGTCTTTTTGGGACGGGGCTTTTTTGACTACCCTTGCGCGACGGCTTGCCGAGCGCTTGCGCTTGCGAAAAAGTAGTCAAAAAAGCCCCGTCCCAAAAAGACTACCGTGGTCTGTGAGAAAGGAACCAACCATGTGTGATTGCATCTTCTGCAAAATTGCCAACCACGAGATCCCCTCGACCGTTGTCTATGAGGACGATCAGGTCATCGCCTTCGACGACCTCAACCCCCAGGCGCCGGTCCACACGCTCGTGATCCCCAAGAAGCACTACAGCGACATCGCCGACAACGTGCCTGCCGAGACCATGGGCGCCATGTCCCACGCCATCCAGGAGGTCGCTAAGGCCAAGGGCCTGGAGGACGGCTTCCGCGTCATCTCCAACAAGGGCGTTAACGCCGGTCAGACCGTCATGCACTTCCACATGCACGTCCTCGGCGGCAAGAACCTGGGTGAGAACCTCATCTGAGGGCGCACAGCCCGTCGCCTTGGCTGCCTTTGGAGTAACCTATGCAGCTTTCTCAACTCGAATACCTTCAAGCGGTAGCGAACTACGGCGGCGTGCGCAAAGCGGCTCGCGCCGTTCACGTGAGCCCACAGGCTGTTTCGTCGGCAATCAAAAAGTTGGAATCTGAGTATCAGATTGTTTTGCTCGACCGATCGGCGGGGGAGGCTGTTTTGTCTCCGGCGGGCAGAGAATTTGCGCGTCGTGCACGCGTGGTCTTGGCACAAGTCGACGATCTCAAAAAGTACGCTCAATCGGGGAACGGTGGCGTTTCGCCCGACGGCCACTTCCGTCTTTACGCCCCCTGTCTTCACGGACGGGGGCGTCTTTTTTCCGAAAACTGGTACGACTCGTTTGAAAGCTCGCACCCCCAGATTCACCTTGATGTTTGGCATCAGCCAACGGCCACATGCTTTGAATCACTTGTGCTTGGAATTTCGGACGCGGCCATCTCATTTGAGGAACCAAGGGACAGCGTCCTTTCTTCGAAATACTTGGGTGAAAAGGAGCTCAAGGTTCTTTCGTGTCCAGCGGGTCATCAATCTGTGGGCGCCATGACCATTCGCGAGTTACTGAGCGGCAGGCTCGCTGTTCCCATTAATTTGTCACCCTGTCTCAATGCGATTAACCAATGTCCCGAGGCTCAGCTGGTTAATTTCCGCTTCCGCGACGTCGAATACGGAAACAGGGCGCAGGCTGAGTTTCTTCAAGCCGGGGGATTGATATTGAGTTTTTCTGGCTCTTCTCTCGCAACAGATGGACTGGAAGTGAGCGAGTGCTCCATTGAAGGCTCGCATGACGTGGCCTTGCCCATCTATTTTTGCTATCGACAAAATGCCTGGACCGATCGACACCAGACGGTATTTCTTCATCTATTGCGTCATCTCGCTTCGTGAGGCCATTTGGCCTCGTGGCGTCAAGTGAATGTTGACGCCTTGTAACACATGACTGACGGCTTTGCCCTCATGCTTTTCCAAGATTTCGGTTTGGGCTATTGGCTCTTGGAGGGCGGAGCATGAAAAACCGTACGGTTTTGCTTTATATGACATTCGTTTTTCTGTCGAACTTCAGCACCATTTTGTATTTTCTGACGGTTTACCTTGAATTCGTCGGATTCTCGATGGTAGCGATTTCTAGCATGATGATTGCATACCAAGTGAGTAAGTTCATTCTTGAGGTTCCTACTGGTTATATTGCTGACAGGTTTGGACGAAAGACAAGCGGTCTCGTTGGCGTCGTGGGAATGCTTGGATACTACGCCGCCCTACTTTTCGCCCGTTCTCCTCTGCTTTTAATCGGCGCGTTTGCTCTCAAAGGATTTGCAGTTGCATGTGTGAGCGGATCCATAGAAGCGATCTACATTGACAGCGTCTCTCAGGACCAGCTCGTAAGACTTAATGTCGTTGAGCGATTTGTTTTCTATGCCTCTTATGCCATCTCCGCTTGCGTGGGCGGTTTCATTTCGTCTGCCGGTGCATATCTCATTGGTCTTTCGGCAGATATCATCGCAATGGTGTTGACGTTGGTTGTCGTTGCCTGCATTCCTGAGATGCGAAGAGGGGACACTGCAGCGACACCTAAGCGTGGAATTAGCCCGAAGATGATCGGTGCCGCTATTGCGCGTAACGGCATTCTTCGTTCAGCGTTCATCATGGACTGCTCTCAGGCATTTGCTTTTGTCGCCCTGGAAGACTTTTTCTCACTGTTGCTTGCGGGTCGCGGAATGAATGCCGTCGCTTCGGGTGTGATCATTGCGGTCCAGCTCCTTGCCTCGGCCTCCATAGGGTTCATTGTGCCCAGTGTGATTGCTCGTGTCGACAAGGGTCGTTTTGCGCGTATTTGCGGCATCGTGCGCCTTTCCCTGACTGCTCTGTTTTTGATTCCCTTTACTCCGGTCTACTTGCTGCCCGTGTTCTATGTACTGCAGACGGTCGCTTACTCGTTATTTGCTCCCATTAAATACTCAATTTTTCAAAATGCTGCTGATTCTTCGATGCGCTGTTCACTGATTTCGGTTCAAAGCCAGATGGTTGCGGTGGGTGCCATCCTTTTCTATCTGTTCAATGCTGCGTTGAGCAGCATCGCGGGCATTCGAGTCATATTGCTTGTAGCGCTCGGGATTTCTTCTTTGGTGTATATCCCCGCGCTCTTTCGTCTTACAAGCCAAAGGCCATGAGTATTTGGTCACCGATAACTTATATATCAACGCAATAAACCCGAGCGCGAGGGCGTTTGGGTTTATTATTGAAGCGTATGTAACCTGGCGGCGCCACACCGCCTGTTAGTAGGGAGACACATGAACGTTCTGGTCGTCAACGCAGGATCTTCGACCCTTAAGTATCAGGTCATCGATACCAAGTCCCACAAGGTGTCCGCAAAGGGCTCCTGCGAGCGCGTCTGCTTTACCGGCGGTACCTTCACCCACGCTGCCAACGGTTCCAAGAAGGTGACCGAGAACATCGAGTTCCCCGACCACAAAGTCGCCATCGAGGTCGTCCTGAAGGACCTCGAGGCCAACGGCGTCAAGATCGAGGGCATCGGCCACCGTATCGTTCAGGGCGGTTGGTACTTCGGCGATTCCTCCCTCGTCGACGAGGACGTCCTCGCCAAGATCCGCGAGGTCGCTCCGCTCGCCCCGCTGCACAACAACCCCGAGGCCAACGTTATCGAGTACTGCCTCGAGCAGTATCCCGACCTGCCCAACGTCACGGTCTACGACACTGCTTTTCACTTCAATATGCCCGAGGTCGCCAAGACCTACGCCCTGCCCAAGGACGTCTGCGACAAGCTGCACATCCGTAAGTACGGCGCCCACGGCACCAGCTACCGCTACATCTCCAAGAAGGTTGCCGAGATGACCAACGGCGAGGCCCGCAAGGTCGTCGTGTGCCACATCGGTTCCGGCGCTTCCCTGTGCGCCATCGAGGACGGCAAGTGCATGGACACCACCATGGGCTTGACGCCGCTCGACGGTGTCATGATGGGCACCCGCTGCGGCTCCATCGACCCTGCTACCGTGTGCTACTTGCAGCGCGAAGGCGGGTTCACCTTCGACGAGGTCGACGAGATGATGAACAAGAAGTCCGGCCTTTTGGCTGTGACCGGCGGCAAGACCAACGACTGCCGCAACGTTGAGGAGCTCGCCGCTGCCGGCGACCCCGAGGCCCAGCTCGCCTTCGATATGTTCGTCTACAAGATTGCCGCCAAGGCCGCCGAGATGGCCACTTCCATGTGCGGCATGGACACCCTGGTCTTTACCGCCGGCATCGGCGAGCACGCTCCGGCTGTCCGCGCTGGCGTGGCCGACCGTCTGGCCTTTATGGGCGTCAAGATGGACCATGCCCGCAACGCCCTGCGCGGCGACGGCGCTTGGTGCCTGTCCGCCAAGGATTCCAAGGTCAAGATCTTCGTCATCCCCACGGATGAGGAGTTCATGATCGCTTCTGACGTCGAGCGCATCGTCAACGGCAAGTAATTTATGCAAGGGGAGGGGACTGGATGGCCTTGTGCCGTTCAGCCCCCTTTTATGCTCTTTGGGCGAAGAGTTTAATAGTTATTTATTGAATTCTGATAACTTCTTATTAAGGGTACGGTCGCCTTATAGGTTTGCTGACCGTACTGTAATCACGAAGGAGTCTCATGAACGTACTTGTTGTCAACGCCGGCAGCTCGAGCCTTAAATATCAGCTTTTGGATACCGATACCCGCGAGGTTTTCGCCAAGGGCAACTGCGAGCGTATCGGATCGGAGATGGGTATCTTTGGTCACTCCGAGAACGGTGGCACCAAGCAGACCGAGGAGGTTCCCTTCCCCGATCATCGCTCTGCTATCGCTCGCGTACTCGAGGAGCTCGAGAAGACTGACTTTACGATCGATGGCATCGGTCACCGTATCGTTCAGGGTGGCTGGCACTTCGATGATTCCGCGGTCGTCGACGACGAGGTCATGGCTAAGATCCTTGAGGTGGCCCCGCTCGCCCCGCTGCACAATTATGGCGAGGCCGCGGCAATCGAATACTGCCGCGAGAAGTATCCGGAGCTGCCCAACGTGGCCGTCTTCGACACCTCGTTCCACATGACCATGCCCGAGGTCGCCTACACCTACGCGCTGCCCAAGGACGTGTGCGACAAGTACCACGTGCGCAAGTACGGCGCCCACGGTACGAGCCACCGCTACGAGTGGATGATGGCTAAGGAGATCCTGGGCTCGTGCTGCCACCGTCTGCTTTCGTGCCATCTGGGCAATGGCGCTTCGCTCGCCGCCATCGAGGACGGCGTGTGCCGCGACACCACGATGGGTCTCACACCGCTCGACGGCCTGATGATGGGAACCCGCTGCGGCTCCATCGACCCGGCTACCGTGTGCTACCTGCAGCGCGAGGGCGGTTACAGCTACCAGGAAGTCGATGACATGATGAACAAGCAGTCCGGCCTGCTTGCCATCTCGGGCATCTCCAACGATGCCCGCGACATCCGTACGCGCGCCTCCGAGGGTGACGAGCGCTGCCTGCTCGCCTTCGATATGTTCGCCTACAAGGCCATGCAACAGGCCGGTTCCATGATTGCCTCCATGGCGGGCGTGGATACCATCACCTTTACCGCCGGCATCGGCGAGAACGACTGGTCGATCCGCAAGGCCTTCTGTGACTGCTTTGAGTGGCTGGGCGTGCGTATCGACAACAACAAGAACCGCGAGGCCGTGGGCAACGGTCCGCAGGTCATCAGCGCCGCCGGCTCTTCCGTCACGGTCATGGTCATCCCCACCGACGAGGAATACATGATCGCCCACGACGTCGAGCGCCTGACCAAGAACAACTAACGCATTCGTCTGTAATTGACAAAAAGGCCTCCAGAGCAACAGCTCCGGAGGCCTTTCTACTAGCAGGCGGAAATTCCAATCCCAAAGTGATCGTCACCAGCAACGCCTGCGCTCCCAACAACGGCACCCGATCATTCAGATTCTCAGTCCCAGCTCGTAGCCAAGCCGCCGTCCGCCCCAGATCCCCTGAGCACCACGTGGCGGCAGGGACCCTACAGGGTAAAGCTCTGAATACATTCCGCAGGACGCATGAAACCCCCGCCGCACGAAGTGCGCAGCGGGGGTTTCATGCATGTCCGAGGACGTTTTCAGAGCTTTACCCTGTAGGGTCCCGAGGGGGTACGTCCGCTACTCAGCCATCTGAGCCTGGACGGCGGTGATGGCCACGACACCCACGATGTCGTCGGCAGAGCAGCCGCGCGACAGGTCGTTGACCGGCTTGGCGATGCCCTGCAGGATGGGGCCGTAGGCGTCAGCGCCAGCGAAGCGCTGGACCAGCTTGTAGCCGATGTTGCCTGCCTCGAGGTCGGGGAATACCAGCACGTTGGCCTTACCGGCGACGGAGGAGCCGGGAGCCTTGAGCTGGGCGACGGTGGGGACGATAGCGGCATCGAGCTGCAGGTCACCGTCGATGGCGAGCTCGGGAGCCTTCTCCTTGCAGAACTTCACAGCCTCCTGGACCTTCTTGGCGACCTCGCCACCGGCGGAGCCCATGGTGGAGTAGGAGAGCATGGCCACGTGCGGCTCGACATTGCCCATGAAGGTGGACCAGGAGTGAGCGGAGGCGATGGCGATCTCGGAGAGCTCGTCAGAGGACGGGTTGATGTTGAGGCCGCAGTCGGCGAAGATCAGCGTGCCGTCGGTGCCGAACTGCGGGGTGTCGGTGCACATTACGAAGAAGGCCGAGACCAGCTTGGTGGCCGGGGCGGTCTTGAGGATCTGCAGCGCGGGGCGCAGGGTGTCGGCGGTGGAGTGGCAGGCGCCGGAGACCAGGCCGTCGGCGTCGCCCATCTTGACCATCATGGTGCCAAAGTAGGTGGCGTCCATCACCTGGGCGCGAGCCTGCTCGATGGTAACGCCCTTCTTGGCGCGGAGCTCGGCAAACTTCTGCGCGTACTCCTCATGCTTCTCGGCATTGCGCGGGTCGATGACGGTAGCGCCGGGAACGTCGATCTCGTCGGGGTTGCCCAGGATGACGAGTTTTGCCAGGCCCTCCTCGATGATTTTGTTTGCCGCGACGATGGTACGCGGGTCCTCGCCCTCGGGCAGGACGATCGTCTTAAGGTCGGCCTTGGCGGCAGACTTCATACGGTTTAGGAAATCGCTCATGTTACTCCTTACAAGCGTTTCGCTAAGCTCCAGGCGCCCGGCTGTACACGAATAAACCCGCTGCTAGCGGGTTTACCTTTCAATAATGTACGCCGCGGTGCTTGAGCTTTCCTTGTGTGGCAAGCTCATTATAGGACGCATTAGCGCTATAATCGCTCTGATAAATATGTCTCGAAGAATGTTCGAGAAAAGCCCAGCTAACGAGCCCGTGGCTTTTGACAAGGAGTATCGATGCAGATTACCTCAGGCCTGCCTGAAGGCTTTAATGCCGGTGCGTACGACATGATCGTTGTCGGCGCCGGTTATGCCGGTGCCGTTTGCGCCCGCCGTCTTGCCGAAACTATCGGCTATCGTGTTGCCGTTTTGGAGCGCCGTAGCCACATTGCGGGCAATGCCTTCGACTGCACTGACGAGGCGGGAATCCTGGTCCACGAGTATGGTCCTCATATCTATCATACCTTTAACGAGCGCGTCCACAATTTCCTGTCGCGCTTTACCAAGTGGACGGACTACCAGCACAAGGTGCTCGCCAACATCAACGGTACCCTTATGCCCGTGCCCTTTAACCATGCGAGCCTTAAGCTTGCCTTTGGCGATGAGCGCGGCGAGGAGCTGTATCAGAAGCTCGTGGAGACCTTTGGCAAGGACGTCAAGGTCCCCATCATGGAGCTGCGCAAGAAGAACGACCCGGATGTTGCCGAGGTCGCCGATTACGTCTACGAGAACGTCTTTTTGCATTACACCATGAAGCAGTGGGGCCAGACGCCCGATCAGATCGACCCTTCGATCACCGGCCGCGTCCCCGTCTTTGTGGGCGATGACGATCGCTACTTCCCGCAGGCTCCTTTCCAGGGCATGCCGCAGGACGGCTATACCGCGCTGTTCGAGCATATGCTCGATCACGATCTGATCGACGTATTCTGCGACGTGGACGCCCGTGACCTCTTTGAAATCGACGAGACCACCGTCAAGATCGACGGCAAGGTCTATGGTGGCGAGATTGTCTACACCGGTCCACTCGACGAGTTGTTCAACCTCGACCTGGGCGCGCTGCCGTACCGCACGCTCGATATGAAGTTCGAGACGCTCGATATGGATCAGTTCCAGCCCGTGGGCACCGTCAACTACACTACGAGCGAGGACTACACGCGTATCACCGAGTTCAAGAACATGACCGGCCAGGTCCTGCCCGGCAAGACCACCATCATGAAGGAGTACTCCAAGGCCTATACGCCCGGCTCGGGCGAGACGCCGTACTACGCTATCCTGGAGCCCGAGAACCGTGAGCTCTACGAGCGCTATCTTGAGCGCGTCCAGAACCTGACGAACTTCCACCCGGTGGGTCGTCTGGCCGAGTATCGTTACTACGATATGGACGCCGTGACCAATTCCGCCCTCGATCTTTCGGATGAGATTATCGCCTGCCATGCATAAAGTCATAACATTCGGTATTCCCTCGTATAACGCCGCCAAGGACATGGACCATTGCATCACCTCCATCTTGGAGGGGAGCAATTACGCCACCGATATCGAGATTATCGTGGTGGACGACGGCTCCAGGGACGAGACGGCCGCCAAGGCCGACGAGTGGGAGGTCCGTTATCCCGGTATCATCCGCGCGGTGCACCAGGAGAACGGCGGCCACGGTATTGCCGTCCTCTCGGGTCTGCGCGAGGCGCAGGGCACCTACTACAAGGTTGTCGACTCGGACGACTGGCTCGACGGTGCGGCACTTTCGACCATGCTGTCGATTCTGCGTGGCTTTGAGGAGCGCGACCAGCGCGTCGACCTGTTTATCTCGAACTACGTGTACGAGAAGGTTTACGAGGGCACGCATACCGCGATTGGCTACAAGTTTGCCCTGCCGCGCAAAAAGATTTTCTCTTGGGACCAGATCGGACACTTCCGTCCCGATCAGAACCTGCTCATGCACAGCCTGTGCTATCGCACCGATGTACTGCGCGAGTCCAATCTGCCTATGCCGGCACACACGTTCTACGTGGATAATATCTACGCATACGTGCCGCTGCCGCGCTGCAAGACCATGTACTACGCCGACATCGACCTCTATCGCTACTTTATCGGTCGCGAGGGCCAGAGCGTCAATGAGGCCACGATGGTCAAGCGCCTGGGTCAGCAGTTCCGCGTAACGCGCATCATGATGGAATCGTTCCACCTGTACCAGGACGTTGAGTCCTCGCGTCTGCGTTCGTACATGATGGGCTACTTCACCATGATGATGGCGATTTGCTCGGTGCTCACCAAGCTTTCCGAGGAAGATTGTGCCGATGAGCGCCTGAAGACGCTGTGGAGCGACCTGAAGGAGTACGACGAACGCATGTATCGTCGCGCTCGCTACGGCGTGGTCGGATTCTTTACCAACCTGCATGGACGGGCCGGAGACAAAACCACACTCGGCCTATACCATCTTGCCTCAAAGATTTTCAAATTCAACTAGCACAGAAGCGCTCGGGTAACGGGGACCCCTGGTCCTTAACTTGCTACTTCGAACAGTCCTGCGCAAGACGGAGGCGCCACTGGCGCCTCCTTTGCGTGCGGAACTCGTATCAAGTTAAGGACCAGGGGTCCTCTGCTGTGTCTCGCTTTGTGTTAGCAAGCAGAATTTGAAGATCTTGGACGCGCGGTACACAGGGGCCTGGGCTGAAAAGAATCTGATTGGTAGGTTGTCCGGTGGGTCTTGGTTATGTTTGTCGCGAGTTCCGCACGAGCCGAAGAGCACTTAATGTGCTCTTCGTGCGAGCCAGGACTGTAGAGCAGCAAACATAACCAAGACCCACCGGACAACCGGACGAGCCAGTTTACTTTGCGGCGCCGGGGATGCCGTGGGAGGTTTTGGCGGTTTTGGCTCCGTTTACGATGGCGGTTTGCAAAGCCCTTACGGCGAGCATGCCCAACAGGTCCAAGGGAACGGCGGCGCTTGCCTGGGCTCCCAGCTTGCCGCTGGCGAGGGTGTAGATGGTGTCGCCGTCGTTCGTGGTGTGTGTGGGGCGGATGGCGTGCGCATAGGCGTCTGCTGCCATCTGGGAGACCTTGGTGGCCTGCGCTTTAGTGAGCTCCACGTTGGTGACGATGCAGCTGATGGTGGTGTTGGTACGGTCGAGCGGCATTTGCATGGAGCCGGCGGCGGCAAGGGCGGCGAGCTCCATGTCGACGATCTGGTCGCTGTCTGCTGCAGCGCGCATACCAGCGACCCATTCACCGGTGAAGGGGTCGACGACATTGCCGCAGGCGTTGACCGAGACCACGGCACCCACTTTAATAGGGCCGAGTGCCACGGCGGCAGCGCCTAGGCCGGCCTTCATGCAGGTGGCGGGGCCCATGAGCTTGCCCACGGTGGCACCGGTGCCAGCACCTACATTGCCCTGCTCGAGCGTGGTGGGGGTGTTGTCGAGTGCTTCGCGCACGGCGGAGATGCCAGCCTCAATGTCGGGGCGAACGGTGGGGTCGCCAAAGGCGAGGTCGAAGATACAGCTGGAGCACACGATAGGCACCTGCGTGGGGCCGACGGGAAGGCCGATGCCGCGGCTCTCGAGCTCGCGGGCGACGCCGCTTGCGGCCTCCAGACCAAAGGCCGATCCACCCGAAAGGCAGACGGCGTGGACCTTGTCCACGGTGTTCTCGGGACGCAGCAGGTCGGTCTCGCGCGATGCCGGTGCACCGCCGCGAACGTCAACACCGCCGGTGGCGCCCTCGGGTGCCACGATTACGGTGCAACCGGTGCCGGCCTCCTCGTCCGTATAGTTGCCAAAACAAAAGCCATCGACATCGCAAACGTCAATGGCCTCAAGCAGTGTATCCATGTTTTACTCCTATCGGTTTTCCGCCGGGCCTTATGCCCGGTCGGGATCCGTACGGTACGCCAAAATTGTAGGCGCTGGGGGGATACCCAGCGTCAGATGCAATTACGGTAGTTTTTGAATCGCGCGCGCGACGCGAGCGATGGGCAGGCCCACCACGTTGTAGAAGTCGCCCGAAATATCATGCACGAGCATGCGTCCGCCTGTGCCCTGAATGCCGTAGGCGCCTGCTTTGTCCATGGGCTCGCCTGAGGCGACGTAGCGCTCAATCTGCTCATCGGTGAGCTCATAGAACGTCACGTCGGTCACATCGACAAACGACAGGCTCTCGGCGGCGTGCGGGGCTGTGACGTCTCCGGCTCTAACGATGCAGACGCCGGTTGCGACCTGGTGCGTGCGCCCCGAGAGCTCGTGGAGCATGGTGCGGGCTTCGTCCTCGTTTGCCGGCTTACCCAAAATCTTGCCATCGAAGGTGACGATGGTGTCGGCCGCGATGGTCAGCTCCCTGGGATCGGCGTGCTCGGCGGCAACGGCGGCAGCCTTAGCGCGAGCTAAGCGCTCGACGAGCGTAAGCGGGGCCTCGTCATCAAAAGGAGTCTCGTCAATGTCAGCGGGAATGACGCGGATGTCGTAGCCCGCTTCGCGCATCAACTCGATGCGGCGCGGTGATTGCGAAGCCAAAATCATAGCTGAATGCCCTCGGCAACCTTCTCGACAGCCTTGTCGCCGGCGAGCGTACGCAGCAGCTCAAGCGCAAAGGGGAGTGACTGGGCCATGCCGCTGGCGGTGATGATGTTGCCGTCGTGCGTGACCTTGTCGCCGGTATAGGCACCCTCGGGGAAGCTCTTCTCAAAGCCGGGGAAGCACGTGGCGTGGCGTCCCTCGAGCAGGTCAAGCTCGCCCAGGATAAACGGAGCGGCGCAGATGGCGGCAACATGCTTGGTCGCGGCGAACTCGCAGACTACGTCGCAGACGCGCTGGTCGGCGCGCAGGTTGGTGGCGCCGGGCAGACCGCCGGGCAGCACGACGCAGTCATACTCGTCAAAGTTAATCTCGTCAAAGAGTGCGTCGCAGGTTACGGGAATCTGCAGCGAGCTTACGACCTCGCGCGTGGGCATGATCGAGACGAGCGTGGCGCGCACGCCGCCGCGACGCATGACATCGACCATGGTCAGGCATTCAATCGTTTCAAAGCCATCGGCGGCAAGAACGGCAACGCTGGGCATAAGGGTTCCTTTCATAGGGCGGCATACAATTAGCCGTCTTATACCCCGAAGACCCCCGCTTGCCACGCACCATTCCCCAATGATTTTGATCCCCGCCCCAGAAAATCATGCAGGGTGCCTGGGTGTTGCGCACTAGGATGGGCCTGCGGCGCGGCGATAAAATCTCGGCATCCGTCATCTTTCGCTACATGAGGAGCTGATTTGCGATGATAGGCCTTAGGGTATCTGATCTTCTCTTTTTGCTGGTTGTGTTCGGCGGCGTCGCGGCTGTCGCCTTTGCTGTTATCTTGAACAAGGAATCGTCGAACAAGCCTCAGCCTCCGCAGTCCAATCCGTACCAGCAAATACCTCCCGCGCAGCAGGTTCCGCCGCTTCAGCAGACGCCGACCGCGATTGATGATGCTCAGCCAGTTGAGCCTACTTATTTCTGTGCTCAGTGCGGGTCAAAGCTGGAGACAAATGCCTCCTTCTGCCAAAACTGCGGCGCGCCAGTCAACCACCAGTGATTTTTCTGGGGCGGGGATTAAAAAATCATTGCGTACCGAATGATTATTTAATCCCCGTCCTATTTTCATCATGCGTTACCGACTTTTTTGCACGCTGAGAATTGTTGCGCAACACATTTTGATTTTTCGGACTTAGCGTAGTCTCAGGTCATATTCACCTCTCGACTGAAAGGGGCAACCATGTCAAGAACGAGAAAAATGAAATGGGGGGGGGCTTCTAATAGCCGGCCTGGCGCTTGCCGCTAGCCTTATTGTCGCGCCGCTGGGCGACTATGCTGCCGACGTCCCCACGCCGGAATTCAAAGAAACATATACGGTGGAAAGCGCTGAGCGTGCTGTGTGCCGATCTTTATCCGGGAAGTACATCGTCTTTAACGAGGATAATAATGGTGACCCAGGCGATTATGGAACGGTTTTAAACGTTGAAGACGGAACGCAGAAGCGTATCAAAATGTCCCTCGAGAACAGCTGGGATGGCTACTGCTGCTTCTCTTCCGATGAAAAGACGTTATATGCGTACGACGAGGATAGCCTGTCGGTTACCGCCTATGATTTGAGCTCAAATAAATCAAAGACTTATAAGCTTGGAAGTTCCGTTATTGCAGATGGCAGGGCGAGTCGTTTTCAGCTGTCTGAAGATGGAAAATCATTTCTATTTCTTTCGGGATCTCGATCGATTCAGTTTTGCAAGTACAATTTCGAAAAAGATGAGATTGAGGAGCAATTTGCTATAGATGATGATAATCTTGGCGTTGAGCCCTCTTCTGAGGTAATACGAGACGACTACTGGCTGTCTTCGGATGGTATGTACGGATACATAGTGTTCGATGGGTCTGAAGATGGCAAAAGTTGCAATAAAATAGTTACCTATGACTTGGGCACAGCTTCGATTGCCAATATCGTTAGCGTTGAACTGGATACGGAGAACAGTTATGGAGCCGTCTATCCTTTGGGCCTTTGTTTTTCCGGCATTCCAATTACTTCGGACAAAGGCACCGTCCTTAACAACGGCGCTCTGTTGTCGAAGAATGGCGAAATGACAAATGATGCTGTTTGCGGTCTTTCAGAGCCTGACTACCCGAATGAAGATGATGGCATTTGCTCGGTTAATTCGAGCGGTTCATTGGCTTTAATTGCGCAAGGTAATGATACTTCTTCTGACGAAGTCGCGGTATATGATTGTGCTTCGGGCAAGCAGGGGGAGAAAGTAAAGCCGTCTAGTCCGGTTGGCGCTTATGGTTCATTGTCCAATGATGGTCGATATGTGCTCGGAATTAAAACTAATTCTGATAACAATGACAAGATGGTATTGCTTGATTTAAATAAGAACGTTGCTTCTAAGACGCCTTTAAAGAGCGGAGACAGGCTCTGGTTTGCTGATGACGATACGCTGGTTTGTAGTATGGGTCATGCTGAAAAGGGCATTCGGGTTGATGTGTACAAGTCGAACATTGCGCGAAGTCCTCTAAAAACAGCGTCATCTGGAAAGGCCGAAGAGTCCTTCTTGTTCAGTCCTGTTATTGTCGGCGCAATTGTTGTTGCGCTGGCGGTTGTCGTTATCGTCGTCGTTTTTGTTGTCCGCAGGAAGATGGCGTCTCGCGTGGCCACCGATTCTGGGGCGACCCCTCTGGGATCCGCTGCCGACTCACAAATTAACCCTTCGCGCCAGCAGGGCTCGCTTCGGTTTAGTGGTGAGCAGCAATTCCACCAGGCTACAACCTTTATGGATGGGCCGCGCTTCTGTGCTTCATGCGGCACTCCGCTTGTTCCTGATGCAAAGTTCTGTCCTCATTGCGGCACCCCGATAAAACGCTAACTGCGATACCGTGTCAACGTGCATAGTTAAATGAAATGCCCAGTTGATTGCATTATGAAAATGTAATCAACTGGGCCATTGTTTGGTGGCTTGCGCTGCTTTCCAGTCCCGTCTGTTTTGAAATGCATGACAGGAGACGGGGCTAAACCATCGAGCATCGAATGACTGTCTTATCCCCGCCCCAGAAATAATATCTGCTAGTTGCGCTTGAGGTGGACGACGGTTTCGCAGTGGAAGGTTTGCGGGAATAGGTCGACCGGCGTGATCTTGACGGGGGAGAAGGTGCCCTCCTCGACAAAGCGCTTAAGGTCGCGGGCCAGAGTTGCCGGGTCGCAGCTCACGTAGGCGACATCGCGGGCGCTCGTGCTCGCGATGAGGTCGATCGCCTCGGGGGCGAGGCCTGCGCGCGGCGGGTCGACCACCAAGATGTCGGCGTCCTGATCGGGGAACTCGCGCACCGCGTCGCCGCCGATAACGTCGACGTTGTCGAGCTTGTTGATCTCGAGGTTACGACGCAGGTCGCGCACGGCCGGACCGTAAGCCTCGACGGCGGCGACAAAATCGCAGCGGCGGGCGAGCGGCAGGGTAAAGGTGCCGGCACCACAGTACAGGTCCACGGCCAGCTCGTCTTCCTGAGGATCGAGCGCGTCCATGACGAGCTCGATCAAAATCTCGGCGCCCTTGGTATTGACCTGGAAAAACGACGGGGCGGACAGGCGCATCTGACCCTCGGCGATATTCTCGGTCCACGAGCCCTCGCCGGCGAGCATCTCCACCTTGGAAACGCGGCGGGCTTTCTTCTCGCCCTTGCTCATGACGCGCACGACGCTCGTGGGGTGTGCGGCGTCTGCCAGCACGCGGGAGACCTGTGAGCGCGGGAAGGGGCCTGTGGGCGTCCAAAGCGCGACCTCGAGTGCCTTGGTGCGACGCGAGGCACGAATGCCCACGCGCTCCAGACCCAGGTTGTGGCTGCCACTTAGATAGTTGAGTGCGCCGACGACCGATTTGAGCGCCTTGGGAAAACGCTTATCGAACAGCGGGCACGCATCGACGGTCACGATTTTGCTGGGGTCGACACCGTGCATGCCAAGGCGCACGCGACCGTTGACGACGGTCGGTTCGAGCTCGATTTTATTGCGGTAGCCCCAGTCGTCCTTGATGTGGCGGATGGACTGCACCAGCTCGTCGACCTGCTCAGGAGCGAACTTGCCGATGCGCTCGAGCGTGGAGCGCAGGTTTTGCTCCTTGGCGGCGAGCTGTGCCGTGCGTGAGAGATTGCCCCACGAGCAGCCGCCGCAGATGCCCACGAAGGGACAGGGAGGCTGAATGCGATCGGGGCTTGGCTCCAGAATCTCGGTGGTGCGGGCGCGCATGAACGACTTGCCGTCCTGTACGACCTCGGCCTCGACGGTGTCGCCTGCCACGGCGCCCTGCACAAAGACGGCCTTGCCGTTGTCGGCGTGCGCCAGCCCATCGGCGCCGTAGGTCATCGATTCTATAGTGAGCTTCATATTCCTGCCTGTCATTCGCGTTGTTGTCCGCACCATGGTAGCAGGGAAAAGCGCCCCGCATCCGAGGCTTTCCTCAAATGCGGGGCGCTTCTACAAACGTCTATTTCGTCTTGCCGGTAATGAGCGTCTTAAGACCCAGGCCGATCAGACCCAGTCCCATGCGCACGCGACCGGGGCGATGGCGTTCGATGGCCTTGGTCTTGCCGGCGGGCTTCTCGCGACGGGCGCTCGTCTCGGGTGCGGGCTTGGTGACCTGCGGCTCGGGCTGAGGCGCAGGTGCAGACTCGGGCTCAATGACGGTCGCCTGGACCTTCTGAACCTCGGGTGCCTTCTCCACGGCGGGCTCTGCGGCAGCCTCGGGCTCATTCACCGGGGGAGCGGTAACCGCTTCCGGTTTGGCAACTGCCCCATGTTCAACCTCGGCCTGAATAGCCTCTTCGGCCACGCGTTCCTCCTCCTGTGCGCGCTGCTGCGCGGCGGACTCGGCGTTGCGATAGGCACGCTCCAGCAGAGCTTCCTGCGAGTTAAAGGGTCTCTCGCCCTCTTTGCGCTCCACGGGAACCCAGGTGCCGTCACTCGTCAGGCTGCGTGCCTTCACGTTGTCGCGCAGCTGCATGCTCATGTACTCATGGACCAGGGCACGGCAGGTGGGGTCGAGCACGGGGAAGGCGATCTCCACGCGGTGCTCGGTGTTGCGCGTCATCATGTCGGCCGAGCTCAGATAGATCATGTCCGAGTCCACGCCAAAGGCGTAAACGCGCGCATGCTCCAAAAAGCGTCCGACGATAGAACGGACATGCACATTCTCGGTCTTGCCCGGAACGCCCGGCTTGAGGCACGAGATGCCGCGGATGATCATGTCCACGCGAACTCCTGCGCACGATGCCTCAGCGATCTTGTCGATGACTTCGCGGTCGGTGAGCGAGTTGAGCTTAAAGAACACACGGGCGGGCTCGCCAACGAGGGCGCGCTGGATCTCGCGATCCAGGCCGCGCATGATGAGCGGCTTCAAGCCGACCGGCGCCACGCCCAGGAAGCGGTAATCGCCGCGCAGGTTGCCCAGCGACAGATTGCGGAAGAACAAGTTGGCGTCCTCGCCGATGCCGGGATGGGCGGTCATGAGCATAAAGTCGCTGTAGAGCTTGGCCGTCTTCTCGTTAAAGTTGCCGGTGCCCAACAGCGTCAGGCGTGTAAGCGCCATGCCCTCGCGATAGGTGAGCTGGCAGATCTTGGAGTGGCACTTAAAGCCCTCGGAGCCATAGATGACGGTGCAGCCTGCCTCTTCCAGACGCTCGGCCCACTCGATGTTGTTCTGCTCATCGAAGCGGGCGCGGAGCTCCATGAGCACCGTGACCTCTTTGCCGTTCTCGGCGGCATCGATCAGCGACTCGCACAGGCGGCTCTGCTTGGCCACACGGTAGAGCGTGATACGCAGTGAGATGCACTCGGGGTCGTAGGCGGCCTCGTGCACCAGGTCCAGGAAGGGGTTCATGGCCTCGTAAGGGTAAAAGAGCAGCTTGTCGTGCTGCAGCACCTGCTCGCGGATGGAGCGGGTCATATCGATGGTGGGGTTGGGCTGCGGCTTAAACGGCGTAAAGAGCAGCTCGTTGCGCAGGTGCTCGGGAATCTTGCCCTCAATGCCAAAGACATAGCCCAGGTTGAGCGGGATATCGCAGGTAAAGACCGAGCGACGCGAGAGCTCGAGCGCCTTGCGGATAGTCTTGAGTGTTGGCTTTTCGAGCGAGCCCGATACGGCGAGCACCACCGGCTGCAGGCGCAAGCGTTTCTTGAGGATGCGCTTCATATGCTGGCGGTAGTCCTCTTCCTCCTCGACGCCCTCGCCGTCCGGATCGATGTCGGCGTTGCGGGTGACGCGGATGAGCGCGCGGTCGAGCGGCTTATAGGAGCCAAAGCAGCTGTCCAGGCAGGCGAGGATGACGTCCTCGAGCAGAATGTAGGAGTAGGTGCCGGTGGGCGAGGGGATTTCGACCACGCGGTTCATCGAGGCGGGAATCTCGATCAGGCCCAGCAGACTTTCCTCGTCGGTGACGCCGTCCAGGCCGCACGCCAGGTAGAGTGCGCCGTTGCGCAGGTTGGGGAAGGGGTGGCGCGGGTCGATCACCAGCGGTGAGATGACCGGCGACACGTAGGCCTGGAAGTAGCGGGTTACAAAGGTGCGCTCCTCGGGCGTAAGCGAATCGATGCGGGCGCGGTGAACGCCCAGGGTGTCGAGCTTGCCCTCGATGCTTTTGAAAATGGACTCCCAGCGGTCGAGGAGCTCGGGCAGCTCTGCCATGACGGCATCGACCTGTTCGGAGGCGGTCATATTGCTCTTGTTGTCGACAGGCTGCTTTTTGAGCTCGGCAAGGTCGGACAGGCCACCCACGCGCACCATGAGGAACTCATCGAGGTTTGACTCGAAGATCGAGACGAACTTAAGGCGCTCGAACAGCGGCACGGACTCATCGAAGGCCTCATCGAGCACGCGGTTGTCAAAGCGCAGCCAGCTGAGCTCTCGGTTCTGCGTGTACGAGAAGTCGCGCGGCGGCTTGCGCAGCTTAGCGGCGGCTTGCTTTTTTTCGATTTTGCTCGGCATATGCATCTGTCCGTTCAGTCCCCGCAGGGGACGGTAGCCTAACCCTATTCGCTATTGTCTCAATTTAGTCGACTTGTGGCACGGACGTATTGTGCGAACGGTATCTTAACCTACTTCTTACGCCGTCAAGGCATGCAACTAACTGCCCGACTTGTTTTGAAAACAATCTATATCCATACTCAATTGGTGAGGATGTATGAATAAGAATGATTGCGAGCTGAATATAATCGAATCCAAATTGAATCATGGACAGACGACATATATATGCAGAAAACAGTTCTAGCTATGCAATTCCTAAACATGAAATTATTTGTGCAATCTTGCTCAATTCCTTAGAAAAAAGAACGATTACCTTTGAAAACCTGCTTTAGAGAACTGAAGTGCATCATGGGGGAATCATATGCGATATACCGTTCATCGCACTTTGCTGACCGTTCGGGGGCGAGGTGGAATTGCGGGTGGTTTTTGGATATAACTAGAGCTGTCAGCAAGCAGCGTCCCATACGGAGGGGCGCTGATACATTCGGCCAGTAAGGCCCGAAAGAAAGGTAGGAGGCCATGACGAAAGGTCTGCACGTGCCTTCCGAGATCGGCAAGCTCAGGAAGGTCTGCCTGCACCGTCCCGGCGACGAGCTCCTCAACCTGCCGCCCGACGAGCTCGAGCGACTCCTGTTCGACGACGTCCCGTTCCTGGAGGTCGCACAGCAGGAGCACGACACCTTCGCCCAGATCCTGAGGGACCAGGGCGTGGAGGTCCTCTACCTCGAGAACCTCGTCGCCGAGGTGTTCGACCAGGTCCCCGGCGCCCGCGCCGAGTTCACCGACCAGTACATCGCCGAGGCCGGCATCCGCGGCCAGCACATGCCGCAGATCGTCCGCGAGAAGCTGGACTCCATCGAGGACAACCTCGAGTTCGTCAAGAAGACCATGGCCGGCATGACCAAGGCCGAGATCGACCTGCCCCTCACGGCGTCCACGACCCTCGACTCCCTGGTCGACTCCGAGTCCGAGTCCGACCTGATCATCGACCCGATGCCCAACCTCTACTTCACCCGCGACCCGTTCGCGGTCGTCGGTGAGGGCGTCAACCTCAACCGCATGTACTCGGTCACCCGCAACCGCGAGACCCTGTACGGCAAGTACGTCTTCAAGTACCACCCCGACTACAAGGACGTCTCCCTGTACTTCCGCCGCGACTGCCAGTTCCACACCGAGGGCGGCGACGTGCTGAACATCAACGAGAAGACCCTCGCCGTCGGCATCTCCCAGCGCACCCAGGCCGCCGCTATCGACGTCATGGCCCAGAACATCTTCTGGAACTCCGACTCCAAGGTCGAGCGCATCCTGGCCTTCGACATCCCGGTCTCGCGCGCCTTCATGCACCTCGACACGGTCTTCACCCAGATCGACGTCGATAAGTTCACGATCCACCCCGCCATCATGGGCACCCTGCGCGTCTACGAGCTGACCGCCGGCAAGAACCCGGGCGACGTGAACATCCGCCTGATCGAGGACACCCTCGAGCACGTCCTGGAGGACGCCACCGGCGTCGACCAGGTCAAGCTGATCCCCTGCGGCGGCGGCGACCCGATCGCGGCCTCCCGCGAGCAGTGGAACGACGGCTCCAACACCCTGTGCGTCGAGCCCGGCAAGATCTGCGTCTACGCCCGCAACACCGTCACCAACGACGTGCTGTACAAGGAGGGCCTGGACCTTCTCGTCGTGCCCTCCGCCGAGCTCTCCCGCGGCCGCGGCGGCCCGCGCTGCATGAGCATGCCCTTCTGGCGCGAGGACCTCTAAGGTCTTCAAGGACCCGTACAGGTCTTAGTACATACATCTAGCTGCCATTAGATGTCTCCCATTGGGGCGGTGCGGGTATTCGCACCGCCCCATTCTTGTATGAGGAACGTCAACACGATTGGATGACTGCTTTTGTAAGGAGCTTGGTCATGGATATCAAGGCAATCGGCGTTGAAGAGTGGCTTAACGTTTGGGAGAAGAGCGCTACGTGGGATATCGCTCAGTCGACGATTTCGTCGCTTACCATGGGCGAGTTGCGCGCGCTCGATGAGCAGGACGGCGCCACATTCTATGAACGCCTGGATCGCGAGAAGATGAACTACGGCTGGATCGAGGGTTCGCCCGACTTTAAGGCCGAGGTTGCCAAGCTGTATCGTCGCGAGGTCAATCCCGATCACATTCTGCAGACCAATGGCTGCACGGGCGCTAACCTCAACGCCATCATGGCTGTAGTCGAGCCCGGCGACCATGTGATTGCCGAGTGGCCCACCTATGCGCCGCTCTACGAGATTCCGCGCACGCTGGGCGCCGAGGTCGAGTATTGGGAGCTTCGCGAGGAGCTCGGATGGAAACCCGATATCGAGGAGCTCAAGCGCTCGGTGCGCCCCAACACGAAGCTCATCTGCATCAATAACGCATCGAACCCCATCGGTACCGTGCTCGATGCCGATACGCTCGGCCAGATTGCCGAGATCGCCCGCTCGGTGGGCGCCTATGTGCTGTGCGACGAGGTGTACCTGCCGCTTGAGAACACCGAGGACTTTTTGTCGATGGCCGATGTGTACGAGAAGGCCATCGTCACCAACTCGGTGTCCAAGACCTATTCGACGCCTGCGGCCCGCGTGGGCTGGGTTGTGGCAGACGAAGAGGTATCTAACCGCATTCGCACGTACCGCGACTACACCATGATTTGCGGCGGCGTGTTCAACGACGCCCTGGCGACCTATGTGCTCAAGCACAAGGACAAGATCCTCAAGCGCAACCGCAAGATCGTGTTTGGAAACCGCGATATCGCGCAGGCTTGGATCGACACGCAGCACCGCGTTTCCTGGACGGCGCCGCAGGGCGTGTCCACCTCGTTTATCCAGCTGGATATTCCCGAGGATGACGAGGAGTTCTGCAAGCGCCTGCTGGCCGAGAGGGGAGTGCTGTTGGTTCCCGGTAGCCGCTTCGAGCTTCCCTGCGGCGCGCGCCTGGGCTACTGTGCGAGCGAGGAAGTTCTTCGCGAGGGCCTGAGGCTTCTGGGCGAGGCCCTGGCGGAGTTCGATCGCTAGGGCCCCGACGGCTCTCGAGGCCGCTCAAATCTGCCTACGATTATCGATAACAGGCCCGTTTCCCATGAGGGGAGCGGGCCTGTTTTTCTATACCGAGAAGTCAAGTTGTTACAAATGGGGCCGTAAAGCGAGCCAGTATCCGCTGGGCCTTATACTGAGCTTCCGGTGAACGGTATCCAGCGTCTGGTAAACGGTAATCTGTTTGCCAAAAATGAATAGGACTAACTTCTTTCTGAATAAAAATCAAAATGGTTGAGACACAGCGAGAATTGCGAATTCTATTCATATCGTTGCACGAAATATGCAATTTGAGGGTGGTTTAACAAAGATTAGTTTCAATTGATTTTTCGGTTAATAAGGCATTTAAGCACGTAAATACACTTTATTAAATCAAAGTGTGCCATGCGTGAAGTATATGTGTATGCCGTTCACCCCTCATATAAAACCGTTCGGGGGCGAGGTGGAAGTATGAACTGATTTTGGATATAAATATGTCGTCAGCAATAACGCCTCACACGGAGGGGCGCTAACGAATCGGCCCTGACAGGGGCCCGAAAGAAAGGTAGGAGGCCATGACGAAAGGTCTGCACGTGCCTTCCGAGATCGGCAAGCTCAGGAAGGTCTGCCTGCACCGTCCCGGCGACGAGCTCCTCAACCTGCCGCCCGACGAGCTCGAGCGACTCCTGTTCGACGACGTCCCGTTCCTGGAGGTCGCACAGCAGGAGCACGACACCTTCGCCCAGATCCTGAGGGACCAGGGCGTGGAGGTCCTCTACCTCGAGAACCTCGTCGCCGAGGTGTTCGACCAGGTCCCCGGCGCCCGCGCCGAGTTCACCGACCAGTACATCGCCGAGGCCGGCATCCGCGGCCAGCACATGCCGCAGATCGTCCGCGAGAAGCTGGACTCCATCGAGGACAACCTCGAGTTCGTCAAGAAGACCATGGCCGGCATGACCAAGGCCGAGATCGACCTGCCCCTCACGGCGTCCACGACCCTCGACTCCCTGGTCGACTCCGAGTCCGAGTCCGACCTGATCATCGACCCGATGCCCAACCTCTACTTCACCCGCGACCCGTTCGCGGTCGTCGGTGAGGGCGTCAACCTCAACCGCATGTACTCGGTCACCCGCAACCGCGAGACCCTGTACGGCAAGTACGTCTTCAAGTACCACCCCGACTACAAGGACGTCTCCCTGTACTTCCGCCGCGACTGCCAGTTCCACACCGAGGGCGGCGACGTGCTGAACATCAACGAGAAGACCCTCGCCGTCGGCATCTCCCAGCGCACCCAGGCCGCCGCTATCGACGTCATGGCCCAGAACATCTTCTGGAACTCCGACTCCAAGGTCGAGCGCATCCTGGCCTTCGACATCCCGGTCTCGCGCGCCTTCATGCACCTCGACACGGTCTTCACCCAGATCGACGTCGATAAGTTCACGATCCACCCCGCCATCATGGGCACCCTGCGCGTCTACGAGCTGACCGCCGGCAAGAACCCGGGCGACGTGAACATCCGCCTGATCGAGGACACCCTCGAGCACGTCCTGGAGGACGCCACCGGCGTCGACCAGGTCAAGCTGATCCCCTGCGGCGGCGGCGACCCGATCGCGGCCTCCCGCGAGCAGTGGAACGACGGCTCCAACACCCTGTGCGTCGAGCCCGGCAAGATCTGCGTCTACGCCCGCAACACCGTCACCAACGACGTGCTGTACAAGGAGGGCCTGGACCTTCTCGTCGTGCCCTCCGCCGAGCTCTCCCGCGGCCGCGGCGGCCCGCGCTGCATGAGCATGCCCTTCTGGCGCGAGGACCTCTAAGTTTTTCCGTTTCCGGTGCGGTCCCCCTACAACCGCACCGGTTTCGCCCGTCAAACGGGCAACACTAATACTTACGTAATTCATTTTTTCGAAAGGAAACGAACCATGGGTGTTAACCTCTCCGGCCGTAGCTTCCTCAAGCTTCTCGACCTCACCACCGAGGAGATTGAGTACCTGCTCAAGCTCTCCAAGAACTTCAAGGACATGAAGCGCGCTGGCGTTCCGCACCGCTATCTCGAGGGCAAGAACATCGTTCTGCTCTTCCAGAAGACCTCCACTCGTACCCGCTGCGCCTTCGAGGTCGGCGGCATGGATCTGGGCATGGGCGTCACCTACCTCGATCCCGGTTCGTCGCAGATGGGCAAGAAGGAGTCCATCGAGGACACCGCCCGCGTTCTCGGCCGCATGTATGACGGTATCGAATTCCGTGGCTTTGCCCAGGACGACGTCGAGGAGCTCGCTGCCAAGTCCGGCGTGCCCGTGTGGAACGGCCTGACCACCGAGTGGCACCCCACCCAGATGCTCGCCGACATCCTGACCGTCCAGGAGAACTTCAACTACGACATCAAGGGCAAGACCCTCGTCTTCATGGGCGACTGCAAGAACAATGTCGCTCGCTCCCTCATGGTTGTCTGCTCCAAGCTCGGCATGAACTTCGTGGCCTGCGGCCCCGAGGAGTGCATGCCCGCTGACGACGTCATCGAGGCCTGCAAGCCCATCGCCGAGGCTAACGGCTGCACCATCAAACTGACCACTGACGTCAAGGACGGCGTCACCGGTGCCGACGTTATCTACACCGATGTGTGGGTCTCCATGGGCGAGCCCGACGAGGTCTGGGCCGAGCGCATCGCTCAGCTCACCCCGTATCGTGTCACCTCCGAGGTCATGGCTATGGCCAACCCGGGTGCCATCTTCCTGCACTGCCTGCCCAGCTTCCACGACACCAACACCACGATTGGCGCCGAGAAGTGCGAGCAGTTCGGCATCACCGAGCAGGAGGTCACCGACGAGGTCTTCGAGAGCCCCGCTTCCAAGGTCTTCGACGAGGCCGAGAACCGCATGCACACCATCAAGGCTGTCATGTACGCCACGCTCAAGTAAGAGCATCTAGCATCTCGCTCGGGGTGTATTGCTGCACACCCCGAGCGGCTTTGTCTGGTAAATATCTCGCGTCGGGCGGTGGGCACGGCACGGAAGATCCGCTTCGCGCGAGAAAGTTAAATGATTTATGAAGGGGGGGATGAGAACCATGACTGAGACCGCTAAGAAAAAGCGCGGTATGCCTTCATCGTTCACCATTCTTCTAGCTCTGCTGGCAATTGTTGCAGTGATTACCGTTATCGTCTCCGGCACGTCCGGCGGCGCGGTTACTGCCGCCCGCCTGAGCGATTTCTGCACCGCCCCGATTAAGGGCTTCGCTGACGCCCTGCCCGTCTGCCTCTTCGTTATGATCCTGGGCGGCTTCCTCGGCATGATGACCGAGACCGGCGCTCTGGACAACGGCATCGCCGTCCTGGTGCAGAAGCTTAAGGGTAACGAGATCATGCTCATTCCCGTGCTGATGCTCATCTTCTCCCTCGGTGGTACCACCTATGGTATGTGCGAGGAGACCGTTCCCTTCTACGCCCTGCTCGCCGCTACCATGATGGCCGCTGGCTTCGACCCCATGGTCGGCGCCGCTACCGTCCTGCTCGGCGCTGGCTGCGGCTGCCTCGGCTCCACGGTTAACCCGTTCGCCGTCGGCGCTGCCGTCGACGCTCTGACCGGCGTTGGCATTGAGGTCAACCAGTCCATCATCATCGGCCTTGGTGCCGTCCTGTGGATTGTCACTACCGCTATGTCCATCGTCTTCGTGATGAACTATGCCAAGAAGGTCAAGGCTGACAAGGGTTCCACCATCCTGTCGATGCAGGAGCTTAAGGACGCCGAAGAGGCTCACGGCAAGGCTGCTTCCGAGGTCCACAAGGAGGTCAAGCTCACTGGTCGTCAGAAGGGTGTTCTGATCGCCTTCGCCTTCACCTTCGTCGTCATGATCGTCGGCTTCATCCCGCTGGCCGACCTCAACGAGGGCGTCGCCAACTTCTTCGACGCTGGCGCTGTCTACGACGCCGACGGTAACGCCGTCGTCCAGGGCTGGTCTGCCCTGATCACCGGCCTGCCCATTGGCCAGTGGTACTTCGACGAGGCTTCCACCTGGTTCTTCCTCATGGCCGTCCTGATCGGTATCATCGGTGGCCTGTCCGAGAAGCAGATCGTTAACACCTTCATCACCGGCGCTGCCGACATGATGTCCGTTGTTCTCGTCATCGCCCTCGCCCGTGGTATCTCCGTCCTCATGGCTAACACCGGCCTCGACGTCTTCGTCCTCGACGCTGCCGCCAATGCCCTGGCTGGCCTGTCCGGCGTGATCTTCGCTCCCATGAGCTTCCTGGTCTACTTCGGCCTGTCCTTCCTGATCCCCTCGACCTCCGGTATGGCCACCGTCTCCATGCCCATCATGGGACCGCTGGCTGTTAAGCTCGGCTTCTCGCCCGAGGTCATGGTCATGATCTTCTCCGCCGCCATCGGTGTCGTGAACCTGTTCACCCCGACCTCCGGCGCCATCATGGGCGGTCTCGCCCTGGCCAAGATCGAGTGGACGACCTGGCTCAAGTTTGCCCTTAAGCTCATCGTCGCTCTCTCCGTCGTCTGCGCCGTCATCCTGACCGTCGCCTGCGTGCTGCTCTAAGTACCCAACGGGTACCCCACGGAAACCTTGACGATCCTGTAAAGGATCACCTGGTCATCGTCTGTCCGGTGGGGTAAACCCACCGGTAGACTCCTACCTTTAGCCCCCTCCCGTTCCGTGCGCGGGAGGGGGCGCTCTTGTGTTCCGGCGTTTTACCAAACGCCGGAACCACTCGACGCTGCAAGCCCGCCAGAGCGGCAATCTGACGTTCAATCGTCGGGCATGGCCAAAAGGCCTATGCCCTCCTCTTTCACGTCACCTTGCTCGCTCTGGCGGGCTTTCGCTGACTTATGCTCCACCTGTGACGTTTCCATTATTGATACAAAGGCCAGGTTTGTTTGAACCAAAAAGGGGAAGTTGCGGTGGAATAGTTCCTGTTTGGCCGTCTTGAGGGGTTAAACGGGGACTATTTCACCGCAACTTATCGATGGCGTGTTTGGTTGGTGCCTGTTGATGGTCTGGGTATCGGGGAGGGCGGGCTCCGTTATAATCGCCTAGAACATTAAATGGAAACGGGACGGGAGCCATATATGCGCCAGGGTTTCGACAACGCGAAGTATATCGAGCTGCAGGCCGCTCATATTAAGGAGCGCATCTCGCAGTTTGGCGGCAAGCTGTATTTGGAGTTTGGCGGCAAGCTGTTTGACGACTATCACGCGAGTCGCGTGCTGCCGGGTTTTGAGCCGGACAGCAAGTTCCGCATGCTCAAGAGCATTGCCGACGACGTCGAGGTCATCATCGCCATTAACGCGAACCACATCGAGAAGAACAAGGCTCGCGGTGACCTGGGCATTACCTATGACGAGGACGTCTTGCGCCTGGTCGACCTGTTCCGCGGCAACGGTTTTGCTGTCGCGGCCGTGGTCATCACCCAGTACGCCGGCCAGCCCGCCGCCGATGTGTTCCGCAATCGCCTGAACGCGCTCGGCATTCCTGCCAAGCTGCACTATCCCATCGAGGGCTATCCGCACGACGTCGACCTGATCGTGTCCGACGACGGCTATGGCAAGAACGAGTTTGTCGAGACCACTCGTCCGCTCGTTGTGGTCACCGCTCCCGGCCCTGGCTCGGGCAAGCTCGCCACCTGCCTGTCTCAGCTCTATCACGAGCACAAGCACGGCACCGCCGCCGGCTATGCCAAGTTCGAGACTTTCCCGGTCTGGAATCTGCCTCTTACGCATCCGGTCAACATCGCCTATGAGGCCGCCACGGCCGACCTTGACGATGCCAATATCATCGACTCCTTCCACTTGGAGGCCTACAACAAGACCACGGTCAACTACAACCGTGACGTCGAGGCCTTCCCAGTGGTCCGTGCTCTGATGGAAAAGATCCTGGGCAAGAGCCCCTACCAGAGCCCCACGGACATGGGCGTCAATATGGTCGGTTTTGCCATTACCGATGACGATGCCTGCCGCGACGCTTCCAAGATGGAGATCGTCCGCCGCTACTTTACCGCGGTCGAAAATGTGCGCCGTACCGGCGTGGGCGATGAGCAGGTTGATCGTCTCAAGATCATTATGAAGAAGGCCGGTATCGACAAGAACTACTCGCCAGCACGCTCGGCCGCCCTTACCAGGGAGCAGCTGACGGGTGGCCCCGTAGGCGCCATGGTCATGCCCGATGGCTCCGTGGTGACCGGCAAGACTTCCACGCGCCTGGGCGCCGCGAGCTCGCTCATCATGAATGCACTTAAGCATGTCTCGGGCGTTGACCTTGAGCTCGAGGTCATTAGCGATGAGGCGATTGAGCCTATCAGCAAGCTCAAGACGCATTTCCTGGGTAGCAAGAACCCGCGCCTGCACACCGACGAGACGCTTATGGCGCTCTCGATCACCTCGGCAACGAGCGAGACGGCGGCCCGCGTCCTTTCGGGCCTGGAGCAGCTGCGTGGCTGCGATGCCTTCTTTAGCGTGATCATCTCGCCGACGGACGAGACGGTATTGCGCAAGCTGGGCATCAACGTGTGCTGCGAGCCCAAGTTCGAGCGCCGTGGTTTCTTCCACCGCTAAGCCTGGATAAATTGGTCTGAAAGGGGCGCATCGGATATACATTCGGTGTGCCCCTTTTATCAACAAAGCTACCGTTTAACCTAAAATTAGCCCGTTTACCTGCCTATAAGTGATTTGGGCGGTATACAATAACCCTAATTGTTTCATCCTTTTGCGGGGATGCCGCATGATGGATGTTGCCGGCCATCATGGGGTGTGCCGGTCGCGCACGGTGCAAGTGATGCCCGTGCCCGGTTTGAGGAGGCTGCCATGGCTGGCAAGGGTCGTGCGAGTGTCAACGATATGAAGCGTGTCGAGGTGCAGGTGCTGATGGAGATCGCACAACAGTCCGAAGACAACGGCGGATTTTATGGCTTTTCGCGCAAGACGCTTGCCGAGCGTGTGGGGGTGTCTCCGTATCGCGCCCGCGCGGCAATTGAGCGCTTGGAATCCGAAGACATCATTGAGGTCGTCTCGCGCTACAGCGACGACGGCGGCCAGCTCGCAAATGGTATTTGTCTTACGGAGCGTGGCGAATGGTATCTAGAGGGCATCCGTGTCGGTATGCTCGTGCAGGACTTGATCAAGGACGAAGTCGCCGATCGATAACAGCGTGCATACATAGTGGAAACGACGCCGCCTGGGCAACCGGGCGGCGTTTTGTTTCGAGATGGAGAAATGCGATTGCGCGTAAGAAAAATTGTGTGCGACGCGCGTCGCGAGTATTACAATGAAGACCCGTAAGATGTGTATGGACAACTTCTACGGGAAGCGCAGGTAACTCAATATGACCAAGCATGTGTTCGTGACCGGCGGCGTGGTTTCGTCTCTGGGCAAGGGTATTACCGCGGCCTCGCTGGGCCGTCTGCTCAAGTCGCGCGGCTACAAGGTAACGATGCAAAAGGCCGACCCGTATCTGAACGTCGACCCCGGCACCATGAGTCCGTTCCAACATGGCGAGGTCTTTGTGACCGAGGACGGCTACGAGTCCGATCTGGACCTGGGTCACTACGAGCGCTTTATTGATGAGAACCTGACCCGCGATTCCAACTTTACGACTGGTGCCATCTATAAGAGCCTGATCGCCCGTGAACGTCGCGGTGACTTTTTGGGCGGCACTGTGCAGGTGATCCCGCACGTCACGAACGCCATTAAGGATAAGTTCCGTCGTATTGAGGAGCAGACCGGCTCCGACGTGGTCATCACTGAGTTGGGCGGCACCATCGGTGACATCGAGTCGCAGCCGTTTGTCGAGGCCATCCGCCAGTATCGCAAGGAGGCCGGCCCCGAGAACGTCTGCTACATCCACGTGTCGCTCGTTCCCTATATCGCCGCCGCCCACGAGGTCAAGACCAAGCCGACGCAGCACTCCGTCAAGGAGCTTCGCAGCTTTGGTATCCAGCCCGATATTATCGTTCTGCGCTCCGATCACCATATCGACGATGCCATCCGCGGCAAGATCGCAAGCTTCTGCGACGTCGACACCGACTGCGTCTTTACCAACGAGGACTGCGCGAGCATCTACGATGTTCCGCAGCTGCTCGCCGAGCAGGACTTTGACCTGCGCATTTGCGAGCGTCTGGGTCTGGACCCGCGTGAGCGCGACATGAGTCAGTGGAACGAGTTCCTGCGCAAGCAGAACCATGCCAACCAGCACGCCGACAAGGTGAAGATCGCCGTCGTGGGCAAGTATACGCAGCTGCCCGATGCCTACCTGTCGGTTATCGAGGCCCTGCACCATGCGGGCGTGTTCTACGATCGCCACGTTGACGTGCAGCTGGTCGATGGCGAGAGCCTCGACGAGCAGAACGTCTCCGAGGTCCTGGGTGACGCCTCGGGCATCTTGGTCCCTGGCGGCTTTGGCAAGCGCGCCCTGGAGGGCAAGATCCTCGCGGCCGAGTTCGCCCGCGAGCACAAGATTCCGTATCTGGGCATTTGCCTGGGTATGCAGGTGGCCGTGTGCGAATTTGCCCGCAACGTGGTCGGCCTTGCCGGCGCCAGCTCTTCCGAGTTCGATCCTGATGGCCCGTATAGTGTCATCGACCTGATGAGCTCGCAGGAGGACGTGACCGAGAAGGGTGGCACCATGCGTCTGGGTGCCTATCCGTGCAAGCTTGCTGCCAATTCCCTCGCGCGCGAGGCATATGGCGAGGAGCTCGTCTACGAGCGTCACCGTCACCGCTTTGAGTTCAACAACGCCTTCCGCGACCAGCTCGAGGACGCCGGTCTGGTAATCTCGGGTCTTTCGCCCGACGAGCGCCTGGTCGAGATGGTCGAGCTGCCGCGCGACGTGCATCCGTGGTATGTGGCTACCCAGGCTCATCCCGAGTTCAAGAGCCGTCCGACCAACCCGCAGCCGCTGTTCCGCGAGTTCGTGCGCGCCTCGATCGGCCAGCACGAGGGTGTCGACCGTCTGCAGGTGACGCCCAAGAACCTCGCTACGGACTAAGGGTGTCGGAGAACCAAGAACATACCGAAGCTACTCCCTCGTCGCTCGCTGTGGTGGCGGGGGAGTATCTCGATTACCTTGCGGTCGAGCGGGGTTTGGCTCGCAATACGATTGCGGCCTACCGTCGTGACCTGACGACGTACTGCGCCTATCTGGAGCGGGCGGGCATTGTGTCTTTTGAAGAGGTGACCCGTCAGGTCGTGGAGGACTTTATTGCCGATCGCCGCGACGGAGGCTATTCCGACGCCTCGGTGGAGCGCGCGCTTGCTGCCGTGAAGGGCCTGCATGCCTTTTTGGTGCGCGATGGGGCCGTGGCCCAAAACCCGACGGCGGCGTTGCGCCTGCCCAAAAAGGCAGATCGCCTGCCGGAATACCTTTCGGTGGAGGATGTCTTGGCACTGCTCGATCAAGACTTTCCCGAGGGCGAGATGGGGCTGCGCGATCATGCCATCTTGGAAGTGCTTTACGGTTGCGGCTTGCGCGTGAGTGAGCTGGTTGGGCTCGATGTGGGCGATATCCATATCGATGACGGGTTTGTCCTGGTGCGCGGTAAGGGCTCCAAGGAGCGTCTGGCCCCGTTGGTGGGAAGCGCGGCGCGTACCCTGACACACTATATAGGTGACGGGCGCACTCTCCTGGCCGCCCATGCTCACGGGACGGAGACCTCGGCGGTCTTTTTAAATAAGAACGGACGTCGACTGTCGCGCCAGGCCGTGCATGCGATATGCGAGCGGTATGGGCGCCAGGTGGGGCTGGTTGGGCTCCATCCCCACACCTTGCGCCACTCCTTTGCCACCCACATGCTCGCGGGCGGTGCCGACTTGCGTGTGCTGCAGGAGATTTTGGGCCATGCCGATATTTCGACCACGCAGGTCTACACGCATGTCGACCGTACGCAACTGACCGAGGTCTATCTGGCGGCGCATCCGCTGGCGCATCGCTGACCTGCTTATTTATAAATGTTAAGGGGGACGGGCCCCAGATTGCCGAGACGCACTTTTGCGCGCATGGGCAAT